>CAJIBL010000508.1_pt1 | contig 41547 bp, 32 predicted proteins | sample 9199351 | NCBI WGS metagenome assembly CAJIBL01 (sample SAMEA7708304, study PRJEB35096) | sediment metagenome | biome: marine neritic benthic zone biome [ENVO:01000025]; feature: sediment [ENVO:00002007]; material: shallow marine sediment [ENVO:03000034] sea grass bed [ENVO_01000059] ...
GGCATCGTAAGAGCTGTCATATAGTCCACCAGTGTCACCCGACTCCGGGTTGATGGACCAATAACACGCTTCCATACCTTTCTCGTCCATGTAGTCTACAAAGGCATTCTGCCAGATGGTGTCGACAGGCTCGGAGATGTGTCCCCAACGAGCGCGGTCACGGGCGCTTGCATCGTGTGGCCAGTTCAAGTGTCCACCGAACTCACCCACTACAACCGCGTAGCCCATGTCACGCAGATAGCCGAAGTGCTCTTCCCAACCTGGGCGAAGTATTTCTTCGTTTATTACCACATTACATTTCGCATCGCCAGCGGCGTCGCCTTCAAGGCCTTCACACTCGGGCTGTGCCGGGTCCATAAACATACGCTGTACGAATACGGATGGGCCGTAAGTGTGGGGTGACCATACCAAACGATCTTTGGGGATGTCTGGCATGCGGTTGCGTGCCGGGTAAAGGTTCTCACCCCAGTTCGGGTTGGTGAACTCTTCACCGTGCTCAACAGGGTCTTTGCTGTCTGGCGTTCCATCCTGCGCGTTCGCGTTGGCGGAGACACCCTGCACAAACAACAGCAGGTCAGGGTTCACTTCATTGATGGCTTCATAAGCGTCTTCGACGTGATCCATCCACTCGTCCCAGGTGTAATCGAAGGGCTCGTTGAAGATGTCGATACCGATGATGTTATCCACACCCAGCTGGGCACTCAGGCCAGCGATTTCACGCAGGTCGTTCAACCACTTCTGCTTGTCGTAAGCCTGGATGTTTTTCACGCTGCTTGGGTTGTTGGACGCAGCACAGGACCAGTCTTCACGTTTGAAGTCGTAGTTGTCACGATCGATGTCGGCATAAGGAGGACGCGCATCGAAACGGCCTGAACGCCAGCCGATGTAGTTGGAGCAGGCGTGGATATCGAGCATCACTTCCAGACCGTTCTGGTCAGCCTGTACGATGAAGTCTTCCATCGCCTGGCGGGCATTATCCTGGCGCAGTGGCTCGTAGTTTTTCAGCACGCTGCCTTTACCCTGTGGATCGTTGGGATCAAGGGTTTGCGGAACGATCGGGAAACGGATTACGTTGATACCGCGCGCCGTAATTTCATCCATAGTCTGCTGGATGGTGCGGTCGTGATTGTTTGCCCAGAAGGTGTTACCAATGTAAAGCTCCATCGGTGCGCCACTTGGGTTGGTGGGATCATTTGAAGGCTCATGACGACCTTCAAGACCGAACCAGCTGCCACACTGAACAGGGAAAACTTCACCGTTTTTGGTGATACGACCTTCGTCGTTCACACGGAACATGCCACCGCCAGAGCTTGAAGAGCTGCTAGTAGAGCTGCTTGATGAAGAGCTACTGCTTGAAGAGGAGCTACTGCTTGAAGAGGAGCTACTGCTTGATGAAGAGCTGGAGCCATTTCCACCACAGGACTCTACAAAGGTCCAGGAATTATCACCACCAGGAACCGTAGTGGTGTACCAGTTTGCACGATACTTGCTGCTCTGATGAACCATTTCATCGCCCGCTTTGGCGTGGTTGTACTGACCACCGGCCCAGTCTTTAGAGGTCCAGTTGGGGTAGACATTTACGCCTGCGCAGTTACCTGATGAGCCACTTGAGCTGGAGGAGCTGCTGCTTGAGGAACTTGAAGAACTGGATGAGCTTGAAGAACTCGAAGAGCTTGAAGAACTGGAGGAGCTTGAAGAGCTAGAGCTGCTGCTGGACGAGGAGCTGCTGGAACTTGAGGAGCTGCTTGAACCAGTTCCGCCACAGTCTTTAACAAAAGTCCAGGAATTGTCGCCACCAGGAACCGTAGTGGTGTACCAGTTCGCGCGGTATGCCTTGCCTTGATGAGCCATTTGATCACCGGCTTTGGCGTGATTGTACGCACCACCGACCCAGTCTTTCGAAGTCCAGTCTGGGTAAACGTTGATGTCACCACAGTCGCCCACAGAACCGCTTGAGCTGGAAGAACTGCTCGAAGATGAGCTTGAGGACGAGCTGCTTGAAGAACTGCTTGAGCTACTGGAAGAGCTTGAGCTGGAAGACGATGAACTACTACTAGTAGTAGAAGAACCTTCGTATACAGAAGCAATTTGAGAGGTCTGACGAATACCGTTAGCACCATTAATAATGCGCTCACCCCAAGTAGTGAGGCTGCTCGCATTAAAGCCATTAACCATATCCAGAGCCGTACAGCAACTGCCGTTACCGGACCAGCTCCAACCCAGGTAGCCAATGCCATATTCGCCAGCCACATCCATAATGGAGTCAGCATCAACGAATTTACCCTGGTGATCAGCGCCGAACTCACCAACAATTATTGGCAGGTTGTGCTTGCTCAGGAAGGTAGAGATGTAATTTTCAATTTTGCTACGGTTCTGATAAACCTCATACATATGCACGCTGAACATAGTGTTGTCCAGTGGGTCTGCGTCAGCAACGTCGGAAGCGTTGTTCAGGGAGATTTCCGCCCAGTCCTGGCCCCAGTTGGCTGAATCGATCATCAGTGTATGAGTAAGACCGGCAGCACGTAAGGTTTTTATTGCGTCGCTGTGATCGTTAATCCAGGTGCTGGCAGGAACACCATTACCCAGTGGTTCGTTAGCAATATTAATTATGACGTAATCTTCTTCACCAATTAGAGCGCCTTTAATGTCTACCCAATACTGGGCAACATTGGCAATAGTGGTGGCGTTGGGTGCGTACCCACCGTCATCGCCATAACCCGTCGCATCGTGTACTTCAAGCACACAGATCAGTTTGTTTTGCTTACACAGTGAAATAACGTTGGCAACGTCTGATTCACCGTTTTTATTCCATTGGTGTCCGCTGCTCAGCACCACGCGCACGGTGTTTGCGCCCGTGGCAGCGATATCTGCAAAAGCGCCGGTTTGATAGTTATACCAGGCATGTGGGTGGTTAACACCGCGCATGATAAAGTTTTGGCCATTGGCATCGAGCAATTGCGTGCCGGAGACAGAAAAGCCTGCCCAACTCTGGCTTGCAAGGGCAATGCCCGCAACAGCCAAACCAGCAGACTTTGCAACGCGACCAATCAGCGTTGTGATTGATTGTTTAGTCATTGTGAGAAGTCCTCATTATAGTTAGAAATATAGCGGCACGATTTCTCGGTGATGGAGAAATGCAAGCAATCCTAAAGCGGAGAAAAAGCTAACTTTAGTACCAATGAAAGCCGGCCAACAGAGTCATGCAAAGCGAATTGCACTCAATCACTATTGTTATTTTGTCCGTGCCGTTTACAGATTAGGTGTCAGTAAACTGTAATCTGTTACAATAACATAACGCGCAGTTAATGGGAGTACAACCGGAAGAAAGCATGAAAAGCGCGTCGAATTGACGCGTTTAGGTGATTATGAAACAAAAGTCTGCCCTTGTTAACATAGGCAATACCCCTACAAATGACCGGGCAGTTAGCAGCACTTAATCCGTAATCACCAACAGACGCACCGCAGATAGCTGCAGCAAAGTGTGATTGAGCAATGCATCCACAACCACCTCCCGGCGCTCACGAATTCGGTTGAGTTCGCCGTTGTCCACACGCTCTCCCAGTGCACCCAATTTATGGAGGCGCTCCGTTTCAATCTCATAAAAATGTCGGGCATCATCAGTGGCATCTTTTCTTAGTTTCTGGCTCTGCTGTTCGGCAAATAATTCGGCTTTTTTAAACCACTGGCGAATTTCATCTTTCCGCGAGTTCACCACTTCTCGGGCAAGGTGCTTTTTCACTGGCTGAATATTGTTTTCCAGCGCCTCTTCCGAAAGTAAAGGGGCAAGGTTTTTATCACTGATATCCAGCACCAGCGCACGCACCGAATGCTCAGAAAGGAATGGCAAGCACTGGGCCGAAAGAGGCGATTGCACGCTGAGATCAAAACACACTTCCAGCAGACAGTGACCGGCTGGCAGTTGCCGGTTAGGCAATGTAGCAACCGAAGCAACCCCCAGACTGGAATGATGAATGACTTCCCACAAGCCGCTGATAAAAGGAGAATCCCAAGTGATAAAAATCAGGTCCTCGCGATGGTTGGCAACATCTCTGGAGAAGGTTATCTCGCTGCCCTCAGGAGGAATACCGGGCAATGCGGGAATGAGCATTTTATCCGAGGGTATCAGACTAAAACTACCCTGGTGACTGCCTTCAAAATGAAAATTGAGTAAATCGCTGGCGCTTTCAACCAAATCAAAAGGTGTTTCTTTTTCAAAAAGCGTAATTTTATCACTAAGCTCATCGGCGAACGGCTGTCGACAACTGTTCATTTCCAACAGTGCATCGCGCCCCTCCTGAATCATTTTCTGAAGCGCTTCAACTCTGATTTTGGCCTTATCGATAAAACTGTCCGCGAAGTGCTGCGCGGCAATATGACTCTGATACTCGTCCAGCATCTCATCGTGTACCTGCCCTGCAGCCGAGTTTTGCTGCTCGATACAATGCAGCACATGGTGATACCAGTAAAACTGCAGCGCTGTGTAAGAATTTTCTGCCTGGGGAATATGAATATTGACATCGCGGTTCTGGCCGATGCGATCAAGACGTCCAATACGCTGCTCCAGCAAATCCGGATGGTCCGGCAAATCGAGACAGACCAGATGGCAGGAAAACTGAAAGTTCCGACCCTCACTCCCTATTTCTGAACAAATCAACAACTGGCTGCCCTGGTCCTTATCAGCAAAATAAGCGGCAGCTTTGTCTCGGTCGATAAGGTTTTGCTGTTCATGGAATAAAGCGGCATCGATACCATGCTTTTGCCACAGGTAATTTTCACAATCCTTAACCTGTTCAATACTGTGGCAAATGACCAGAATTTTTTCGTCTGCCTGTTGTTTTACCCAACTGGCCAGCCATTCAAATTTACTGTTCCAGCTATCGTCCTGCACGGGATGCGCATGGGCAACGCGGAGGGGAAAGCCCTTGATCGCCGAACGCACGTTGCGGAACATCACACGGCCGATGCCATGAACATCCAACAACTGGTCCACCAATTCTTCGTCACTGTTAGCGGAGTCCAGTTTATAGTGTTGCAACAAGGCATCGCGACTCTCGGGCAAGGCGCGAATCTGTTGATTAAGCTCACGGTAATGCCGCTCCTGGGTGTGCAACTCTTCCAGACTGTTAAATTTGGCCGGGTCCAGCACACGCAAGCGGGCAAAGTGACTTTCTTCTCCCAGCTGTTCCGGTGTAGCGGTGAGCAATACCAGATGATCACAAAGCAAAGCCAGGGTTTCGAGACATTCAAACTCTGGCGTAGCTGGCAATAAGTGGTGCGCCTCGTCGACGATGGTCAGGTCAAACTCAGCAGCATGTATACGCTCACTTTCCGCCTCAATAGCCGAGTGAGGGATGATGTGAATTTGCCCACTGACAAAATCGTGCTCTTCACCAGCGTACAAGCTGGGCGTCAGTGAAAACTTGCGCACCAGCTCTACCAGCCACTGCACCTGTAAAGCATCGGGCACCATGATGATGGTGCGCTGCACGCGCTCGAATTTCAGCAGGCGATTTAAAATCATGCCCGCCTCAATGGTTTTCCCCAGACCCACTTCATCGGCCAACAACACTCGAACCTTTTCGCGCTCGCAGGCCATCCAGGCGACATAAAGCTGGTGAGAAATAAGGTTAGCGCGCACGCCCAGCAAACCTCCCAGGCGAGACTGCCAGGCCCGGCTCATGCCCAGATCGAGCTTGCGACGAAAATAAAACCACTTTGGAGCATCCAGCTGACCGGTTAATAAACTCACCAGCGGCTGGCGCAGACTGATCTCTGATGACAACTGAGTTTCGGGAACAATGCCGGACTCAGTATCGTAGAAGGTGAGACCATCCTGTTCCTGCACCGCGCGTGCGATAGTCTTAGTGCCATCAGCCAAAGTGATTTCATCGTCTACGGCAAACTGAATACGGGTGAGTGGTGCTTGTGCAATGGCGTAGTTTCGCTCCGCATCTGCCCGTTCAAAAAACAACGTTACGGTGCGCCCCTGAACGGCAGTTACAAATCCCAGGCCCAGCTCCGGCTCTGAATCGACAACCCAGCGTTGGCCAGGAACGAATTCACTTGTCATCACAACATCTCTCTGAAATGGGGCCGCCATTGTACGGATTTTGCGGCGTGTTAACACCGAATCAATCAACCCAATTGACTGTTATTTCGAGTGGTTCTTAACCCGCATGAACCTCACTGGCTTAAGCGCATTTGCTCCCGGCGAATCTGCCGAACACCCCTCCATGGGATTAATCATTCAACTTGATGCGGAAATCAGTTGTAGCTTCTGGCTTCTGGTGAGCCCTTTGATTTGCGCCTCGCGTTTGCAGGCTGCAGAACGATTGGCAAGCTGCTCCTTGTATACCAGCGCCACCGGCTGCCGAGCTCTGGTGTAGCGCGCAGACTTCCCCTTGCTGTTATGCTCTTCCAGCCTGCGCGGAACATCGGTGGTGACCCCGGTGTACAAGCTGTCATCACTGCAACGAAGCACATAAACGAACCAGGCCAACTACAAACCTCCACGGCAAAAAGTCACGGACAGTTGATAGTTAAACTGCCATAATCGCGACACGATAACTAGTGAGGCCTGACAGCAGGCCGCAATAAGGGCATTTTTTGTGGGAATAAAGCAAGGCATTTTAACGACGGCATTAGTGCTGTTTACGGGGCTGCTAAGCAGTTGCGGCAGTGTACAGGTTTCTCTTCCTGCTATCAGCCAGGAAAATACAGGCCATCACGACAGTGGACGCGTTATTTGGCATGACTTGCTGGTACGCGACATACGCACCGCAGAAAAATTCTATGGCGAGCTCTTTGGCTGGCAGTTTAAGCAACTCGACCTGTATGGCAATGGCAAGCAGGGAAACTACTCGCTGATCATGCACAAGGGGCGCCCCATTGCAGGTATGGTGGACACCACACAGCTACGCAAAGACGTGAATCTGGTGCAGTGGGTATCCGTATTCTCCACTGCCGACATCGATAAAGCCGTTTCCAGCGTAAAAACAGCCGGCGGCACCGTCTATACCGCACCCAGCAGCATCGGAGAGCGCGGTGAGCTTGCAGTCGTTGCCGACAGCCAGGGCGGGTTGTTTGCCATGCTGCAAACCAAAACTGGCGACCCTGCAGAAACAAGCCCTGAAGTAGGCGGGTTTTTATGGGATGAACTCTGGACCAGGGATACCGAAAAAGCAAAGACCTTTTATCAGGCACTGTTCCCTTATGACAGTAAAACCGCAGACCTGGAGAACGGCGACACATACCACTATTTCGCCACCAATCAAACCCCCCGAGCTGCGGTGATTACCAACCCGGTTGACGGTTTGGCACCCACCTGGGTCACCTTCATTCGCGTAGACGACCCGGCGAGCATTGTCGCAAAGGCCGAACAACTGGGTGGCAAAGTATTGCTGGACGTGCAGGACAACCCCGTTGGCGGGAAACTGGCCATTATTCAAGACCCGGACGGCGCGGGCTTCGTGGTGCAGACCTGGAACAATAACCGAGAGGGACAACTGTAATGAACAAGTTACTGAAAAGCATCGCCACGCTGACGCTGGCACTTAGCTGTATTTCCCTCAGCGGCTGTGATAACACCGCCGTTTACGGTGGCGTTAGTGTTGGCAGCTCCTGGGGTGGCTACAGCAGCAGCCGGCCCAATACCCGCGTTGGTATTTCTGTTTCCGGCAGAATTCGCTAGCCTCAAAAAAAAGCCTGCCGGTATGGACAAAAAAACCAGCGAGGGAATGCTCTTTGCCACATCTGCCTATGTGTTATGGGGCATTATTCCTATCTACTTCAAATTGCTGGATGCCATTTCAGCAGGTGAGCTGTTGGTGCACCGTGTTATCTGGTCCACGCTGTTTATTGCTGCGGTATTATTACTGAGTAAACGCATCCACCTTATCGCAGCACATTTTCGCAATCCTCGAACACTGCTTATTCTCTCCGCTTCGGCCATTTTTATCGCCATCAACTGGGTGGTATTTATCTGGGCCTCCAATAACGACCACTTGATCGAAGCTAGCCTGGGTTATTACATCAATCCTCTGGTTAACGTGGTGATGGGCTTGTTGTTTCTGGGAGAACGCCTGAGGAGTTTACAGTGGCTGGCCGCAGCCATTGCCACAGCCGGGGTAGCCTTACAGGTCATCACCTTAGGCAAGGTACCGGTGGTGTCCCTGACCCTGGCCTTCGCTTTCGGTTTTTATGGCTTGATGAGAAAAATCGTTTCCGTGGGCTCCATCGAAGGGCTGTTCATAGAAACCCTGCTGCTGCTGATTCCGTCGCTGCTATATTTTTTCTTCTTTACCACGCAACTGTCGCTGCAACTGGCTGCCGATAGTCTCAGCTTCACCCTGTTATTACTCGCCGCAGGGCCAATTACAAGCATCCCGCTCATGCTCTTCGCAGCGGGCGTTATCCGCCTTAATTACTCCACCATAGGTTTTATCCAGTACCTTGCGCCGAGCATTGTTTTGCTGTCGGCGGTATTCATTTATCACGAGCCGCTGGTGTGGCAAAAAGCTGTCACCTTTATCTGTATCTGGCTGGCACTGGCGGTTTTCTCCTTCGACGCACTGCGATCCTCCAGGAGCTTCCAGGTTCCAGGAAACTGAGGTTTTGACTGTCCGCAGTTTATTTGCAAGGTGTTTAAGGTATAGTTGCGCCCGTTTTTGACCACCCCGGAAATTGATAGCGATGAAATTTGAAAATATTGGCGTACTGATCCCAGACCTGCTGCTCCCCACTGAGAATATTGACCCTGCCAGCTGGGCCGTTGTGGCCTGCGATCAATACTCTTCCGAGCCCGAGTACTGGCAACAGGTACGGCAACTCACCGAGGGCAAAGCATCTACCTATCAGATGATATTTCCCGAAGCGTTTCTCGATAAGGGCAAAGACGATGAAATCATCGCATCCATCACCCAAACCATGGACAGCTACCTTGCTGAAGGAGTGATGCAGGAATGCCCGCAATCATTGGTATTGGTTAAGAGACAAAGTTCCACCGGCGAGCGCAAAGGTGTGGTTCTAGCATTAGACTTGGAACACTACAGCTACGAAAAAGGTGTACAGAGCCTGATCCGCGCAACAGAGGGGACGATTATTGAGCGCCTGCCTCCGCGCATTAAAGTACGCAGAGATGCAGCACTGGAGTTTCCCCATATTATGGTGCTAATTGATGACCCGCAAAAACAGATCATCGAAGCCCTGTTCGAACAACCCACCACGCCCCTGTACGACATTGAACTGATGCAAAACAGCGGGCAACTGCAAGGCAGCTTGCTGAACGATAAAGCCCTGATTGAAAACTTTGCACAGCAGCTGAGCACCCTGGCCGATCCGCAGCACTTCCAACAAAAATACCATTGCGGCGCAGAGAAGAAGCCGCTGCTATTTGCCATGGGTGATGGCAACCACTCCTTTGCCACAGCCAAAGCCCTGTGGCAAGAGCTAAAAACCAAACAGCCCTTCGAAACCATAAAAGATCACCCCGCCCGCTATGCCCTGGTGGAGCTGGTCAACCTCTATGACGACTCTCTGGTATTCGAAGCAATCCACCGCAGTGTTTTCAATGTTGATTGCAAAGACCTGCTTGAGTCGCTGTGTGATTATCATCGCAGCAAAGGCAGTGAGGTCAGTATTGATGAAAAAACTCCCGTCGCCACGGAAGGAGTGCAACTCATTGAGTTCTGCTACCAGCAGAAAAGCGGCTGCATCGCGATCAGCAAGGCCAGTCACCAACTGGCAACCGGTAGCCTGCAAAACTTCCTTGATGACTATCTTCAAGGCCAGCCCAAGGCCAGCCTCGACTACATTCACGGCGATGATACTGCACGCCAGCTAGCACAAGACGAGGGCGTTATCAGCTTCATGCTGCCTGCAATGAGCAAGCACGAACTGTTCAAAACCGTTATTTTTGACGGTGCGCTGCCCCGCAAAACCTTCTCCATGGGCGAGGCTCACGATAAGCGCTTTTACATGGAAGGCCGAAAAATCAAATAAGCGCCAGCTTGATCAGGTTAGCGTTCATTCGTAGCGGAAAATCTCCTCTATACTGAAAGAAGTCCCTTGAAAAAGTACCCGAGCGACTCCCGGGTACCTTGATCTGTTCTGCACTTACCGGTACGCGGAGTAGTAACGAGCCCTTTTTTTGGCCTATGAAATCGAACGCACTCACTATCACAAGGTTCGTGCTTGCCTTGCTCACCATACTAGCCCTGTTTATTCAGCCCAGGATTCCTCTTAAAACCCTGGTAATGCATCCACAAGTGGATACCTACACGTCTATTTTTGGTGAACCCGGAAGCTACCAATGGCTGGATGAATACAACAGCGTTTGGCGCTGCAACCACAACCCACGGCAACCGGGCTCCTGCGGTTTTGCCCTGGTATGGGAGGATTTTGATGTCACTAGCGAGAGGGCAAGTACTGGCAGCAAGCAGCCCTTTTGCAAAAGCACCGAATCGGACACCGAGGGCAATGGCTGGGGTTGGGAGGACGACCATATTTGCTATGTCAATCCGGCGAAAAATAACAAAGCCAAAGAACCCGTGCCCCCTGATGAGCACCCTGTTTGCACTGAATCAGCTGTCGACCCGGACAACGATGGCTGGGGCTGGCAGGATAACAAGAGCTGCCGAATGCCCTCACCTCAAATCAGCGAAGAAAGCGAAGAAATTGATCCGCTGTCATACCCCCTGGACTTCTCGCGTTTTGACGGTCTGGAAGTGACAATCCACTACGAAGGCAGAGCCCGCTATCTAAATGTGCGCATGGCCAATAGCGAAACCATTGACGGAAGAGCACTCGAAAAAAACATTGCCACTCTGGTACACACAAAAGACCTCAAGGCTGGCCCGGCTTTCCTGGCACTGAGTGATTTTGCCCCCGAGGAATGGTGGGTGCGAAGCGAGAATATACCCCGCCAACATGCCGGAGCCGCTTTCGACAAAATAATTTCTCTCGCCATCACGCATGTGGATTCTGGTCTTCATAAAATGCGTGTTGAGCGCATCGAGCTGGTAGGCGAACGAGTAAAAATGACCGAGCTACTGGTAGTTCTCGCCATCTTCTGGGCTTGCTACCTGTTGCTGGAAGCCCTCTATCGCTACTACCAGCTGCGAACTCAGGCAGAAAGCAGCGCCAATGCCATTGAACGGCTGACTCAGGAATCTGAAAACCTTGAAGCAGAGAAAAGCCGCCTGGCGGCACAAAGTATTACCGACCCTCTCACTGCAGCACTTAACCGCACGGGCATCATGCTCGAGATCGAGCAACTGTACCTCCCTGGCAACAACAAGCTGAACTTTGGTTTACTGATGATCGATGTGGATTATTTTAAAAGCATTAACGACACCTATGGCCATGACACAGGTGATGAAATCCTGACATCCATCGTAAAAATCATCAGCGCCAATATTCGGGAAAAAGACTCCCTGGCACGCTGGGGGGGCGAAGAATTTTTACTGGTGTGCAAAGAGCCAACCACTATCGGCCTGATAAGAACTGCAGAAAAATTAAGAGAAATTGTGGCAGCTCACTCCTTTGCCGGGGAACTTGAACTGCATGTCACAGTAAGTGTCGGTATCGCACAAGTAAAAGCTGATGAAAGTTTTGAAGACACCTTTAAACGCGCAGACCTTGCGCTTTACCGGGCCAAGGCAAAACGTAATCTGGTTTTTTATGAGCAATAATCACAGAATTTTGGCATGTTGACAAACAAGGGTAAAAACAAAAACTTGCACTCACTGCTACTGCTTGCAAGCACAGTGTTATTTGTCGCTCACTATTTATTGCCGGAGCGTCGTATTCAACTCCACCCAGTTGCAAATAACTTGCATGGTCTTTATGGCTATATTGACCCACAAAGCGGTCAAACTTCCCATTGGGTAGACGAAGATAAACATGTCTGGCATTGCAATTATAAACCGGAACACTTGTATGGCTGCGGAAGTGATATTCGCTGGGCAGAACAGACCGATGAGGGTATCGACTTCAGTGGTTTCGACGCCCTTGAGCTGCGCATTACTCACAAAGGCGACGGTAAGCACCTGCGATTATTTGTGCGCAATTACAACCCCAATATTTCAAAGCTTGGCGAGGGTGAATCCAATAAGCATATGTATGTTCTGCTGCATACCGATGAACTACGCAGTGGTAAGGTGCGTGTTGCCCTAACCGAATTCAGCGTCAGCAAGTGGTGGATACTGGAAAACAATATTCACAGGAAATGGGCCTCACCTGAGTTCGATGCCATCACCGGTATTGGTGTGGAACTGGCTGAAACGGGTGATCAAACTGTTCAACTCAAAAGTGTGGCTTTGGTTGGCCCCTGGATACGCACGGAAACCCTGCTCTACACAATCATTATTTTCTGGATGTCGCTCTTTCTTGGCGAGGGCGCGCTGCGTTTTTATCAGGCTTATGACAAGTCAAAACAAGGTCGCTCCAAGGTTAAAGAGCTGCTAAAGAAACAGCAAAGCCTGGAAGTGGAAAAGCAATATTTACGTACTATTGCAAAACAGGATCCGCTCACCGGGATTTGCAATCGCGGTGGCCTTCAATCCCAGATGAGCGCGATCTTGAGCGACAGCCCCAAGCTCGCGGTTATGGTGCTGGACCTGGACCACTTCAAATCCGTAAACGATAGCTACGGCCACGATTTCGGTGATGAAGTTCTCAAAGCTTTTGTCGCAACCATATCAAAAAACATCAGAGAAGATGACCTGTTTGTTCGCTGGGGAGGGGAAGAGTTTCTAGTGTTGTGTCAGTTTACTGTATTTGAGCACATCAAAGAGATTGCTGAAAAATTACGTAGGGCAACAACGGAAATAGAATTTGAATCCATGCCAGATTTCAGCTTTAGCATCAGTATTGGCTTGAGTGTTTTTAACATCAATGAAGACTTTGAAGAAGCGTTTAAACGCGCAGACAAGGCTCTATACAGAGCCAAGCAAACAGGCAGGAACCGGGTTGAACATGAAATATAAAACTGCCACTGTTGGGCTTTGCCTGCTGCTGATATCAGGCTTGGCAAGTGCCAGCAAGCTAAACCTCACTGCTCACCCCATGTACCTTGAGGACTCAGAATGGTCCGACATTGCCCAGTGCAGCATACGGGACAAGGAAGGCTTCTTATGGATTGCCACAGACTATGCACTAAAACGCTATGACGGATATACATTGCGCACCTTCCATAAAGATGACAGTAACCCCGACGCCATATCCTCAACAGGCATATTCGATTTGCTGCTTAGCTCAGATGAAGAGTTATGGATAGCCGGTTCTGCATTATCCCGATATGACAGAGAAACAGAAACTTTTACTAACTATAACATCACCAATTACCATTCCATCCGCAGCGTAGTCGAAGATAGAGAAGGAAGCTTCTGGCTAGGGGGTGAAGGCTTCGGCCTGGTTATATTTAAGCCGGAAACAGGTAAGGTACAAAATATCTACTTCGCCGATAGTCCACTGGGCGCAATAAAAAAGATAGCTCTCCACAACAGCAAGCATGCCCTGTGGGTTACATCCGATGCAGGCCTTTACCTGTTCGACATTAAAACCAGCAGCGCCAGTAAATTTCCGCTCCCAGGCGAGTACGCCGGCACCTACATTTCCGACATTGCTAATGGTCCTTCAGGCGCGTTATGGCTCACCACGACCAGAGGTTTGTTTGTACTTGAAGAGAAGTCGCGAACTTACAAGCACTACGCTGCCAACAGCAACACCGAAGGCGCTTTACACACCAACAAACTGATATCTCTAGCCAGGGATTCAAAAAACAGAATGTGGATTGGAACCGATAAAAGCGGTGCTCTGCTTTACCAGACGGAAACCGATGACTTTCTACAGCTGCAGGCGGCAGAGTTTACAAAAGGTATGCTTCGACCTGGAGCCATTTCAGATATCTACGAAGATGACGAAGAAAATTTATGGATATCCGCGGGCCCCTACGGCGTATTCCGTGTGAGCGAGAACCATGAGAAGTTTATCCTCTATCAAAAGAGCCTGGAATTTAGCAATTCACTCAGTTTTAACAATGTTCTGGGTATGCTCGAAGACAGCAAGGGAAATATCTGGATAGCAACAGACGGTGGCGGGCTCAATAAACTCACCCCAGATTCGGGAAATTTTAAACACTACCGGCACGACCCCAATAATAAATACACAATCAGCTCAGACTCTGTACTGGATTTAGCTGAAGATAAATACGGCAATATCTGGATTGGCACATGGGGAGGCGGCCTGAACAAACTAGACCCCAAAACGGACCACGTCACGCGCTTTCAGAAAAACCGCAATGCAGCAAAGGACAGGAGCATCGCCGGCGATAATATTTTTAGCGTACTGATCATGGATAATGGAAAAATGTTACTCAGCGTATGGGGTTTTGGTTTACAAGTGTTCGACCCCGACACTGCAAACTACCTCTCACTTCCTTGGGGTAAGGATGAGTATTCGCCGTCCAGTTATGTGATCAATGAATTGACACCTGCAGCGGACGGGAACATCTGGGTAATCAGCTACGCTGGCGTGGAAAAATACCACCCCCAAACGGGACGTTTTGAAAAAATACAAATGCAGTTAAGCGAGGGCACTTTTGGCGTACATGAAGATAAAACAGACACATTATGGATCGTTACCAACACCAATCTGATACGTTTTCGTCCTCACATTAATGATATTAAATATTTCACAACCAAAGACGGCCTTTCCGACAACTATGTGGTGTCCATCGAAGAAGACAACCTTGGTTACTTGTGGCTGGCTACGCGAAATGGCCTAAATAAATTCGACCCAGAAAATGAAACCTTCGAGGTTTTCGGTGTAAACGACGGACTTGCCGGCGCGCAATTTAACCGCTCCAGCCACCTTAAAACCCGCGACGGGAAATTATATTTCGGCTCAACGGATGGGCTTACGGCTTTCAACCCGGAGCAACTTCCTATAAATGAGCGTGCTCCCCAGGTACACCTGCTAGGCCTGGAGCTTTTCCAGAAAGCCGTACGACCGGGTCACTCACCCTGGCTTAAAAAACCGCTTAATAATGTTGAGCAGCTAATACTACCCCACGACCAGCGAGACATCAGCTTTTCTTTCACAGCTCTAAATTTTATCAGCCCGGAAAAAAACAAATTCCGCTATCGACTGGAAGGGCTGGAACAAGATTGGCTGGATGCAGACAGCAGGGGACGGCGAGTTCGTTACACCAACCTGGCCCCTGGTAACTATTCATTCCAGATTCTTAGCGCCAATAACGATGGTGTATGGAATGGCAGCGCGCGAAGCCTGAAACTGACCATACTGCCTGCCTGGTGGCAAAGCTGGTGGGCGATGGCGGTTTATGCTGTAGCAATCTTACTGGCCATTTATGCTTATGGCCAGTGGAAGCTGCGACAAAACCGGCAACGTGAAATTGAACTCAAGCATCTCGTTGACGAACAAACGGAACAGTTGCGCAGAGCCAATCGCAGCGTGGTGCAGATAAATTCAGAACTGGAGCAGCGCGTTGCCCACCGAACCCGCGAGCTGGAACAGGAAATTGAAGAGCGCCGGGAATCAGAATCCAAGGTAACCTATATCGCATACCACGACGCCTTAACCGGACTGTACAACCGATCATGGTTGTTGAACCACCTGGAAGAAGTCATCGACGACTGCGGGCAAAATAGATATGCGGTATTTTTTATCGGTGGTGATCGCTTTAGAAAAATCAATGATACCTACGGACACTTGATTGGTGACGCCTTACTATTGTCTGCGGCCAAACGCCTAAAGTCACTACTACCTGAGGAATACCATGCGGTGCGCCTTGGCAGTGACGAGTTTGCTGTAGTTATCGATAAATACACACCGGATATGAGTGCCCTGGCGCTGGCGAAAAAGATCTGCGCAGAGTTCAAGCAAAAATTCATATTAGAGCAGATTAATATCAGTTTTGGCGTGAGCATCGGCCTGGTCGTGGGCAATGGCGAATATACGGAGCCCACTCAAATACTGCGCGATGCCAATATTGCGATGCAAAGCGCCAAGGAGAGGGGGCGTGGCACCTGTCAGATGTTCGACGATGCCATGCTGCAAAATAACATGGAAAATGCAGTACTTGAGAGCGAGCTAAGAAATGCATTGTCTAGGTCACAGTTCAGTGTTGTCTATCAGCCTATTCTCAGTATGGAATCTGGCAAGCTAAGTGGCTTTGAATTACTGTTACGCTGGAAGCACCCGCAAATGGGACCCGTACCACCATTTAAATTCATTGCTATGGCGGAGTCTCTGGGCTTGATTTTTGATATTGGTATCTGGGTCATTGAGCAGGCTTGCCGCCAGCTCTGTCAATGGCGGCAAAGCTATGGTACAGATAGGCTTCCTGTGATTTCTGTTAACCTCTCGGCACTGCAACTGGGGCAGGATGATCTGCTGCAACAAGTGGATAAAGTACTCAAAGAAACCGGTGCCCCTGTCCGTAAAATAAAACTTGAAATAACCGAATCCGCCTTAATGCAAAATACAGAGACCGCCGAGCAGTTGCTAGACGGCCTGCGCAAGCGTGGCTTTGAGCTGGCAATAGATGATTTTGGCACAGGCTACTCTTCGCTAAGCTATTTAGGTCGCTTACCGGTACAATTGCTTAAAATTGACAGATCATTTATTAGTGCTTTATTTGAAAAAGAAGAGGGCTCCGGCAGTGCGCATGAAATTGTGCGCGCTACCATCAGCCTGGCGCATGCTCTCAAGATGCGAGTGGTAGCGGAAGGCATAGAGACTCAGGCGCAATACGAAGCCGTTAAAGCCTACAAGTGCGATTACGGACAAGGCTACCTCTTTGCCAAGCCCATGTCCCCGGAAGCTGCCGACGAATTGCTGGAAAAGCACTTTAATCACCCGGCATTGGAAATAAAAAATATAAACTGAGCCAGCACGTGCTGCCACTCACTCATACCCTCTTTTATTAACCCGGTGAGGCTGCATGCCGGGTTATTATTAACTTGGCAATAGTTATTGTTAAGTTAATAGGCGGTGCACGTAAGCGCCGCTATTGCCAGGGCAATGTAAGCCCTTGAAATAACAGTAAATTCACGCATTTACGCCAGTATTTCATAGGCGGCAATTAATTAGATAGGACAAGCTATTTAATTGCCGGATTAATAGTACAACTGCTGTCAATCGTTTAGCTCACCCAGACTGCGTAGCCATGCCTCGCATAATTCCGGCCAGATAGCCACTGGGCCTTTTGCATCGCGAATACCAAAGCCATGGCCACCGCCACGAAAAATATGAAGCTCAACCGAGCCACCGGCTTTGCGCAAGGCTTTTGTTATACGATGCGCGTGCTCAGGGCTAACAGCAGGGTCATCTTCTGCGTGAAAAATAAATGTTGGTGGAGGAAGCGCAGTAATAGGTGCTTCGATGCGATATTTCCAGAGCAAGCCTTCACGCCCTTTTAAGGCCTTGGTATCGCTAGCCTGCTCGCCACTGAAATCCCCTGCTGCAGGATAGCCCAGAATAACAAAATCCGGTTTTGGGCTAAATTGGTCAATCTTATCCACAGCAGTGTAGGTTTTGTGGTTGTGAAAAGCCGCCAGGGAAGCACCCAAATGCCCACCGGCGGAATAACCAGCGTAACCCACTCGCGCCGGGTCAAGCTTCCAGCGTTTAGCATTTGCCCGGACATAACGGATAGCCCGTTGAGCATCCTGCAAGGGCACATCCGCGGCATTTATGTGATCGTCTTCGGGCAGGCGATAATAAAGTACAAATACCGTCACCCCCAGGCTGTTTAACCAGGCAGCCGTATCAGGCCCTTCTTTGTCCACAACCACGCGCTGATATGCACCGCCGGGTGCAACAACCACCGCCGTGCCGTTCGCCTTTTCCGGCTTGAAGACCTTTATGAAAGGCTTGAGGGTATGAACAGCAATTCTGTCCGGACGCTGAGGGTCTTTGCTGCGTTCAATAATTTGCAATTTGGCGGTGGCATTTTCCGAGCCAGGAGCGTGCCCTGGCCATATTTTGAGCTCCGCGCCATCCCAAGGCGTGATGAGCTGATCTGCCGAAAAAGCACAAGCGCAAAAAGCGCCTGCCGTAAGAGTAATAACAAATAGGAGCGTGCGATGGACAATGAGTGAAGGCTTCATAGGTGATGTCTCCTAACAAAACCCCATTTTTACACAGGCAACAGAAGATGTTGGTCATCAGTGCCGCTTTGGCGGCCATAATTTCTCCATAGTTTGCATTGTGTATGAAGGCATGACAGTCGACCGCTTCACTTTTCAGCGGCTCGGGCTTATCGCTGTCACCTAAAAATTCATTTTTCTCGGTTCAAGTCCTTGCCTAGAATAATTAGCGCTTATATATAAAACGCGTCGAAAATCATATCTTCACCACCTTTCAGCTTTCCCCAAAAACGATCCTTTCAACAAACCTGGCACCAGTAAACAGCACGCAAACAAGCGTATGTTTTAATTAAACTATTCGTACAGGCGGCACTATAAATGAACCACACCTGATTGTTAGCTCAGCCGTTGTTACCTGTTTAGAAGGGGAAGCACCAATACAAAACAGTCGTTTTGTATTAACTCGCAGGGGAGTGAAACCCTACTTTTGGTGAAAGCGCTTTACCAGAATATCCCGCGCTGTATCATACCGAGAACCTTTGCCTTTCAATTTAATCACCGAGAAGGTCTGTCCTTGTTCAAAGCAGAGCTTCGCGTGAAAGCCGTCCAGGCCCAGCAACTCCCAGCTAAACTCGCGCTCAGCACTCATTCTGAAGTTTTGCAGGTTGCGCACAAAGCTGGACATGGAAAAATCTACTCCGCCAGCGTCAGCCAGATCACTGATAAGATTTTCAGCGTCGGGCAGGCAACATTCAAACTGGTGAAGCTTTTCCCTGTAAGGGTCGGTATAAAGTTGCGATGCAGTATTTTTCATTATGAACACTTGATCCTTTTTAAAACACCAAGACTTCTAAGAAGTGCTCTTTTCCTTGCCCCGGCATCGCCGGGTTAATAAAACTTAACAAACAAGCTTGATTATAGTAAGTGCGTTCAAGCGCAAACTTGAATCCCTTCTCAGTTCGTGAAAATTTATTAACAAAAAACACTGCGCGCGACAATCAGTCACTTCTGTGCAGAAATTATTGAACACCTTTTGTTTCAGGGCGGCTAGCCCGGATATTTCATAAGCTGTGAGAATTCTTGCGCCGGAACTTTTCGATTAGAGTGTGCTCGCGAGCGTAAACGTAGCCACAGCACTCCAGCGATGAGCTACGTCGGTGTGAGGCTCTAATCGAACAAGGCCAAGTCAGGGACCAGGCATAAAGCTGGTACAAATTATTACTTTTTGCCTGGAACGCTCAAGCTCAGCTATCACGCGGTGTGCAAGCAGTTTCTCCGCGCGCTTATGAATTGTTCGGGCTAGGCCATCAGCTCCTGAGCGCTTACCAGCTTGCCGCCAATAGTTACGTTATCCAAAACAAAATTATTGACATGCTTAACAATTGAAGGCTCCCCACCTTGATTGAAGTGGCAGTTTCTCAGGGTTATATCGCTCATTGGCGCACGTTCGAAGCCCTGAAGATAAAAAGGTTTGCGGATAACGTTTTTGCAGGTCAGGTTCTCTATCACGATATCCCTGACCGTCGGGTCAAACTTGCCGGCGTCGCCTTCTTCATAATAGAAATTTACGACAATGGCGTTCTGTACAGCACCAACTTCAACATTTCGCACACGAAGGTGCTCAATCAGGCCGCCACGAACAGAGTTGGTTTTTATCCGAATGGCTCTCTCCAGTAAGGGGCTGTTCATTTTGCAGTTTTCGACGAATACATTATTAACACCGCCCGAAATCTCACTGCCAATAACAACACCGCCGTGACCATCCTGCATGCTGCAATTGGCGATGACAATGTTTTGGCTAGGTATATTTATGCGACGACCGTCGGCATTGCGTCCGGATTTAATCGCAATACAGTCGTCTCCGGTGTTGAAATTACAACCCTCGATTAAAACATGGTCGCAACTTTCCGGGTTACAGCCATCGGAGTTGGGGCCATGACTATCCAGATTGACGTTGCGCACAGTGACAGAGTTACATAAAACTGGATTCAACAACCAGAATGGTGAATCTTTAACAGTCACATCCTCAACCAATACATTGTTGCACGAGTATGGCTGGAAAAGCGGCGGCCGCAGAAAGGCTCCGTCGGCGTATACCCGCTGTTCAACAGGTACATTGTTCTCGGCATCCTGAATCAGCTTATCACGCGCCGGTTTCTGGTCTTCGCCCTCAATTAATATCCAGTGACGCTCAGGATGCTCCCCCTTCCAAGGCCACCAGGTTTCATTGTCGGCGCTGCCGTCCAGCGTTCCCTCTCCCGTCACGGCAATATTTTCTTGCCCGTGAGCATAAATCAGAGGGGAATACCCCATATGCTCCAAGCCTTCCCAGCGAGTAAATACCGGGGGTAAATAACGCTCAGGTTCTGGAATAAATTTTAAGATGGCACCTTTTTCCAGGTGCAGATTAACATTCGACAACAGCACTACCGGCCCGGTGTAGAAAGTGCCAGCGGATACCACGACTCTACCACCACCCTGCCCGTTACAAGCCGCAATGGTTTTGGCGATAGCAGAACTGCAATCATGCCCGGCACCCGGCATTGCGCCAAAGTCGACAATATTGAAATCCTTAGCCGGAAAACTGGGCTCGACGATAGCCGCTCTAATCTGATCTGCTTTTAGCCAGCTGGACGCGTCTGTTTTCTCATCACTTAACCCTCTGCTTGACCCTTTACTGGACAAGCTTTGAGAGCAGGCGGACAACAGCGGCTGGGCAGCTACCAAGGCCGAAAGCTTGATAAGTGTTCTACGACTAAGGGGCATAATACATCTCCAGGTTACGGTTATGGAATAACAGTACAAAATGATTTCAGGTGCCGGATTGTCGCTTGGCTGGCAAGCAGTTTCAACGGGTGCCTGCTGGATTTTTTTACCTGCTTTGATATTGATGCTTCAAAGCACCCCATGAACACTAGCATCCCGGCCAGGATATTTCATAGATGCTGAAGGAGTATAGTTCTCGACGCCTATTAACTTGGCAATAGCTAAGTTAAAAAAACGGAGCACGGAAGCACCGCTATTGCCAGGGCAATGCAGGCCCTTGAAATACCAGTAAATTCACACATTTGCGCCAGTATTTCATGGGCGCGCAATTAAATAGATAGGGTAATCTATTTAATTGCCGGGTTAATAGAAGTGATGAACAAGCCCGAGAGAAGGCCCCACTAGCTTGGTGCCATCTTCCTCTAAGAATTGTGTGTACTCGATGTTCAGGCTAAGGCTCTTATGAAATCGCCAATCAAGGCCGAGCCCGAGGGAAGTTCCCGTGTCATCAACATTGATTCGTCCGCTCGTGCCGGAAAACTGCAGCTCCCCTTTCGACTGACCGAGCAGTAAATAGGGATAGAAATTGTGAAATACAGGACAACCGAATCGAAAGTAAGCGCCATAATAGCGGTTTAGTTTTACGTCATAGGTTTCGCTCTCATAGCCTATGCTTTGCTCACCAAGCCCTGTACCCAAACGCAGTTCAAACGACACACTCTTCGACCATGTTGCGCCGACTCTGGCGTGTGCCGCCCCCAGAGTGGCCCCCTGATCCAATGCATCGCCCGAGTAATCCAGGGCGGTAAAACTTCCCCCAAAGAATGAATCGGTTTGATAACCTTTTGCAGTAGCGTTCAGCGCAAGCAATGCCATGGCAGCGGCATAAACAAATGTTTTCATAGTGTGTTAACTCTCGTTTATATCCACTGCTTGAGTATAGCTTAGGTGGCGCAGCCCGTTACCCAGCGTCCAAATGCTCAACAATGTCCAGATGAACACCAGCAGGATCACGCACTATAAAATGCAGCTGCCCCCAGCTTTCTTCCTTGAGCCCCATTTCAAGAACCAGGCCCATGGATTGCGCTTGCTCGAAGGCTAACTTGGCATTTGCCACCTCCAGGCTCAACACAAAAGCCTCACTGGCCATCACGGAATGAAGAAAAGGAGGCTGACTGTGGTGATCCGGCGCCAGAAAGCCCAACTGGATTCCCGTTGAAGGACATACCAGGTGCAGATAAAAGCCGGACTCAAAAAACACGGCATTAAAGCCGAAAACACTTTCGTAGAACTGTTTAAGCGCGTCTAACTTACCGGTGACCATAACCGGAAACATGGCTTTAACTTCAATCATTGTACTTCTCCGTCGTTTGCGAGGGTGACAGTATCTCAACGCAGAAAACGACAAGATTGTATAAAACGGACAAAATATCGCAGTTCAGAACCCCAAAAACTCTTTTGCTGATAAAGGAAAGCGTGGGATTGAAGTAACTCGCTTTGGTGCAGGCGTTCAAACCTAAGGCTAAAGCGGTGATTCGAGAGGGTATAGCACCGAGGAGCGATAAAACTGTTTCGGGGTTAAACCGGTAAAACGCTTAAATTCACGTATGCAATGGGCTTGATCGTAGTAAAGTTCGCGCCAGCCCGTTTTGCCACACAACATGTTTTGGAAACGCAGCACTTGCGCGAACTTTGCTGGCGATAGCCCCAGGTAAAGATGGCTCAGGCGCCGCAACTGGCGCGATGAAAGGCCAAATTCTGCGCACTGTTTTTCTGAAAGTTCTATGTTTGAAGCAGGGCTTTGTTGATAACAACGAATAAACCTGAGAAGTCGCCTATCAATTTTGGGGTAGCTATGTTGTGCCAGCAGAACGCTGCTTATAGCGGTACATCGCCCTTCAAAAGTCCTTTCACGTGCAAGGCTTTCTACGATCTTACTGTGGAAATTATCACCAAACAGCAGGCTAATAGAACTATCACCCCAGTCTCCAACGGGTACTGCCGTTAAACCCTGCTGCGCCAGTACGCGAAAACGAATGCCGAAATAACTTACCGGCCCAGACATTTGAAACACAAGAGCTGAGGTGAAGGGGGCGACAAGCGCACAGTCTTCCGCTACACGGGTATTAAATATACAGTCGACATTATTGTCTGGTACGCTACGATAAGCGTAACGGCCTACGGGCACGTCCAGCTGCCAGAAACACTGCAACCAGTGGCTCAGAGGAGGCGAGGGCAGCTTATAAAAATAGGCATTTTCGACGCTCACCCTGCCCTGACAGCTGTTATCACTTAATAAACCATCCACAAGCATGCCCACTGCATAGTATTTGCACAGTTTAGGGCTAAATGAAGACACTTGGAAGCCCCCAACATTAGCCAAGCCTTATGCTTTTATTGAGCTGGTTTAAACAGTAGATTCTATTCATCAGGCATAATACCCCGATCTAACACCCAACATACGCGAGGAATAAACATGGCAAACTTTCATGAACCCATTGAAGAGTTAAGTAACGAAACAAAAGACATGCACAGAGCCATCTGTTCTCTAATGGAAGAGCTAGAGGCTGTCGATTGGTATAATCAACGCGTAGACGCGTGTAAAGATGATGAGCTAAGAGCTATTCTCGCTCACAATCGTGATGAGGAGAAAGAGCACGCAGCGATGGTGATTGAATGGATTCGCCGTAAAGACCCTACTTTCGACAAAGAATTAAAAGACTTTCTGTTCACTGACAAGCCCATTGCACACGGCTGATTTTATTATTAACCCGGCAATGGCGGTGCTTCCGCGCACCACCTGTTAATTTAAAAAATCTAACAATAACTAATGCCAGGCTAAGAATTAAGGCAGGAATTACTCTGCCTTAATTCTTAGCACCCGCCCATCACCGTTTTTTATTAAGCTGATAGCCTCCATAGGCCTATGGAGAAAGCTGACATTGCCCTTGTTCCGTAATTCTTCAGCAAGCGCTGCTATTTTATCGTCACCGCTTTTATGGCTAACAATGGTGTATTTCGCCTGAAGGTGCTCACCGGCTTGCGGCGCGATAAGGATATCAACATCAGCAGTATTATCTTTTTCCAGGGCAAGCCCGTATAAATAGCTAAAGCCACCAAGCTGAAACTGAAAATTGTAAATATACGCTTCGTCAATACTGTTCTCTCGGGACCAGTGTGCAGAGCGGCTCACATCAAGCTTCAGCCCGCCAGCTTGCACCTGCTCCGTTTCAGAATCCTTTTCGATATTAATCACACGAATACGTTCGGACAACCCGGCGAAGTGTGCTGTTTGCTTTTGTAGCGCTTTTGCTACTGTGCCATTGGCAAACAGCAAGGCGTTTTTATTACTACTTAACACCTTAAGCAAAGCTTTGGCATCAAAATGGCCCGGATGGGAATGGGAGATTAATATATGCGAAATATTTTCAAACGGCGCTGTACCCGAGGTCAGCTTTTCCATCACGGTTTTGCTGGCAACGGGAACCTCAAAGCGGGCAACATAATCGGAATATGGCGCATCAATGAGTATTTTATGCTTACCGGACTTCAGCATGTAGCCTGCAGAGCCCAGGTAAGTGATATCACTTGAATAACTCACAGCAGGCTCAAGCGCAGTAATCACCCCGTCAATACTCATGACAATGAGGCTGTTCTTGTATTTTAAAGGCGGATTAAATACACCCCCGGTGACGTAACTGTCATCCAAGGTCTTTGGCTTAAATCGCCACTGCTGCTCGCCCTGCAAAGACACAGCATACAAACCATTTACCAGCGTCACGCCCTCAAAGTAATAGGGGCTGGCGCTGATACCACTGATATAAACGCTCGAATCAATAATCGCAGGCCTCGACCAGCTCCAGCCACCGGTTTTGAAGCTCCATTGCAGCTTCCCTGAAGCAGCATCGAACACAAACAGCTTGAGGGCATCGGAACTGCCCACGTAAACCTGCTTTTGAAAACACACCGGTGAAGACTCTGCCCACGATCCATGCTCGTGGTGGTAGCGCCAAACCTCCTTACCGCTCATTGCGTCCAGAGCATAAAAGTTAGTACTGCGACTGCCAAAAACAATATTCCCCTCACACTGTGCGGGTGAATCCTGAATAATTCCACCGGCGTCGAAAGTCCATAGTTTTTTCCCGCTGCTAGTGTCAAGCGCATATAGCTTACCGTCCCAACTACCGACAAAAACGCGATTATTGTGCAACAATGGTGTGGAACGCACTTTTCCTTTGGTTTTGAATCGCCACCTCGCTTTGCCTGTTTTCACATCCACCGCATGGAGGTGCCCGGAGTCAGAACCAATAAAGATGCTTCCCTGATAATACTGAGGGCTGGAGTGGAGGTAGTCATAATCATAGGGCGCATCCGCAGCAGGCAGCCGGCGCTTATTTTCCCCCAGATGGTAGCGCCATAGCCCTTTACCGGAAAAGCGGTCCAGAGCATATAAATACCCGTTATCTGAAGCAAAATAGGCCACACCTCCTACTACCAGCGCTTCAGAACGAATAGCCGCACCGGTAGGAAAGGTCCAAACAACTTTTTGCTTTTCCAGGTCAAAGGCATAAAATTTTCCATTGTCAGCGCCGAAGTACATCAACGACTGTTTAATAGTCGCAGGCGCCCACAAACCAGCACCAATGTCAGTTTGCCATTGCAGTTTTGGTTCACAAAAACCCTGCTGGGAGAAAGCGAGAGAGAAGGCAAGCATCAAGCAAGCAGAAAGCCTTAGGGCGATAAAACGCATTGACCCATCTCCATGTATAAGCTGCGTTGAATGTAAACAAGAACAAACACCATTGTATTGTGCGATAGCGCATTGTCGCAGATCAGGCGTGGAGGAAGCGTAACAAGGGTTTTGCTATTAACCTGGCAATAACTATTGATAAGTTTAATAGGCGCTGCATGGAAGCCGCCATTGCGCACAGGGCAATGTAAGCCCTTGAAATGCCAGCAAATTCACGCATCTGCGCCAATATTTAATTGCCGGGTTAATAAGAGGGAAGAAAGCCCCTCAACACGAGGAGCTTTCATAAGGGGTCTATTTCTCAGACTTGATTTTATCGACTAGAAAATTCACGATTTCGAACATATTGGTGTAATTACCCGCCAATGATGTTGTTATGCGATAGCGGCCATCCACAATCAACTCCGGGGTCGCATTGGTTTGAAAACTGCGCACGCGGGCATCCGCCATATCGACCTGAGTGTTCACGCCGAAAGAATCGAAGGTTTCGTTAAATGTGGCTTCATCAACACCGGCCTCCTTGAACAAGGCGGCAATATCTTTCTTGTTCGCCAGGCGATTGCCCTGCACATGCACACTCCTGAATACATTCTCATGAACTTTATCAAGCACACCTAAAGACTTAGCAGTATAGAAAATTCTGGCGTAGTGGGCCCAGTTAGGGTTGAAGGCCGCATGAGTCTGAACAAACTCAACACCCTCTGGCATATTTGCTTTCCAGGCCTTGGCAGGGCCTTCGAAACGAAAACAGTGGCCACAACTGTAGGAGAAGATTTCTGTCACCTCAATTTTGGAGCCGGTAACGGTTTTAACAGCGACAGGCAGCTTTTCATAATGCTTGCCTTCGATGAACGATGGCGTGGCACCGGCAACGGTCGCTTCAGATGAAGCAAGCTCAGGCTCGGGCTCTGCCGCTTGCTGCTCATGGTTGTGCCCCGCATGGGGATCAGCAGCCTGCGAGGCCACCGGTGCCTCACTCGTCTCGGTCTCAACAGGCGCAATTTGCGGCTGAACATCGGCCGGCGGAGTTGCCGCTTGAGCCTGACTAAGCACAGCCGGCGTGGCCGTTTCCGTGTCTGTTGACGGCTGTTCGGTTTTGCTGCAGCCAAGCAGCAACAGAGGGACAATTAAAGCGGTAAGGGCGAAGATTCGCATGATGCACTCCTGATAAAGGGCATTGGTTTTCTTATTAAGTTGAGCATTATAGAGGAAAAAAATTCCCGTTTTGGACGAAAAAAGGCAGCCCGTAGCTGCCTTTCACGATTCAGTTCAAAACCTTGATCAATTCAGGCCTGCAATGAAATTGGCAACAGCGTCTATTTCTGCGACGCTCATGTGCTCGGCAACCCCCCGCATCACTGACTCGCTGTCATTCACACGGTTGCCCGCACGAAAATCCCGTAACTGTTTGGCGATGTAGTCTGCGTGCTGACCTCCCAGCCTCGGATAGCCGGCCGGAGCATTTCCCTGACCAGTGGGAGAGTGGCATCCACTGCAAGCTGGTACCGCGGTTTCCAGGTTGCCTGCACGGTACACTTTAGCCCCCAGTTTCAAGCCATCCACCTTGGCACCGGAGTTGACTTGTACCTGCTGCTCCACAGAGCCTGTCAGTTGCACCGGCTGGCTGGCGTAATATGCGGCCATATCCTGAAGATCCTGATCACTGGAGGCATCCAGCTGGCCGACCATTTCCGGTATTTCGCGCGTTTTGTTCTTTATTTCCTGCAGCTGCTTGAGCAGGTACTTCTCTCCCTGCCCCGCTAGATTCGGAAAATTGGCAGCAGCGCTGTTACCGTTGGCGCCGTGACAGGCGGCACACACCGCCACCAGAGATTCACCTTTTGCAGCATCCCCTGCGGCATAGGCAGTTCCGGCCAAGGCCAGAGCGCATAGCCCGAGGGAAGAGATCATCGTGCGTAGTGCTGTCTTCATTGTGAGTTCCGTTGTGTATTGAATTTATTACTATCGCTGGGCTTAGAGCGTTAAACTGTCGCCTTTTAACCGCCCTCTAAAAAGTAGCGGCACATTATATACGTAGTCCTCTTATGACGGAAATCAACTTCCATACAGCTCATTTTTTAACCAGCGCACCCAGTCTTCGCGAATGCCCTCCCGAGTCAGGGGTAGAGGTGGCCTTTGCCGGGCGTTCCAATGCCGGCAAATCCAGTGCAATTAACCGCCTTACCCAAAACAACAAGCTGGCCCGCACCAGCAAAACGCCCGGCCGCACGCAACTGATTAATTATTTCGCGCTCGATAACGACGCCCAGCTACGCCTGGTAGACCTGCCAGGCTACGGCTACGCCAAAGTCCCCATGGCGACCAAGAAAAAATGGCAGGCTCATCTTTCCGAATACCTCCACGAGCGCAAATCCCTGGCGGGGCTGGTGCTGCTGATGGATATCCGTCACCCGATGCAGGAGTTTGATGCAATGATGATCAATTGGGCGGTAGAGGTGGAGATGAAGGTGCACATTCTGCTAACCAAAGCCGACAAGCTAAAACGCGGCGCAGCCAAGAACACACTGTTGCAGATAAAGAAAACCTTAAAAGAGTCGGACGTAGAAGACCTGGTAAGCGCTCAAACCTTCTCCGCGCTAAAAGGCGATGGCATAGAAGACCTCCAGGCGGCACTGCGCACCTGGCTCACACCAGCCAACACTCCGCCCGGCGAATAGAATCGTAAAGCAATGTATTGTAATCAATGAAAGATTTGTTGAGGATGTCGATTGTATAAGCGGGGTGCATGTAGGGAGTGCACCCCTTAAGTTTAAACTTATACAGCTTAAAAAAGCAGTCCCTACGTCAATTATTACACGGCGGGGCTTCCCTTCCCTGCCTTGAACAATCTACCTTTTACTGAAGAATAAACTGCTCACTGTAATAGCCGGTGTTACACTCGTGAAACACAATACTTGCACCTTCTGCAGACGATGAGTTTTCTATGCGTAGGCATTTATTGGTATTGCGGTTCTTATATATATAGTGACCACTACTTGCGCTTTGCCTGGTAAAACTCTCAGACCTATAATCTTTATAACAGGTATACTGAACTACACTGTCTCCGTCCGATCGCATACACTTTCCGCTTTTTCGGTTCTTGATATGGAAGTAACCGCCGCCAATATCACTTAAATCCCATTGCTGGCTCTGGTGACTACTATTACAAGTTGCTTGCACAACTTTCGCATAGTTCGCGGTACTTCCATCTTCAATAGCAGCACACTTTCTAGTTTGCCTGTTTTTCATTTGATTATAGTCCGAGCTTGAGCCACTCGAACTTGAGCCACCCGAACTTGAACTACCGCCATACATATTGGACCCGCTAACCCCCGGAGGTGGAAAGCTTACGCCAGCTTCGGCAGCCATCCACCGAATAATCGCTACCGCCTCTATTAAAGGTTCCATTTTCGTCAAAAGGATAGGGGTAACCGGTAAAACCGCTTGGACGTACTTGTGGCTCGACAAAACCGGTACCACCACGCGCTTCAAACGTAGCTGATAAAACCCAACCGACTACACCACCTCGGCTTTTTAATTCGCCACTATGGGTTCTCATATAGTCCCAGAACTTGACCGCATCATTATCAGAGCCTGTTGGTGTCTTCGGCGCATCGCGGCCGTCATACGTGGTATTCCAACGAATATAGGAGTGAGAAATAAAATTCTTTTTGCCCGTTTTATTCTTAACCCATTCAAGAAAATCGATCATATCGGCTGCGACATTGGCGTTAACCTTGTTTTGGTTGTGAAAAGCCGGAGCGAAATAGTCGCACATTTTAATCATGTCACGATTAAAATTAACATAGGTCTGAATTGCGCTTTTGTAGGAGTTAAAATCTCCAGGGTTTATGAGCATTCCTCGAACAATCCTCAGGTTAGGAATGTTGGCGTCTAAACAATTTAATAACGTTTTCAACATGCTCACGGTATTCCACACTTGCTGGAAGGTTCCCCACAAAAACAAACTCGGGGTTTAAAACATAGTATATTTTCCGACCGTTCGTCTTTAGATTTTTCATATTTTCAATACGCAGCTTGATAACATTTTTTATATAGTCATCCCATTTATCCTCAATTTTTTGAATTCCAAACGTGGTCGTCATCCCAGGTATTCCCTTGCGGGTATTCTGCATCAAACCATTTTGCAAGAGGATTTTCCTCAATCATCACAGGCTGAATACCAGCATCAAGCAATTCCTGAAAATAGCTCATATCCGTATAACTGTTTAAATAGGTTTTCATCGCCTTTGTGGGCACACCCATTTCCTTTAGAATATCGTGTATTCTTCTATTTTTTGTCTGTCCGTTTTGCAAAAGCTTAACATTCCAGTGACTCCATTCCGTTCCCGTTCCCGTTCCCGTTCCCATAACAAATTCTTGAGCGTATGTATTTAGCTGTATTAACCCAAGAAACACAAAAACAAGTAGTGAAATAGTTATTTTCTTCATAAAACTAACCTCAATAAATTATTATTAGATGGTGCTGTTTTCCTTATCCATTCAATAACTGATACACGCATTTAAACTGCGTGGATACAATTTAAGACAGAATGCTTCTCCAAATTTTTAAGATTTCTATACTGATTTTATTAATTAAACAATAACTGCAATTACTGGCAGCTTCGCCCACTCCTGTTGGCTTACCCGTATCCACAAATAGTTTATCTATTAACCCGGCGATGTTTTATATGCAGGGTTAATGAGGTACATGCAAGTACCTCCGCCGAAAAAAGTTCAGCGCGAGCCCTTGAAACACAAGCCACTTCGCACAGTTGCGCCCTTAAAACATTGGCGCAAATGTGTGAATTAACTGGTATTTCAAGCGCTTAAATTGCCCTGCGGGCAAAGGCGGTGCTTCCGTGCATTCAGGTTATTGAATAGATGGCATTTATTTCGACGAGAGAATTCCAACAACTTATGAAATACCCGGGCTAGGCTCTTGTTACACCAGCCGCCACCAAGAGTTTCCTTTGGCTTATTGAGATTCTTATCCCGCTTGGCTGGTGTCACTTTATGCGGTGTTTGCTATTGGTAGCAAAGGCGCCACGCAAGCGCGTGAGCTTGACTTGCGGCTTGGGAAGCAACGCCGCCAGATTGGCCATGAAACCCAATGGCTTAAAGATCACGTGGGTGGTGCCATTAAGGATGCGGCGTTTTGAGTTCGATCTAATTTACCCATTGGCGGTCATGGTCATGCGTTTCTGTGACTGATGTAAGCTTGAGTTTATCGTGCTGGCGTGCCTCGGCCGTGACTCCCACATGTAGGGAGAAGCCGTCATGATCGACCATTCGGCTGTCGACCTAATCTTCCGCCCCGGTGAGGTTTACCGATTGAAGACTTAGCATTAACACGAAGTGAGCGCTCACTTTCTCCCACGCATCGCGTACCCCCTAAACAAAAAAAGCCCCGAGGTTTGGGGCCTCGGGGCCAACTATCGCTTTTTGGGGAAGCTTTCAAACAATAAACAATTGGGAGGAAATCCACGCAAGTCGTTACGTTGCGTATAAGTTCTGACCGGGCCTGTTCAGGAAAGTTCAAAAGTATTTACAAAACGAGTAAAAATGTGATGAAGATCTCGGTTTTCCTATCAAAAACACAGCCGACGCCACTTTCGACGTCAATACCCCGCCCTGGTTCCACTTTTGTTACAACTCGCTCCAACGCATAGGCTCCGCAGGCTTATTCTGAATAATCGCTTCGATTGCATCGTTAACATCATCGGTAATTTTATCGCACACCGCTAAAGCCGAAAGATTGTCCTTAAGCTGCCCTGCTTTAGAAGCGCCAAGAATAACGCTACTCACGTTCGGATTGCGCAAGCACCAGGCCAAGGCCAAATGATGCAGTGGCACAGCCATGCCATCCGCCACGGCTGCAAGCTTGCGGGTTTTTTCTAGTTTGGCTTTGCCCTCGTCTGACTCATACAAGGCTTTCAGCCATTCATAGCCAGGTAGATTAAGTCGCCCGGTATCACCAAGCCCCTCATTGTATTTTCCTGTTAGCACGCCGCTGGCCAAGGGCGACCAAATAGTGGTACCCAAACCAATAGATGAATATAGATCCCGATAATCCCCTTCCACTTTTTCCCGCTCGAACAGGTTGTACTGGGGCTGCTCCATGGTAGGAGGGCTCAGATTGTATTGGCGTGCAATGCTATAAGCCTCCGTTATTTGCTGTGCGTTCCATTCAGATGTGCCCCAGTACAGCACCTTTCCCTGCAACACCAGGTTATGCATGGCTCGCACCGTTTCTTCAATAGGTGTGTCGAGATCCGGCCGATGGCAAAAATATAAATCCAGATAATCTACTTGCAGGCGTTTAAGCGCCGCGTTACACGCTTCCGTAACATGCTTTGCACTTAAGCCCAATTGGGTTGGTTTATTCCCACCCCAAAAAACCTTACTGGAAACGCAATATTCATCCCTCGGCAAGGCCAGGGCTTTAACTGCCTTACCCATGACAATTTCGGACTGCCCTTGTTCATAAGCTTCGGCGTTATCAAAAAAATTTATGCCATTATCGAAAGCCGTTTTAATCATCTCTTTGGCGCTTTCTACCTGCACCTGCTTGCCAAAGGTCACCCACGAGCCTAGCGATAAAGCGCTAAGCTTTAAACCTGATTTGCCCAGTCTGCGGTATTGCATGCTTTCTCCTTATAATGTTAGAAATGAGAAATAAAAGTTGGCTTGCTCACGGTGAGCACAGCATCCAAAGGACTTAGACGACCATCGCCAGCCACAGAAAATGCACGGACTTGGTCTTGCTGCTCATTGGCAAGCCAAAGGGTTTTACCATCACCGGAAATACTGAAATGTCTCGGCCAATGGCCTAATGTAGACTGCCACTGTCTCAAAGCTGGAATGCCTTGCTCATCCAGAGAAAACACCGCAATGCTGTCGTGCCCCCGGTTAGACACATAGATTACATTATTGTGTATTGCGATATGTGCCGCCTGAGAATGGCCTGAAAAGTCTTCCGGCAGAAGAGACAGCGTGCTCACCGCCGATAACATGCCGCGCTCGTTAATAGTGGCATAGACCAGGGTATTGTTTAACTCATTGACAATATAGGCTGCGTTTTTTTCCGGATGAAACAGCATATGGCGCGGCCCAGAACCGGGCTCAGCCTGGAAAGCGACAAAGCCAGCCGCCAACTCGCCAGAACTCGAGTCGAAGGGATAAGCCATTATTTTGTCGATGCCGAGGTCAACGACATACAGGTAGTCCATGCGTTTGCTCCAGCCAACCCAATGGGCATGGGCGGCCTCTTGCCTGTCTTTATTGGGGCCACTACCCTGGTGCTGTATTACCTGGGCTTCGCCTAAGGTAAGCCCCTGCTTATCCAGTGCATAAAGAGCAATATTACCGCCCATGTAATTTGCCACCGCCAAAAAGCGACCATCCGGGCTCAGAGCTAAATGGCAGGGAGATGCCCCTCTACTAGCCACCGTTTGCAGCCGTTCAGCTGAACCTGCATCATCCACCCGGTACACATGCAGCTTGCCTTGCTGCACTTCTTCAACCGCGTATAGGATGTTGGTTTCGCCGCTGTAACTAAGCCAGGAAGGATTAGGGTTTTCTGCAAGCAGTTTTTTATCGATAAAAGCGCCATTAAAACCGACCATATAAGTTCCCTGACTGTGGTCAGGCGCCGGCCCCGTATAGGTACCCATTATTAGTTTTTCCATAGAAGATTCCTGTTTTCCAGGGCTGCTGCAGGCAGATAGAAGTAAAAGTAATAGATAAACCAGCCTGATAAACATTTTCATTAATGCTCTGTTGTTATTTTTTTGGGGGAAAATCCAGCACTTGCTCTTCCGCTTTCTTTTCCTCCCTTGTTATATTTACCCGCGTTTCCAGTTCCCGTTGCACCTGCCGGATAAGAATTTCGTCCTTGAAGCCACAGCTGACACACTCGCGGTAATTTTTCTCATCATCCTGATAGTTCACAATTTTATCCATCAAGCCGCACTTAGGGCACACTGCCCCGGCGATAAAACGCTTCGCTACCATTTCCTGCCCCTTAGCCTGAATAATTCATAAGCACTCTGTGTATTACTTGTACGCCGCGTAATTCCTGAGTTTGAAGCCATTTGTACCAGCTGTACGCCTGGTCTGTCACTTGGCCTTTTGCGATTAGAGCGCAGATGCTCACTCTAAGCAAAAATTTCCGGCATAAGCATTCCAACAGCTGAATAGGCGGTGCACGGCAGCACCGCCATTGCCAAGCAGACTAGGCTGCTATACCGGAATGACGCAGTAGGGCGTCTACTTTGGGCTCTCGCCCGCGGAAGTTTTTAAACAGCACCATTGCATCCTGCGAGCCACCCTGCTGCAAGATCTCTGTCAGGTATCGCTCGCCTGTAGCGGTATTAAAAATACCTTCCTCTTCAAAGGCTGAATAGGCATCGGCCGAAAGCACTTCCGCCCACTTGTAGCTGTAATAACCCGCCGCATAACCGCCGGCAAAAATGTGACTAAAACTATGCTGAAAACGATTGAAGGCCGGCGGAGAAAACACAGCCACTTGATCACGAACCTGATTGAGCAATTGCTGAATTCCCGGGAATTCCGGCTGGCCGTATTGCATGTGCAGAAGAAAATCAAACAGAGAGAATTCCAGCTGTCGCTGCATAAACATCGCAGCCTGAAAATTTTTCGCCGCGAGCATATTGTTCAGCATTTCTTCCGGCAAGGGCTCACCGCTTTGATAGTGACAGGAAAGAAATTGCAGCACCTCCCGTTCCCAGCAGAAGTTTTCCATAAACTGGCTGGGCAGTTCCACTGCATCCCACGCAACGCCGTTAATTCCGCTCACGGCTGCCACATCAATTTGGGTCAGCATGTGGTGAATGCCATGACCAAATTCGTGGAAAGTGGTGGTTACTTCATTATGAGTGAGCAGCGAGGGTTTATCGCCCACCGGCGGATTAAAATTACACACTAGATAGGCTACCGGTAACTGCAATCCCTTCTCTGTTTTTCTGCGCACCCGGCATTCATCCATCCAGGCGCCGCCACGTTTGCCCTCGCGAGCAAAGAGGTCAAAATAAAAGCCCGCTATTGCCTCGCCATTTTTGTGTATTTGATAGTACTTAACGCTTTCATGCCAGGTTTCAACCTCAGCACTTTTATCGACAAACTCAATATTAAACAATTGCTTGGCCACCTTAAATAAACCCGCAATTACCGTTTTTGCTGGAAAATAGGGCCGCAGCTCTTCCTGGGAGATGTTATAACGCGCAAGTTTCAATTTTTCTGAATAAAAGGGAATATCCCAGGCATTGAGTTGTTCAAGGCCATATTCATTTTTTGCAAATTCTTTTAGCTCCGTTAGGTCTTTTTCGGCGTGGGGCTTGCTTTTGGCAGCAAGGTCTCGCAGAAAACCAAGCACTTGCTCGGTGGTTTCAGCCATTTTCGGGGCAATGGAATATTCGGCATAATTATTAAAACCTAACAGCGCCGCCAACTCCTGCCGCAGCTGCATAATCTCCTCCATAATGTCGCTGTTATCCCACTTTCCACCAGCAGGCCCCTGCTCAGAAGCGCGGGTATTATAAGCTTCATACATTTCCCTGCGCAGTTCTGCATTTTCACTTTGGCTTATCACGGTAAAAAACACCGGCGTATCCAGAGTGAGCACCCAGCCCTGCAGCGCTTTACTTTCAGCCGCCTGCTTTGCCCCGGCGACAGCAAACTCAGGTAAACCCGCCAGGGCCTGTTCATCTTCAATATGCTTGTACCAACCCTGGGTAGCATCAAGCACATTATTGGAAAACTGGTTGGTGAGGCTGGAAAGACGCGACTGAATTTCTCCGTAGCGCTTTTTCTTGTCCGCCGGCAGATCCACCCCAGAGAGGTGAAAATCCCGCAGGGCATTTTCGACGGTTTTTTTCTGCGCCTGTTCTAACGCGGAAAATCCCTCGGATGCCTGCAATGCTTTGTAAGCAGCAAACAGCCGCTCATTCTGGCCAAGCTCGGTGTAGTAATCCGTGAGCAACTGGCGCCCCTGTTCATAGGCTTCGCGCAGCTGTTCACTGTTGCATACGGCGTTTAAATGACCAACCGGCGACCATGCCTGATTCAGCGTGTCAGCTCGCGCTTCAATCGGCGCCACCAGATTATTCCAGCCAGGCTCAGCTAAGTGCTCCAGTTGCTTGTCCAGTTGCTCGCGGGCTTCATTGATCAAGCTTTCAACAGCGGGCAGCACATGCTCCGTTTGAATCGCGTCAAAGGGGGGAAGAATATGGCTTTCTAACAGAGGATTGTTCATCGATTTACAGTCCTTAAATACTTAAAATGGCTCGATTAATCATTAGTGGAGATTAGCATGAGCGAATGCAAGAGCCTGCGGCCCTACAAAGGGCAAATGCCGCGCCTGGGTGAACGGGTTTTTATCGACCCCTCTGCCGTTGTTATCGGCGATGTAGAACTGGGTGATGATGTGTCCGTTTGGCCCTGCGCCGTGATTCGCGGCGACATGCACAGTATACGCGTTGGCAAACGCACTAGCGTACAGGACAACGTGGTTTTACACATTACTCATGCCGGCAAATTCACCCCGGAAGGCTGGCCTCTGCATATCGGCGATGACGTAACCATTGGCCACGGCGCCTGCCTGCACGGTTGCAGCATCGGCAACCGGGTACTGGTTGGCATTGGCGCAACAGTGCTGGACGGAGCAGTGGTTGAAGATGAGGTTGTGATCGGCGCGGGAACACTGGTTCCACCAGGAAAACGCCTCAAGTCCGGTTATTTATATATGGGCAGCCCTGCAAGACAATCCCGCCCATTAAAAGACAGCGAAAAAGCGTTTTTTAGCTACTCCGCCGAAAACTACGCAAAATTAAAAGACAGCTATCTCACCGATAAAAATTATTAACCCCATGGATGGGGTGTATGCTGAAAGTTTGTCGGGAACAAACTCAGTGAAACCCCATGGATGGGGTGTATGCTGAAAGTTTGTCGGGAACAAACTCAGTGAAACCCCAGGGACGGGGTGTATGCTGAAAGTTTGTCAGGAACAAACTCATCGAAAAACAAAGCTATCACGTACATATTGCAGAATGTGGGCGTGCTGCGGCGCGCGAGCCCGGTTCTATGCCTGATTCGCCGCAGTGCCCGCACTCTTCCCCCACTACACTTCCCTGCTTATTTCCTATACATTACACACTAGTATGCACCTGAAAGTGAGAACGCCATGAATAACGCTATTGACGCACATTTGATGGAACAAACCATGCGCTGGTTCGGCCCGCAGGACCCGGTAAGCCTGCGAGATTTGCGACAAGCCGGTTGTGCCGGCGTGGTAAGCGCCCTGCATCATATCCCCAACGGTGTGGTGTGGCCTGTTGAGGAAATTCAGCAAAGGAAGAACGCTGTCGAAGCTGAGGGCATGCGCTGGAGCGTGGTAGAAAGCCTGCCTGTGCATGAGGCTATAAAATCACAGCAGGGCGACTTTGAGCAGTACATCGAAAACTACCGGCAAAGCCTGCGCAACCTGGCCGCTTGTGATGTAAAAATCGTTACCTACAACTTTATGCCCCTTCTGGACTGGACGCGCACAGACTTGAGTTATGCCATGCCAGATGGCGGTCGCGCGTTGCGCTTCAACATGATCGAAGTTGCAGCCTACGATGTATTTCAGCTCAAACGCCCCGGAGCCGCAAAAGATTACAGTGACGAGGTGCTTCGCCTGGCGGATAAGAAATTTAAAAGCTTAAGCGAAGACGAGAAAATCGCCCTGGAAAAAAATATAGTTGCAGGCTTACCCGGCAGCGAAGTGTCTTTTTCCACGCAGGATTTTCTCAGCGCGATCATGGCTTATCACCATATCGGCCCGGAGAAATACAAGCAGAACTTGATTTACTTTCTGCAGCAAATTTGCCCTCTCGCCGACGAGCTGGGCATCAAGCTGGTGATTCACCCGGATGACCCGCCTTTTGCCATCTATGGCCTGCCGCGTGTTGTAAGCACCGCCGAAGATTTAAGGGATTTATTTAATGCCGTGCCGAACGAAAGCAATTGCCTGTGTTTTTGTGCCGGCTCCTTCAGTATTCGCGCCGACAATAATCTGCTTGAAATGGTTGGTGAATTTGCTGAGCGCATTTACTTTATTCACCTGCGCAATACACAACGTGAAGAGCACGGTAGCTTTCATGAATCACAGCATCTGGATGGCAGCATCGATATGTTTGAACTTATTAGCGCCATCACCGAGATATCACAAAAGCGTGGTATTTCTATTCCCATGCGCCCCGACCACGGGCATCAGATTCTCGACGACCTCAATAAGAAAGCGAACCCAGGTTATTCCGCCATCGGCAGACTAAAAGGCCTCGCAGAACTGAGAGGACTTGAGATGGGTATTGTGCGAAGCATGTAAGCTGTACTTTTGAGCAGGCGTGGTATTGGCCGCCCTGCTCAAAAAAAGCGACAGTAATTTTCAGTTCTCACTTTCAAATACACCAATATCGGGTGCACTGCCACTGTAAGGCAAGCCCACAACCACACCCTGATCTATCAGGTCGCTACTGCCCAATAATTTAAGGTAGTCCACATCCGGCAGGCTGCCATCTGCCTTGCGGGGTGCTTTAAGCTCGCTGAGATCTATACTGGTGAAATCGGCACTGCTAGCCGCCAGGCCATTTTGCCAGCTGTTGTTACTGATATCCGTAGTGCTTGCATTAAAGCTGTCTCCGTTTTCACCCGCAAACGAGACAGTGTTTTTAATAGTAAGAGACGCCGCAATATTGGATGAACTGAAATTGATATTCCTGCCGTTGGCATGGGCGGCACTGTTTAACAGGGTAATTTCACCACGATTGCCGTTGTGATCGAAGCCATCAGCCACATTACCTGCAGCGATACATTGCTTATAAATCGCATGATGACTAAGCGTCTTATCGTCGCTGCCCCCGGTTTTAAAGCCGTTGCCATCGCCACCGCCCACATCACCATTCTTTAATTTGCCATTGTCTATTGCCCAACAGTTTTCATAGGTAGTGGTAATATTTGTTGCCGGCCGCAAGTAACCGTCCCAGCCATCATCAAGGTTGTTCCATGCGCGACAACCAACAAATTTATTGCCTGTACCCACATCCAGCTTTGCCGCAAAGCCATCGGCGTTTTCAATACTGGCGTCTGCATTAAAATAGGAATCGCAATTGAGAATTAAATTATTGGCAGCACCATTTCCCAGCTGCAGGCCGGTATCGGCGCATTCCCGAAATGTTGAAAACTCCACAGTGTTATTGGAACCGCTGATAAACAGGCAGTTGTCACCCGCTTTATACACATCGATCCCGTAAATGTGCCAATAGGAACCCGAAAGCTTTAAACCCCGGTTACTGGAGCTTTCCGACATCGCAGAAAAATCAAACTCGGGGCGTTCGCTATCGTAGGGATAAGCCCGCAGGGCGATTGCTTCGCTGCTGGTGCCGCTTCCGCTCAAACTAATCGGTGTATCAAAATAGTAGGATTTGCCACGAACATAGATGCTCGTACCTGCGCTGGCTCCAGCAATCGCAGATCGCAGGCCCGCCTCAGTATCGACCACCACACCATCGAGCAGGATTGTCACCGTTATACTGTCACTTAAGCCGGAAACCGCTTCTGTAGCGGTAACGATGACCACGCCGTCTTTACTGGGGGTAAGCCGCCCAGTACTACTGATACTGGCAACACTCTCATCGTCCACCTGCCAGTCAAGCGTGATGGCATCGGCAAGATTAGAAGGTTCAACAAGAGCACTTATTTGCAGCGGTAAACCATCGGTGATAGTGGATGCCTCAAGATCAATAGCGTTTAAAGATTCATTTGGAACGCCTGTGGGCGCCACACTGGGAATCGGCGTTGGCACAATCGCTTTAAAATTAACCTGGGGCTTCTTCCCGGGCAAACAGGCAGACAGCAGCATAAAACAGGCGATGGCACCAGCAAGCGCTTTGATGGTTTGGCTCATGAACACGAACTCCGCAAGCTAAAACCCTATTTTGTGCAATCCCACGGCGATTTACCAGAAGGGATTTGTAACAGAGTTCAACGCTTGATGCCCCTCCTGAACAGGAGAGGCGAGGTGCAGCTTAGTCAGTGCTGTGCGGGAAACAGCTTAAACTCCTTCACGTCAACAAAGTTTGTCTGCTCCACGTGATCAGCATCTTCGGTGCGCACAAACAGGCCGACCTTAGCCCCTATCCACCGCCCCGGCCGGGCCTGGAATAATTCGCCAATACTCCTGAAACGCCCGCTATCATCGAGATAGCTCAGCACCGTAGTGCCGCCTTCTGTGACGATCATACGCAAAGTAACTTCAGCGGTTTTCAGTTTCTTCTGTGGCCTGATACGCTCGGTACAGCCCTTGCGGGCACCGTGACATCCACCAAGCGTGACCTCTACTTCACCCGTACCCGGTAAATTGCTAAAGCCTACCCACGCATAATCTTCACAAAACATGGTCAGCCCCGCAGTAAACTCGCCAGCCCCTTCGGGGATTTCGATCGTGGTTTGCACAATAAACTCCGGCGCAGGCAATTTTTGCAACAGCTGCGCGGGGTAGAGCCACATGTTTTTATAGTTTTTGTCCCAGCCTTGGGCGTACAAACGCAGGTAGCCAGGGCGCTCGCTAAGGGAGTACCAGGTACTTTCATAATTTGCCTGCCACTGCCACTGCAGGGCCAGCGCTTCACTGGAAAAGTCATCCGTGAAAGGTAGATTTTTAATCTCAGAGGGTTTTGTAACCTTGGGCTTTTTGTAGCGCAGTACCGGGTTGCCAATACCGTCGCCGTCGTCATCAACACCAATCACCGGCCAACCGTCCACCCAGGTCATAGGCTGCATATGAACAATTCGGCCATAGGCATGGCGAGACTGAAAATGGATAAACCAGTCTTCCCCTGCAGGCGTCCTTACCCATGCTCCCTGGTGCGGACCATTTGTGTAGGTATCGCCCTGCTCCATAACGATTTTGTCTTCATAGGGCCCATAAATGTTTTTTGAGCGAAATACAGATTGCCAGCCTACTGGCACGCCGCCTGCGGGCGCGAACACATAGTAGTAGCCCTCGTGCTTATAAAATTTGGGGCCTTCCAGCGTGCGATAGCCGGCCAGCTTGTGACCATCAATAACCACTTTGCCTTCATCTTCAACTGCAGTGCCATCGCTGCTCATTTTGTGCAGCGTGAGTATATTGTTAATACCCGAGCGGCTCTTTGCCCAGCCGTGAAGGAGGTACGCCTGCCCATCGTCATCCCATAGAGGAGTCGGGTCAATCAGGCCCTTACCAGCAAGAATAAGCTTTGGCTCACTCCAGCCCTTGCGTGGGTCAGTGGTATTGGTCATGTAAATACCGTGGTCCGGGTCTGGAAAAAATATCCACACCTTATCGTTGTGATAGCGAATATTCGGCGCCCAGATACCATTGCCATGCTGCGGCGTGCTGAAAACATCTGCAGGCACGTTTTTATCCACGGCATAGCCAATCAGCTGCCAATTCACCAAGTCCTTAGAGTGCAGAACCGGTAAACCTGGAGAGGTATTGAAGCTGGAAGCTGTCATATAAAAGTCATCGCCGACCGCGACTACATCAGGATCAGAGTAATCTGCGTACAAGATGGGGTTCTGATAATAACCATTCCCCAGATCTGCTTGCCAAAGAGCGCTAGTGTAGTGCTTCAAATAAACTGAAGATTATTAAGCTTATCGCGGGCACGTCCCACCTTTTCCAATATTTCTTCCGCCTTTTTTGTCCAAACAAAAGGTTGGGGGGATTCATTATGGTTCTCGATAAATTGCATAATCTTCTCTTCCAATTCTGCAACAGAAGAAAATACACCACGACGTATCTGCTTTTCTGTGATGATACCGAAAAACCTTTCTACCAGATTAAGCCAGGATGAGCTGGTCGGAATAAAA
>CAJIBL010000418.1_pt1 | contig 41505 bp, 34 predicted proteins | sample 9199351 | NCBI WGS metagenome assembly CAJIBL01 (sample SAMEA7708304, study PRJEB35096) | sediment metagenome | biome: marine neritic benthic zone biome [ENVO:01000025]; feature: sediment [ENVO:00002007]; material: shallow marine sediment [ENVO:03000034] sea grass bed [ENVO_01000059] ...
CAAGTAATTAGCGGCCTTCGGCACGATCGATGGTGTTTTTACACCCATTTATTCCATGCATTACATTATTTTTGTACTTTAGTTTAGACGATGCTTCGGCGAAGATCTGCCAGTGATAAACACGTTAAAATGTGCGCCATGTCTCATGTGCTTGCGATATTTCAGTCGTGTGAGTGATTTTATTTTTATAAATCAATGGTTTAGCGCTGATACTTGCTGTGTGTTCTTAGCTGGGAGAAGCCGTAAAAATATTAATGGATACGTAAAGCCTTCGTTTTTACAACTTCATTAAGCGTGTGGTGCAAAGTTTGTTTTGAACAGCTCAATGGCTACGAATATACTTGAGCACCTTGATTGGCTGCAGGCGCTTTTTTTTGCAGCACATAAGAACAACTTCCAGGATGAGGTGATACGGATTAGTTAGATGGTATTAAAAATAGAGATAACACAGTCGCCAGCGGGAATTGGTGTTAGTCAACCATCCCAAACTTTTTCTGAACAAGGGGGCTCAATCGGTCGCGGAGACGATAATACCTGGATATTGCAAGACCCGGACAAGTTCCTCTCCAGCCGACATTGTGAGCTTAGCAATGAAGGCGGTGTTTTTTATCTTACGGATACTAGCACCAACGGTACCTTCTTTAATGGTGCCGCTGAGCCGATTGGTCGAGGAAGCCGGGTAGCGCTTAATCCCGGGGATGTTTTCGAGCTGGGTGATTACAAGTTCTCGGTTGAGCTTGAAGGCGCTGCGGATCCCTTTAGTCCCGCTCCGCTAGACCCTTTTGATGTTCCGGCGTCACCCTTTGACTCGCCCGAGACGCCGCCGCTTCCAACAGATGACTTCTTTAGCAGTCCGGCGCCGTCATTCGAAGCGGAACCGCTCGGGCCTTCAGAAACCGACCCTCTGGCGGCACTGGATAAGGCTGCCCCTGTGTCAGACCCTTTCAGTGCGCCGGCAGATCCTTTTGTTCAACAACAACCAGCACAGCAGGGCGCAGAGAGCTTTCCCTACGGGCAAAATACCTTTGGTGATGGTGCAGGTGACCCCATGGCCGCGTCTTTCGAGCCACCCAAGGTCTCCAGCGATGGCGTGATACCTGAAAACTGGGAAGAAGATGAGGACTGGTTGAACAGTGGCCCGCAAGTAAGCCCGGCAAATGCAAACACCGGGGCATTTCCTGAATCGCCGCCGGCGCCACCGCCTCCCGCTCCCCCAAGGCCGCGCAGAGCGCCTGCGCCGACGCCACAAGCCTCGGTATCGAACACAGGGTCATTTGAAATAGAACCTCGCAGGGATATTTCACAGCCTAATGCAGTGACCCCCAAGCGCAAGCCGCGACCCAGCGCAAAGTCCGATCGCGCTCCCACAGGTGCTCAAGCCAAACTCGCCAGACTATTAGTGGACAGCATGGGTTTGGACGGCAAAAACCTCAGTGCCGGGGAGCACGTTGAAATCACTGAGCAAGTGGGTGAGCTGATGCCGGTGATTGTACAGGGCATGATGAACATTCTGCGATCACGGGCGAGTATCAAAAATGAGTTTCGCATGAGCGTGACGACTATCCAGCCTGTGGAAAATAACCCCTTGAAGTTCTCTGCCGATACTCAGGAAGCGCTGGAAAACATGTTCGTCCGCAAGAGTAAGGCCTATAAAGGGCCGGTTGAAGCGTTTTCCGAAAGCTTCGACGCTATTGCGGAACATCAGGTGGCCATTATTGCGGGTATTCGCGCTGCTTTCGAAAGTATGCTGGAACAGTTTAATCCGCAGAGCCTGGAGCATCAGTTTGATAAGCACAGTAAGGGAGTCGCTATTCCCGGTATGCAAAAGGTGCGTTACTGGACACAATATGAAGCGCACTATCAATCGGTAATCGACAACATGGAGCAAAGTTTCCAGTCGCTGTTTGGTGACGAGTTTGTTCGTGCATACGAAGACCAATTGTTCAAATTGGTTTCCGCTAGAAATAAAATCTAATAAGACTTTTGGGGGGAAAGAGTATGAAAAAATGGATCAGCGTTGTGGCTGTTTTAGTTTCGCTTGTTATTGCCGGCTGTGACAGCATGGATAGTAAAGTTGGCGGGGTATTGAATCTGGACACGGATTTAAAGGTAAAAATTATTGCCGATAATAATATTAACCCGGATGAGAGCGGCAAGTCTTCACCGGTTTTTTTGCGGATGTATGAGTTGAAATCGCCACAGCTTTTTAATAAAGCCGATTTCATTAGTCTTTATGAGCAGGACAAAGACGTGCTTGCTAAGGACTTTATTGCAAAGCAGGAGCTGAAGCGTATTGCACCTGGAGATCAGCGAGAGGAAAGATTTGTGCTGACCGGTGAAACGCAATATGTCGGCATTTATGCCGAATTTTTTGACTACGAAAACGCCAAGTACAAGGTGGCCTTTCCGGTAACCATCAACAATATATTTCGCAACTCTGTAGAAATTCGCCTGTCAGGTACTACAGTCATTCTTGAAAACTAATAATACGGATAAATTATGTCTTTGGAGAGCAAGGTTGTCTGGACCGAGGGGATGTTTTTAAACCCCCAGCATTTCCAGCAACAGGAGCGCTATTTGGAGCGTTTTATAAACGATAAGTGTTCCGCCTATGGTGCTTACGGCTGGGGTATTCAGGAATTTGAAATAGATCAGCAGTTGCTGAAACTGGGTAAAATATCTGTGCTGCGGGCGCGGGGGGTGTTCCCCGATGGGACGCCATTTAATGTGCCCGATGTGGATGACGCCGCACCAGTACTTGAGGTGGGGGAAAGTGTTCACGACGCCATTGTTTATCTGGCGGTTCCACTTAAACGACCGGGCGCGGTAGATGTATTACCTGAAGAAAGCCGGCAGGGCTTGGCACGCTATTACGCTGACGAACAGGAAGTGCGTGATACAACTACCGAGGGTGGCGATATGCACAACCTGGGTGTTGGCAAGTTGCGCCTGAAACTGTTATTGGAAAGTGATGATCGCAGTGGTTACGCCTGCATCGGTGTGCTGAAAATTTCAGAAACCCGTGATGATGGTGAAATACTGCTGGAAGACCAGTACATAGCAAGTTGCCTTGACTGCCGAGCAGCGCCGAAGTTAACCAGCTTTTTAACCGAGGTGGTTGGCCTTTTACATCAGCGGGCACAGTCCATTGCGGGCAGGCTTGCCGACACCAAGCGCGGTGGTACTGCGGAAATTGCTGACTACATGATGTTGCAGTTCCTGAACCGGGTAGAGCCTCTTGTAAAGCACATGAGTCAGATACAGGGTTTGCACCCTCTTGCTCTGTATACCGAAGTGGTGCAGATTATCGGCGAACTCAGCACATTCACAGCTGCAGATAAACGTCCGCCGGAGTTTGCGCCTTATTTGCACCCGGACCTGCAAACGACCTTTGTTAATTTAATGTCCAAGCTGCGCAAAGGCTTATCGACTGTTTATGAACAAACGGCGATCAGCTTGCAACTGGTGGAAAAAAAGTACGGCATACGCGTTTCCGAAATTACCGATCGAAGCTTACTGGCTTCCGCATCATATGTTCTTTCGGTACGTGCAGACGTGGCCGAAGATGTGGTCCGCACTCGCTTGCCTGCGCAGATAAAAATTGGCCCGGTCGAGCGAATTCGACAGCTGGTCAACGCGGCCATGCCGGGTATTCAAATCAAGCCGCTGCCTGTTGCTCCGCGACAAATTCCTTACCGTTCGGGCTATACCTATTTCGAGCTGGAAAAACAAAACCCACTCTGGCGTGAGCTGGCAAGTTCCGGAGGGTTCGCCTTGCACATCGGGGGCGACTTTCCTGGTATTGAACTGGAGTTCTGGGCCATTCGCCAATAAGTAAAAGGCATATTAATGACTGATAAAGACGACAGAACGGTATTCCGTCAGCCTACGCCGGGTGGCGGTGACAGAACGGTGATGCGACCCCGCCCGGGAGGCGCACGCGGTGGGCAGCGTGCGGTACCTCAGCATGCGGCTGCCGGCAGTGTGCCCAGGCATCAAGCGGCTGCGCCTGTGGCTGATGCTCAGGCCGCGCTGTTTGCTACCGGCAAAGGTCTCAATCCGCTGGTCAATCTCGCCAGCACGCTGATCGCCGTTTTTGCAAAAACCCGCTCATCCATGACCCACAGCGATGCCGCCGGCTTGCACCAGCGGCTCACCAATGAACTTCGTGCCTTTGAAGGCCGGGCGCGAGAGCAGGGGGCGCGGCAGGAAGTGGTTTTATCCGCTCGCTACGTATTATGTTCCGCGCTGGACGAGGCTGTACTCAACACGCCTTGGGGTAGCGAGAGTGCCTGGGCGCAGCGCACTTTGCTTTCTATTTTCCATAACGAGACCTCGGGAGGGGAGAAATTCTTCCAGATCCTGGAGCGTATGCGCCAGTCTCCAGCAGAAAACATCGATATGCTGGAGTTGTTTTATGTGCTGCTCAGCCTGGGGTTTGAGGGTAAGTATCGCCTGATGTCGCGTGGCCGAGATGCGCTGGAGCAAATTCGCGATGAGCTATTTACCACTATTCGCCGCTATCGCGGGGAGTATGAGCGCGAGCTTTCTGGCAGTTGGCATGGCCTGGGAAAAGTAAATAAAACCCTGGTGAACATCATACCCATGTGGGTGGTTGTGGTTGTCGCAGTTGCGCTGCTCTTTTTTGGCTATTCTGGTGTGCGTTATTGGTTATATGAAAGTACAACACCCCTGGTAGAACAACTGGAAGTTATCTCCACTGTGGAACAGCAAGACGAATCGTAAATGCTCAAGCAGGTTCGTAGTTGCTATTCGGTTTAAATAATCTGGGATAAAAAGAACGTGTTCAGCTTGCCGACACGGCTGATGCGTTGATAAATACTTATGAAAAAACTCAAAGCTTTTTTTCTACACCCCGTTACCATTGGTGTTATTGGCTTAGTATTGGTATCGCTGCTTATCTGGTTTGCCGGCCCGCATATAAAATTCGGTTCAGACAACAGCGCACCCTTAGCAAGCTCGTTTTCCCGTTTGCTCTGCATTCTAGTGGTCGTCGTACTGTGGGGTTTAAATAACCTGCGTATTCAAATGCAGGCAAACAAGCAGAACAGTTCTCTTGTTGCGGATATAGCGCAAAACCAAAAAGAAGAGCCCGTAGCCAATGCCTCCAGCTCTCAGGCCACGGAGGAAGTACAGCAGTTGAACCAACGCTTTACCGAAGCCTTGGGCACCTTGAAAAAAGTAAAATTTGGTGGCCAGGGGGGGAGCAAAGCGCTCTATGAATTACCCTGGTACATAATTGTCGGTCCGCCTGGATCAGGTAAAACAACCGCACTGGTCAATTCCGGCCTGGACTTTCCTCTGGCGGACAAGTTTGGCAAGGGCGCCTTGCAGGGTGTGGGTGGTACACGTAATTGTGACTGGTGGTTCACCAATGAAGCTGTATTACTTGATACCGCCGGGCGCTATACCACCCAGGACAGTCATCGTGTTGTGGACAGTTCTGCCTGGGAAGGTTTTCTCAACCTGCTTAAACGCAATCGACGCCGTCGTCCTATTAATGGTGCTATTGTCGCCATCAGTCTGCACGACTTGCTGATCCAGTCAGAAGAAGAGCGTGCGCAAAATGCCCAGGTCATTCGCTCCCGTCTTGATGAATTAATGGAAAAGCTGCAGATACGATTCCCCGTGTACCTTATGTTTACGAAATCGGATCTGGTTTCCGGTTTCAGTGAGTTTTTTGAAGATCTGAACAGAGAGGACCGGGATCAGGTATGGGGTGTGTCACTGCCCAATGCACCGAAAGCAAGCCAGAGCCCGGATTTCGATTACCTCAGCACTGAACTGGAGAACCTTGTTGCGCGTCTTTACGACCGCGTGCTCTGGCGGGTTCATCAGGAGCGTGATGTTAAACGTCGAGCGGGTATCAGTGGTTTTCCGCAACAAATGGAAAACCTGAAAACCCTGGTGGATGGTTTTGTACGCAAAGCTTTTGCGGCAAACCGTTACCAGTTTCAACCTTATTTGCGCGGTGTTTATTTTTCCAGTGGAACCCAGGACGGAACGCCCATTGACCGCTTGATGTCCTCCGTTTCCGCTAACTTTGGTTTTCCCAGAGAAGCCTCTGCACTGTCTCATCAGCAGGGAAAAAGCTTTTTCCTCTCTCGTTTGTTTCAACAGGTTATCTTCCCTGAGTCGGAGCTGGTTGGCTCAAATGTGAAATATGAGCGCATGATTATGTGGTTGCAGCGCGCAGCGTATCTGGGCCTGGCAGCGTTTACCATAATTACCGCGTTGGTTTGGAGTGGCAGCCTCACGCGGCACAAAATGTTTATGGGAGATGTACAGGGGCTGGTAGAAACCTACCAACAGGAAGGCTCCCGTCTGAGTAAGCGCAATCGGGATGTGAGTGCCGTGGTGCCCTCTCTCAACGCTCTCGAAGAAGCGAGTGCGGTGTACAACCAGGACGAGCACCCCTGGCTGAGAGGAATGGGGATGTACGATGGCAGAATCGATGAAGGAGCCGATGCTGCCTACACAACCCAGCTTCAACAGTTATTTTTGCCGAGGTTGGTCAGCAGCCTGGAGCGCAACTTAACGCGTGGTCACAAAGGCGGCGATTTATACCAGACCTTCAGCGTGTATATGATGTTCCACAAGCTGGACAAAATGGATAAAGCGCTTGTCAGCCAGTGGTTCCATGGCCAGTGGGAAAAACAGTTTTCTGGTGAGGCGACCATGAGAAATGCATTGAAAAGGCATTTGGCAGCCCTGCTTGAACGGGATATACAGCCCATTGAACTGAATCAGCGCTTGGTTCGCGAGACACGAGCGACCTTGTTGCGTGTTCCGGTTGCCCAACGTATCTATGAACGTGTTAAGAATAACCCGGACTATTCCTTCCCGGTGGATATGACGAATATGTTTGGCGAATCCGTACGCGAGGCATTTAATATCAATAGCCGTGCAGTGAATATACCCGCACTTTATACCATTGATATTTACGAAGAGCTGGATCTTGATGCCGAATCCACCTTAATTGGTGATGTGGAAAAAGAACGTTGGTTGCTGGCCAATGAAGGTGATGAAAAAGTGGATTACATCCAGGAAGACCTGGAGGAAATAAGCGAACGTGTTAAAGAGCATTACCTTGCGGATTATTCCAGAACCTGGGTGCAACTGCTGCAGGGCCTCAAAATAAAACCGTTTAACAGCATCTCCCACGCCAACGACGTATTAATGGGTTTTACAGACCCGGTTTATTCACCGTTGGTGGCTGTTCTGCAAGTGACAAAACAGCATACCCAGCTAACCATCCCCGTGGCAGACATGGTGGAAGACAGCGGAAAGGGTGAGAGCAAGAAAGGAAAGCTAGCAGCCCTGGCCGCAAGCAAAGTAGAGCGAACCCGCGTTGATAAGCAGTTTCGTGATCTGCACCTGTTATTACGGGAATCCCGCAGCGGTACTACGCCGGCTGATACCGCGATGCAAAAAGTACAGCAAATGCAGGAGTTTGTTTCTGAAGTTGCGGTTTCACCCGACCCGGGCAAACAGTCTTTCGAGATAGCCAAGGCGAGATTCCAAAGCGGCGCCGGTAACCCGATTACAGCATTGCGGGCTTATGCAGCTAACCAGCCAAAGCCAGTAAATCAGTGGTTAACATCCCTTGCAGACGAAAGCTGGCGGGTGCTTCTTCTTTCGGCGCATCAGTATGTTAATGCTGAGTGGAAAGCACAGGTATACTCCACTTATCGTCAAGCGCTGGCGGGGCGCTATCCCTTAAACCGTTCCAGCAGTGATGAAATGGCGATGTTCGATTTCAGTGCCTTTTTTAAACCTGCGGGTACTCTGGACGTGTTTTTCCAGGAAAATATCGCGCCCTTTGTGGACACGCGCAAAGGCTGGGCTAACAAATCCGTCGATAATTACAGCATGGGCTTCTCAGCGGCGAGCCTCAAGCAGATTCGCAAAGGCCTTAATATTAAGAGTGTTTTGTTCCGTAAAAGTGCAGAGGCGCCATCTATAGCGCTGGACCTTAAACCCTCGCGCATGGACGAACAGCATGCGCGTTTTACCCTTGAGGCGGGTGGAGAAAAACTCAGCTACAAGCATGGGCCAAAATTATGGCGTAGCCTCAACTGGTCGGGTGCAGATGAAAATCAGCGCGTGCGGGTTATATTTCAGGATTTAAACGATATCAGGCACGATGCCAGCTACACGGGGCCGTGGGCATGGTTCCGCCTGATGGACAGATCAGAGATCGATAAAACCAACAGCACCAACGTGTACCGCTTAACGTTTAAGGTTGATGGCCCTCAGGGAGAGGTACATAAAATTACGTACCTGGCAAAGGCGAAGAGTATTAATAACCCGCTTCGCAGCGATTGGCTAAGTTCATTCCGCTGTCCCGACTCCATTTAAAGGTTGAAATAATGGCGAGTGGTTTTTTCGGAAAATTACCCGGTCACGGTGACTTTATTTACCGCGACCTGCCTACGCATTTTATCGATGTGTGGGATAACTGGTTGCAACTTTTCATCAGTAGTTCTCAGGAGCAGATTGGTGAAAACTGGCTGGATATTTATTTAACCAGCCCAATTTGGCGTTTTGTTTTCTCTGAAGGGGTGGTCGATGAAAATGCATGGATGGGCATAATGTTACCCAGTGTTGATCGGGTGGGGCGTTATTTTCCATTCAGTATTGTGTGCAAGCTACCTCCCGGGGCGAACGCAGTGGCTGAAATAAGCCAGCAGCTGGCATGGTTTGATCATTGTGAAGAGCTGGCGTTTAAAGCACTGGAGAATGAATTGGATCTTGAAGATCTGGTACAGGGCATTAACGAGCAGCAGCTCACATTCGATGACTTGTATGTCCGTAACCCGGCGCCCCAGCATCACTCTCCCTTGCTGATGCGCATGGAATTCGAAGAGCAAACCGCGCAGAGCATTATGCCGCAACTGCTGGATGCCAGCTTAAGAAACAGCTTTACCTCCTACAGCGTTTGGTCAAGCAAGGGCTCGGAGTACGTGGAGCCTTGCATGTTTGTCTCTCAGGCGCTACCGCCTGTCTCAGGTATCGCAGCGATGCTTGATGGACAGTGGCAGCATTGGCATTGGCCAGAGCCTTTTTTACTAAATCTTGAAACAGAGTTGGAAGGTTCAGGCGATGAGTAACACTGAATTCCGTCCTATAGACTGGATAGCAGCCAGTGCTACGGATGTGGGCACAGTGCGGGAAGTGAATGAAGATGCAGTGATCTTGCGTCCGGAAATCGGTCTGTGGGCGGTTGCCGACGGCATGGGGGGCCACGAAGTGGGTGATATCGCCTCAGAGAAAGTGGTTGAGGCCCTTGCCAGAGTAGAAAATTTCGAGTTTCTGAGCGACATCGTAGATGCCGTGGATGATGCCTTAATTGACGCCAATCAGGAGATTATCGATTACTCGCGTGAGCAGCTCGAAAATGCTTCCATGGGGAGTACTGTAGTCAGTTTAATTATGCGCGGCCGGGTCGGTATTTGTATTTGGGTTGGCGACTCCCGGCTGTACCGTTTGCGTGGCGGCGCGCTGTCGCAGCTATCCCGTGATCACAGCCAGGTGGAAGAGATGCTGCAGATGGGCATGCTGACACCGGAACAGGCAGAGAATCACCCCGATAGCCACGTAATAACCCGTGCAATTGGCGGTGAAGACGAGCTGTATATCGACATTAATATTTTCAGCCTGCAAATAGGAGATACATACTTGCTGTGTAGTGATGGCCTTTATAATGCGGTAGAGATTGCAGACTTGGAGCAATACCTTTCGCTGAGAAGCCCACAGCAGTCCTGTGAGGAACTGCTCTCGCTGGCGCTTGGCAATAGCGCGCGGGATAACGTTTCCTTAATTGTAATTAAAGGTGAGCCAGGCAAAGTCTAATGGCGCAAGACGACGACAACAACAATGATAAAACGACTCAGCGCAGCCCGGACAAGGCACGCCCTGCGCGCCCGGCCGGAGATGATAAGACTCGCATTGCACGTGCAAAGCCTGCCGTGCCGGATGATAAAACAAGAATCGCAGCCGATAAAACCCGTTTGCAACAGCGAACACCCACCGCAGCAGACCAGACACGTGTGCAGGCCAGGCGCCCTCTGGAGGATGATTCAGATCAGACTCGAGTCAGCCCCAGCCCAAGGCCCAGGGCCAGCGCGGAAAAACCAGCAGCGGATAGAACGCAGTTTCGTCGCCCGGCTCCCGATGCGACCCGTGTAGCCGCACGCCGTGATCCAGGCACACCAGCGAAGCAGCCCCCCGAGAGCGCCACTGGTGAAGTACATGTGCTGAAAAACCGTTTTGTATTTGAGCAAATGCTCGGTGCTGGCGGTATGGGAAGAGTGTACAAAGCGAAGGACAAGCTGAAAATAGAGGCTCATGATCGCGACCCCTATGTGGCAATCAAAGTACTCGGTGAAGAATTTAAATCACACCCTGAAGCTTTCATAGCCTTGCAGCGCGAGTCGCGAAAAACGCAGCAGATTGCTCACCCCAATATCGTGAACGTTTTTGACTTCGACAAAGACGGCGACACGGTATTTATGACCATGGAGTTTCTCGACGGTAAACCACTCGATAAACTCATTAGCCAATACAAAGCCACAGGCTTGCCAGAAGAAGACGCGTGGACAGTACTCGAGGGAATCTGCGCTGCGTTAATTTACGCCCACGGGCAAAATATAATTCACTCCGACTTTAAACCGGGAAATATCTTTGTTACCAACAAAGGCACCGCCAAAGTATTTGATTTTGGTATTGCACGCGCTGTTGCCGCAGCTGAAACTCATGACGATGATCCCGAGGACAAAACCGTATTTGATGCCGGCAACCTGGGTGCGTTAACGCCGGCATATGCCAGCCGCGAGATGCTTGAAGGCGAAGAGCCGGATACCCGTGATGATATTTATGCGCTCGGCTGCATTGCCTACGAGATGTTCACCGGTCGCCACCCTTTCGACAGGGTGCATGCCAACGAAGCTGCGCGCCTGGGCTTAAAACCCGATAAAATTCCCGAGCTGAATAAAAGCCAGTGGAAAGCGCTGGAAGCCGCGCTGGCGTTTAACCGGGAAGATCGTGTAGCCAGCGTGCACGATTTCTGGCAGCTCATGACCCATCAAAAGCAGTCTTCGCTGGCGATGATCGTTGTGGTGTCGTTGCTTTTAGTGGTATCGGCCTCTTTGGGGTATATGTACTTCAACAACCCGCAATCGGGCCCGAGTATTTCGGAAGACGAACTGCGCAGCGATATCGAGTTGAAGCTGCGCATAGAACAGTATCAGAATGATATTACCAGCCTGCTGCAAAGCCTGGAGTTTAGTCCGTCCTGGGAAAACGAGTTATGGCGTGAATTTCAGGGTTTGGAGAAGCTGGTGGGTGCAGCATTCCCCTGGTACACCGAGCATAGTGGTAAAGCTTACGCAGCTTATCTGGTGCGTATCGAACAATTACTCGCTCAAGAAGATGTGGAAAATGCGGCTCGCTTGATTGAAAACGCGCCTCGTTACACTGGTGATAAGAGCATGCTGGAAGCCCTGGTTGCGCGCCTGACCACCGTTGAACAATTATTGGAAGCGCGCAAGGTGGAAGAACAACGCAAGCAGAAACTGGCGCAACAACAGGCGGTAAAACAGGCGCAACAGCAGCGTGTGGACAAGCAGCTGCGTGATATTTTTAATCAGGCGATGAAAAATGTGACTGAGCAAACCGCCTGTCGCTCTGGCTTGAACATGCGTGATTTGAAAATAGCCGTAACCAAATTGCGCGAAGTGGACATGAAGCGCTACCGGAGAAATGAGCCCTCAATTGTAAAAGCCTTGTCCACTTGTATTTCAAAAATTGGTCGCTCGTTTCCTGAGCGTGCAACGGAATATAAAAAACAGGCGATAAGCCTTTTCCCCGGTAACAGTAAAGTACAAGCCATTGCGATTATCCCAAAAGACCCTTGTGATTCCTCTCTGGCGGGAATGGGCGCGCGAGGCAAGCGAGCCATTTGTCGAGACCGTCTGGCTGGGGACGAAAAGGGGCCTCCGATGGTGGTAATACCGCAAAAAGGCAGTATCAAATCATTTGCCATTGGTAAATATGAGATATCCGTTGGCGACATCAACCAGTATTGTAAATCGTCCGGGCAATGCAGCGAGAGAAGCAGCAGCCCGGAATTGCCGATCACCAAAATTACCCATAAGCAGGCTAAAGCCTATTTGCGCTGGCTAAGCGAAAAGGCAAAGCGAAAATACCGCTTGCCCAGTAAAGCGGAATGGGAGTACGCTGCGCGCGCCGGAAGTGCCAGGCTGGATTCAAACCGAAACTGTCGCTTGAATTCACGGGGCATTCAGAAAGGTGACTCGCTGATTAAAGTTGATGTTGGCGTGCAGAATAAGTGGGGCCTGGTAAATCATGTGGGGAATGCCAGAGAATGGGTGTCTGCCAGGGGAAGTAAGCTGGTGGCTGCAGGTGGCTCATACAAAACCGATATGGAATTTTGTACCGTAAATACCGCAGAAGCCCATTCTGGTAGCGCTGATGAAATAACCGGCTTTCGAGTGTTACGTGAAATAGTTGAGAGATAAAATGTCTGATTCCAGTTACTCTGAAATCCTGCGAGAGCTATCGCGAAACTATTACAATCGCAGCATCAACATAGAAGAATATCGTGTTCAACGGCACCAGGTTCTGGATGCTATTGATCATCAGTACAACGGTGTCGATATTGAGGGCCTGCAGTTACCTCCTGGGAGCCAGTATGAGGAGCAGAGCATGACCACAACTTTTTACGGCCCCACCGATACGCAACCGAATTTTCAGAAAAATAAAGACTGTTAGAGGTTTTATACTATGGATTTAATCAAGTTTTTCCAGTCCGGCGGACCATTTATGTACGCAATATTAGTGGTTATGGCGCTGGGCTTGGCTATTGCACTTGAGCGATTTATTTTTATATTCGCTACCCAGGCAAAGACCAATAAAATCTGGAAGGGCATCACTCCCATGTTGAAGGCACATGACCTGGACCGAGCGGAAAAGGCTGTCAATTCAACAAGCTCACCCCTGGCCCGGGTGCTGGTTTATGGCTTCTCAAGGAAAAAATCCAATGCCAAACGTGAGCTGGTTGAGTCAGCCATGGAAGAGGGAATTATGGAAGTTGTTCCAGAGCTGGAGCAGCGTACCCATTACCTGGCCACTTTGGCGAATATTGCAACCCTGCTTGGGCTGCTCGGTACCATCATTGGTCTTATTCAGGCCTTTACTGCCGTAGCCAATGCCGACCCGGCAGAAAAAGCGGATATGCTTTCAGCGAGTATTTCTGTTGCCATGAACACCACTGCATTTGGTTTAACAGCCGCTATTCCTCTTATTCTTATTCACTCTTATCTTGCAGCAAAAACAACCCGTCTTGTGGATGTTATCGAAATGGCCGCAGTAAAGTGCCTTAACCTGATGACTGAAGAATAAGGCGAAATAAAAAAGCTGTTATGAAACTTCGTAAAAAACGAATGCAGGAAACCGTTGAGCTGAATATTACAGCCTTCCTGAACCTGATGGTTATCCTGGTGCCTTTTCTTCTGATTACCGCAGTATTCTCCCGTATGACAGTACTGGAGTTAAACTTGCCAGCATTGGAAGCAAAGCAACAAGAAAACCAGGAAATCAAACTGGCTCTGCAGGTGCTTATTACCGAAGATGCTCTCGTTATACAGGATGCAACTCTGGGTGAAATAAAAAGAGTAGCTATGGCAGACGGTGAAGATGTGGACTGGAAAATTTTCACCGATGTTCTGGTAGAGATCAAAAGCCGCTTTCCCGAAGAACAGGGCATATCCTTGCTGATGGAACCTTCTGTACCCTATAAAACCATGATCCAGGTTATGGACCATGTGCGTTATGCGGAAATTGTTAATGTGGCTACGCTGGAACTGGTAGAGCTGTTTCCCAATGTGTCCATCGGTGACGCGCCGCAGGAGCAGGCTGCAGCGGTAGAAGAGGTACCCAATGCAGAAGAGTAAACGCGCACGCCGTATAGAGCGGCAACAGAAATTATTGAAGAAACCGGCACTGAACCTGGTTTCTCTGATGGATATTTTTACCATCCTGGTTTTCTTCCTGTTGGTAAACTCCACCAACACGCAGCAGCTTCCCAGTAACAAGGACCTGACCCTGCCAACCTCTATTGCCGACAAAGCGCCAAAAGAGACGGTGATTATCGCCATCACGCGAGAAGACATACTGGTGCAGGGCAAACGCGTTGCTCGCCTTAGCGAATTACAGAACCATCAACAAGAAACCATCGCGGCCTTAAAAGAAGAGCTCGAATACCAAAGTACCCTTGGTTTCATCGCTGAGGTCGACGAAAAAGCAGGAAGAGCAGTAACGATTATGGGTGACGAAAATGTGCCCTACGAAACCTTGAGAAAAATATTGAAAACCTGTCAGCAAGCTAATTACCGCAAAATCGCTTTTGCGGCAAACCAGAAAGCCAAATCGAAAAGCTAACAGCTAACAGGTCATATAAATAGGCGTTGGATGATAGATAAGAATTACCGATCAGTAACCCTGCAATGGGACCCGCGAGGCCAGAGAGATGAACGCCGTTTCATGCTCATCTGCATGCTGGTTTTAATTGCAGCGTTTATCGCAGCCGTGATCGTTTCTAAAGTGGAAGTTCCTGTGGAAGAGCGAGTCAAGCGTCCACCGGTTCCCGATCGTGTTGCACAATTTATTGAAGAGCGGCCAAAGCCCACTCCACCGCCACCACCTCCGCCTCCGCCGCCACCGCCGAAGCCAAAACCCAAGGTAGCGCGACAGGTGGAAGAAGTGGATGAAAAACCCCTTACCGTGGAAGAAAAGGAAGCGCGTGAAAAGGCTTCAGAAACTGGCCTGCTGGCGCTTACCCATGAACTGGCAGACCTTATTGATACCTCTGATGTAGACGACCTTGTGGCGGGAGAGCTGCAGGAAGGCAAAGATGCGAGTAAAACCGTCGGTCACGGTGCAGAAACTCTGCTGGCAGGTACCGAAGAGGGCAGCGGCGGTGTGGCCACTGGTGACTACGTAGCCTCTGTCAGTGGCGCCGCCCTGAGCAAGCGCGAAGTTGCACTGGTCAAGCAGTCGCTGTTTAAGGAAGACTCCTCAGGCAATATAGCTGCTGCAGGAGGCACCGGCACTACCCGGCGTGAGCGTGGCGATAATGTTCGCTCCGAAGAAGAGATTACCCTGGTATTCGACCAGAACAAGGGTTCCCTCTATTCCATTTACAACCGGGAACGCCGCAAAAAGCCTGGGCTCAAGGGCAAGATCGTACTGGAGTTGAGTATCTCGCCTGAGGGCAGAGTGATCAGTGTCAGAATTGTTTCCAGCGAGCTAAACGACCCCTCTCTGGAAAAACGACTGTTGAGTCGCATAAAACTGTTCAAGTTCGAAGCTAAAGCTGTAGAACCCGTTAAAGTGGTATTCCCCATCGAGTTCCTGCCTTCTTAAAAGGCCGCGTCAGAATTTAACAGCATCAATACTCCGGTATTGATGCTGTACTCTCGTATTTATTATTAACTTGGCAATATAAATTGTTAAATTAATAGGCGGTGCATGGGAAGCTAAGCGACACAAAAAACCTTATGCAGCCTTATCCATATGCACATCCATTTGTGGGAAAGGTATTTCAATACCCACTTCGTCGAAGCGACGCTTGATTTTCTCATTAGTATCGAAGAAAACGCCCCAGTAGTCTGGCGTTTTAACCCATACGCGGAAGGCAAAATTAACAGACGAGTCGGCCAGTTCACCCAGGCCAATGGTGACTTCTTTGTCCTGCAGAATACGCTCATCACCTGAGGCAATGGCTTCCAGTTCTTTGCGCACCAGATTCAGGTCTGCGTTGTAGCTAACGCCAACGGTAAAATCCACCCGACGTTCTGGCTGTGTTGAGAAGTTGGTAATATTGCCCCCGGCAATACTGGCGTTAGGGATGATAATAGTCTTGTTATCTGGCGTGGTAAGGGTAGTGGAGAAAATGGAAATATCCTTAACCACACCTGCGGCACCGCCAGCATCGACGAAGTCGCCAATTTTCAGTGGGCGAAACAGAATAATCATCACCCCAGCAGCAAAGTTGGAGAGAGAGCCCTGCAATGCAAAGCCAACAGCTAAACCCGCCGCACCAATAATCGCGACGAAAGAGGCCGTTTGCACACCCAGCTGGCCTAGTGCGCTAATAACCACCATTGCAAAAAGGATGTAGTAAGCAATGTTCTTGGTAAATGTGGCAATAGTGGGGTCAACATTGCGTGCGGTCATGGTTTTGCCCAGCAAGCCTGCGAGCATTTTGGCGAGCCATTTACCAATTATAAAAACCGCAATCGCCATTACCAGCTTCAGGCCGTAGCTGGCAATGAATGTGGGTATTTGTTGAATGAGGGCTTCAATGTTCTCGTTCATGGTCTGTTCCTGTGTAAATAGAAAAAAGCAACTCAACTGCCCCTGTGGCAGAACAGCTGAATTTAATCGCTTGGTTGTTGGAAAAAGATTGGTTTAATGCTGTCGTTGACAATAATCAAACATGTGTAACGGGTGAGGTAAAGAGTGTCAGAAAATGGGTGCTTAAGCTAGTGCTAAAACGAATCAGGCGCCACAAGCGCGCTAGAACGTCACTGGTTCAATTACAACAAAAAGCGATGCCTGCACAAATTTCTCAAAAAGCGATTAGGCGCCCGGTTTATCGCCAGTTACGGGCTTTCGCATTTACGTTTTTCAACATTCTAAAAACACCACTGGGGTACAATTTGTGTACAATAGCTCATTAACAACAGTAAATGAGTCATGCCATGATCCCATTACCGGCCCTTTTTCGCATACTATCCCTTACTATTGGTGTTATAGGTATTGCCTTGCTTGCCAGCTGCAGCGGGGGAGATGGCTCATCTGGCAATGGTACCACCAGCACCAGCTCCAGTAGTTCATCCAGCTCTGCGAGCAGTTCATCCAGTTCTTCCACCAGCAGTTCTTCCTCGAGCAGTAGTTCTTCTGCCAGCTCGTCGGGCGCTTCTGCTGCGGGCGTGTTTATTATGATTGACCAGTTCGGTTACCGGCCTGCCTCGGAGAAGGTTGCGGTCATCCGGGACCCACAAGTTGGTTTTGATGCCGCGCAGTCCTTTACGCCTGGCAGCGAATACGAGCTGGTAAACGCTGATACCTCCGCGGTAGTGTTCACTGCTGCAATAAGCCCCTGGAATGGTGGGGCAACGCATACGGGTTCTTCTGACAATAAACGGTATTCTGGCGATAAAGCCTGGTGGTTCGACTTCAGCAGCGTAACCGCGGCGGGCAACTATTTTGTAAGAGATAAACAAAACGGAGCGGTATCTCACACTTTTGCTATCGATAGCGCCATATACAGGAATGTGCTCAAACAGGCATTTCGAACCTTTTTCTACCAGCGAGCTGGTCATGACAAGCACGAGCCTCGCGCCGAGGCTGCCTGGGCGGATGACTCCAGCCACTCTCAGGATGCGCAAGCGAGAATATTCAATGACAAGGATAACGCCAGCACCGAAAAAGACTTGAGCGGTGGCTGGTACGATGCCGGTGACTACAACAAATACACCAACTGGACGGCGGACTACGTGATTGCTCTGCTGCACTCTTACATGGAAAACCCCTCGGTTTGGGGAGACGATTTTAATATTCCCGAGTCCGGTAATGGCATCCCCGATATTCTCGATGAGGTGAAATGGGGAATGGACTGGCTGATAAAAATGCAAAACACCGATGGCTCTGTTTTAAGCATTGTCGGTTTGGACCATGCCAGCCCGCCATCTGCGGCCACTGGGCCAAGCTATTATGGCCCTGCCAATACCTCCGCAACCCTTACCACTGCGGCCGCTTTTGCCTTGGGGGCTAAGGTTTTTGCCAGCCTGCGCGATACTGCACTCGCTGCAGACCTGCAATCAAGAGCAGTATCTGCCTGGGGCTGGGCTGATGCCAACCCCTCTGAGGAATTTTTCAATAATAGCCGTGAAAACGATTCGGAAGGTCTGGGGGCCGGGCAGCAGGAAGTGGATGACAGTGGCCGGGTGATAAAAAAACTGGAAGCGGCAGTGTATCTATTCGAGCTTACAGGCGAAGCGAGTTACAAAAATTATTTTGACAGCAACTACCAGCAAACAGAATTGATAGATAATGGCGGCTACTATTCAAGTGCCTTTACAGTGAATATTACCCATTACCTGCTGTATTACGCCGCACTGGACAATGCCACCACCAGCGTAGCCAATACTATTAACGATACCTTTGTTTCCGCTATGGGTCGCACCCACGCCTGGGCCGCTATCAACAGCAATGCCGACCCCTACATGGCCTATATTCAGGTTTATACATGGGGCAGTTCAGGCGTAAAAGCCAACAAAGGCTCCATGTTCTACGAACAAATACTGTATGACCTTGGTACACAAAGCGACACGGAGATAAAAAATGCTGCGGAACACTACCTGCATTATCTCCACGGGGTTAATCCATTGGGTAAGGTTTACCTGTCCAATATGGGCGCTCACGGCGCAGAGAACTCTGTTGACCAGTTTTATCACACCTGGTTTTCCAAAGGCAGTGCACGGTGGAGCAGTGTGCAGGGCTCCACGCATGGCCCGGCGCCGGGCTTTCTGGTGGGTGGGCCAAACCCATACTATGACTGGGATGGTTGCTGCCCAAATTCGTGTGGAACTGGTAATAACAGCAAGTGCGGAACAGCCCGCTTGTCGCCACCCTACAGTCAGCCAGCACAAAAATCCTACATCGACTTTAACGATAGCTGGCCGATAAACTCCTGGGAAGTTACCGAAAACAGTAATGGCTACCAGGTGCGCTACTTGCGCCTGCTGTCCAAGTTTGTTGAGTGATCGCTGCTCAGGGCTGATTCTGTGGCGCTCACACTCATGTGAGCGCTAAACAGCCTGCTAAAACCTACTTGCAAGTCTATAGCGCCAATGCCGGGCTTTTGCTGTACACTGCGCGCTTTGCGCAAGTCGCCTTCCTTACGAGTTATTAATGCAATTTTCTTCCCTGGGTTTATCTGCTCCCCTCCTAAAAGCGCTAGACGAATCAAACTATACAACACCCACACCCATTCAGGCACAGGCCATTCCAGCAGTACTGGAAGGCCGCGATGTAATGGCTGCGGCACAAACCGGTACCGGAAAAACAGCGGGCTTTACCTTGCCTATCCTGCAGCGTTTAAGTGAGGGGCAGTTGGCTAAAGCCAATAGCGTGCGCTCCCTCATTCTCACGCCCACCCGAGAGCTAGCTGCGCAAGTGGGTGAAAGCGTGAGTACCTATGGCAGACATTTGCCCCTGAAAAGTGCAGTGGTATTTGGCGGTGTAAAGATCAATCCGCAAATGATAAAACTAAGGCGTGGCGCCGATGTGCTGGTGGCGACGCCTGGCCGCCTGCTCGACCTGTATCAGCAAAACGCCATCCGCTTTCAGGCGCTGGAAGTACTGGTGCTGGATGAAGCTGATCGCATGCTCGATATGGGCTTTATTCACGATATACGCAAAATTCTCGCGGCCTTGCCGAAACAGCGGCAAAACCTGATGTTTTCCGCTACTTTTTCCAGCGATATTCGCAAGCTGGCGAAAACAATGGTTCATAACCCGGTGGAAATATCAGTAACGCCACCTAATGCCGCCACACCAACAGTAAAGCAGTGGCTGTGCCCTGTGGACAAAAAACGTAAAGCTTCGCTGTTGTGTACCTTAATAAAAGAGCGCAAATGGAATCAGGTACTGGTGTTTTCGCGCACTAAACACGGTGCAAACAAAATCGCCAAATTTCTGGAAAGCCAGCAAATACCCAGCGCGGCTATCCATGGAAACAAAAGTCAGAACGCGCGTACCAAAGCCCTCGACGAATTTAAGCGGAGCAAGGTTCAGGCGCTAATTGCTACCGATATCGCCGCACGCGGTCTGGATATTGATCAGCTTCCTTTCGTAGTGAATTTTGATCTGCCCAACGTAGCGGAAGACTATGTTCATAGAATTGGCCGCACCGGCCGCGCCGGTTCGACTGGCGAAGCCGTGTCGCTGGTGAGTGCTGATGAAATCGATCAGCTGCGCGACATAGAAAGGTTAATTAAAAAACTGATCCCCCGCGAATTTATCGACGACTACATCCCCGTTCATGATTTACCCGAGACGCGCCTGGATACGCGTCCGCCGAAAAAACCAAACAGGCCCAAAAAACCGCAACAGCATAGCGGTGGCGCCAGGCCCGGTTCCGAGCGCAACAGCGCAACTAAAACCAGTGGCAAGCCCAACACCCGCAATCGCAGGCGCGCCCCGAAAAAGCCAGCGCCCTACGCGGGAAAAGCGGGGAAGTAGTTTGAGGCTCAAGGTAGACAGACAGCAGTTCCTGATAAGCTCAATGGAATACAAGCCAACTATGGGCTTCGCTGGCATCTGCCTCACTCTTTAGCAAAATTTTGCTTGCGTCGCAGTTCAATTGGCATGTACCTTCTTGTTGCTTAGTTATTAATAAACATTTTTGTACCGTGATACAAATGAAAAACGAACAAGTATTCAAAGTATTCTGGACCAGTGGCTGGGACTCCACCTTCACAGTCGCTCAATATTTCCGGCAGGGAGCACACGTAAAGCCCTACTATGTCTATGATGACAACCGTTCCTCTCGCGACAAAGAAATCGAGTCCATCGGCAAGTTAAGTCAACTGATAAAGCAGCGATTCGCTGATTCGGGTGGCCAGCTGGATGAGTTAACCATCATTAAGCGCCAGGATATCAAGCAAAGCCTTCGCTCGTACTTTTCCTACAAGATACTTAAATCCAGAGCACACCTGGGCCGTCAGTACTTTTGGTTGGCGCGGCTTACCAAAGAGCTACAGGGTACCGCTGTTTCTGTGCACAAAGACGGCTCTGTAGATCACTTTATTGGAGAGTGTGTTAAGGAAGTTGAAGACAGCACCGTGGGTAAATATTGTGTGCTGAAAAAAAACGAAGCAGACAAGCACGTAAGGGCATTGTTCGGTAATATGAGTTTTCCCGTAATCAAGTTAACCAAACTGGATATGAAAGCCATTGCAGAACAACACGGCTTTCTCGATATTCTTCATTCCACTTGGTTTTGCCACAATTCCACTACCACGCCCTGTGGGCACTGTAATCCGTGTAAATCACTGGCGAAATTTGGTTTGGCTTATCGCCTGGATGAGTAAGGGCTATAAATGCGTTTCGGCTTTTAGCGCCTGCAGTTCGTTTACACAGTGCAATATTGCTTTTTCCCGCACGCCCAGGCTCACCGCTTGCGCCACGATGGCTTCGCTTGCGGGTAGCCCATTGGAGGTGCCGAGCCACGAAAGGGGATGAATACCAAGGCTGGTTGAGTGCGTCAAGTCGTAGGCCGGGCTCAAGCGCCAGCGGCCATCCTCCTCCATTACAAACGCGTGGTTTTTGCCATGGTCATCCATGTTCTCGAAAAGCCGGTTGAATATTGCGCGGCGAAAGGCCTCCAGAGTTTCATCGACAGATTCTGTAAGGTTGCGCGTAAGCGTGAAAAAATCATCGTAACTCAGAGAAAAATCGCTGAATTCGCGATGAAGCATTCCGGAAAAACTGTGTACATGAAGGCGCTTGTCACCTTGCCGATCAAAACGCTTTACTGCAAAGTAACGATCTCCCCACAAAGCGGCATCGGGCACCCGAAGACCCGCTGTGCGGGCCAGCTCATGAAAGCGAAATTCCATTATGCCGGAGTCCGGGTGGTCGTTTATATCGGGGAATTTTAGTAACCAGCTTTCTCCCTCTTCACCGGTATAACCCTGGCTGAAAAACAGATCCTCCCCGCATTTTTGCAGCAGTACTTTAGGCCGCGCACCACCCGAGGGGAGGGCAGCAGCAAGAAAGTCAGGGCCAATGCTTTTAGTGGTGGCTTGCGCGTTTTTAATATCCTCAAGTAGAGCGTTCATATTGGTTGGTTTGGCATCTAAGGGTTCGCGTAAACGCAGGGGGTAGAACGCGAACGCACCGAGGCCAGACTCGCCAATAAACGACAGAATATCCAGTGCTGTCATACCTTGCGTAGAGGTTTTACTTCTTGCAAGTTCACGCCGAAACAGGGCTTTACCCCAGCTGTCGGGCAGGGCGTCCGCTAACAGCCCGGGCAGCCCCATAAATGAAGGGGGCAGGGTGCTGGGGGTAAATGCATGCACCTGCATATCCGCAGGCAAATGAAGCGGTGAAAAGGAACGTTGCTGTTCCAGAGCCGCCGCCGAATACTGAAAAAAAATACGCCCCTCTCGAATCCCCACATCCGCCACATGAAAAGGTTCGCTGCTAAAGCGGGCCATTATTTTCAGGCGATCAACGGGCATTTATTTGCGCTCCTTCGTCGTTGAGGGATTTGCCAGGGCTTCATCAACGGAGCTAAACGGTGCTTCCAGCCTTTCAAGATTCTTTATCAACTCTTCAAGTGCCTGCGGGCATACCGCCAGCAGCACCCGCACCAGGCTCTCGGTACTGCCTTTACCTGTTGCCTCCAGCCCCCTCAGGGTTCTGCCCGAGACACCAATATCACGGCCGAAATCATCAGAATTGTCCTTGCCCACAAGCTTGCGCGCACGCCGAAGCGCCGCGCCAAGGCGGGGGAGAGTGGAGGCTGGGCTGGGGGCGGGTTTTAGTAACATAATGGCAATATTATGCCAATTGTTGCTGAAAAGCTACTAAATGGCAAAATAATGCCAGTAGAGTGTGGATGAAGTGGATGTACGGGTTTACCAACAGCTTGATTTTATTGCGTTGTTTGCTTCCTTAAATTGGCGTTTGTATACGCAGGTGGAGCGTGAGGAACGCAAGTGTTGCCGTGCTGGGTGGGGCCCCAGTGAACGCCCGCTTGGTTTAAAAAAAGCTCAAAACCACGGCAAGCCGCACTCAAAATCGCGCGTATTTATGTTATAAATGCCTTCTTTCGTAATAACCCGAAGGCACTGTAAACAGCCAGTTCATAAGTGCCCGGCACCTTTGCTGGCGACAGCAAGTGTTAGGAGATGTATGCAGAATAAGGAGATAGTGGAACGGTGGATTCTGACTTCAATATGTACTCGCACAATCCGGTAGTTGGCTCCCATTTTGGTGGGGTTTATGAAGTCGTTGTAGGCCAGGGGCGGCCGAGCGATCACCGCCTGATGCCATGCCAGTTCAGCGATTCCCAGTGTGCTGCACAGTTTGTTCGCAGCCTCGACGTGGATGAGTACCGTTGGGCCGGTATTCTGGGCCAATGCCTGAGCCACACCGACCCGAACCAGCACATAAGCCAGCGAGTGGCAACACTTATATGCGCTAATGGTTTGAGCTTTTATGAAATTCCAAGGCTGGAAAGTGCGCCAGCTGTGCAGCTGGAGCATGGTAAGGGGCTGGTATTTGTACCTGCTATAGCAGGCTCTCATCGCAAGTTTGATGCAAAAAAAGTTCAGACACAAACCCCTGAGGCCGCGCAAGCCTTGGTTAGTTCGCTAAACGACAAGCAAGTCCATCAGGCCCTGGTGAGCCTGGAACAGACACCCATTGCGCAGCCCTCGGGCGCTTACGGGGTGGAAACCTTAAGGAAAGGCCTGGTAGCGGAGTTGATCAGCGGCAAAGTATCGGTATTGGAGATTAAACAGCGCTCCGCCACAAGAGGTGAGTCGGTATCTTCCGAAATGGAAGTTGTTTCTTCAACAAATACACCCGGTAACCGCAAAACTCCCTTAGCGCCCGAGCCGGCCCAGCAGGCCTCCCCAGCCCCACAGCCCATGCAGGCACCCGCCAGTGCAGAGGCTGATCAAGTGCAAACAATGGAGAAAGCAGCCGAAGAGGGCACGCCCTTTTGTGAAGAATGTGCTGCTTAAGAGTCCTCACATTAATGCCCACTTCAAACATGTATAAGCAAAGCTGGAAAAAAATAAGGTGAGCATTAGCGAAAAGCAAATAGATGCGATTGAGCAGCAGTTATTTGCCCGCATGCATCAGCGCGGGCAAACTGTTCAACCAAACGTTTACGCCATTCTCGACGGCGCCAGAGACAAACGTATTGAGCCCATGCTCAATAATGGTGATTTGCCATCTGCTTGCTTGTACAAGGGAAAAATTTCCTATGCCATGAAGCGCGCAGCGCCGCATATAGTTCAGCTGGAAAAAGGCCATGCTTTAACGCGCAAAATACTGGCTATGGCCTGGGGCAATGCCTGGGGGATTTTTGCCTTATGCGCGCCAGACGTGAGTATTAGCTCGGTTGTTAACAATTGTCGTAGAATCGCAAAAGCGAAGCTGCCGGATGGCAAGCTGGTGATATTCCGCTACTACGACCCAAGAATCGCCAGGCTATTGCTACCGGCCTGTAATGAAAGCGAGCGAGACCATCTGTTTGGTGCTGCAAGCGCTTTGCTGATGGAATCCGAAGACCCGCTTAACTATTGGGTATTCGAGTGTGGTGATACTGAGGCTCCAGTGATAGCGACCCGTGCTTGCATGGGCGAAGCGCCTGTGAAGCTGCATTGTGATTCCGGCCAGCCCTTGAAGAGACCCCTTCATGGTTTACTGCACATGCGTCAGGCACACTTGGATGCTCTGCAAGATAAGCTTGACAGGGAAGAGCTAGCGCTTATCAAACAGGTTTATGTTGAGTGCTACCTAGCTGATGAGCAAACTGAGGACAGCGCGGAACAAGCGGCCGCAGAGATAAAGCCTTTAACATTTAGTGTATGTGGTAGAGAGGTTAGTTTCGATACCTTTTTACGCTTGTGCTACAACAAGGCAAAGGGCTTCAACCTGCATAGCCGGGTCAGCTTGCTGCATTTTATCCATATGAATCACCAGTATGGCTGGAGTTTCTGGCGTAAGGATGCCTACCGCTGGGTAGAGAATATTCTATGCTCAGAACGGCCCGCAGAAGCCAAAACAGAGGCAATAAGCAAGGAATTTTCTCGTAGACTAATGGAAAAGGTGTGGGGCTAGAGTAAATTATGTACGAAGAGAATGAACAGGACTGGGAAGTACTGAAGAAGTACAAGCAGAAAAAGCGCGACAGGCTCAACAATCGAATCAAAGAGCTTAATCGGCTGGTTAAAAAATTTCAAAAAGAACAAAAAACGCTGGCAGAAGAAGTAACAGCGTTAAACGCCGAGGAGTATCATCCGCTTAATCTGATTGACAATAGCAAGCGTTATGTCGCACGAAGAAAAAAGAACGATCGACTCAGTGATTTACACGACGACATCGCAAAAGCAAAAAGTGATATAGCGGAGGCAGAGTCCTTAGTTGCCAAATTGCGTACGGAAATCGAAGAAATCGAAGCAAAAATAAAAGAAATTCGCGCAAAACGACACGCCAAAGTAAAAGCTCACAAAGACTCGGGATCAAAAAAAGAGCTTGTAGAGCCATGCCCCAAGAAATGCAAAATCAGTAATATAACTATCGCCTGTTCGCACAATCGAACAATGGAAGTGCCTCCCTATGAAGAGGGCGGGGATATACCCACCTTGCATGTAGTATCGGGCAGTAATGAAGCGAATAAAGACCTTGTTACTGTAAAAATGGGCGGAAGTTGTGATCATGGTAAAACGCAATCCGCCGGTGACAACAAAGACTACAAAGTCACTCAGCGGCTGGTAGGTAGCGATCAGTATTGCCCAACAAGCAGAATACAAGGCCACAATAATGATGTGAGGGTGGAGCGCCCCAACGGTGTTCAATTTAATGCGGCAACCAACCTGAAATTGGCAAATACCAGCCCGGTATATGTTTTACTCAAACGCTTGGTCTTTGGCGGAACAGACGATACCACAGAATACGATATTTCCTTTGGCTCCTGTAAAGGAAACCACCCATATAAAGCAAAGGTGGTTGCTCACCCGAAAGAGGTATGGGATTTAAAATTCAGCTTTGGTTACAAATCCGATTATAGCTCACATACAGCCAAACGAAAATATGGGCACAACAAAGTTCAAAGCTACGATGCGATGTTATGTAGCGGAAAGTGGGAGGCGGTGGTTGAAGGTTCATATACCTATGATTCAGTAAAAAGTACGCCCGTTAAATTAACCCTCGGTTACGAGGAACTTGTCAAAGAGTTGCAAGGGCGGTGGGCCTACCTGGCGGCGCTTATAAAGTTTTTTGAACCTTTAAACGCTTTTTTTGAAAGTGCTATCGGTTACTCTGAGGGGGCAGAAAAACAATTTAAAAAGAGAACAGCTGATGCGGTGAAAAGAGGGCGAAACATTGGCGGTGTTGAAGAAGATACAAGCAAGTTAAAAGTAAAGTTTGAAGGACCGACGATAAAAATCGGTGGCAACTTTAGTAGTGCAGAGCGGAAAGAATTAACTACAGAGGTGGATGGGCGTAAACTTACAGCACCGCTATTTGACGTGGGAGGTAAAGGTGAGCTAAGTGTCGCCTTTGATCCCTTGCTGAAAATAACAGGCACCATCGATATATTACAGTTGATATTGTGTACCCTTGGAGGTCCTCTAGGCGCATTTCTTCGCAAAGTCTCCAATATGTCGATGGGGAAAAGAGATGATGATAATAAACTTATTAAAACAGAATCCTATATTGAAACCAACTTAACACTCAATGTGGGCCTTACTTCAAGCCTTGCAGGGAGTCTCGTTTTTGAATGTGCAGAAGAAAAAGGCTGGGATGCTTCTGAAAAAACGAATATTGGTGGATTTTTGGGCTTTGTTCTGGAAGGTAAGGCGGCAGTGGATGGTAGAGCAAAGGGGATTTGTTTTAACGTAGTATTCGGTGCCGGTGCTGAGTTTAAAACGACCAGCGAAGCCGGAGACAAGGAATCCGGAATAGAGGTAAACTATAAGCCGACTATGGTAGGTAATAAATTTAACTGGGCGGGTGAGTTTATTTTTAATGGTTTATCGATTATTTGGGTGGTTTATGCGAATGGTGGGGTAGATGGGGCTGAGGGTGGAGATAAAGCGAGTAGTAAAGGGAAAAAGGCTGGGCGGGGGCTTGTGGACGATGTCAATGTAGAAACAAAAAAAGAAATGAGTGACAAATACGACTTGTTTAAAAAACGCCCGCTGTTTAAAAATGACGACGTGGGGAAGGTGGATGCATAAGCAAGCGATTATAGTTTTACTGCTAACTTTATTAACTGGTTGCACTAGTGAGAGCGTTATGAAAATAGAACAACCCTATTATTACATTAAATTACATATGCAAAGCTGCTATAGGCTTATTGCAGTAAACGGTTTTGAAGTTGAGAGCGATTATGGGGGGCAGAGTAGTGCAGCTGAGATCCCAATTAATCATCTTATTAAAAATGGAAATAATTACTTCGAGATGATGGTGCCAAATAGGGAAAATGTCGAGAAAAATTGGAAGCCAAATACTACTTGCGTGGCTGAAGTGCGTGTTAGTGGAGAGGTAAATGGTGATGTGGTGGATTACAAAGTCGCTGATATTTCTTTTTCACCAAATTACGATGGGCCTAGCTCAGACTTGTACAAAGGTAGTATGAAAGCTGGGACGTATGAGTTTAGCGACGGCGAAACAGTAATAAACGAAAGTGCTAAAGACAGTGCTGTTGGCGAAATTGAGATGATATCGCCCGGCTACGATGAAACAATGAATACCACTTTTAGGCGAAGCTTTGTTGCAAATGTTCCTTTCCCAACATGGGCCTTTTTTAGTGCGGATACCTTATTCGACGGGTACCATCCATTAGGAAGTGATGAAGAGTACGATGCTGCAGAAGACGTAATATGGCCGAAAGTTGAAGAAATGTGGGATTTGTTTGAATCTCGAGATTTGGAAAAAATATTGCCTTTTTTCGAATTTCGCAGCAAAGAATATGATCAGGCGTTTTATCGGGAACCGGGTAATACCTTGGGGCAGCTAAAAAATAGCTTGGAAAACGTCTATGCCAGCAATTACCCTCTTAATCGAAAAGACCGTGAGTATATGCAGATGGTTGTAACATTTTCGAACAATCTTGTAACCATTGTTAATGCCGCAACTTATAATGGCACTGTCATGTTTTATGATCGCGAATCAGACTCAAATACCTTCTACACTATTTATTGGATGAAGAAAGACGGTGAGTGGATTATCGCTCGTTAACGGCTCTCAGTATGGAGCTAGATAGCAATAAGCAGATAGGGAAACTTATACGAATTTCGGTTTAAAAGTCGCTACGGGTACCGCCATATGATGACATTTATTGGGTATGTAAAAATTCTGTTCGTCGCAGTAGTCATACCCATAGCACTTTTAAATTTATTTTATATAAGCTATTACAAGGTATCCCTGTTTAAACTGTCTTATTTGTGGCTTACAAACTTTAGTGCATTATCACCAAAAATCTCTGGCTTGATTGTGGCTGCAATATTTTGCCCCATTTTTCTCCTGCCATTGGGCAATTTTTTCGACGCCGTGTTTCTGCATGCTTTCGGGAAAAAAGCACAGTTTGTTTACGTCGGTGAAATCAAGGATGAGGCATACTACATAAATCTTAATCCACCGTATAAACAGATCAACGGCCCCGCCTTTGATGGCGCGCTTAGCTTTCATGATATTTATCAGAAAATGAACTTTCGCAGAGACCCCACCTTAAGTGATACCTGGGCGGGTACCCTCGTAGATAGAATGGGGTTTAAATCTATGCTGGGGTCGTTGCTGTTTGGCCTTGCTGGCATGGGTATATTGCTTGGCGTAAGTCTGTATTTTTTGGCGCCTGCCTATGGCCTTGTTTATGGAAGTGGGCCGGTAGCAGAGGCAAACTATGCGCCGTTTTTTACTTTTCTGTCGGATTTCAGAATCAACAAAGGAATATTCGTTGGCGGCGTAATTATGTTCTTGTTTCTCGGCGTATTTTTTATGGCTGCAGGGGCAAAAGTGAGTGCAGAAAGGCATCTACCGCTCCCGAGTTCTATATACCCCGGCGCGGAAATAATAGGAATACCCATTGCTAATGAGCCCGTAACCCGGAAAGAAAGACGAGGGAGTGGAAATGACTATAAGTGGGTAACTGTTGATACACCCTATCAAGATGTGTTTTTCAAATTTTCTAACGATCTTCCCCATCCCGCCTATCTATACACGCGTATCCACAAAGAAGAGCAGGCCGAGCTCTATCAGAAGATAGTATCCAGCGTTCAAAATAAATCCGAAATGACGGTAAGGCTAGACGAGGACCTCACTTTTGAGGTTGTTAATTAAAGAGGTACCGCACCCAAAGACAACAGCCCAGTAATAATGCGTACCGCAGGATGATTACGCCAGGCGAGCCGAACAGCCTATATGGCTCTCTTCGTTCGAACACTATTTGCTCAGTTCTGAACTAAGCTTAAGGTGTTTTATATCTGATGGAATATCATTTGTGTCTCGGAATATGCGCATATCCTGCCTGATTCTTATGTGGGTAGTGGTTTCAGGTGCCACCTTTTGGTGGTATCAGTTTCGCTTTTATACGCGGTTTTCCGAGACAACGGCGGTGTTTGAGGCCTCAGACCTGCCCGTACCAATGCTGGGTTCGGGCTCAAAAGCCATAAAGCTATTGCATTTTTGGCAGCCGGATTGTTTTTGTGATGGTCCGGCTACCGAGCACTTGCAGGAGGTGCTTGAGGCATACCCGCATCAAGCTATTGCGCTCTTTGTGTTGGCAGACGAGCCTCCACCCAGTGGCTGGTTGGCGCGGGAATATACCTTTTTATTAAAAGCGAACTACCCTGAGCTTGCCAGGGTGGTGCCCAGCAGTCCCGCCTTGGCTATCTGGGGTAGCGATAATCAACTGGCTTATTTTGGCCCCTACAGCGTAGGGCCAATTTGCTCGCAGGAAACCAGCTTTGTGCCTGGTGTGCTTTCCAGCCTGCAGCTTGGTGAGACGGTTCAAATGACTTCCTTAGTGGGCAGTGGCTGTTTTTGCCCCTGGCCTGGATCTGCAAACTCATAGGGTAGTTTAAGTCGATGGATAATGAAAACCTGTTAGAAGCACACTATCGAAAATCGGATAAATTGATGTTGATGGTGAGTTATATGCTGGCCATTTTTGCTTTTGCCCTGGCTCCTAAATACGGCACCTGGATGCCCGCGGTATTGGTTGGCTTGGGTACGCCTTTAATGTTAACACTGCTCTATAACATGGCTGCAGGCACGCGGCTTATGCGGGTAATGGTTGCTGTTGCATTTATGGTGATGACCGCACTGCATATACACCAAGGGCACGGGATGATTGAGTATCACTTTGGTGTTTTTGTTCTGATTGCGATTTTGCTTTTTTACAGAGATTGGTTGGTCCCCTTGATTGCGGGCATAACGATAGCGGTGCATCACGTGCTGTTCTTTGGCATGCAGGCTTACGGCGTGGAGGTGTATTTACTTTCGCCGCAAAACAACACCTTTGGCATTGTGTTATTGCATGCGTTATACGTTGTAGTAGAAACAGGAATTGTTTGCTGGATGGCGTATCAAAATCACAAAGATGCGAAAGCAACGCTTTACCTCGCTCATGCGGTAGACGAAGTCACTGGCGCTGATGACGTGTTGGATATGGCTTATCGTATAGAGGATGAAAGTGTTAGCAGTAGTGTTGTGTTTAATCAATTTCTAGGCACCATAGATAAGTTCGTCGCTGGGGTACAAACACTGTGCTCTTCTCTGAACGATTCTGGCCAGCGGCTTGGCGGTATATCAACGCATATTAGCCAGGCCTTGCAATCTCAGTTGCGGGACACCAACGACGCTTCTGCATCGGTAGAGCAGATGTCGCATTCTGTGGCGGAGGTGGCGGAAAATGCGAAAAATACCGCCGATTCCATTAATGACATTAACGAAAATATTGTCCAGAGTGTGTCCAGCAGCGCAGCCTCGCTTGAGGCGATACAGTCACTCGCAGCGCAAATAAGCGATGCCTCCAAGGCGGTGGAGTTGTTGGCGAATGAGGCTGGCACAATTGTAAGTGTGCTGGATGTTATTCAAGGTATTGCCGAGCAGACAAACCTGCTGGCCCTTAACGCCGCGATAGAGGCTGCGCGCGCAGGCGAGCAGGGGCGAGGTTTTGCGGTTGTTGCTGATGAGGTACGTACACTGGCCTCTAAAACGCAAGAATCCACAGGTGAAATTCAAGCAAGTATTAGCAAACTTAACTCCTTGAGTGAAAGCGCAGTTAACAATATGCATTCCAGTAAGCAATTAGTGGAGCAGTGTGTAGAGCATAATTCCACTTCCAATGAAACCTTGGCTTCAGTGGGGGAAGGCCTTAAACAAATAACCGACCGAAGTATTGTGATTGCCGATGCTACTCAACAACAGGATACGGCGATGAACAGCGTTGCCAGCAATGTTAATCGTATTGCACAGGTAAGCGCTGAAACCACAGATGATGCAAGGCAAATAGCCGAGAACCTTAATGAGCTTTTCAACATGGCTGCTGAACTTAATTCACGCTTATCGAGTTTTAAAACCTCGGGTTGATTACGCGGGCTGCTAAAGAATATTGTGGTCTAGCGCAGTAACACTTATGCAAAACACCGCTTTTTCATCGGGTAGAATGCTTTTTGTAACTGGTGCTTGCAGTTAAGAGAGTGGCTTTTTAGCCTGAATCTCTGGCGGATGCCAAATATTATTGCTAGGCCTGCAGTGCTTAGTAGCCATAGGGTTCCTGGAATGGGGACTACAGCGGGAGCGCTCCATATGCCAGGTGGAGCATAGTATTCGTCTCCCCATTCATACACTTCCCAATCTCCGTTGCTTCCAGTATTCCCATCTGGGTTGTAGCCATCAGTATACGAGGTAAACCAACTAATGATATTTCGATTATCGTCAGTGGTAAAATTTATGCTTGCCTCGACTTCCCCTGGTATTGGGTGGATATCGAAAGCGACTAAGCCATCGACGTGACTGCTTTTTAATAAAACACCAATTTGCGTTTCTATTGCATAGCCTTCTTCTAGCAACTCTTGCTCGTTTCCTGAGCCCCAGCCCCAAGTGCTTCGAGCCAGAAAAGAAACAGAAGTATTTGCCAACGAGCCCCCCGGTAACAAGTTTTCATCGATCAGCATTGAACCAGAATAGCCCGTTACTGTATCTCCATATTCTCCATTGCCTTTTACCAGATTGAGAGTATTCCCCTCATATTCGTACTTATAAATAAGGGCTTCGACGTTGAAAGCAACAAAAGCTAAATAAAAGATCAGTAATTTGTGCATTTTTCTTCCTCCTTAAAAATTTAAAATAAGCCTGTTTCTCCATTACCATTTTAATTTTTTATTAATTCTTAACCCCATAAATATCAGGGCGAGAGAGCTGGATAAAATTAATGTGCTTGGGATGGGTACAACTCTTGGTTTGCTCCAGGTGCCGGGTTCCGCGCGATAGAACTCGCCACTGTATGCGCCCCACCAGTCTCCGTCATCCCTAATGCCTCCGTCGGGGTAGTGATCTGTATAGTCGCTTTTCCAGCTAACGATGTTACGTTTTTCATCGGTGGTGAAATGTATCCAGGACCATACGCCGCCTGGAAATGGATGAATGTCAAATGATAAAAGCCCACTGACTTGACTACTGTCGTCGAGCAGTCCCAGCGGGGTATTTACGCTGTATTCTGGCCAGAATGCCTCTTCCGCAAAGAAGTAGACTGATGTGTTCACTAAAGTGCCGCCAGGAATTAGTGATTCGTCGATCTGCATTGTGCCTTGATAGTGGCTGGGGGCGGCAGAACTGGAATAGGATTGCCGCCAGCCCCATTCCAGGCTCGTTGCCTCATCGAATTGTAGAGGCTGGCCAAAATAAGTGTATTCGTAGACAAGGGCTTGTGTGTGAAGGGTAAAAAAGATTGATATAAGTAGGTAGAATCGCGTACTCATGGTAACACCTCCTGCATACCATAAGGCAATAAACCAACAACATAGCAGTTGTTTTTTGCGTAAGAGTTGATGCGTATCAATTCGAAGGTCGTTAGGGTGTGATACGGCGTACGGATCGATGTGTTCATTAGCGCGCTGTTCGTTTTTATCAAAGACGCCGTCGTATCGAATGGGGTCGTCGCCATAGCGGCCGACAGTTGTTGCCGGGCTCATTTCCAGCAAGGTCACGCAGAATGACGCTAATTCCTCTTGCGCCGAGTCTATGAATGTTCATTTTTTGGCTTCATTGAGCTGTTCAATAATGTGGAGGTAGGTATTGAGCTGAGCCAATTTCCAGCCCGAATTCGTTTTTACAAAGTGGAAGTTGTGTAATTCCGCTGCGTTACTGGCTACAGTGGCGTGCGCCTTTGGATGCAATAGGCTTTCGCTGTAGCTGGTGGCAATGAGCTCATCATTTACATTCAGATAGGTTTCCTCGCTGAACAGCTTTGGCGCCAGCTGGGTGAAGCTTGTTTTGTCCCTCTAATTGCCCCTCACCATCTAACTCTCCTCGCAGGATAAACGGAAACACGGTTTGCTCCGCCAGAGTGGGCCAATCCTTACTTGCAAGTGCAGTTGTAAAAGCGGCATAAAAAGTACTGAAATCTTTGTAGGAAGTCGGTGTTACATTGTTTTGAGTGGCCCTTGCTGGCTCTGTTTGGTGTTGTGATTTCGGTTCTGTTTCCTTGGCGCAACTGATTGAGCCCCAGAGGAGAAGGATGACCAGTCCAACGATGGGCGCTTGGTTTGAAAAGAGCATGTTTCCCTTTCCTAATGGTGATATACCTTCGTGGATGTTAAGGGAACGTTACTAAATTCGCGAGCTAAATTCTAAGGGCGAGTAATAGAAAAGCAGCTCATTATTGTCAGCCACTAGCAGGTGACCGTTTTCCCGAACAGATTGAGAGTAAGACTGTTGTTTAACAGCGCTACTTCTATGCTGGCGGTGAAAGTGCTGATTCCAATAGATAAGTGATCAATGGGGTCCAGAGCGGGGTCAGAGCCCTTCCGTACTGGAAATGTGTATAAAGTTCCAGCTTGCATAAAAAAGGATCAATTTCGCGACAGAGAGCGCTTCATATTGGGGGCGTTTATGGTATAAAAGCGGCTTTCCGCAAATTATGCAGGGGTTTTATAGGCCTCGGGCTCATAGTTTATCGCGCTCGCCTCCGTGAGCGCCTGCATGTAAAGCATACACACATAAAAGGGAGACGTAAGATGAAGGTATTTCGCCTCAAGCCGCTACAACACATCCTGGTAAAAACCCTGCTTATTGCCGCACTGGCTGCGCTTGGCGCCTGTGGTGGGGGCGGCGGTGGAGGAGGTTCGACGACACCCACATCCACGCCCGATACCATCCCGAACGCTTTCAGCTTTACCGCCCTTACCGATCAGCCATTGGCAACTCAGCTGGAGTCAGCCAGCGTTACCATTAGCGGCATTAATCAGTCGGTTCCCGTTGCCGTAACTGGCGGTGAATATTCCATTGCCGGTGGTGCCTTTACGTCGGCCAACGGCACCATTAGCAGCGGCCAAACACTGGTGCTGCGGGGTACTTCTTCCAGCGAGTTTGAAACAGAAACCACGATTACGGTTACTGTCAGCTCCCTTTCGCAAAGCTTTACCATTACAACACTGGCTCAGGATATTACGCCCGAGAGCTTCGACCTGGGTGCCAGTACAGATGCCGCTCTGGGAGCGAGTGTTGAATCTACGGCTGTTACCGTGGCAGGCATCACAGGCGCAGTGCTGGTAAGCATTACAAATGGTACCTACACCATAGACGGCGGAACACCGAGCAGCGATGCAGGCACCATTGAAGCAGGACAGGAGATTCAGGTGCAGGTACTTGCCTCAGACGCATTTAACACCCCCACCACTGCCAGCTTGACCATTGGTGAATTTACAGAAACCTTTACGGTAACAACTTTAGTTGAAGATACCGACCCCGATGCCTTTGATTTGGGAATAGCTGAGCCCGTATCGGTACCGGGAACGGTTGTAGAGAGCACACCCGTTGCTATTGCGGGTATTAATTCACCTGCCAGTATTGCCATTAGCGACGGTGAATACCGTATTGTTGGCGTAAGTGATTACAGCAGCTCACCCAGTACGATTGCTTTAGGGCAGCAGGTACAGGTGCGGGTAACAGCCCCCGCTGAGCTAAACCAGACTGCAACTGCCACTGCCACACTTACCATTGGCGACCAAAGCGATACCTTTTCGGTACGCACTCAGGATATGGAACCTCCGGTCGCCGAAGTTATCTTCCCCACCCCGAACACCATGAGCGATGGCAGCAGCGTCACCCTGCGCGGAAAAGCCTCGGATGATTTTGGCGTAGCGCAAATAAATGTGGTTGTGACTACTGACGATGGCACTGTAGAAGTCGCCAATGAAACCATTACGGCCGGAGCCGGTGAAGACTATGAGGACACTTGGTCCGTGAATGTGGCCCTGGGCAGTGAGAAGTTAAATACTATTACCGTTAGTGCCATTGATGTGGGTGGCAATACTCAGGAAACGCCGGTGGAATTGACGGTATTGCAGGCGGCGGATGCGTTAACGACCAGTTTTCCTGTGGGTGATGATGTGGTAATTGGTGATAATGAAATCCTTGATTTAGCCTGGGACAGGTCTCGTAACAGGCTGTTATTGGCGCATAGCGGTAATGTTTTTGCCGTTGATATTGCCACCGGACAAAGGAGTCTGTTTATCAATGATCCACCTGATGTAGCAACATTAACCACTGTTACGATTGATGAAATTAACGACACGGTTTTTATTAGCGATCAAAACGCTTACCTGATATTTGCTGCTGATTTGGCAACTGCAGCCATAAGTCACGTAAGCGGGGGCCTTATTGGTTCAGAATCCAATGTAAGTATTTCGGATCCTTACGGAATGAGTTTGGGTAGTGATGGGAATTTGTATGTGTCTGACGTGAGTTCTGGTTTTTACCGCGTGAATATTGATACAGGCTTTAGAACACTTATATCCAACAATACAGTGCCCGATGCGGTGAATCCCATTAATAAGCTAGCCGGTAATACGCTGGATGAAGCGAACAATCGCGCTCTGGTTTCCGACTATGGTGGTAAGCAACTGATGTGGGTTGATCTTACGACTGGTGCGCGAACAGTACTTGTTGATAGTGACCAGTTGGCAGAGCCCTTTGATATACACATGGATGAAGCTAACGGCAGAATTCTTTTGGTTGATGGTGGCCTGGAAGGAATGTACGCGGTAGACCCTGTGAGTGGTGATCTGACGGTATTGTCTAATGCCAGTAAACCAGCTTCTGGAGCCAATAGCCTGGAAGAGCCGTGGGGTTTTGACTTCGATGCGGAATTGGGTATCGCTTTTGTGAGAACAAACAGTGAAACAAATGATAAAACTTCCGTGAAGCTTGTCGACCTTACCTCTGGTGAAAGAATTATTTTGACCAATTCGATTGAAGAATAGTAATTCTCGTTCCCACGCTCCGGCGTGGGAATGCATACGGCTAAAAAAGGAATGCTCAAACAAACTCAATAAGCCTTTCTCGCAACCACAGGAAAATAATTTTTCCGATCGAGAATAAGCATGGGCTCAGAGATAATTCAAAAATCAATGGTTCACAGAAAAGTTAACAAACACACACATAGAGGACTTTAGGTTAATAAAGGAGATTTAATGGATATTTCAAACCTAAAAAGAAACGCAAGCCTGGCCGGTTTTTCCAAGTTGTTGGGAACGCCCAATTCTAATTTTGTATTGCTTTCCAGAGAAGCTGACGGCACATCCGGTCGCAAAGTATTTATTGATGCGAACCTGGCGCCGAAGTTTGCCGAACTAGCAGGGGGCAAGGAAGGGGATTCAAAATTAAATTCAGATCGCTTGTTAGGGCAACTCTATCAGTTGCGTGCCGTTGCAGGTGGTGGAACAGCGTTTAGTAATATGAAAAATGCCTTCGAGCATATGCATATATTTGGCGACTTGAAGGTGGTATACAAAGTTGTGCAGAACTCAGGGAGTAGCGAGCCTTCTGGTGTGTATATTACGGATGTTGATTTTTCCAGGTTTGCTAAAGGGGGCGAGCCGGGGTTTTATAAGTCAGTCTACGATTTAGAAGACAGAAGTTGGGTCGTGCAAACGGAGGCTAGAAACGGTATTGAAACAAAAAACGTAGCAATAAATGGTCTGGCCAGAGGTTTAGAACACGCGGGCGCCGATCTTTTACCCTCGATGGTGGAAGCCGCATTCGGCAATAGAGACGGCATAAATGCCATTCGGAATGAAGGTTACACTTTGTTCTATAATCTACAAAGTTTGCGAGATAAAGGTGTTAACTGGTATACGCCAGAGCAAAAAAGGATTAATCGTAAGCACGCAGCCGCCATGCTGGGTAATGGTATCCTTGACGCCCAGAGACGCGGCCAGCCAGTGCAATGGACCATTCATGGAAATGGCGCAAGCTTGTTTGCCGAAGCAATAGAGCGTTTAAAGGGGCAAAGCTTAGACAAGCACGAAGTGATTTTCCTGTCCACGCCGAATGAAGCTCATTTGGGTACAATTCTGGCCAGTGTACGCGCTGCGGGTATGAAACTGCACGAAGAGGCGTTAAAGGTGCATGAAGACGACTGGTCTGGCTCGTTAAACAGAACCATAAGAGTGGGCGAAATTGCGAACCAAGTTGCCAAGTTTGGCGGGGATCATGTAACTCAGGCAGATGTGATACGTTCGCAAGGAAGATCCAGCTTATTGGCGTCAGCGGGTTGGATAAAAATAGCAGCACAACTAGGCGCGACCTCGTTGCTAAAATACAATAGCCTGCGCAATATGGTGGCTGTGAATGCTGAAATAACAGACGCAGCGGTTAACCCGCATTTTCACCCTTTTAAAGATAAACACCAGTTTGGTGCTCACGCCAAACAAGCAACGGGCGGTAATGTAAATAAAGTTTTCTTTTCTGAAATATTGAAAATATTTAGGGGGCGATAATGTCTTTTTTAAAGCGCTGGCGCGCGTCGCCAAAAAAACTTTGTGGGCCAGATGTTGCCAAAGCACCTGTAGAAATTTTAAATCTCGCAGGAGTGCTTGTTAACTTTAAAAAGCCTCCTCATACGGCTGAAGTACCCATTCGGCCGGTTATCAAACAATTCGATATGCATTCTGTGAATGCCTACGAAGGACTTCTGGATAATAGTACTGTACACGCAGAAGCCTTGTTACGTACTGGGTGGAGCTTCTTTTCGGGAATATCAGTCTCAGACTCTATTGGAAGTTTGATGCTTCATATTGCAATCAACAAAACGCTTGAAGAAAACGGTGCTGGCAATTCCTTATTTGAAACCAGGAGGCACATTGATTTTGTGTGCCAAATTTCGGATAAGAAGTACAGCAAGTGGAATGGTGATATGTTGGCTGAGCGAAACCTTCCACCCGAAGAAATAGATAGGTACAAAGATCAGCATTTTTTTCAATACCCCAAAACAAAGAGTGATATAGAAGTAATAAACATAAATAACGTCGAGTGGTTAAAATATAGTGCAGGTCAGCCGGGTTATCCACACCGTGTTTTTTATCGGGCCGCTCTTGGTCACAGCAATTCACTATCCGTATCTTTTAAGCCCAGCCGCCATCTCGACGACTACTTCAGCCCCGACACCAACCTCCCCGAAGTCGTCGAAAAAACAATAAACGATATTATGAACACCATGGAAATAAGGCTCTCGCCGGAAGCGGAGCAGCAGCGAAGGGAAGTGCTTGGGGATGTTAAGTAAGATTAAAAAGCTGTTTATTACCAAAAATAAACACTTGGTATTAATCGATGAATTGGGTGCCAGACTGGAACAATGCCCATGGTACGAGCTTCACTTATCCAAAACATGTCTGCGTTTTCGCGACCCTTCAGTGCTTATTGGCGCAGAGTGTTTGCAAGCTCAGGTTAAAAAAGACCTCCGGCCTTTTATTAACCTGGAATCGCGTGCTGATTTCACCTATTGGGGAGACGCTGGCAGCGTTGTAGTGTACACAGTCGTTTGGCCTATGGGGAAATCCAGCGAAATACTTCCCGCCCAAAACCGAGTCGCGCCAGATTTAAGCCCGGCTTATTGTTTTTCTCTACAACTGCTCACACCACAAGGCCACGACTATTCGCACTACAGCAATTTGCTGGATATTGAGCAAAGCAAAGCCTGGGTGCAAAGCTACCTGCAGCGTTGTGCCACCTTTAGGAACAGCTTGAGCGTAAAGGTGAACCCGGAAATTGGCCTGGAGCTGAATTTCAGCGATGAGAATGTTCACCAGCCAGTGGTAGCGGATACTTCACCAATAGCGCTAGAAGAGGTTTTCACAGGCATTGGCAAGGCTTTGTTTTTTAAAGAGAATGCCGGCAGTGAGCGATATTTTCTTGCCCTGGGCAAACGCGACCTGGCGGAACTCAATTTTTATACCGCACCTACCTGGGATGAGCGGCCCCTGCCAGCCTGTTTTGCCGAGTTGCCAAAAGCATTGCTAGCGGGACTTAATTTAAAGCGAGGGTAACGGGGCTGGTAAGGTTGTGCTCGGCATAAACAGCTTCAGGAGAAAAAATCATGCCTATCCCGTCAGATGTAAAGATATTTGATGGCGATGTAACAGGCTGGGAAGAGTGGTCAGTTCTTTCTGATGATGGCTACACTGGTATTTCCGGTAATTTCTATCTATATGTTGAAAAAGTGATTAAAGAGAGTGACGGTTGTTACTATTTTTTTGATTCAGAGTACCAAGGCTTGTTGCTCGGTCCCGCATACGTTGGAGGCAACTGCTCTATAGAGTATGACATTCAAAAAAATTTGCTAGGCTACCCAAAATATGTTGGCGGAGACCTCACGATTGACAGCGATTATTTAGAGTCTCTTGAAGGTGGGCCGCAGGAAGTTGGTGGCTCAGTTAGTGTTGTTGGAAATATTTCTTTAAAAAATTTGCGCGGTGCGCCAAAAAAAGTGGGCGGAGATTTTGAATGTGGCTGTATTGAATTGGATGGCTTGGAGGGTGGGCCAAGTATTGTCCAGGGAAACTTTGATTGTAGCGGTAATAACCTTGTCTCCTTACTCAATGGCCCGGAGAGCGTAGGGGGTGATTATATCTGTTGTGGCAATCACCTGCATAAGCTTGATGGGTGTCCCGAGAGAATAAAAGGCACATTTGATTGCGGTTCTAATAAGTTGGTGAGTCTAAAAGGGGCTCCTCACACTGTTGGTGGTGATTTTATATGTGCAAGCAACTCACTTACCACTCTAGAGTTTGGCCCTTCATCCGTTGGTGGAAGCTATTGGTGTGACCGTAACAGATTAATTTCATTAAAAGGTGCCATCGAAGCGTGTAATAAAATATTTGATTGCTCATATAATTTTCTTTCAGATCTATACGGTGCGCCTCGTCATGTAAAAGAATATTGTAGCTGCTCAAACAATAAGTTGCATAACTTATCTGGCAGTTTAGAGTTTGTGGGGGGTGGTTTTATTTGTGACTGTAACCCCCTAAAAAGTCTAGAGGGCGATCTGCGCGAAGTGAAAGGTGAATTTAGCCTGTTATTTTGTGGGTTAAAAACGCTCGACGGACTAACCGATAGTTTAGGGCATAGAGTGTATTTGCATGCTTCATTCTATGTGAATGAACTGTTTACGGCTCTCATGAATTTGGCTCTGTTTTTTGGAATGTTTGCATACTTCCCGAAAGCCTTGGCCATATTGCTAGCTGCAGGCTTGTTATTGGTTTCGTGCGTTAAGTTTGTCGGCTATGGTAAGAAATCAAAAAAAATGAGTAGCAACAGTATTTGGTTAATATGGAAATTACTGGTAAGGCGGAGACAAGTGGGAATTAAAATCTTACATGCTCTGTAAACCGGGGGCACCAGTTCCATGGGCTTGTAGCGGTACGGCTTTGCTTCTCCGAGGAAAACGGGTAGCGAGCGCTATTTCCTTTCTTGGGCAGTTTTTTGACGTTTTTACCCGGCAACAATCAAATCAGGTTGGGCGTCATAATGCTGGCATTAACGCCAGTAACCGCCAGAAATGTATGCACTATTCCACGGCAATTGTACAAATTTGTATAAACCCGTAATTTGGTCAAAAAAAGAGCAGTTTCGCGACAAGCGGCGCTCTAAAAGAGGGCTGTTTGTGGTATAAAATGCGCTCTTTCGTAATAACAAAGTGGCGCTTTAAACCGCTCGTTCATAAGTACTCAACCACGTTTGCTCCCGTCAAACGTTTGGAAATACACCCCATCCATGGGGATAACAAGGAGAAAGTGGGATCATGATAATGTCTGACCTCAATCGATGTAAGCACAACCTAATCAAGCTTGTAGTCATTGTATCCATCGCTGCGCTGGCAGCCTGTGGTGGCGGTGGGGGTAATAAGAAAGACACCACACCGAACAGTTTTAGCTTTACGGCAAAAACGGAGCAGGCCTTGGCTGCGCAAGTTGAGTCCAATGCTGTCACCATCAGGGATATTAATGAATCGGTATCGGTAACGGTTACTGGTGGTGAGTACTCTATTGCCGGAGGGGCGTATACATCGGCTGCAGGCTCCATTTCCAATGGTCAAAGCCTTAAGGTGCGGGGGCTTTCTTCGAGTGAGTTTGGGGCTACCAC
>CAJIBL010000417.1_pt1 | contig 40412 bp, 32 predicted proteins | sample 9199351 | NCBI WGS metagenome assembly CAJIBL01 (sample SAMEA7708304, study PRJEB35096) | sediment metagenome | biome: marine neritic benthic zone biome [ENVO:01000025]; feature: sediment [ENVO:00002007]; material: shallow marine sediment [ENVO:03000034] sea grass bed [ENVO_01000059] ...
CCGATGTATTGCAACGTGTAAGCCGTCACCCTGCGAAGGATGTTATTGAACTGACACCACGAGTTTGGAAGGAAAAGTTTGCCAGCAACCCGTTGAGATCACCCTTGGCTTAAGCAATCAATAACGGCTTGGAATGAACGCTAACGTAACATCTGCTTTCGAGAGAAATCATAACGTTGGAGGGGCAAGGGGAATTGACTGGAGGCGACGGATACTTGTCTTTGTTCGCCAGAAACAAAAAAGGCCGCAGATTATCTGCGGCCCTGTGTGCTAGCGGTGTATCAACTACTTTTTAGCATGAGCCTCGGCCAGAGCATTGCTCAGCCACTTGCCCCAGCGCTCGAAATGCTGCTTCAGGTTGTGTTGATGATTGAAGCTTGTGTTTTCCTGGTAGTCTTTACCAACCTCTTGAACACCTTCGATCAGAACCAGCAGGTCGTTGGTTTCTGCATCCCTTAGCTCTGCTTCAAACTTCAGCTCGCCTGAGCCTTTGGTGGTCACTTTTTCGCCTCTGGCGGCCCAGGGCGTCAAGCGTGTGAGTTGGATCTCAACCAAAATGGTGTTGGTTCCAGGGGCTTTAGCCGCTTTAAACTTACCACTACTTTCAATGCCTTTGGTAATGCTTTCCATATAGAGGCTGCGCAGGAAGTCTTCGTTTTTCTGGCTCATAGTCCACTTCTTGGACTCTGGCTTGTCTGCCCATGCGGGTGGGACGATGCGCATGTTCGAGATGTCCAGCGGGCTGACGACAAATTGTTTGTATTGGCTGTAGTCGACGTTCGGGCGGGCATATTGAACACTCGCGTCGGCCCAGCTCAGGCTGGCAAGCGCAGTAGCGACTAGCGCGAGTACAATTTGGCTTATTGTGATTCTAGTGGTGCGAAGCATAGCGCAACTCCTGTTCTTAGATAGATGACAAATCGCAGCACACGATAACGGAATAGTGCTGCATTTAAAAGCACTCCATGGGGCAATTTTGACGCAGATATGCTTCCGGCAATATTGATTGATGGCTTCGCACCTCGCTCAGCTTTTAAGTTTGTAACCTGTTTTAAAAATGTACATAACGCCAGCCAGGCATATCGCGAGAAACACCATAATCATTGCCAGGCTCACACCTACAGAGACATCCGATGACTCATAGAATGACCATCGAAAGCCGCTGATCAAATAAACTACAGGGTTGAATAAGGTGACAGTTTGCCAGAAAGGGGGCAGCATGCTGATGGAGTAAAAGGTACCACCCAGGAAAGTGAGGGGAGTGACAATCATAATCGGAATAATCTGCAGTTTCTCAAAGCCATCGGCCCAGATTCCGATGATAAAGCCGAACAAACTGAAGGTTATGGACGTAAGTACCAGAAATAAGAGCATCAGCAGCGGGTGGGCTATTTCATATTCCACGAATATCCGTGCGGTGGCGAGGATGATAATCCCGAGGATCACTGATTTTGTTGCAGCAGCCCCGACAAAGGCAATCACTATTTCCAGTGCGGATACGGGGGCAGCGAGTATTTCATAGATTGCACCGGTAAACCGGGGCATATGGATGCCAAAGGATGCATTGGAAACGCTCTCCGTGAGCAGAGATAGCATAATCAAGCCGGGAACGATAAATGCGGCATAATCAATGCCGTCGATTTCCACCATTCTGGAACCGATGGCAGAGCCGAACACGATAAAGTAGAGGGAAGTGGAAAGTACTGGCGAAGCAATACTTTGCATCAGGGTGCGCGCGGTGCGCGCCATTTCAAACAGGTAAATCGCTCGGATTGCATAAAAATTCATTTCGTACCTCCAACCAGTTTGACAAAAATTTCTTCCAGAGAGCTCTGGCTGGTATGCAGGTCTTTAAATTCAAGCCCTTCTTCCGCCAGGCGTTTTAATAGTGCTGGTATGTGATTGTGCTCGTCCTGGGAGTTAAATGTGTAGGTGAGCTTGTTGCCCTCGTCCGACAGCTCAAGCTCAAAGCCTGAAAATGATTCCGGTAACTCAGCAACAGGTTTGCAGAGCTCAAGGCTGAGTTGCTTGCTGCCCAGTTTTTGCATTAGTGCTTCTTTATTGTCTGTCAGGATTATTTTCCCCTGGTTGATGATGCCGATTCTGTCGGCCATTTGTTCAGCTTCATCGATATAGTGAGTGGTAAGAATCACCGTTACTCCGGTATCACGCAACTCTTTGATCATGTGCCACATATCCTGACGCAACTCGACGTCAACACCTGCGGTGGGTTCATCAAGGAAAAGTATCTTCGGTTGGTGCGCAAGTGCTTTGGCGATGAGCACTCGACGTTTCATACCGCCGGAGAGTGCCATAATCCGGCTATCCTTTTTCTCCCACAGGCTAAGCTTGCGAAGCAGTTGTTCCAGGTATTCAGTATTCTGTGGCTTGCCGTACAAGCCACGACTGAAATTGACGGTCGCCCGGACTGACTCGAACATACTCAACGAAAGCTCCTGGGGTACAAGCCCGATTTGTTCGCGAGCTTTGCGGTAGTCCTTGTGAATATCAAAATTGTTGACGCGAACCTGCCCTGAACTGGCGTTTACGATGCCACAGATAATGCTGATAAGTGTGGTTTTCCCTGCACCGTTTGGCCCAAGAAGCGCGAAAATTTCACCTTTACGAATTTCCAGGTCCACATCTGTCAGTGCGTGAAAGTCGGGCTTGTATACCTTGCATAGCTTGTTAACTAAAAGTGTCATTGTTTTCCACAGGTAATTAAATTTTGATCGGTTAAGTGTCGGAGATGTTTACGGATGCTTACATGCTGGAAATGATAGTAGCCCGTAAACCGTGGTCTGTAGGTGAATGGTCCATTTTTTGCAAACCGTGCGCGGTAGATTGATTGGCATGTAAATTATCTATCTGCCACGCACATTTGGATAGCTCAATATACGAGCTGGTTATAATAGGAGTTCTCATGAAAAAGTTTGCTTTATCTGCGTTGTTAGTATCTTTTCTTGTTGCACCTTTTACTGCATTTGCAGAGTACGATTGGACTGAACCCCCTCCTGCAGAGGATCCGGTAACCGCAGTTCCTGAAATGGACGCGGGCGGTGCTGTTTTGGCTGCTACATTGCTGGGCGGTTTGATTCTCGCAATTCGCGAGAGAAAGTCCAAGAAATAGTTTATTCTTGATGTTAAAAATGCAAAAGGGTCTTTGTTGGCCCTTTTTTTTGTTCTGAATATGAGTAGAAAAGCATACATCCCAGTAACTGCAACACTGCTGATTCTCTTGGCGGTGATCGTCGCGGAAAGGTTTTTCCTTGGCGCCTATATTTATGGACTGGTGAAAAACAGCCAATCTACCGTTCTGGGACAAATACTTTATGATCACGGGAAGGCCATATCACGTATCGCTACACTTGCAGCTTTTATGCTTGTGTTGCTGAGTTTATCGCGAATAAAAAACTACGCCAGCTCGCTGTTAAACAGTTTCTCCGTAAAAAACCTGATATTTCTGCCGCCTCAGCTCGCAGCGCTTATAAGCCTGTATTTTTTGTCTGGATATAGCTTTGGCACTCATCCCAGTGCAGCCTTGCAAGTGGTGTGGGTGTTGCTTTGCATGGCAGGCGTAGTGTTTACCTTACTTTGCTTTGCCGGTTTACGCTTCTGGACTCATTTTATTCGTTGCGAGTACCAAAACATAATTTTTTCAGTAATCATCGCGCTGCTTGTGTGGTGGCTAAGCCTCACGATACAAGACTATTGGGATCAGTTTATTGGAATAACTTTTTCGGCAGTGGTTGCTATTTTAGATCTTGTTTCTTCGTCGTCAGAAATATTTGTGAATACCGATGAAAGAGTCATCGGCATAGGCAGTTTCCTCATTGAGGTCGCTCCTGAATGTTCTGGTTATGAAGGCATGGTGCTGATCACCGGCTTTTCTCTGATTTACCTGTATAGCTTCAGGGGCGAGTTCAGATTTCCGCATGCCTTGTTGATATTGCCCATTGGGCTATGCATCATGTGGTGTTTCAATATACTTCGCATCGTCGCGCTTATTTTGCTTGGTGCTCACTGGTCAGAAGGCGTCGCTGTATGGGGGTTTCATGCTCAAGCGGGCTGGATAGCTTTTATTGTCGCATCCTTGGTTTTACTGTGGTTAATGTATCGAGTTCCCTTCTTTCGTGAGGCAGAAAAACATGAGCTGACGGGGAAACAAAGTGAGCTTAACCTACCCACTGCGACACTGCTTCCGTTGATCGCATTACTGGCGACAACCATTGTGACTGAAGCATTGTCTGCGGGGTTTGTCTGGCTCTACCCTCTGCGAGTGCTGGTAACGGCGGCTGTAATTCTATATTGCTTTAAGAAGCTAGACCTTTTCCCCCTGAAAGTTAGCTATCTCTCTGTAGCTGGCGGCATATCAGTTGCCATATTGTGGTTTATTCTGGTTTCGCCGAATATTGAAAGCGATGGTTTAATTTCAACAACGCTCAGTGAAAGTGCTCCAGTGCTGAGTGCGATGTGGCTTGTTTTTCGTGTTATCGGTGCTGTCGTTACCGTGCCAATTGCAGAAGAGTTGGCCTTCCGCGCTTACCTTCTTTGCAGGCTGTCTTCGACAGAAGTAAGCACGCGCGGTGCCATTCCTTTTTCTCTGGTGGGCTTCTTTGCGAGTTCATTGGCCTTCGGGTTGTTGCACGGTGACTGGTTGGGGGGGGCCGTAGCAGGATTGATTTATGCGTTCGTTCGCTATAAGTCGAAGCACATACTGGATGCGATAGTGGCTCATTCGATTACCAATGCCCTTATTTTTGTTTACGCCTTAGTGACCGGGTATTGGTCTTTAATGTGACAATAGAGGCCGCCAGCAATACCCGCGGCCTGCTACTTTGTTAAACATCCTCAAGCATGTTTTGATTGTTAGCCAGCACTTTCATGCTGTGGCTCCGACTTTCAAGGAGCCCGTATTCTGCATCCAGAATAGAGCTGACATAGTGCCAATGTGCGGTGACTTGCTCAGGTGTGATATCCAGAATCAACAAGCCCCGGTCGCCAGTATTCAGGTACTTCAAACCTTCCACCATAGAAACAATGCCCGCTTCAACGGCCGGGAATGCCGAGGGTTCAATATTCAGATAGTGCTCCAGCCCGGGTGAACTAACCGAAGAGCCGGCGAACTCAACACCAACATACTCGCCATTAGCAGTGCTCAGCTGGTTGGCCCAGCCATTGTGTGTATCACCTGATACAACCACCAGATTAGCGGCGTTCTCCTTAGCCAGGTTTAGAACAAGCTCGCGTTCTGCGCTGAAGCCATCCCATGCATCCAGGTTGTAGGGAACATTTGGTGCCTGCAATAGTTGCAGTACCTGGGGCGTGAGCCGGTGCTGGTTGGACGTGAGGAACGCAAGTTCTGCTGCGCTCAAGGACGGATCGCCAGCCTGCGCGCGTTGCGCCAAAACCGCCAGTTGCCCAAGTTCTGCATACTCTGTGATAGACAGTTGTTGGGATGCGATAGCAAAGGGCAGATACATGCGGCCCATGAGTACTTGTTGCCCTAGCAACTGCCATGTTGCTGTTGAGCTGGTCATTGCAGAGCTGAGCCAATCCCGTTGTGCCTGGCCCAGCATTTCCCGTTCCGGGTTATTAACTGCAGTGAACAAGCCCTGAAAGTCGAAACTTCCGGTGCTTGTATCAAAAAAGCTTTCCAGAGAAAGAGGTTCATCTCTGGCTTCGTGGCGCGTGTCCAGCATAAGAATATTGGCGAGGTCACCCCATTCAAACTGACGATAAATACTGCTTGGGTAAGTCAGAGATGCGTGAGAGTCTGCATCGACTGGGCGAATAGGTAACCACTCAAAATACGCCTTTGCTGCGGCCAGTTTTCTATCCAGGTACAAACCCTGGTCGTCACTATGGTTTTCCGCACCGTTTTCCCAGGCATCGTTGGCAACTTCATGGTCATCCCATACCAGAAGGAAAGGTGCTGCTGCGTGGGCCGCCTGCAGATCGGGATCTGAGCGATACTGCGCATAGCGTGTGCGATAGTCATCCAGGCTAAGTAGATCGTTGCTGGGCTGCGGTACTCGCCCAAGGCTGGCTGAATTTTCTGTTGCGTAGCCAGCGGCGCCGTACTCGTAGATGTAATCGCCCAGATGCAGCACAAGATCCAGCTCTGAGGTGTTGGCTACCTCGCGGTAAACATGGAAATAACCTGCAGGGTGATTGGCGCAGGAAAGCACGGCCAGCTTGAGCTTGTCACCGCCTGTCTGCGGCAATGTGCGGGTATGTCCGACGCTTGAAGCGCTGTTCTTGCTGCGGAATCGATAGTAGTAATGGGTGTCTGGCTCTAAGCCGCGAACATCTACCTTCACACAAAAGTCGTTTACGATACTTGCTTTACCAACATCGCTGGCTACGATTTCCTCAAAATTATTGTCCAGAGCAATATCCCAGGCTATTAACGTTTTATCCGGGGCAGTTGCCGCTGGTGTGAAACGGGTCCAAAGGATCACGCTGTCCTGCAGGGGGTCGCCAGAAGCAATACCATGGTCAAAAGCTCCTTCGCCAAGCAGTTTATCGGCAAGGCCACCACAACCGGGCAGTATAGTGGTAACGTAGATAGATCCCAGTCCAAGCAGACTGGTGTGAACAAATTTACGTCGGGTTATTACGGGCATAGAAATTCTCCTTAATATGGTAGTCCTATTGTTTATGGCGCGAATTACACTATCGTGACATTTTGGCAGTTTCTCCCAGATTGTGTATGCTTGTTTAGTTAAGTTTTAAGGTGGTGTGCGGCTGTATAGTAATTGCGCAGACCTGTCTGGTTCGCACTTGTTTCAAGGAGAAGGCAGTGAATTTTCTGGTGAAGTTTCTAAAGGTCATTAGCTCAGAAACCAACCCCTGGCAAATAGCCTTTGCGCTGGTACTGGGGATGTTCGTTGGATTCAGCCCATTGTTACGTTTACATAATCTGTTAATTTTATTTGTGGTACTGTTTTTTCGGGTGAATATCGCCACTTTTCTGGTGTCGATAGGTTTTTTTTCTATCCTTGCATTTGCGCTGGATCCGCTGATGCTGAACATCGGCGAAAGCGTATTGCAAGCGGGCTCGCTACAGGGGGTCTGGACCGCTTTCTATAATTCTTCTCTGGGACAGCTCAGCCAGTTCAACCATACCCTCACCATGGGGAGTTTTGTTTTTTCCTTGCTTGTTTCTCCAGTTTTACTGTTTCTGAGCAAATATCTGATAGTGAAGTACCGCAGTACGGTGATGGAACGTATCAACAAGCTGCATATCGTCAAATTATTGCGGGCAAGTACTTTTTTCCAAAAGCTGGCAGGACTGGAGGGCTGAGATGAAAATAATTCGTTGGGGTGGTTTAGTCGCTTTTCTGCTTATTGTGACATTGTTGTTTATCGTTACCCATTTTTTCATGGATGCATGGATTAAAGCCGGTATTGAGACTTTTGCATCCAAAGCTGTGGGTGCGGAAGTGAATGTTGGGCGTGTCGCGCATTCCTACTCGCCATTTGGGGTGCAAATTAACGGGCTTCAGGTGACTGATGCAGAGCAACCCAGCCACAACAAAGTTCAGCTGGAAAACCTGGAAGCGAAGCTGGCTTTATCGCCCTTGTTTATGGGAAAAGTGATAATTGATGATCTCAGTGCAGAAGGGATTCAGTTTGGTACTTTGAGAGGCAAGCCTGGGAAGCTCTACGGCGACGAACCTGAGCCCGCTGAGCCTTCAGCGGCGGAAAAGTCCGGCATGCCGGATCTGGATGTAGAGTTGCCTTCTGTGGACAGCTTGATGAACAAGTACCCACTGAAGACTCAGCAGGCCGGAGAAGCGCTTAAACAAAGCTATTCGAAACACGATGCAAACCTGAATGAGCAATTTAAAGCATTACCTGATGAAAAAGCCCTGGAGCAATATCAAACCCAGATAGAAGCGCTGACAGAAGGTAAATATTCCGATCCACAGGATTTGCTTGCGGCGCAAAAGAAATTGAAAAAGTTGAAGGACGAACTTAAAGCCGAGAAGAAAAAAATCGATGATTTTAAACAGTCTGTGAGTGCGGCAACGCAAGAGCTTCAGGATGGTGTAAAACAGCTGGAAGCCGCTCCTCAGCAAGATCTGGATAAGTTCAAAGGCCTAATCGGTGGTGACCTTGCATCGATCTCGGGCGTTACAGAGCTGATCTTCGGCGAACAGGCAAAAGTATGGGCTGAGCGCCTGTTCGCAGCTTACGATTTCCTGATTCCGTTCTTGCAAAGCAGTGATGAGCAAGTAGAAGAGAAACAGCGACAGAAGGGGTACTGGATCGAATTTGCTGAAACCCGGGCACTGCCCAAGTTTTTAGTGCGCAATGCCAGCTTGTCGTTATTGCTGGAAGGGGAAAGCATTGAGTCGCGTTGGAAAGATATTACCAGCGAGCATGATATCCTGGGTCGCGCCACTGAGTTTACTGTCTCTTCCAGCGAGGCGAAACGCTGGCAACAACTGGCGATTAATGGTGATTTCTGGATTGGTGAAGAGGGTGTTGATGCCAAGCAGTCCTGGGTTTTAAAAGCGCTGAATCTGGAGCAGTTGCCCTTGGAATTTGATCAGGTGATTTCCGGTCAGTTGGAAAAAGCGCTTATGGATAGTGAAGGCAGTCTCGCTATCGAAAAAGGCTTGCTCGACGGAAAAGGTCTTATCGACCTGAGTCAGCTGGTGGTCGATGCCAAGGGAGAGGGCAAAATGGGCAAGAGCATCGCTGATGTATTAATGCAGATCGATACCTTGGCCATGTCTGCGATTATCGGTGGTGAGCTTGCGTCTCCCAGTTTAGGTTTGTCATCCGACCTGGATAGCAAGCTGGGTGATTTGTTGTCTTCAAGCTTGGGCGAGGAAGGGCAAAAACACATGGCTGAGCTGCAAGGCAGGTTAAACAACATTGCTGCAGAGCCTTTGGGTGGCAGCAGCGACAAATTGACAGATTGGCAGCAGTGGCAGGACTTGGCAGACGGAAAGTCTGACAATGTTGAAAAACTGTTGAAAGCAGATATCGATAGTGCCATTAATAAAGAAAAAGACAAACTGGAAGAGCAGTTACGCAAGCGCTTGTTTAATTAGCGTTATGTAGTCTGTTGTGCCGAGAAAGTTCAATTTCTATGACAGGTGTTCATATAAAGGGTAAATTACGTAAGGAAATATCGTAATTGGGGGAAAATCTAAAAAACTCTAAGTGTTGTTCAAAAATTTAATCAATTCGCCATATTTAAATACGATACTGAGTAAGTGATTTTTTTATTCAGGATTTGAACAGTGCAGGAATTGGTGTCAATTATAACCCCAGCGTATAAAGCAGAAGCTTTCATCTGCCGAACAGTGAGGTCTGTGGTCGCTCAAAGCTACCCTGAGTGGGAAATGTTGATCATCGCTGATGACGATGTTGACTATCAGGCTCTGCTTCGAAGCAAAGGGATTTGTGACCCCCGGCTTCGTTTCCTGAAAACCAAAAGCCCCCGATCGGGCCCCAACCGCGCAAGGAACCTCGGCTTGGAAGCGGCCAAAGGCGCTTGGCTTGCGCCGCTGGATGCTGACGATTTCTTCTTACCGAACCGTCTTTCTTTGCTACTCGCTGAAGCGAATGAAACAGGTTTGGCTGTGGACAACGGCTACGTCGTTTACAATACCAACGACAGCAAGATATCCAAAATTTACCATAGACTGGAAGACGGGTGTTTTACCTTTACTTCCTATGTTAAAGCCTATGTTCCATTGTTGTTCCTGTTTCATCGCTGCCTGATTTATTACGGCTGGGATGCAGACATTGAGCGGGGCGCAGATACGATTTTCAACCTGCGAGCTTTGGAAGCAGCTGGCTACGCGCGCTACACTTCCCAAGCGCTCCATGAATATAACATACATGACCAGAGTATCTGCCACAGTGCTGGTGCTGCTCTGTGTTTTGATCATGCCTATCAACATACCATTAATCGCATTCTGGATGACGGCTTGGGTTTTCAAACGGAGATATACCGGCATCGAGTAATTGCGTTTATAGCAGGAAAGAAAAAGCTCAATAACAAATTTGACGAAGCCATATCCAAGGGCTATGAGGGAAACTATCAGAGCTTCCTTACAGATTACGGTTTGAGACACTGATGAGAGCAGTTCATTTTCTTGGCGTTGGTTCTGCAGAGGAACATGGCCTGGGACATTCCTCTATAGTTGTTGAGCTGGGTGAAAACAAGCTTCTTGTAGACTGCGGGCCTAGAGTATTGCAATCCTATTTAGAGAAGTATCACTCACTGCCTGAGGCACTGTTTGTGACTCATTGCCACCTGGATCATATCGCGGACCTGGAAAAGCTGTTTTTCAAAGCCTGGTTTAGCGAAAGGAAAATCCGGCCGATACTGTTTGTTCCTGTTGAAATTGTCGGTGTGCTTCATCAACGGATCGCCAGTTACCCAGGCACACTCGCTGAAGGTGGTGTGAATTTCTGGCAGGCTTTTCAGCTTGTGCCTGTAAGCGAAAGTTTTGTTTTTGCTGGTGTTGTATTTCATCTATACCCTGCAAGACATCACGCTCCCAACTCTGCATTCAGCCTTCACTTGCCTGGCGCCTTTTTTTATACGGGGGATAGCAGACCCATTCCGGATGTTATTTCTCATCGGGCTGTGTGTGGCGAGTTGATTTTTCACGATTCCTGTTTAAAGGGTAACCCTTCGCATACCGGGCTTGAGGATTTGTTGCGAGAATACTCTCCAAAGCAGTTGCAGCGTATGTGGGTCTATCACTATCAAAATAGCTCTGACCGCGAAGTTTTCACTCGCGCGGGTATAAAGTGTGCTTTAACCGGGGACACATTCTCTCTTTGTGAGGAAGTGAAATCAGCTTATCACTTGAGGTCGGTAGAGCCTACCCGCAGCCACCGCCAGCAGGCGCCCGTTTAATTTCCATTTTTACCACACCGTCAAAATCGAGCTTGTAGTTCGCCAGATTAGGGCCGGCCATTGGATGGCGTTCGCCGAGAGCCTGTTCGAACAGGTATGCGGGCTTTTCGTTTGTGTAGTTTGGGTTTTTGCTTTGTGCAGCAAAGTCATTTAGTGAAAATTGCTCTATCCATCCGTTAACGCCGCCGCGCAAAACATAGAGGTTGGGTACGCTTGCGGCTCGCAGCTTTTTCCAAACCTCCGTAGCAGTCATTTCATCGTTGCTGGCGATGATTGTGAGCGTATTTGCGGGTAGGGCAATAAGAGCATCTGCCAGTTGTTGCAAGTCCTCAATGGCAGTGTGTTTGGCATCGCGAATGTGAAAAAAGTTAAAATCAGATTCGCTGCGAACATCCAGTAGTTCAACGCGAATTTGTTTATCGCGCTGCAGTGAGGCAACTTCCAGAGGGGAGGCAAATATTTCCCTGTTGTCAATTCGGCTTTGCTGCTCAGCGGCAATCCACTGCCAGCGTGAACTCAGGCTGGGCTGACCCGTCGCCATTGTTAGCACAGCAAGGCTTAATAGCACAAAGGCTGCAGGTACTCTCCATTTTGCTGGCTTGGAAAACTGGCCTTTGTTCATGGCTTGTTCCAGCCACTCTGCACCGAGGAACATCATTAATGCCATCAGCACAATCAGTACTACCACCGTGCCGTAACTCAGCCCAAATATGTCTGGCAGGGTTATTCTGCCGAAGTCGCTGGAGTTAAAAAAGATATTAAAAAAATCAACGGTTTCGCCAAATACGAAAATACCGAAAAAGGCACCGGCCACGAAAAACAGGCCGTCGAGCTTAAGTGTTGCTGCTGCTACCAGAGATGTTCCTGGACAGAAACCACCCACAATAAAGCCGACGCCCATAATTAAACCACCTATAATGCCCGGCCACAGGTAAGTTGGGTTTACCCAGATAAGCTTGTAATCGAGCAGACCGAGAGCGCTGGCGAGGAAAATCAATACCATGGCAACGATGATGGCTGTGAACATCACTTTAAATACGGTGAGCTCTTTAAAGTAGAATTGGGCTGCCAGCTTTCTGGAGTTGCCAAAGCCTGCGCTCTCTAAAATAAAGCCAAAAAAGAAGCCGAGCAAGGCATACACAAAATAACCGAGGTAGGGGCCAAGTTCAGAAACCACATTTAAAGGGAAGTTCGTCATCGTCTGTTCCCCTTAATTCCAGATTTTTCTAAAGCTGTAAGCAAGCAGGTAAGCGCCGGCAAATACTGCGAGCATGAACGCCCAACTTCCCACTGAAAGGGTTGCCCCGCCGCTCAGGGCCTGCCCGGATGTGCAACCGCGAGCCAGCCTTGCGCCGTAACCCATCAGTGCACCGCCAATAAAGGCAAACGCCCAGCGGTTGCGGACACTGATGTTTGGGCCTTTATTCGTTTCCACTTTTACGCGGCCATTTATCCAGCCGGAAACGAATCCACCCGTAAGAGCGCCCAATACCATAAACACAATCCAGCTCAAAAGGGGATTGGCATTGCCTCCGGCCATGGCTGTTAAATAGGCTGTGGTGTTTACGTGTTCGGGAAAAAACGCGGCCTGAACGTAAACCAGCATGCGGTTGAGTCCTCCAGAGGCTCCCAGCCCATTGCCCGTAAATAGAAAGGCCAGAAATAAAATCAGACCAAGCAATATGCCCGCAAGGTAAGGATTCCAATATGGCCGGCCGCTACTTGGTGTAACAGGGTATTGATTTTTGTTCATCATCAATCGCCTTTGTTGTGGACTTCAACGTCTTCCCAGCCATCAATCATGGATTTAATTCCAGACAGAGGTTTAGGGCCGGAAGTCGTGGTGAGGTAAATATGCATAACAAGGAAGCTGGCAAAAGCCCACGCCAACAAACTGTGCAGTGGGCCTAACAGTGGCAAACCACCGAAAGCGTCAGCCCACTGTGGCCAGGTTTGTGCTCCCCACATAAGCAGGCCTGTGAACATCTGTGCCGGCAGCAGTACATTGAGCAGACCAAAGTAGGCAATTTTTTGCAGCGGGTTTAGTTTGTGCTCACGGTCTTTTTCAAAGGGGTGAGGCTGATTGGTGAATATACCTCTGAGATAAAACTGAATTTGTTGAAAGCTGCGCACAAACAGATCTGAGGGCATGGGAATGTATTGTTTTATCTCACCGCTTGCCAGGTGGTAGAAAAGCGCCAGTGCGGCATTAAAGAATAAAACAAAGCCCAGTATGTTGTGGGTATGAACCATCAATGAGAAATCCAGCCACGGAAACAGCCAGGGTTTGTGTATCGCTGCGCCTGTGGCCAGTAAAGCCATTACCGCAGCGGCTTGCAGCCAGTGCCACAGCCTTTCGTAATAGGCGTAGATATATATTCGCTTTCTCTCTGCGGTAGGTGGTCCATTTTTTCTGGCGGCGAGATAACGGGCGATACCGTGGGCACTGACTGTTGCAATAGTGCCTAACAGAAGTAGCAGTCCGAGTAGATCGACCATCGGTACAGTATTTCCGCCAATCAGGTAAATACCCGCTTTTTCAAGGCGTGGCTGGAGGGTATCGTCGAGCAGGTTTTCAGGTAATGCCAGGTTTGCCGGCCTTGCGGGAAGTGCGCGCAGTAAAACGGAGTCTTTGTCGTGGCAGGCACGACACTCTTTGATTGCTTGCTCACTGCTTATGGAGTGGTGAATGGCTGCGGCAAAGCCTGTTACAAGGGCATTGTTATTGACCTTGATAATATTAAAGGGCGTTAGCTGACCTTGTTCATTGGGTAAGAGCCAGGGTTGATAACCAGTGATAAATCCATCAGATATTCCTCGCCAGTGAAGGTTGTTTTGCTCCCCTTGAACGGAAAGGGACTCATAGGCTGGTGACGGTATCCAAGGCGTGTGGCAGCTCTGGCAACTAAGTTTGCTTAGGTGCTGATTAAGGTAGGGTAGCCAGTTGTGGCTGCTTTTTACCTGGTGGCAATCTTCACAAGCCAGCGCTTCAGCAAAACCATGGTCGGTTTGTTGTAAGTATTCATGTGCGGAGAGCCGGCGAGGGTCAAAGCGCAAGCCTTTGGCGTTACCGTGTTGCGGGCGCACCGGGTTATTGGGAGATGAGTGGCAGTCAGTGCAGCCAACCAGGCGCTGGGCGTGGGCATCAAAGCTTCGCGTCAGTGCCTGCTTATTGGCGATATTCAGTGCCGAGTGTTCTATGCTTTGCGCGGCAAAAATTTCGCCGGTTAAGCCGAACAGGTTTTGATCATCGTTTAAATCTGGCAGGGTAAGCGGTGTGTTATCTGCGGTGATTACATGATTGTGGCAAGTGCCACAGGTTTCACTATCCGGGCTGGAAAGTGTAAGCGCTTCTGCACGCACAAGGTCTTTGCTATTCAGCAATAACGATAAATTCTTATTTTCCTGTGAGTGACATGTAAGGCAGTTGCCGGATGCTGGTGTGGATAAATCACTTTCCTGTAGCAGCCCCAGTTTCAGTTTGAGGCGTTCGTTATGGGGGATTTCTCTGTTGTGAAGCTTATCCAGAGACTGGTGGATTAGCTCGCTGTTATGACACTGCCCACAGGTTTCGGCTTCGGAAATGTTATCTCCTGCTTGCCAGGGTCCTCCTTCTTTATTAAGTAAGGGGAAGTCTGGATGAAAGCTGTTTGCGGCTGCTAACGGAGAGCCGAGCGCGAGCACGGCAGCGAGCGCTAGGCTGTAAAGCTTATTCATTGGCTGCTCCTTCATCCGTGGTTTTAGTTACGCGAGAGCCCCAGCGCGCAGGGTCACCTGGGTAACCAAGTGCTGTCCAATCAAGTCGGCCATGGGTGTGCGGGCCTTCTGTATGGCAATCGTTGCAGCTTAGTGCTCGTTTTGCGGGTTGCACCATGTGGGTTTGTGCCCAGTACATGCGGGTTTCGGTGAAGCCGTATGCACCGCTATAGGGAAGGCCAAGAGCTTCGGAACCCTGGCGTACGGCGCTGTCCCAGTCGAAGGTTGTCCAAAAACCGGTTTCACCGTAGGTTTTTGGTTGCAGAAGGTGCTGATAGTTCAGGTCGTAAATCTGTTTTGCCAAATGTATCTTAAATGGGGAAATTTTTGCATCCGGGTTTTCGATGTTTGCAAGTGGTCTGTTCAGGTCAGTCACGCCTGCGGTGTTCACCTTGTCACCATATAAATAGCGGGCACTGCTGCCATCGTGCCATAAGTATTCGGGGGTCAGGTTAGAGGCATACTTAAACTCACCTTTGATTTTTTTATATTCATTACTTTCTTCCCGTTGCGGATCTCCGGCCTGGCTCCAGTCCCAGTGAGTTTTTGTTGATTCGCGGGTGGCTACTTCCGGTATATGGCAGGTCTGACAGGCAACGCTGGCTGTATGTTCGTTAATACGCTGGTCCTTGTGCAGGTTTTCTGAGTGGCAGTCCAGGCAGCCGATTTGCAGGCTGTTATGCATGCTCACGCTTAAGGCGCGTCCGGAAATCTGGTGGTCTTCCGTTCGGTGGCAATCGATGCATTGCATATCGTACTTGCCCATATGAACGTCAACACTGGCGGGCGGAAAATAGAGGCTGGAATCCAAATCGCCGTGTTTAACCGCATCACCTCCGCCGCCACCAAAGTGACAACCGCCGCAGTTGCCGCGAGTTGGGTAGGCCACACTTTGCGCCGCGCTTACCAGGTCTACGCCGGCTACCGGCATACCAGCCTTGCCTTTAACATATGTACCACTTTGCTCGTGACATACCAGGCAATCGATATTGCTGCCGTCATTAAAATCGAAACTGTCATCTTTCCAGCCATAGCCGGCGTGGCAGCTTGAGCAGCCTTCCCAGTTTCCACTAATACCAATGCAGAAATTATTGATAACGTTCTTTTTTCCACCTTTGACCGGCTCACTGCGGCCCTCAACCGCGACGGCGTCGTGCTCCCAGGTCCAGTGTGAAGAATGGAGCACCTGTGATTCCGCATCTTTATGGCACTCAAGACAACGTGCAGTGACTTGTTGAGGTGTATCGTAAGGCCCTGGCATAAGGGCGCTATGGTCAACGTGCGCTTTTCTTTGTGGCAGAAAGCTGGCGGCAGAAGCAATTGGCTGTGGTTTGGGTGGCAGGAACAAGAGCAAAGGAACCATTAGCAGAACTGCGAGGGAAGTTGGCAGCCAGATCCACTTAAAATGTGCTTCGCTCATTGGCAGACCCCGAGATGTGGTGGCAAAAAATATATATTAGCATAGACTAATGTAACGGGTTTGATTCTTATCAATGATTACATCAGTCCTAGGCTCCTGAAGTATTCTTGTGAGAAAAAAGCTTAGAGCCAAAAGAGATCAAAGGTATGATTGGCCGCGCGCGATAAAATACATCAAATCTATTGAGTTCGAGATTATTTATGCAGTATGTGCTTGTATTTAACAGCGGTAGTTCTTCTTTTAAATTCTCACTTTTCCCCATCGATTCAGTATCCCCGGTTTTAAACGGCTTAGCTGAAAACCTTTCTACACCCGAAGCGGGAATGAAAATTGTGAGTGCAGAGAGCGGGACGCATCGCTTTGATTTGGAAGGGGGGCATAAAGAAGCTATCACCTCCCTTGTGGAGAAACTGCCGGAGTTTGGTCTGGCTTTCACGGAGGTTGCCGTGGTTGGGCACCGAGTGGTTCATGGTGGTGAAACCTTTTCACAATCTGTGATGGTGAACGAAAGTGTGTTGCAGGACATCGAAAAGTGTAACTCTCTTGCACCGCTTCACAACCCTGCCAACATTTTAGGTATTCGTGTTATCAGTGAGCTGTATCCGAACCTGCCGCAAGTGGCCGTTTTTGATACCGCTTTCCACCAAACCTTACCAAAGAAGGCATACTTGTATGCAATTCCCTACTCTCTCTACCGGGAGCAGGGGGTTCGTCGCTACGGCTTTCACGGCACCAGCCACCGTTATGTTTCAGGTGAGGCCATTCAGCGACTGGGGCTGGTTGCCGGTGACAACCAGTTATTGATTGCACACCTGGGCAATGGTTGCAGTGCAACCGCCGTGCGCGATGGCCAGAGCGTGGATACCACCATGGGCTTAACCCCCTTGGAAGGTTTGGTAATGGGTACGCGCTCTGGTGATGTTGATCCAAGTCTGCACCAGTTTTTGCAGGATAACCTTGGCTGGTCGCTACAGAAAATTACCGATGTGCTCAACCGGGAGTCCGGTTTGCTGGGCATATCAGAGCTTAGCAATGATATGCGCACCTTGGTGCAGTCCAGTGAGGAAGGCAATAAAGCCGCGCAACTTGCCATAGAAGTCTTTTGTTTCCGTCTGGCAAGACAATTGGCGGCGCTTTCCGCGTCACTCAACCGAATAGATGCTTTAATTTTTACAGGCGGAATTGGTGAAAACAACGCTGGTATTCGAGCGAAAGTAATGCAGCAGATGTCATTATTTGGCTTCAAGGTAGATGCTGTGCTGAACGAGCAGAACGGCAAATCTTCCGATGGCCGAATTTCACCGGAAGGTTGTACCTGCGCAATGGTAATTCCAACTGATGAAGAAGCGATGATTGCTCGAGATGCCCGTCGTATACTGGAGGAGAATAATGCATAGCTTTTATCTTGCACCAACAACTTCTGGTACAGGATTAACATCAGTTTGTCTTGGTCTGGTGCGCGCGCTGGATCAGTTGGGTGTGCGCGTTGCTTTCTTCAAACCTATTGCTCAAATTTATGGAACTGACACCGGCCCCGGACGCTCTGCCAAATTAATTCAGCAAACAGTGGGTTTACAGTCTGCGCCTTCGATCGCACTGGCCTATGCACAAAACAAAGTTGCTCACGGTGAATTTGATGAATTGATGGAAGAGGTGATAGTCAACTACCAGACATCCATCAGAGATGCCGACGTGGTGGTGGTAGAAGGTCTGGTACCTCGGCCCAACGAGGATTACATCGCCCGCTTGAACAGCCGGGTGGCTTCCACTCTCGGTAGCGACATTATGATTGTTTCTGCCAAGAAGCATTACTCATCCGCGGAGTGGAACGAGCGTATCAATATAACGGCCAGTATTTTCGGTGGCCCCGCAAACCCTCGCTTGCTGGGTTGTGTGCTTAATAAAGTTGGTGCTCCACCCAGAGGCGTGCAGCGGGTTAAAACAGATGATTCCAGTGATGATTGGCAGGTAACCGAGCGTACCCTCGAACACGTAAAACGCAAGCTTCCAATTTTCAATAATGAAGAGTTTCGTTGCCTGGGTATTGTCCACTGGAATCCCAGTTTTATTTCACCGCGAACGATCGATATTGCCAGACACCTTCATGCACGTATCGTCAATGAAGGTGATATTAATCAGCGCCGTGTATCTGCCGTTACGCTTTGCGCGCGTACTGTGCCAAATATGGTTTATGCCCTTAAAGCAGGTACTTTTATCGTCACGTCCGGTGATCGCGACGATATTTTACTGGCGGCCTCACAAGCGGTACTCAGTGGCGTACCACTGGCTGGTATTCTGTTTACCGGCGATATGCTGCCAGATGAGCGGGTGATGAATCTCTGTCGCGGGGCTATGAACACAGGCCTGCCGGTGTTGGTCACCGAGCTGGATTCGCTGGCGACAGTGCGATTGCTCGACTCAATGAGCGAGGAAGTGCCTTCCGAAGATGTCTCTCGTATGCTGGCAGTGATGGATCAGGTGGCGGTATCGCTTGATATGCAGTGGCTAACAGAACGTACAGAGCTGCCAAGGGATGTGCGTATGTCTCCTCCGGCATTCCGTCACTTTCTGGTTAATCGTGCGCAGAGTATTCCCAAACGTGTGGTACTGCCTGAAGGTACAGAGGTTCGCACTATTGAAGCTGCAATTATCTGCCATGAAAGGCGAATCGCCAATTGTGTACTGCTGGGTAAGCCCGACGAGATCAATAGCGTTGCGGACGTGAATGGCCTGAGCATTCCGGAAGACCTGGAAATTCAGGACCCGGAAGACATACGCAAAGACTACATTGTGCCCATGGTAGAGCTGCGCAAACATAAAGGTCTCAGCCCGATTCAGGCAGAGGCCATGCTCGAAGACAGCGTGGTACTCGGCACCATGATGCTGGCTCAAAATGAGGTCGATGGCCTGGTGAGTGGTGCAGTTCATACCACAGCCAGTACAATCCGCCCAGCATTGCAGTTGATCAAAACCCAGACAGATTGCAGTTTGGTTTCTTCCATCTTCTTTATGTTGATGCCCGATCAGGTTCTGGTATACGGCGATTGCGCCGTTAACCCCACACCGGATGCTCAACAGCTTGCCGAGATTGCCATCCAGTCTGCTGATTCTGCGGTTGCGTTTGGTATTGAGCCAAGGGTGGCCATGATAAGTTATTCAACGGGCGTTTCAGGTGCCGGCAGCGATGTGGAAAAAGTTCGCGAGGCAACGGAAATTGCAAAAGGACGCAGGCCAGACCTGATAATTGATGGCCCCCTCCAGTACGATGCTGCGGCTATTGCCAGCGTCGCCCGGTCGAAAGCTCCCGACAGCCCGGTAGCAGGTAACGCCACGGTCTTCGTGTTCCCGGACCTTAACACCGGTAACACAACCTACAAGGCGGTGCAGCGTAGTGCGAATGTGGTAAGTGTTGGTCCGGTATTGCAGGGTTTAAGGAAGCCGGTTAATGATCTGAGTCGAGGTGCCTTGGTGGATGATATTGTTTACACCATCGCGCTCACCGCTATCCAGGCTCAGCAGACAGAAAAGCTCGAATTTTAACAACTCTCCAGGTAGCTGCCAGAATCATTCTGGCAGCGATCCAATAATCTCCAGTGGTTCCTACAGCGCTAATTTTTCTCTGCCATGCGCCGCATTGAAGTCCAGTTCCGGCCCAAGGGGAACAACACCCGTTGGGTTTATCATGCGGTGACTTTCATAGTAATGGTGCTTGATGTGGAAAAAGTTAACCGTTTCTGCGATTCCCGGATGTTGATACAAGTCGCGCACATAGGCCCAGAGATTGGGGTAGTCCACCAGCCGTTTTAAGTTACATTTAAAATGACCAACATAAACCGGGTCGAAGCGAACCAGAGTGGTAAACAATCGCCAGTCAGCCTCGTTAGTTTGTGCTCCGCTAAGATAGCGCTGTTTACTTAAGCGCTGCTCGAGGAAATCGAGCGTTGCAAAAAGTGGTGCTATGGCCTCTTCATAGGCTTCCTGGCTGGTGGCGAAACCTGCTCTGTAAACACCATTATTGACGGTATTGTAAATACGAGTGTTTAGTTCATCGATTTCATTGACGAGTTCTGTTGGGTAGTAGTCACCGCTGGATGCTCCGCAGTCATCAAAGGCGGCGTTAAACATACGGATAATTTCCGACGATTCATTGCTTACGATGGTATTTTCTTTTTTATCCCAAAGGATCGGTACGGTAACTCTTCCTGTGTACTTGGGGTCAGCAGCGGTATAAACCTGGTGCAACAGTTTTGCATTATTTATCGGATCTGGAATAACGCCTTCACCCTGCTCAAAAGTCCAGCCTTCTTCCGCCATATACCAATGTACAACAGAAACACTGATTAATTTCTCAAGCCCTTTTAACTTGCGAAATATCAATGTGCGGTTCGCCCAGGGGCAGGCCAGCGATACATAAAGATGATAGCGTCCGGGCTCTGCCTTAAACCCGGCACGACCTGAAGGGCCTGCTGACCCGTCCGCTGTCACCCAGTTTCTAAACCGACTGACCGAACGCTCGAAGCGCCCCTTCGATTCTTTGGTGTCGTACCATTTGTCTTGCCAGATACCGTCTACGAGTAGTCCCACGAAAATCTCCTCGATAAATTGAATGTGTTTGGTGTTGGATATGATTGAACAAGCCGTTACATCATCATTCTCGTTCATACGCCTGATAAGTGAATGTTATTGGTCTTTCTTTGGGGGATAAACCGGCTAAAATACAATTAACTGTTCTAAAAAAGTGAACAATAGCTAGAAAAACTTAGTGAGGAGCCTTGAGCAATGGGGCAGCTGGAGGAAATGCACGCTTTTGTGCGGGTAGTGGAGGCTGGCGGCCTGGGTAAGGCAGCGCTGCAGTTGGGCTTGGCCAAGTCCGCCGTTAGCCGCCGACTGAAAGAGCTAGAGGGGCGACTCGGGGTGGAGTTGCTGCATCGAACCACGCGTTCATCCAGTTTGACCGAAGCTGGGCGTCAGTTTTACGAACGTGCTGTGGCAGTATTGGATGATGTTGCGGAGCTCAACGCTTTGGCCAGCGACAGCCGCTCTCAGCTAGAGGGGAAAATACATATCGCAGCGCCGCTATCTTTTGGTCTTACTCACCTCTCTCCAGCGATAAAGGATTTCGCAAAGGCCCATACGCAGCTTTCCATTCAGATTAATTTTTCAGACAGCCGTATTGACGTTGTTGAGCAGGGTGTGGACCTGGCATTTCGCATAGGGGAATTGCCTGATTCCAGTTTGCGCGCCCGCAAAATCTCTCCAATTCGTTTATGCATGTGCGCAAGCCCGGGCTACTTGCGAGTACGTGGTGTACCAGCGGTGCATGCAGACCTGCAAGCTCATGACCTGTTGCGCTATGACTCTGCGGCAGGGAATCAATTGAAGCTTATGGATGAAAAGGGGGCTACACACAAGGTTTCGTTCACGCCAAAGGTCAGCGCAAACAATGGCGATTTTCTGCGTGATATGGCCATAGCTGATATGGGAATAGTAACAGCGCCAACTTTTATTGTGTGGCAGGCATTGCAGGAAGGTAAGCTGGTGAAGGTGCTGGAAAACTACTCTCTGCCCCTGATTCACGCTTATGCGATATATCCGGCTACGCGATATCTCTCACACAGGGCCAGAGTGTTTATTGACTTTCTGGTGGAGCGATTCGGCGATAAACCTTATTGGGACCAGTAGATAAAACGCCATCAATAAAAAAAGGCCACCGTTATCACTAACGATGGCCTTTTTCCCCAGGATAGTTGCTAGGCTAAAATGGCCAACATAAGAATAGCAACAATATTAGTGATTTTGATCATAGGGTTAACCGCAGGGCCTGCGGTGTCTTTGTAGGGGTCGCCTACAGTATCACCGGTGATTGAGGCTTTATGGGCTTCGGAACCTTTACCGCCCTGGGCACCATCTTCAATGGTTTTCTTGGTATTGTCCCAGGCGCCGCCACCAGATGTCATTGAGATTGCCACAAACAGACCGGTAACAATTGTGCCCAGTAACATGGCGCCAAGTGCTGAGAAAGCGGCCTCTTGACCGGCGACGATATTGACAACGACATAAATGATGATAGGTGCGAGCACGGGCAGCAGGGAGGGAATAATCATTTCCCGAATTGCACTCTTGGTAAGCATATCAACACACGCACCGTATTCGGGTTTTGCGGTTCCATCAAGAATGCCAGGGATTTCCTGAAACTGGCGACGCACTTCAGTGACCACTTTGCTTCCGGCACGCCCAACAGCCTGCATGCCCATGGCGCCGAATAAGTAGGGTAATAAGCCACCAATAAACAGGCCAACAACAACATAGGGGTCCGAGAGCGTAAAGCTAACATTCAGGTCGGGGAAATAGTGTGTTAAATCTGCAGTGTAAGCCGTAAATAAAACCAGTGCAGCCAAACCAGCAGAGCCAATAGCGTAGCCTTTGGTTACTGCTTTGGTGGTATTACCGACGGCGTCGAGGGCGTCGGTGGTTTTGCGCACTTCCTCAGGAAGCTCGGCCATTTCGGCGATACCACCAGCGTTATCTGTTACCGGGCCAAAGGCGTCCAGGGCAACAACAATACCTGCGAGCGCGAGCATGGTTGTAGCGGCTATGGAAATTCCGTACAGGCCAGCAAATAGGTAGGATGCAATAATACCAGCGCAAATAACCAACACCGGTAATGCTGTTGATTCCATGGAAATGGCGAGGCCCTGAATAATGTTAGTCGCGTGACCTGTGGAGGAAGCTTCAGCAATAACTTTTACCGGGCGGTGGTTGGTGCCTGTGTAGTATTCGGTAATCCATACAATCAAACCGGTGACGACCAGACCTGTTATTGCGCAATAAATAAGCGACAATCCAGTAAGAGCTCCAGTGATAGGTTTATCGAAACCAAATTGCCAATAGGTGAGGCCGACGATAAGTATCCCGGAGAGCACCGCACTGGCAATGAAACCTTTGTATAGGGCGTTCATAATGTTCTGGGACTTGCCCAGGCGAACAAATACAGTGGAAACCACAGAGGCAAAAATACACACCGCGCCAATCAACAAGGGGTACATCATCAGATCTGAACGTGCTTCGCCGCTGAAGTACAAAGCCCCCAATAGCATCGTCGCGACAATGGTTACAACGTAAGTTTCAAACAGGTCAGCAGCCATACCCGCACAGTCACCGACGTTATCGCCAACGTTATCAGCAATAACGGCAGGGTTGCGAGGGTCATCTTCGGGAATACCTGCTTCAATTTTTCCTGAGAGATCCGCACCAACATCGGCACCTTTGGTAAAAATACCGCCACCCAAACGAGCAAAGATAGAAATTAGTGAAGCGCCAAAGCCCAGCGCCACGAGTGCCTCCAAAATATGGCGGGCACCGTCATCAGTGGTGACATCGTATTGGTTTTGAAGGAGTATGTAGTAAACACTAATGCCGAGTAAGGCAAGGCCAACAACCAGCATTCCTGTTACTGAGCCCGATTTAAAGGCCATATCAAGAGCGGGTTTGAGCCCGGCAGAGCGTGCCGCTTCGGCTGTGCGTACATTGGCCCGAACAGAAATCAGCATACCGATATAACCGGCAACGCCTGAAAGTATCGCGCCAATAAAATAACCGATGGCTGCCCAAATATTGAGCAGTATACCGAGAATAATACCAACCACTGCACCGACAATAGCGATGGTTGTATATTGGCGATTAAGGTAAGCTTGCGCACCTTCCTGTACCGCTGCTGCGATTTCCAGCATGCGCTCATTCCCACTTGGCGCGCTGAGAATAAGCTTGGTGGCAATAACACCGTAAACCAGGGCAACGGCTACAGCAGCAAAGATTAAAATGTAAGCGAGAGACATAGAGGGCTCCTCCTTTATTATATAAGAGGAAATATTTGTACACTTCCAAAGCTTGCGCTTAAGCGAGGAAAACCTCTACCCTCGTAGGAAATAACCAATATTTCCCCGACCGACCCGCAGTCTATCACTCTAATTATTTTCAGAACTGCGGTTAAATCAAGTCAGTAAGGATTTAAGTATATTGCTGCTTGACAATACAAAAATAATTGGATAGGCAGATGTATACAAGCGTTTTACTCTCAGCCCTTACCGGCTTAGGAGCATACTAGCTTAGATTGTGTAAAACTTCAGCTTATTGATTGTGTTTTACTTTAGGCACAAAATTAGTTTAATAAATATCTTTAGTAACAATAAAACGTGACCAATAAACTTTGTATTCTCAGCCGCAAAAATGCCAGCGGGCATGATAAACGCGGAAATTATCAGCTGGAGAAATCCCGGCCGCAAGAGCTTGAGGCTCTGCTGGATAGCGATTTATCACTTTCTGATCTAGGTGGCTGTAATTCGACCTTAATTAGAGCGAACCCCGAGCGCACCAGTTGGCTGCAATTAGCCCGCCTGCGTAAAATAGAGTCCAAAGCGCCTGAAGGCGTGGTGCGGCTCAACCCTATTAGCAGTTTCGAAAACTATGCAAGCAAGTTAACCACATTCTCATTGTGGAAGAAAAACAGCTTGCATACGCCTGAGTATCTGGTTTTGCCCGTCTGGGGAAAGTTTGATACTTATGCCAAACAGCTTGAGGCCTTGTCAGAGCAGGGGTGTTATTTGCGCACCAGCAACGAGGACTCCGGCAAGGGTTTATATCATTTGCCATGTTACAGCGAAGCTGCAGCCAGAAAAATCATCCGTAGGCTGAGGTTCCGCACCCTTATCAATAAAGTAAGTATGGATAACCTGCTTGCGGTAAAGCCCGTCAATAACCGGGTTGGTGATTTGGGGTATATATATCGCGTGCATTTGGTGGGCAACACAATTATCGGAGGGTACGCCATTTGCTCAGATACCGCCGTAATACATGTGCGAGATCTGCGTGGCGAGTTCATGGATCAATTTTTGACCGCTAACCAGGCCTTAATGCAGAAGCTGCAGTCAGAAGCGTTCTCTGAGAAAATTGTACGTGCCTTGTATTCTTTGAGGATTCATATTGCTGCGGTGGAGTTTTTCCTGGTGGATGATGAGCCGGTATTTTTGGAGGTTAACCCGGTGTGGGGGGGCTTGCATCGCTTCGGTGATGTTGAGTTCCAAGCCTTGCTGGAACAGCAAGACCTTCCAGGAAACCTTAAGCTATGGTTGAACCCCGGTGCTTTTTACCGGGGCTACTGGCGGGCAGTTGATAGGCTGATTGCTGCCGGGGGAAACTATCGCGGATCAGTTGATCTGGTTGATTGTTTACAAGCTTAAAGAGAGTTAAACACTGCCTCAAAATACTGCGCCAGTTTAGCCGGGGGCTCCTCAAGAAACAGGTCGATATCCCGGACGGAAGGCTGCGATTGATGTTCCACCCGGCAGTATCGCTGGGCCGCCTTCTCTAAAATTGCTTCCAGGTTAATAGCACTTTCAAATATTTTCTCTCTGTTTGCTTGATGAAAAGCGGTCATCGCCCGAAGGGTTTCTACAATCGCACTTTTAAAATACGGCGGGTGCAGTTGCGCCAGTGCAGTATCAATTAAACGCGCGAATATTTCTTCTCCGGGTGTCATGGATTTTTGCACCAGGCGACAGTCTATTACGCAATTTGGATTACTGGCGTCACCAAATATCAACTGGGGGGTAAGGCTCAAACTATTCCAGATGGCTTCCAGAAAATCTCGGTCCAGGCGTAAAATCATTCCTCTTTCATAGTGCCAATCGAACCAGTCCATATCTACTGCGCCGTGGGCGCTGGTTTTGAGTTCGGCAATCTCCATGCTTTTTACATCTGAAGAAAAATGTGAGTAGAGTGATTCGAAAATATCTGTAACTTTTTCAAATATCGCGAAGGGGCTTAGAGCTCCAACTTTTAACACAAAATCGTGGTGGCTTTCGTCTTTTCCTTTTTTCGCACACAAACCTAACAGGTTGTGCAGGTGGATTGAGCGCAGGCCTTCGAACAATTGTGGACGTGTTCTCTGAAATACGCCAATGAGTTCAAGTAATTCCAGAAGCAGGCAATGTTCCACCGGGTGTGAACTTGCGTCCCGCAAGACCTCAACGATCCCTTCGCTGCTAAGTGAGGGGTGTAAACCGAATTCGCTGTTTTTGCTGCCCACGATTACAGAAAAATGCCGAGCCGAAAGAATGGAAAGATAGTCTGCCAAATCCGTTTTGGAGCGGCCTTGCAAAATAAAGGTTAAGCGAGCAGTTAGCCAGTCTTCAGTTTTCAGCGCGTCCTGGTAGATGTGCTGTAATAAGTGCAGATAAGTAATTTTCTGGTCTGTTGAGCTGGCAACAGTTGCCAGTGGTTTGTCTACAAAGAAGGCAATAAGCAAAGCTGCTTTTTCGGTTTCGGTTTCCTTTAGTTTGGATAATAATGCAGTGCATTCTCCATTCCAGTCATGACCATGCTCTGCTTCTTCTTGCCTTTCAGACATTGGCGACATGCACAGGTTGGGAATATAGAGATTATTTTCTTTGGAGGCGCGAAATGCCAGGTTTGCAGATGCGTAGCCGATGTTTTCATCAGCAACGCGCAGTTGATAGCTTTGTAAACATTTGTATAAAAGATGTGCCTGGGGCGAGCGACACATCTTCTCCTGAACCATAAAGGTGAAAACGGCGACCTCAGAATTTAGCCAGTGCTTGCGTATATGTGATATTTCTTTGCTTAGCATTCGAGTGATCAGTGCGACGTCATACTGACTGTAATCATCGTGTTGATCCCCTTGCACCCAAGATAAGCATAGGCAATTTTGCTGATTGATATTGTAGGTTTGGGAAGTTGCCAGGCTAAGCAAGCGTCGCTTCGGACGGCCGCTGAGATTGAGCTTATGATTTGCGCCTACCTGGGAATAAGCTTCCACCAGATGAGGCGCAGAGATGACCTGCAAGGGTTCAATATCTTCTAACGATTCGGCAATCACGCCGCTGTCCGCCAGTGTCTGTTTTACCTCCCGATTTTCTGCCAGTACCACCAGTGCCACCTGGGCGTGGTTGAACTGCGTGGTATTGTGACGCAGCTCTCTTGGGTCGAGAGCCTCACTGTCTATGAAGCCTTCATCAATAAGTAAGGCCGTATAGTAAAGGCTTTGTGCCCAAACCAGGGGTAGGTTTTCGTTGGCCACGCGTTTCTGGCTTTTTGGATTTTTCTTTTCTTCATGGATGCTTTCTTTTGGTACAAAATAAAGCTCCGGAATCAGTCTTATCCCGTCTTTTTCGATCATAATATTTTCGATTTTTAGACGGTAGTGCTTGGCCGTTTCCTGGTTGCCTGCAAACAGTGCATTCAGGTAAAGATAACAAAAGAAAAGAGGCCACTCAGATTCAATATGCTCAAAATTGGCTAGCTCTGAATGCTCATAATACAGGCGTGATGGGTCTTCAATGCAAGTCTGGTGACCATCCCATAAAAACCGCTTGAGCCCGTATTTTCCACCCAGTTTTTTCAGAATTTCATCGCGGGTTTTACTTGCCAGCTTTGGGTTGCCCACAGCAAAAGCGGGAAAACCGATAATACTTAACAGTGCGCTATCTACCTCTTTGGAAAGTGATTCCCTCGGCAGCAGCGCAGCCAGGTTGGTGCGGGATAGGGAAAGCGCATCGGCAACGGAGTGCACCACCGCCCTTGGTGAGCCGTTGGCACCAAACAAGTTGAGGTTGTCCAAAGCTTGCAGTGCAGCTTTGGCCATACCAAGCGAGCTGGCATTAATTTCCGGGTAGCCATTGTTGATTTTATTACCGCGTTCCCAGATGCCGTAGTCAGGAATGCGGTAAGCGCTAGCGATGTAGTAAATCAGGTTTTGCACAAAATCCACTTCATCGAAGGTGTGAATAATACGAAGTCCTGAGTCACTCATCTGCGCCAGCATTAACAGGAATATAGAGGTTGCATCAATTTGTAGATGCCCCCACGCATCGTCTGCAACAACCGGCAAGCCAGTTTGCGTGCTGTATTTCGCATGCAAGGCATCCAGTGGGTTAAAGCTTTGTTTAAAGCTTTCGACCTTGTGCGCCTGCCGCATCATGGATTGAAGCAAGCCTCGCATAAGTTTGATTACGCTCTGCTCGAGTTCGTCGCACTTGTGCAGTTCGCCCTGTTTTTTAAAGGCCAGTGACAAGGCCCAGGGCGCGACGATGGAATACACATTATCTCTCACCCATGCATCTGTGTAGTCGCCATGAGCATTCACTGCGGTACTGGCGGGCAACAACCCGGTTACCGGGTTTTGTTTGCACAGGATCACTGTTTGCACTTCATCGTAGAGTGCGTTAAGCCTTTTCTTTGCGTCGTTTAGATTCATAATAGATACTAACTTGGCGATAGTTGTTGTTAAGTTAACAGGCTGTGCGCGTAAGAGCCGCCATTGCCCGCAGGGTAATGTAAGTCCTTGAAATACCAGTAAATTCAAGTATTTGGGCCAGTATTTCATGGGCGCGCAATTAAATAGATAGGGTAATCTATTTAATTGCCAGGTTAATAGTTACCAAGGGCGACATATTACTGGTCGGTATTTCATTTCAAGAGTGCCTTCGGTACAACTCCATTCAATATTAATAATTTGCTGATCTTCGCTTTCAAAACTGGGAGTAAAAACAATTGTCTTGTTGGACTTGTCGGCGGCAATATTGGTGAACGTGGCAGTGACAATTCCGCCAGCACTTACTTCTACGGATTTAAGGTTTTCACTGCTCGGTTCAAAATCAATTCCAGTATCGAGAGTTGAATTGGGCACAAAATTGGTTTGCAGCGTAAATTTTTCAACCTTTTGCACATAAGCTTGCGTCTCAACTAAACCCGCAGCCACTTTTGCTCTAATGGTGTAGTCTTGATAGGCTGGCAAGGCAACCGCTGCGAGAATTCCCAGAATGGCAATAAACGGGATTATGCAGATAACTACCCAAACAATGACACTGGAAGGGGGGAGGTGACCATACTTCCTTTGCCAGCGTTCTTGTGGACAGGCCCAAAAATAAATGGCTTCTATCCAGGTTACCAAGGGGGAAATGCCAAAAAGTCCCAAAGGAATATAAAAGATACCCCACCATTGATGAAGGTAAAAGCGGTGGATACCAAAGCCGCCGAAAAAGAAAGCAAGAAATCCGGTGGCGACCTTGCTTCTCCCCGTGTTAGTGATGACTTTTTCGCCACACTGATGGCAAGCGTCGTCGGTATCGAGTATTTGCGCTCCGCAGCTTCTGCAGTAGACTGTATTACCAACCGTTGACTCCGGTGGTTGATAAATATCGTCCTTGTGTTCATGCTTGGCTTGAGTCGCTTTTTCACTTTCCTGGGGCTCGAGCTCAAGCTCCTCTGACAGTGGCCTCTCGACCCTTGCTTTATAACCACAGGACTCAATCGCATTTCTGAAAGCTTCAGCTTTGTTGTTATCCAGGCCGGTTTTTATTATGGTTTCGTGTCTGGACAGCAGTTTATCCAGTTTTACCTGAGTTAATTGAAATTTTTCCATCAAGCGTTCTTGAGCTTGCTTTTCTTCCTGTGATCCGTTCAGCTCATTGACTAAGTAAACATTAAATTGTGCCACTGTCCTTTCCCCTGTTTATTGTTGTATTTTACTTGAAAATCCAAGCAGTATAGCCCACATTTTATGCCCGCTATCAATGGTGCCAAAAAGTCGCCGTAAACGCTTCTCTATCGCCGCGCTACTGTAATTCAGCATAAATCGTACCTGAACATAAATTCTACTTGAGCATAAATCGTGCCCGTTTTCAGCTTAGCGGTTTTCAAAACGGCTATAGTCCAGGTAGCCAGCTTCCACAGGGGCATCTTGCAGAAATGTAGCGTGTAGCTTATCGCTGAATGACCAAAACTCAGGGTTGGTTCGCCTGATGCCATAGTCATTTATTAACTCCCTGTAAGATTGATTACTGCTTACTGTTTCCAGTCTTTGTACCAGCTTGCCCAAGCTGTTGCGCTCGACATTTAGCAGCGTATTCGGGTATGAACCCACAATACCCCGGGTGACGGTAACAGTATTCTCGCTTTCAATCATGTTATTGTACTCATTGAACATTGATGTGATATTCAGGTGCGCTACATTTTTAATCAGCGTGGCGTGATACTGTTTTGCTCCGTCGTTGATGATGATTAAGCTCACATGGGACAGGAAACGGGTTTGTTTGCCTTTAAGTTTACTCAACTTCTTCAGCTGCGTATTTATGTCTTCCGGGAAGTGATGCAGCTCACGTTCAGTTGATAATGCGCCGTCGAGGTGCGCGTGGAGCTTGTCATAGAGTTCCAGTTTAGGGTTCGCGCTTGAATATTTGATGTTGGGCTCAATTTTATCATCGAGAATGGGATGGCTGATATACTCGAGCGTTCGTTTAGAGGCCTCTCGATACCAGTTGTTCCGTTCTGCAATACGAGCTTGCGCAGGTAACAGCATTAAAAAGTTTGCCTCGCCCTCCATTCTTAAAAAATCCATATAAAGGCGCGAAAACAGTTGGTGGCCCACATTGCCGTAAACATCATAACCTGCCACTAATAAATAATGAATGCGTTCCAGCAAGGGGTAGCTAATAAGCCAGGCTGTTCGCGGAGGTTGGCCAATCAGGCCTTTTTCTACCGTGGCGCTGTCGAAGTTGCGGAACACTGTTAACGCCGCATTGGTGTTAATTCCCCCTCCATCCCACACCAGATCAAGGCCGAGTTCTGTGGGGTGTTGCTTAAATTCCTGGCTCAGGAATTCGTCGCGAGCCTGCAGTAATTTTTTCTGCTTGCCAGAGTAGCGAACCCAATTGCTGACGGGCAATTTAATATCTCCCCGTGCGCTGGGTAGCTCAAAATTTTCTTTTTGCGTTTGCAGAAATTCAACAGTCATTTCAGTTCGTTCAAAATCTGGCGAAACAAAGAATACCCAGAAGTGATCCCGGATGACATTCAGCGCCGTCTGCCCTCGACAAACCGGCCCCTTGATAAAATTCATGATCGAAAATAGTGCTTCATCCAGAAGAAAACTGTATCTGGACGCAACGGGTAAGGCTTTGAATGCGATGAAGGGGTTGCCGGTGGTTTCAGGTGTGTAGTCCGGTAGTTGTTCTACCGTGTAAGCTGTGTTGTGAAATAGCGCTTGCCATTGTTGCATGCGCTGACGATTGAAAGCGTAGGGAAGGTGTGTTTTCACGACAATGCTTTCATTTTCCCGGACAAGGCGGTAGTACACTCTCGCTACACCAGGGTCGTCGTAGGGGCGACGAGTCGCTATGCGTTCGACGGGTGTTCCGGGAGGCGTTTTGGAGCGAACCAGTTTGAAAAACTGGCGTTGGTCGATTGTATTAAAGTAAATATGAGCAATGAACAGGTGCTCATATATGTAGCGTGAGCTGAGTTGGGATTTAAAGTTTTCCTGATTTAGAAACTTTTCCCAGCTGGCAACGCTTTCTTGCAGTTCAGCGCTTAGTGGTTCTCTGGCAGGATATTCTGCCCCTTCATCAATCCAGCGCATTAAAACATTGGATTCACTATCACTTAAGGCGGGGAACGCGTAGGGCATCCCCCACAGTGGATGTTTTTGTGAAAATTCCGGAAAGCTGTCTTCCGTGGGGCAGGTTTCCTTTCTGTTTATACCAAGCGTGAAATCATTAGACAGAATAGTGCTGTCAGGCAGTGGGTTGAATTTTTTCAGCTGAAGCATCTGATAGAGCACACTGGCCTCTCGATTGGCTTCAACAGAGGTATCCTGATGCTCGTTAAGCAGAGGGAAGAATTTCTTATCCCGCCATTCTTGCGCTGATTGCGCGTCCTCGAACAGCCGTGTAAGGGGGGCTGCACTGAAGCGCTCTGGGTGATAAATGCGTGCTTTTGTGGCGCCTCTTACCACCCCTTCGGGAGCAGTAAATTTTGCCTGGCAGGGAGCGTCGTAGCATGCGTGACAGACAATACAGCGGCTATCCAATATCGGTTTTACATCTTGCCAATAATCGATTTTTCCTTGATCAATTTTTTGCACCTCGCGTTCGCGTGGAAGAGACACGCCATAGAGCTCGTCAAGCTTGAGTGAACGGTAGCTCGAGCATGCACTGATGAATACCAATACCAAAAAAAATGCTGCTTTTTTGTTCATGATGGGCATGGACCTCTCACGGCAAGGTTGCGCAATACATTCATATCTGAGTTATTACTGCAATAAAACATGGTGTAGAAAAAACACACACATACAGCAATGGCGCTTAGGGGATTTTACAGGCTCATTTCAATGCTTGGAACAGCGCTTTTGTATTCTGTGTGGCACTTCTGTGGTCTACGATAGGGCTGGGGTAATTGCACTGATGTGCTTGCTCGGGGCTGGGCATGTGAATGGCTTTGTTATCGAGAGAAGCCAGCTGCGGAAGATATTGACGAATAAAATGCCCTTCGGGGTCAAAGCGCTGGGATTGGCGAACAGGGTTAAATATGCGGAAGTAAGGCGCCGCATCGACCCCTGTAGAAGCGCTCCATTGCCACCCGCCATTATTGGACGCGAGGTCTCCATCTACCAGGTGTTGCATAAAATATTTCTCTCCCATTCGCCAGTCAATAAACAAATGCTTGCACAGAAACATCGCTGTAACCATGCGCAAGCGGTTGTGCATCCAGCCCTTGTTCTTTAGTTGCAGCATGGCCGCATCAACAATGGGGTAGCCGGTGCGGCCTTCCGTCCAGCGTTTGAACAGGCTTGCAGTTGTTTTCCAGGGAAGCCGGTCTGTTTCCTGTTTAAAGGCTTTGTATTTGCAAATATCCGGATAGGCAAACATCAGGTGTCGATAAAAATCACGCCAGATTAATTCGTTCAACCAGCAGCCAGGGCCTTCATTTTCTCTGTCTGTTGCGGTTAGTAACTCGTGGATACACTGCCGAGTTGAAATGGCGCCTATTGACAGGTAAGGCGATAGCGCACAACCGGCGTTTTTAGCAGGGAAGTCTCGCCATGTGTGATAGTCATCTACTCGCTCCTGTATAAAGCGTGATAGTTGATCAAAGGCGTATTTCTCTCCGGCAGGCCAGGCTTTATCCCAATGGTTCTCTATTCTGATGTTTTGCAAGGCAGAGCTGTCCCCTGTTAGCGGGAGTTTTTTTTGTTTTTTGGGGCGCGGAATAAGTAGTCTTGCATGGCCGGAAAACTGTGACAGGTAGCTGTTTTTGAATGCGGTAAAAACTTTGTACCAACCGCCAGTAGCTGTTTTTATATCGCCGGGTTTAATGGCACACTGGTCATGAAAACCTTCGCAGGCCACACCGTTGGAAGCGAAAGCTGAAACAGCATGTTTGGTGCACTTGCGCTCGTCTATTTCATACTCGTGGTTAAAAAACACTTTTTCACTACCGACGCTCGAACAAAAATGCACCAGTGATTCCGGGATATGCGAGAACGTCGAGCAGTCGAGGGTGAACAGGGGAACATTCAGGTGGCGAAGCTGTTGTTCAAGGGAGAGCAACTGGCGCACTAGCAAAGACCGCTTAGCAGGGGAAAGCTGATGGCGCTGCCATGTTTCTTCTGTTATTGCGAAAACAGCGAGCGTTGGTCCGCAAGCCATCGCTGCCGAGAATGCGGGATTATCAGCTGTGCGCAGATCCCGGCGAAACCACATAACACTGTACATGCTTACCTGCCTTAAAACATTTGTATACGCCGGATCTACAGCGGGGGATCATGTGTTAATACTTTGTGGCACAGCAATGATGCTGGCGCTTAGCGTGTGCTTGCGGCGGTGGGCAATACACCACTCTCCCTGATGGTAAAAGCTGGCAGCATGCCGCTAAGGTCAATTTTCGCAGTAAAGGCATATTTAACCTCTTCCCCCTGTTTGTTCATCAGCGAATAGAGCAATTTCGGGGCGGACAACAGGCTTACTGTCATATTAAGTGTTACATCCTCGCTGCCGTAAGCGGGGATGGTGGGAATACTATTGCTGACACCCTGCAGCAGGTCTGCGCCGTTGATGGAAAACTGGTAGCTCATACCTTTTATTGGCAGGTCAATACTGTTGGGGTTGGAGATGCGAACATTCAGTGCAAACTGGGTTTCCATACCAGAGGATTTCACAGGGCTAAAGCCGATAAGTGACACCTGAGGCTGTTCCAGCCGCAGACTGGCACAGCCACTTATAAGGATCATCAGTAAAAAGAAACAGATTCTGTTGCAGGTCATCGTCTGGTTTGCCTCTATTATTTGTGCTGCCTTTATCACAGGGGGCTAATTATGGTACTTTTGCCGGCGAAAATCTTTCAAATCAGGCCGAAAAATGAAGTGGCTTATCATTTTCCTCATTGTTGTATTGGTATCACTGCAGTACCGTCTGTGGGTTGGTGAGGGAAGCATTGCGAATGTTGTTCGCCTGCAACACGAAATTGAACAGCAACAGGCAGAGAATGCTCAACTGAGAGAGCGGAACCGTTTGTTGGCTGAGGAAGTTAAAGCCCTTAAAAATGGCCACTCGGCAATCGAAGCGCGGGCGCGCAGCGAGATGGGCATGATAAAAGAGGGTGAAACCTACTATATGATTGTTGAGCAAGAAAAAAAATAACGCTATGCAGGTTCTATAGTGAGTGATGAGTCTTTGTGGGCGGTAGTACCAGCGGCTGGAACAGGCAGCCGAATGGATGCTGAAACTCCAAAGCAATATCTGCCTCTGGCGGGTAGCACCGTGCTTGAACTCACACTGCAAAAGCTTTTGCGGCTGAAACAACTGGCGGGCGTTGTTGTAGCCATAAATGCTGCCGATGTTTACTGGCAAAAAACAGCATTAGTTAATCATCCCAAGGTGTTTATCTGTCCGGGCGGGGACGAGCGCTCCGCTTCTGTTCTCAATGCTCTCAAGTTTGTATCTGAGTACCGTGCTGAACAAAGTTCGCCTTGGGTACTGGTTCACGATGCCGTTCGCCCCTGTGTGTGTCTGGAGAAAGTCGAAGCGCTTATAGAGCTCTGTTTCTCGCAGAACACTGGCGGTATTTTGGCCGCCCCGGTGCTGGATACGCTGAAGCAGGTAAACCAGCGAAGTATTGTGACCCGTACCCTGGATCGTTCGAGCTTGTGGCAAGCTCACACGCCACAGGTTTTTCCCCTCGCCACACTGCGCTCGGCACTGGAGTTCTGTATCGAGAAACAGCACGCTGTGACAGATGAGGCATCGGCCATTGAGCGCGCTGGCGGGCGTGTAATGATACTGTCTGATCGTCGAGACAATATAAAGGTGACTTTACCGGAGGATATTCTCATGGCTGAATTTATCCTAAAACAACAACGAGACATGACTACTGTCCCATAAACTCTTTTATTGATAAGCAGCTGGCGAAGCTAGCAGTAACAAACACCGAATAAGGATAGCGTAATGAGGATAGGTCAGGGTTTTGATGTCCATGCCTTTGGCAAGGGCGATAAAATCGTAATCGGGGGGGAGGTGATTCCTTTTCATCAAGGCCTGGTGGCCCATTCCGATGGGGATGTGCTGCTGCATGCCCTGTGCGATGCGTTGTTGGGTGCGGCTGCGCTGGGGGACATGGGCACGCACTTTCCCGATCAAGATATGCAATACAAAAATGCGGACAGCAGGGCCTTGCTGAGAATGGTGTTCGCCAAATTATTTGCTAAAGGGTATCGGCTGGGCAATGCCGATATGACTATTATTGCCCAGGCGCCACTAATGGCTCCTTATATAGAAAATATGCGACACAATATTGCATCTGACTTGACTGTGGATGTGTCATCAATCAACGTGAAGGCCACCACCACGGAAATGCTCGGATATAACGGGCGAGGTGAAGGTATTTCTGCTTTGGCCACTGTACTGCTATATGACTGATACTCAAGACTATTCGACTCCCTCGCTCACTTTTCCCTACACCTTGGGTAAGCCTGGTGCTCGTGCCGATTTTCGCTGTTCACCGGAGGATTTTCTAGTTGAAGAAGACCTGGGTTTTGAGCCCGGGGGGGAAGGTGAGCACTTACTGCTCCACCTGAAAAAGCGTGGCGAGAACACCGGGTGGCTGGCGAAGGAGCTGGCTAACGCTTTCAATATCCGGGAGCTGGACATTGGCTACTGTGGTTTAAAAGACCGTAACGCTGTAACCCGTCAATGGTTCAGCTTGTACCTGCCCAAGTTGAGTGATGAACACAGTATGCAGCAACTAAGCGCGTTTGAGCAGAGCCACCCTTCCATTACGCTGCTTGCTCACACTCGCCATGCAAAAAAACTTCGCCGTGGCCAGCACCGGGCAAATCATTTTCATATAATCCTGAGAAACTTGCAGCCGAGCGACGATCTGGAAAAGAGGCTGGCGTTTATTGCAGAAACAGGAGTGCCCAACTATTTTGGAGAGCAACGGTTTGGCCGTGGTGGCTCAAACCTGTATTGGGCCCGCTTGTGGTTTGAAGGTGGGGAAACGATTCGTAAGCGAAGCAAGCGGGTGATGGCGCAGTCTGCAGCACGGTCATTTTTGTTTAATACGGTACTGGCTGCGCGGGTGGCAGCGGGGAACTGGAATCAAAAGTGCTTTGGTGACGAATTGGGTGATACCGGCCCCCTCTGGGGCAGAGGAAAAGCTCTAGGGGGGGAGGCTCTTAACGCCTTCGAGGCTGAGCAGCTCGCGGGCTATAAGCCCTGGATGCATGGCCTTGAGCATGTTGGCTCACTCCAGGAGCGCCGTCCACTGGCGTTGCGGCCGGAGGATTTTAAATGGCAGCTGGGGAGCGATAGTCTTGAACTTAGCTTCAAGCTTTGCCCCGGTGCTTATGCAACCTCAGTACTGAGGGAGCTTGCATTGCTTCAGAACAAAAGTGAGCGCGAGTAGAGGTGCTGTCTCGTGGTATAGTGCGGCGCGCGAAATCAAGGGGAGTAGGGGTGTATCAGTGGTAAGTGAAATCAACCTCCATGGCATAGGTATGACGTCCCAGCGCACGCGGGACAGGCTCATTCAGCGGCTGGTGGAAGAAGGTGTCAGCAATCAACAGGTGCTGGACGTGATGTCAGCAACGCCGAGGCATATCTTCCTGGACGAAGCCCTGGCCCATCGCGCATATGAAGACACTGCATTGCCGATTGGGCACGGTCAGACCTTATCTCAACCCTACATTGTTGCGCGCATGACAGAAATCCTGCTTGGCGCCGGTGGCAAGTTGAACCGTGTATTGGAGATTGGTACTGGTTCAGGTTATCAGACGGCGGTACTGGCACAACTGGTGGAGGAGGTTTGGAGCGTTGAGCGTATCAAGCCGCTGCAGGACAAAGCCCGCCAGCGATTGCGAACCCTCGGCTTGCGAAATGTTAACCTGCGGCACGCGGATGGCTGTTTCGGTTGGCCGGAAGATGAGCATTTTGACGGCATATTGACGACTGCCGCGCCGCGAGAGGTGCCGGAAAGTCTTCTTAAGCAGCTAGCACCGGATGGCGTTCTGGTGATTCCCGTTGGTAAGGACACCCAGTACCTGACCATGGTAATACGCATTGGTGATTCGCAAGAGTTTAAAACCCAGCGAATGGAAGCCGTCAGATTTGTGCCGTTGCTTTCCGGCGTGATTCGATAGCCATGGAAAGGAGGTGCAGAGCGGCTTGGTGCAGCGAAGCCTGTAAATCAACAAAAATAAAACACCTGTACACAAGGATACAAAAATACTCTCCCTTCTGACTTTAACAAATAACCAGATAACAAAATTAATTATGACTAGCACAACACACAAGCGCGGTATTCGCGACTATATTTTTCTGCTCGTAAAAGGTATGGGCATGGGCGCAGCTGATGTTGTTCCTGGCGTGTCCGGAGGTACTATTGCCTTTATTACCGGCATCTACGATGAGTTATTGCATTCTCTAAAGCAAATCGGCCCGCATGCATTGATGATTCTTCTAAAAGAGGGGCTACCGAGCGCCTGGCGCTATATCAACGGTAATTTTCTGTTGGTGGTATTTGGTGGAATCCTGTTAAGTTTAAAAACATTTGCTGCGTTAATTGCTTTTTGTCTGGATAACTACCCATTATTGGTGTGGGCGTTTTTCAGCGGCCTTATTGGTGCTTCTATTATAGTGTTGCTCAGGCAGCAGGTACGCTGGAAAGCACACCAATACTTAGCCTGTTTATTGGGTGCTTTGTTTGTTTTCGTCATATCTGTATCGTCTTCTACAGAATTACCCGGTTATTGGTGGATGCTTTTTCTGGGCGGCTTCGTTGCCATTTGTGCGATGATATTGCCAGGCATATCCGGCAGCTTTATTTTGTTGCTAGTTGGCCTATATCCGGTTTTCCTGGACGCAATAACGGAATTGGATTTAGTTGCTTTGCTAAGTTTTGGTGCAGGTTGCGTGGCGGGCTTATTAGTTTTTTCGCGTTTTTTATCCTGGTTACTGGATAATTTTCATAAGAGCACCATGGCAACTCTGGTGGGGTTTTTAATAGGTTCACTAAATGTTACCTGGCCCTGGAAGCAAACGGTGCAAACAACGCTGGACAGACACGGTGAGGTCATACCACTTGTGCAAAAAAATGTTTTACCAATGGCCTACCAGAGCACAACAGGTGAGAGTGCGCAACTTTTTGCCGCGATCGCGCTCTTAGTATTAGGTCTTGCCTTGGTACTTTTTGTTGACTGGGTGTCGCGTAAATATTCTATTAACTAGTTAAAAGCATGATGAATTGCTTTGGAAAAAGCTGTCGTAAAGTCGGAATTTCAGCAAAAAACACAAGAGTTAGAATATTTACTTTAGATTTATTTCAAATAAATTTTTCATATTTATTGCAAATTTTTATAACTTTGAGCATTAAATAACCATCTATACTTATGTGATCAGCGCGGGGTCAGAAGGGATTGATGTTACGGCAGTTTCGATGTTTGTTCAAAATATTGATCACGCTGTGCGGCATAACATGCATACTCGTCGCCTGTGGCAGTAATACTGCCAGAGCACCCATCAGCGATAGACATGCGCCACCAGGCAGCAAACTGAAGTACCACGTTGTTTCCAAGGGAGAGACCCTCTACTCAATAGCCTGGCGCTACAATTTGAATTACAAAGAGTTGGCCAGGGCCAATGGTGTAGGGCGTGAGTACCATATTTACCCCGGCCAGAAGCTCAAGCTGCAGTACTCATTGCCTCCGCAAAAAGCCCCTTCCAGAACCGTAAAATCGGGATCTTCGTCGAAAAAAGCCAATAAAACAAGCCCGGGTAAAAGTCGGAATGACTCTGTGAAAACCGTTACAAAAGCTCCGGATAAGCGTTCGAAAAAAACATCACCCGAGACACCTCAAAAATCACCCGGCACTCACTCAAAATCGCCCGAAAGTTGGGTTTGGCCTGCGAAAGGAAAATTAGTTGCTACTTTCAGCTCAAATGGCGGCCTAAACAAAGGTATTGATATTCGCGGCAATTTGGGAGAGCCTGTGCATGCCGCCGCTGCAGGAACAGTTGTTTACTCCGGTAGTGGATTGCGGGGCTACGGCAAGCTCTTGATTGTAAAGCACAGTGATAAGTACCTAAGCGCTTACGCTCACAACAGAAAGTTATTGGTGAAACAAGGCGTACAGGTGAAAGCTGGAGACAAGATTGCTGAAATGGGCTCTTCTGGCACCGACAAAGTGAAACTGCATTTTGAGATTCGCTACGACGGCAACCCAGTTGACCCACTTAGGTTCTTACCCCGTCGGTAGCCGCAAGTTTGGATAAAAGCGGCATAGCAGTAATTACTACGAAAGTCGTAGTTTTTGTTAGAAAGTCTTAAAGGTTTTTTGTGATCGTCCGACAACTAAATTTACGGTCTGGCGTTAAAAGCCTAATAGCACTTCAACCGATAAGGGGGGCAGCAGTATGCCCAACCTGAAAAACGTGAAGCTCTAACCCGACGGAGCCTCGCTACTATAAACCACGATTACAGGGGTCAGGTCATGGCGGTTCAAGAACTCGATACAGTTTTGTCATATGCTTCCTTGGAGCATGAAACACTTTCTCATCCTGGTGTTCCTTTCGGCTTGGACGAAGTTGAAACTACGGACGAATCCAGTCAGAAGCCTTCCAAAGCTGCCAAGAGTGCGCGCACTACGACTGAAATTGACGATACCTATCAGCGTAATCTCGACGCTACGCAGCTTTATTTGAACGAAATAGGTTTCTCACCCTTATTGAGTGCGGAAGAAGAAGTGTATTTCGCTCGCAAAGCATTGAAAGGCGATGAAGCCTCTCGTAAACGCATGATTGAGAGTAACCTGCGCCTGGTAGTGAAGATTTCCCGCCGCTATGTAAACCGTGGCCTTGCCTTGCTCGATTTGATAGAAGAAGGCAACCTGGGCTTGATTAGAGCTGTTGAAAAGTTTGACCCGGAGCGCGGCTTCCGTTTCTCCACCTACGCCACCTGGTGGATTCGGCAGACCATCGAGCGGGCGATCATGAA
>CAJIBL010000538.1_pt1 | contig 40160 bp, 34 predicted proteins | sample 9199351 | NCBI WGS metagenome assembly CAJIBL01 (sample SAMEA7708304, study PRJEB35096) | sediment metagenome | biome: marine neritic benthic zone biome [ENVO:01000025]; feature: sediment [ENVO:00002007]; material: shallow marine sediment [ENVO:03000034] sea grass bed [ENVO_01000059] ...
AACTGCTCCTGCGTTGCACTAATAAACGCCATCCATGGCGCGATCGGCAACTGCTCCTGCGTTGCACTAATAAACGCCATCCATGGCGCGATCGGCAACTGCTCCTGCGTTGCTCTAATAAGTGCCATCCATGGCGCGATGCTGGCGAAGGTAGCAGTAACAAACACCGAATCCATGTTTTCATGCTTTGTAGGACAGCAATGAACTACCGATAAAATAATTTTAACTGTGAAGGGAGTATCTCTTATGAAGCTCATGCGAGCCGCGCTGTTTCTGTCGTTATTTTTCTCTCTGCTGGTCACAGCAAAAACGCTTTCCAGCAGCGAACGTGTTGTGGTTTTTGGCGATGTGCACGGGGCTTATGAGGAGCTTACGAGCATGCTGCAAGACCTCAAACTTGTCGACAAAGCTGATAACTGGGCAGGAGGCAAGTCCTTGTTGGTTAGCCTGGGAGACCTGGTCGATCGGGGCGCTCAATCCCGTCAGGTTGTTGAGCTGCTGATGAACATACAAGCGCAGGCTCAGGCGGCAGGCGGTGCGTTTGAGATGGTGCTGGGCAATCACGAAATAATGGTAATGACAGGGGATTACCGCTACGTCTCCAAAGCTGAGTTTGCTTCGTTTGCAGATCTTGAGACGCCGGAAGACCGTGCAATGTTAAAGCAACACTTTGAGGCTCTTAAACAAGCCGGAATGGCCACCGAAGCTAGTTTCGATGAGCTTTTCCCCAAAGGTTTTATGGGCCTGTATCGGGCGTATCAGCCTGGGGGGCATCTTGGCAAATGGCTGCGCGCGCAGGCGGGGGCGATGATAAAGCTCAACGATTCTGTGCTGGTGCATGGCGGTGTTTCACGAAGCTCCGCACAACAGGGAATAAGCGCCATTAATAACTCAGTTGCAGTAACGCTTACAGAGTACAGTGCGGCGATGGATGCGCTTTTCGAGGCTGGCCAACTACCTTTTATCTTGCCAAATTTTGATGGAGTAACGCCGCTGGAGAATCTCGCAAGCGGGCGCGCTGCAGTAAAAGCTCCCTGGCTGAACGCGGCAAAATCCCTGAGCGAATTACGCAGCTCCGTTCTTTTTTCATCCAGTGGGCCCTTCTGGTATCGCGGCAATGTCAACTGCCTGCAAATTCCGGAAAGTTACACTACTGATATTGTTAAAAATCGTTTAGATGTGTCACGAATTATCGTAGGGCACACCGTTAAATACCGCAAAATTGCACGCCGTATGGATGGCGATGTGTTAATGCTCGACACCGGAATGTTGCAAGCCTACTACAATGGCGCGCCTTCTGCTTTGGTGATGGAAAACGGGGAGCTCACTGCTCACCATTTTTCGGGTAAGCTGGAGAACACATTTTTTCAATCCTCTGATGTTTTTAAGCATAACCCGCAAGGTATGAATGATGGTGACATCGAAGCCTTCTTGAGTAGCGCCAAGGTCGTAAGTAGCAGGCGTATCGGTACCGGCATTACAAATTCCAGGGTTATCGAACTGGAAAAAGATGGCAGGCAAATGCGCGCATTATTTAAAACCTTCGACAATAGCAAAGACCTGCAAAATAAAACCAAATGGATTAAGCGCTACAACGATGCTGACCGATATTACTACGAGGTGGTGAGTTATAAACTGGACCGCGCGCTCGGGCTTTATATGATTCCCCCAGCGGTAATTCGCACCATTGATGGCGCTGAGGGTGTGGTGCAATATTGGGTGGAAAATGGTTTTACCGAGAATGTTCGGCGAGATGACAATCTTGGTTTTAACGGCTATTGCGAACTAAGTAATTACAATAACGTCCGCGTGGTTTTTGATACTTTTATCCGCAACGTGGATCGCAACAACGGAAATCTACTGTGGGATAAGGAATTCCACCTCACCTTTATCGACCACTCACAATCTTTTGATATTTCGTTAAGAAAGCCGCGCCTGTATAGCCGATACAAAATACGTCTTTCCAGTTTGTTCAGGAAACGTTTGCAAGGCCTCAGTGATGAACAAATTGATAATGCCGCCGTTGGCTTGCTGAATGCCATGCAGGTTGATGCCTTAAAAAAACGTCGCGACCATATTCTGAAAAATGCGGAGTAGCCGCTTGTCGTTTCTAAATGTGACACTGCCGCGTTTTGTGTTACACCTCGGTGCCGACGTACGCGAGGGTGAAGGGCCGCGCGTTTTTGCATTGTGCTATATGCTTTTTATGCTGATGCTTACGGCCTACGTGCTAAAGCCAGTGCGTGAAGAGCTTATCCTGGTGGAAGGCGGTTCGCAGTATAAAAGCTATGCCACGGCCATGCAGGCGATAGTATTGCTGCTGTTGGTACCAATCTATGGCTATGTCTCACGTCGTTGCGCGGCTAAACCCTTTATGCTGGCAATTGCGGCGTTGTGTGTATTGGTGTTTTTAATTTTTGTGGTTGCTGGGATGGCAGGGGTACCTGTCGGTATGCCGTTTTATATTTGGTACGGTACCTATGGCTTATTAATGGTGGCGCAATTTTGGGCCTATTGTTCCGATTATTACGACCAACAGGCCGGTAAGCGTCTTTTTGGTATTATCGCTTTTGGTGCTACATCCGGTGCCTTGGTCGGTGCGATAATTTCAAGCATACTGGATGCCGAATTGAATGCTTACTATTTGTTGCTAGTGGCTTCGCTGTTGCTGATACTTGCCACCTTGCCCGTTTGGTTTTTGTCTCCCGTCAGCGTACGCAAGCCGGAGCTAAAACCCGCCGATGGAGGGATGAAGCTCTTCAATGGATTCCGACTGATTGCTTCCAGCAAATTCCTGTTTTATCTCGCAGTGTTTACCCTGTTGTTCAATTGGTTGAACAGTCTGGGGGAGTACCTGGTGAGTGTTATTGTCGAGTATTACTATGAGCTTGAATTGGATGCCGGTGATATGGCAGTTTCTAAAAATGCCTATGTGAGAAGTTTTTACAGCGATTATTACCTTCTTATCAACATTTTGGGAACCGTGATTCAGTTTTTTGTCGTCTCCCGCTTTATTGGTTTTTTCGGCGTTCGGCTGGCCTTGGTGATTGTTCCTCTGTTGACCTTTTTGGGTTACACATTCATTGCTTTTGTTCCGGTGTTATTGGTATTTAAATGTGTGAAAGTGCTTGAAAACAGCCTTGACTATTCGCTGCTCTCCACAAGCAAACAGATTCTTTACCTGCCGACAAATCGAGAAGCGCGTTATGAAGCCAGAGCGGTTATCGAAACCATTTTTATGAGGCTGGGAGATGTGCTGCAGGGACTCACGGTTTTTTATTTTATTGGCGTGCTTTCGCTGCAGCCGCGAAGTTTGCTGTGGTTCTTGATTTTTACTTCTCTGGTATTACTTGCTGTCGTGTGGATGTTAGGTTTGGAATACCGGAAACTATTAACCGGGCAATCAAATAAGTGATCCTTACTTATTTGATTGTCGCCAGCTACGGAACAAGCTTTAGTGGCGCCTCATCCAGGGTTGCCATCTGCTCTCTCAATTCAAGGATATGTTCCGACCAGTATTTTTCGCTATTAAACCAGGGAAAGGCCTGGGGAAAGGCGGGATCGTTCCAACGTTTCGCCAGCCATCCAGCATAGTGCATTAAGCGCAAGGTACGCATGGTTTCTATTAGCGAAAGCTCCCGCGTATCAAACTCACAGAATTCTTCATAACCTGCCACCACTTCCATCAACTGGGCCGTTTTTTGATCCCGCTCACCGGAAAGCATCATCCAGATATCCTGAATTGCAGGGCCATTGCGGGAGTCGTCCAGGTCTACCAGATAGAGTGAATCCTGCCTCTCCAGGATGTTGCCGGGGTGACAGTCTCCGTGCAGCCTTATTTTGCTGTAGGGGGTCTCCCGCAAAATTACTTCCATTTTTTCAATCAGGTGAAGCGACAGGCTCTCGTAGGCGGGTAACAACGTGGCTGGAATAAAATCGTTTTCCAACAGGAATTCCCGGCTGTTAATGGCGTAGCTTTGCAGGTCCAGTTCTGGTCGATGAGCAAAGGGTTTTGTTTTGCCCAAGGCGTGAATTCGCCCAATATGCTGGCCGAGACGAAAAAGTGTTTCCAGGTTGCCCAGATCTGGTGCGTGGCCGCCCCGGCGGGGATATAAGGCAATTCGATGACCCTCGAAGCGAAACAGTGACTCGTGGTGTTCATTTAAGAGGGGAGGGATGACAGGAATTTCCAGTTCTGCCAGTGCCAGGGAAAAGGCATGCTCTTCCAAAATCTGCTCGTCGCTCCATCGGTTGGGGCGGTAGAACTTGGCAATAATGGGCTGCTGATCCTCAAGGCCAAACTGGTATACCCGGTTTTCGTAAGAGTTCAATGGGAATACCCGTAAATCCGACACATAACCCAGCTGTTCAATAGCGTCGATTATTTTGTCCGGGCTCAGAGAGTGAAAGGGTGCTGAGTCCACAATAGTATGCTCAAATTGAATGAGCGCGGAGTATATCACTCCTGCCAGGGGACGTTGATAACGCAGTCTTTTTGTGAAATTGAGCGGTTGTGGATCTTTGTGCGAAGATGCTCGGCTTTTTCTTTTAGGTCAAAGCGAGAGCTTTCAGCAGAGCAGAGCGCGATGGAACAGGTCAGGTAAACGTTGGTGTCGTTCATTTTGGTTGGCGAGACTTTAACACTGGTGCGTATTCGCTCTGCCATTAAGTCAGCCTGGTCCTCGGAATGGCTTTCTGAAATCAATAAAAACTCGTCTGCTTCATAACGAAAAAGTTTGTCACTGGAACGAAGGCGGCTTTTCAGTGTGGTGGCAATATTCATTAGTACTCTGTCGCCAAAATCACGACCAAATTTTTCGTTGATTACTTTAAAGCTGTCGAGGTCAATAAATAATAAACTAATGTATTTGTCATCTTTGCGTATAGACTGGTTTTTAAACTCAGCGCAGTAGCGGGAAAAGTCCTCATAGTTGGGCAGGCCGGTGATATGGTCGATAGCACTTTTCTGATGGGCTTCAGCCATGGCGGCTTCCAGGCCACTTAGCTCTCTGATAAATATGAGAGTATACATTTCCTGCGCTGCTGCCAGCTCAATGCTGCATTCTCCAAGCCAGTGTGCGTCAGCATTTTCTTCTTGAATCAGTTCGATATCGCCCTCTTCCGATAAGCGCTCACACTTGTACAAGGAGATGGAAATAGGTTTTTCCACGCCCTTTTTTGACAGGCCCAGTGACCTTGCCTGTTCGCCAAAACGAAGGCTGCGTTCATTGGAGAGTGTAAATTGATGATATATACCAATATCTACGGGTTGAAAGCGCTTGGGTACAAGTGCCTCCAGCTTCATCGATCGTAGTTCGTCCATTGACCAGCCAAAAATACGCGATGTGCCTTTGTTGGCGCAAACAATATCGCGCCGCTTGTTAACCAGAAGCATGGCATCATCGCAACTGTTGAGGATACGCAGCACCGCCGTTTTATAGTCGTATGACTCAGGTTTTTCTGTTGCTGGCTCGACTGCTTCCGAGGGAGCCTGCGCGTTCTGGAACAGGTTTAAACCCAGCATGTAAATACAGGCCCCTGTAAGCACACTGCTGAGCAGTGCATGGCTGTACACAGACGCCGGAGTACTCAGCCCCGATAAATCGTTCACTGCAAAATTTATGGCAATACACAGGCCCAAAAGTATGATGCTGTGCCGCCTGAATTTGCCCCCGTGATGCTGGCGTGCAAACTTGGTTAAACCTGTAGGTGTAACAACCATTAAACCCATGCAAAAGAGCAGAAAGCCCAGTGTAGCAGGCAAACTGAAAAGAAACTGGCTGCCTTCGGCTGTACTGGCATCGGTCAGATAGATGAGTAAAACCGTGAAAACACAGATGGCATACACCATCACCAGCGCATCGAAGATTGTACTAAAACGTGGCAAAAGGCATTTATGAAATAAGAGCAGAATTGTGCTGAATAACAGCATTATGGCGTTTGCCGCTGTCATTCTGCCTGGGTTTTGTGGAGACCAGTTGTCACTGAAGAACAGCTCATCAATCTTCAGGTCAGTTCCTGTCTGGTGCTGGAAAAGTATTGCCACTGCCAGTAGCGAGCAGGTCGCTGTGCTCAGCCAGAGTAGAGGTGGATGGTCATAATTCAGTGCAAATACAGCCATGCCCAACAGCATTAAACCCAGTGCTGCGTTTACCGGCATGGGGCTCTGCGATGGGTATGGGGAAAAGCTGCACAGGGCCTGAATTTGCAGTGCCCAACCCGACAACACAAGCAGCGCCAGCAACACAAGCAATGCGGCGCAAATATCAGCGATGTGACTGCGCTCCTTTTGCTGTGCGTGCAACTCTGCATCCATTGATAGAAGGCCTTTGCTTAAGGGGCTATCTGTTTAGTATTGACCGTGCTTACAATTTGTGCAATTTGCAAATGAGTCACTTTTCTATTCACACGGCGAGGTGCTACACCGGGTTAACAGGCTGTAGGGTGCTGCTTGATGAAGCATCGCTGCATTCGAGCCCTTAAAACCTGTGCGTAGAGCCGCCCAATGTTTAGGGCGACGATCAATTCAGGCCCAGGCAGTGTATCTGGGTCAATAGCGCTGTTTTGGCGTTCTTGCCAGAGCACCTACGGCAAGCTCCCGAGCGCCCGCTTCCCTCAGCAGAGCGCTAATTGCTTCAATGGTTGCGCCGGTGGTGACAACATCATCGATAAGCAGCACTTTTTGGTATACCAGGGGCTTGGAAACGCTATAGACGTCGCGGCTGTTTCGCAGGCGTTGTTGCCTTTTAAGACCCTGCTGGTGTTGCGTATTGGCCTTTTTGCTGAGGGCTCTTACTACGGGTAAATCGAGCGCTTTACCCAGCGCATGGGCGATAACTTCCGCCTGGTTGAACCCCCGTCTAAGCTGCCCCTTCCAGTGTAGGGGAACCGCTACTACCGCAGCGCCGCAGAGTGCGTGGTTTAAACCCCTGGCGCACAGTGAGCTGTAAAGCCGCATCGCCAGGTACTCGCCCAGACTGATATGCCCCCGGTGTTTGAAGCTGTTTATCAAGCTGGGTATCTGGCCTTCATAACGAAAGGGGCTTATGCAGTAGTCGAAGCTCGGGCTTTGTCGTTGGCACTCGCCACACAGGCTCCCGGACTCAAGGGGTAAGGCGCAACGTTGGCAGCACTGTTCCAGCGCCGGGAGGTCATTGATGCAGTCGCTACAGAGCGCTTGATGGCTGGGCGCTGCACACAAAAAACAATGGTTGGGTAACAGGAGGTCCTGGCTGTGTTTTAGACTATCCACAAATTTCATCTGCTGCTCAGTTTGATCCATGCACTGGCGTTTGCAACTAGTAAACCATAAAATACACTTTTGGTTGACAAGTTGCGCGGGAAATCACTGTATCCGGCGCTCACTCAGAGGAATTATATGAACGCTCCTGCCGATGCTATACGCCACAACTGGACCCGTGAAGAGGTTACCGCGCTTTTTGAGCTGCCTTTTAACGACTTATTGTTTGAAGCTCAATGTGTCCACCGTCGTCATTTTAACCCCAATGAAGTGCAGGTGAGCACCCTCTGTTCAATTAAAACCGGTGCCTGCCCGGAAGACTGCGCCTATTGCCCACAAAGTGGCCATCACAATACGGACCTGGAAAAAGAAAAGCTGATGGCGGTGCAAAAAGTGCTGGAAGAGGCAAAGGCGGCAAAAGAATCCGGTTCAACCCGTTTTTGTATGGGCGCTGCCTGGCGCTCGCCCAGAGAAAAAGATATGCCATACGTGCTGGACATGGTGAAAGGCGTGAAAGATATGGGCATGGAAACCTGTATGACACTGGGCATGCTTTCTACTGAGCAGGCCACGGAGCTGAAACAAGCCGGTTTGGATTATTACAATCACAATCTGGACACTTCCCCTGAATATTATCAATGCATTATTTCCACCCGCACCTATCAAGACCGGCTGGACACTCTCGACAATGTCAGGTCCGCCGGTTTGAAAGTGTGCAGTGGCGGTATTGTGGGTATGGGAGAAGAAGCCAAAGACCGAGCAGGCTTGTTGGTACAATTGGCTAATCTCAAGGAGCATCCGGAAAGTGTGCCCATCAATATGCTGGTTAAAGTTGAAGGTACTCCGCTGGAAAACGCTGAAGACTTAGACCCTTTCGAATTTATACGAACTATCGCGGTTGCCCGCATTATGATGCCTGCCTCCCATGTTCGTCTTTCAGCTGGTCGCGAGGAAATGAACGATCAAATGCAGGCTCTTGCGTTTTTTGCCGGAGCCAATTCCATTTTCTATGGTGAAAAACTTCTCACTACGCCAAACCCGGAAGCTAATAAAGATATGCAACTGTTTGAGCGCCTGGGCATTCAGCCCGAGAGCTTCAAGGTGGAAGAAGACAGCGGCGAACAAGCTCTGGTTGAAAAACTCAATCAGGCTAAGATGGACCCGTTTTTCTACGACGCCGCGCAGTAAGATCATTTGAAACTTGATCAACACCTACAGCCCCTGCTGGATGCCCGCAGGGAGCAGCAGCGGTATCGTCGGCGATTAGTGGCCGAATCGCCTCAGGCGGCGCTGATCCGCGTTGGCGGGCGCGAGCTGGTGAATTTTTGCAGTAACGACTACCTGGGGCTGGCCAGTCATCCCGAACTCATCGCTTCAATGAAAAACGCTGCTGATCGCTTCGGCGTTGGCAGTGGTGCGTCTCATCTGGTTAACGGTCATTCTCTTGAGCATCATGCACTCGAAGAAGAGTTGGCGACCTTTACCGGCCGCGAGCGGGCGCTGCTATTCTCCACTGGCTATATGGCCAATATGGGGGTGATCAACGGGCTGGTCGGCAAAGGCGATCTGGTGCTCGAAGATAAGCTTAATCACGCCTCCTTGCTTGATGGTGCATTACTCAGTGCTGCCGAATTGCAACGCTATAAACATAATGACATGCTGCACCTGGAACAACGGCTGCTAAAGCGCTGTCATAAGCACTGCCTGATTGCGACGGATGGCGTGTTTAGCATGGATGGTGATGTGGCGAATTTAGGTGCCATGGTCCGTCTTTCAAGTGAGAATGATTCTTGGTTGATGGTTGATGATGCTCACGGATTCGGCTGTTTGGGTGAAAAAGGTGCAGGAACCTTAGATGTCTTTGGGCTGAATCAACATCAGGTACCCATTTTGATTGGAACGCTTGGCAAGGCCTTTGGTACATTTGGCGCGTTCGTTGCTGGTAGCGAGATACTAATCGAAAGCCTTATTCAGTTTTCGCGCACTTACATCTATACAACTGCACTGCCCCCAGCCGTGGCAGCCGCAAGTCGAACCAGCCTCAAGCTGGTGATAGATGCAGAACAACAGCGCACCCACCTGGGGCAGCTGGTCGCACGTTTTCGTGACGCCTGCCGTAGTTCGGGGCTCGAATTAATGGATTCCAACACGCCGATACAACCGGTGCTGGTTGGTAGTGATGAGCGTGCGATGCAGATGTCGCGGCGTTTATCTGAGCTGGGCTTCTGGGTGAGCGCTATACGGCCTCCCACGGTTCCAGAGGGCACGGCAAGACTGCGTGTAACACTTACCGCGCAACACACAATGCAACAGGTAGATCAACTTGTAGAAGCATTAATCTCCGCCAAAACGGGGAAAGGAGAATAATATGATCGAAACAACAGAAGAACTGCTGGCTCCTGAAAGCAGCGAAAAATCCGACAAGGGCGTTGTGCGCCTTGCAAAAAAAACAGTACAGCCATCCAACCCTCTCGCCGATCTATCGGTGCTGGTTTTCCTGCATGGCTGGGGCTGTGACAGCCGCATCTGGAACGAATTTTTACCCACCTTACTGGAAGCCATCGGCGATGTGCGCGAGATGGTTTTTATCGACTTGCCCGGCTTTGGTTTTAACTCGGACATAATTGCCGAAGACAGCGAGTCTCTGTTGTTGCACCTATCGAGACAATTGCCTTCAAATGCTACCTTAATTGGTTGGTCACTCGGTGGCATGATCGCCACTCAGTTAGCCAGTCGTCACCCTGATAAAGTTGGCCGCCTGATTACCATTGCTTCCAACCCGCGTTTTGTAAAAGACGATATCGACCCCATCAGTTCAAAAAGAACCTGGAAGCACGCTATGGAGCGTGAAACATTCGAAGAGTTCTGCATGGATTTTGCCGATGATGCCGACGCTACCGTTAAGAAATTTATTGCGTTGCAAACAATGGGTGATGCAGAACGCAGAGTGGTTTCCGATGCATTGCAGGATTATCGTGATTTTGAAAAAGCAGAAGATGCACAAAGCTGGTTACAGGCGCTTCAATATCTTGACCAGCTGGACAACCGAACGGCGTTAAGGAACATTGCTCAGCCCGGTTTACACATTTTCGGCAAAGGTGATGCCCTGGTTCCCGATGGCGCCAGCCGAATGGTGCAGCGACTGGCGCCCAGTCACTGGGTGGAAGTTATTACCGGTGCAGGCCATGCGCCGCATATCAGCCAGGCACGCAAAGTGGCCGCGGCGATAAACTCTTTCTTGCAGCATCAGCCTTCCCGACTGAGTCAACGGAAAAAACGTATTGCTAATTCTTTCAGCAGTGCTGCTAAAAACTATGATACCCAGGCGCGTTTACAAAAACGTGTAGTGGATTCTCTGGTGGAATTCAGTCTTGGCGCCCAGGAAGAAGTGGGGCAAACGGTTTTGGATTTAGGTTGTGGTACCGGCTATTGCATTAAAACCCTGTTGCAACATTTCCCGGAGATTATTAAACCTGCTGGCCGTTTACATGCTCTGGATATCGCCGAGGGAATGTTGGAAGAAGCGCAACAGAAATTTGAAGACGAAGGTGTTTCGGATCAAATTCAGTGGCACCTTGGCGATATGGAATCCCTGCCTTTTGTTGATGAAACTTTCGAAGGTTGTATTTCCAGCCTGACTGTACAGTGGAGTGAAAACCCCCAGCAGTTATTCAGTGAAATGTATCGTGCGCTGAAACCCGGCGGCTGGTTTGCATTTTCTACCCTGGGCCCAGAGACCTTATTTGAACTGCGCTCTGCCTGGCAGGAAGTGGATGAATTTGCACATGTTAACCAGTTTATGCAGCTGGAAAGCATAAAAGAAATTGCCGAGCAGGCAGGTTTTAATATCGTTGCCTATAAATCAGAAACCCCGGTGCTGTACTACCACGATGTAACGCACCTGATGCGTGAGCTGAAAGGCATTGGCGCACATACGGTTAATGACGGCCGTCAGCAGGGCTTAATGGGGCGGCGTACTTTTGCAAAACTTGAGCAGGCCTATAATTCCTGGCTAGACCCCGACCGGGGGCTGCCCGCGCGTTATGAGGTTTATTATCTCTATATGAAAAAACCTGGCTCGGTTGAAGGCTAGCGCTAAACAACAAATTGTTTTTATTTAAAAGTCACTCTTTGTGTCATTGCTGTTCCACAAAGTATGAACATATGGATTCGGTGTCTGACTGCTACCTACGCCAGCCGGGATGCTGGCGTAGAGCTGACCGGGACGTACTCGTAGCGTTTAGCAGTGGCAAATACTGGATTCATGTCTGCACCAAAGCGAGTTTACTGCAAGCCCCCTGCTTCCAATTATCGGCAATAGAGCTTATGGGACAGCAATGAGATAGGGTTTATGCGACAAAGGTGTTCTTTGAGTGGCTTTATCACCTTGAGTATTTCCAAGCGAGTTCTGGTCCGTTTTCGCATTCTGGTTTCTCTGCCGGTCTTGATTTCGCATCGAAGCATCCTTAACTTATTTTCCTATGAATAAACATCATTATTTTATTACCGGCACAGATACCGATGCTGGAAAAACTCTTGTTGCCGCGTCTTTACTCTTGCTGGCTCAATCCCGGGGCATGAAAACGCTTGGCTTAAAGCCTGTGGCCGCTGGTGCAGAGAAAACGGAGCAGGGCCTTTGTAATGACGATGCACTGCTGTTGCAGCGCTATTCCTCGATAAAGCTGGAATACCCACAGGTGAATCCTGTGTTATTGCAAGAAGCGATGGCCCCTCACATTGCTGCCGAGCGGGAAGGGCGGGCTTTGAGTGTTGAAAGTCTGGCAAGCGGTATTACAGAGGTGCTGGCGGCCTCCCCGGAGTTTTGTGTACTTGAAGGCGCGGGAGGTTGGCGCGTGCCGCTGAACGCGGAGCAGACCATGGCTGACCTGGCGCGGGAGCTCAAGTTGCCGGTGATTCTGGTGGTCGGGATGAAACTGGGTTGCCTTAATCATGCCTTGCTAACGGCCGAAGCCGTGCAGCGTGATGGTCTAAACGTGGCGGGCTGGGTGGCAACTCAAGTAGACCCGGAGATGGCCGTGGTTGAAGAAAACCTTAATACTCTCAAGCACTTATTGCCGTTCCCCCTGTTGGGTTTTGTGCCCTGGCTGCGTTCTGCCAGTGTCGAGCAGGTGTCGCGATACCTGGACCTCGGGCCCTGCGGGATATAAAGAAATTCCTTAAACTTATTCATTGTTAAGACTAATCGGTCTTATTTGGGTGCCAATTTGTCTGTTTTTTATCCGCGATTTTGCTTACACTTCAGCAGTAAGTATTATTTTTTCGTGGCTATGTGCCGGGAGAAATGGAGATGATTAATTCGGTGATGAGCGAAGGCCTGCGCGGTATGCAGACCAGTCAGCGCGAAATGCTGAAATCCGCAGACGAAATCGCCCGTGCAAATGTGCGTGAGGACCCTGCAACCCAGGCAGTGGACCAACGTCCTCAGCCAAGCAACGAGCCACTGGCGCCAGTAGAGCGCGCGGTGGAAGGTGACTCTGGTGGTGATATTGCGGGGTCCCTGATTGAGCTGCGCAGGCAGGAACAGGTATTTACAGCCTCCGCAAAACTAGTATCCGTGGCGGATGACGCCCTCGGGAGTTTAATTGATGTTGAATCCTGAAACAGTTATGAGTTTTATTCGTTGGGTTTTAGGCTTACCGGAGCCGCAAGCCCAGCTGATACCGGTAAAAGACGAAAACCAACAACGGCACTGTAAGCAAGGCCCCGAATAGACTAATTCGGCGTCGGCGCGCTGTGCCTTTTTGTGAGCAGCAGCGTGATCAGTAGTAACCTGCCAAACAACGCGGCGAATATCATCGCCAGCTACAGCTCTGTTGGCCAGCAGCCAGCAGGGCAAGAAGGGTCTTCTGCTCGAAATTCCTCTTTAAAACCTGTCGAGCAACTGGCCTCCAGCGGGCGCCAGCAGTTTCGCGCGCGTGATGCTGACAGCCAAGAGCTACTCGCCGAAAGTGACTCTAGCCCGTATAAAGATGACGCGGGAAGCGAAGAGCAAACCCAGGAGGCTCGACAGCAGGGTGCCCAGGAGAAGCGGCAGCTAGAACAGGAGCAGCAGGAGATCCAGCGACTGGCCGCGCGTGACCGAGAAGTTCGTGCCCATGAGCAGGCGCATGCTGCTGTGGGTGGTCAATACGCGGGTGCTGCCCAGTTCCAGTATGAGCGCGGGCCGGATGGTGTTAGATATGCTGTTTCGGGCGAGGTTCCTATCGATGTCGGTAGAGAAGCTACACCAGAGGCCACTATCGCCAAGGCGCAGATAGTTAAACGGGCAGCCCTTGCCCCTGCAGAGCCTTCCCCTCAGGATCGCAGGGTTGCAGCAGAGGCGTCGAGAATGGAAACCGAAGCGCGCAAGGAGCTGACTGTTGAAGAAAGTAGAGAAGAGCAAGCCGAATCCGAAACGGATCCAGGCACTGAGCCCACACAGATTTCAGCGGAGGTGGTCAATTCCACTGAAAGCAGTGAGGAAGGGGAGGAGCGAGATGTCAACGTGGAGTTTATTCGAACCGCCGATTCTCTGATCAGCTCGCGTCTTAATCAGGGCATAGCCAATGCCAGCCTTAGCTCCCGTTCACCGGGTTCCATTCTTGATCAGCTCGCTTGAACACATAAACGTTCTCTATACTATTAACCTGACAATTGAATAGATTACCCTATCTATATTAATTGCGCCCATGAAATGCTGGCGTAAATGCGCGAATTTACGGGCATTTCAAGGGCTTACATTGCCCTGCGGGCAATGGCGGCGCTTCCGTGCAGCGCCTATTAACTTAACAATAACTATTGCCAAGTTAATAAATAAGCATTTCTGAACCACTGCTGTTTATTATTTAATTCAACCCTTCGTAAATTTGAGGACGGTTTATGGCCGATTACTCCGCACCCTTAAAAGATATGCAGTTCGTTCTTCACCACCAATTAAACGCACCGGAACTTTGGCAGCAGCTTGGTCTTGTTGATGTGGACGCCGATACCGCCAATGCTGTGTTGGAAGAAGCTGGCAGGTTGGTGCAAGAGGTGATTGCTCCTCTTAACCGTGAAGCAGATGAAGCGGGGTGTGTTTTTGATAATGGTCGGGTGAGAAGCCCGGAGGGCTTTATCAGCGCTTACAAGCTGTTTTGTGAAGGCGGGTGGGGTGCTTTAGGCGGAAATCCCGAATTTGGCGGGATGGGTATGCCCAAGAGTCTTGTTTCCGCCGTTGAAGAGTTGGTGCAGGGGGCTTGCATGAGTTTTGGCTTGGCGCCCATGCTGACTTCCGGGGCATGCCTGGCGCTGGATGCCCATGCATCGGAAGCGTTGAAGAACCTTTATCTTGAAAAAATGTACACCGGGCAGTGGGCTGGTGCGATGGACCTTACTGAGCCGCAGGCAGGCACCGATCTGGGGCTGATCAAAACCAAAGCAGAGCCTCGGGCTGATGGCAGTTACACAATCAGTGGCAGTAAAATTTTTATTACCTGGGGTGAGCACGATATGGCAGAAAATATTGTGCACCTTGTATTGGCAAGGTTACCCGATGCCCCCGCAGGCTCCCGTGGTATTTCAATGTTCCTGGTACCCAAGTTTATACCGGGCGCCAGTGGTGAGCTTGGCGAGCGCAACGGTGTTCACTGTGGCTCCATTGAAAAGAAAATGGGAATCAAGGGATCGTCTACTTGTGTGATGAACTATGACCAGGCGCAAGCCTGGCTGCTTGGAGACGCTAACAAGGGTCTCCAGGCAATGTTTACGATGATGAATTATGAGCGCTTGATTGTCGGTATTCAGGGCGTGGGTGCCGCAGAAGCTTCCTACCAGAACGCTGCAGAATATGCGCGGGAACGCCTGCAGGGGCGCAGCATGGACGGCCATAAATACCCCGAAAAACCCGCCGATCCGTTGTTAGTCCATGCAGATGTAAGGCGAATGTTACTTACCATGCGCAGCCTCAACGAAGCTGGGCGCGCATTTTATATTTACGTGGCCAAGTGGCTCGATGTCGCCAAGTTCGGTCGGCAAGACAAAGCGCTGGCAGAAAACATGGTGGCATTGCTCACACCAATCGCAAAAGCTTTTTTGACCGACAGGGCGTTCGACACAGCTGTGTTGGGTCAGCAAATTCTTGGTGGTCATGGTTTTATTCGCGAGTGGGGACAAGAGCAGCATGTTCGCGATATTCGCATCACGCAAATTTATGAAGGTACTAATGGTGTGCAGGCAATGGACCTTATTGGCCGCAAGACATTTGCTTGCAAGGGGGAACTGCTGCAACTGCTTATTGGTGAAATGGAGAAAACATGCGAGCTTGCCACCGCAGGTGAGGGCGCTGGCATGGCAGACGCGTTGCGTAATGCCATGGTTTTAGTGGACAGCGCTACGGCGCAGCTGGTTGCTGCAGCATCAGAAGACAAGTCCGTTCTGGGGGCTGCCGCTGTGGACTATCTGGATATGCTTGGATACCTTTGCTACGGCCATATGTGGTTACTTGCAGTAAATGCAGCGGAGTCCATAGAGGACAAGGCATTTGCCGCGCAAAAACGCATTCTGGCGCAATTTTATTTTGACCGACTGTTACCGCAGGTGAAGCCGCTGGCGGCACGTATCGCTTCAGGTGCCGGGGGGATCATGGCTATGCGGGAAGACTGGTTCTAAGTTGAGATGCCGTTTCACCTGTATAGCACGCCCTAAAAGCAGTAAAATCCTGCGAGGCAGCAACAGCCTGCTAGACTCAGGTTTCATTTTTGTTTGAGGTTTGCCATGCCAGAGTTGTACCCCGAGGATCAGGAAAAAGTTGACGCGTTTCTTTCCACCAAAATCAATGCCGTGGAGCGGGCAAGCTTTAAGCCGTTGCGCTTGTTGCTGGTGATTGGTACGTTACTGGGTTTAATTACACTGGTCAGTTATTATGTGGCCATAAAGCACGGAGTCATTTAACTGCATATGGAACCATCATTTTAAACGATTGTATGTGTCGCGTTATTTATCTATCCAAACCCAGCGCAGCGGTTCACCAAAATCATCTGTAATCAGTTTTTTTCGTGGTCGTGGCGGGCGTTTAAGTGGGGTCGGTGATTTGTGCTTCCGTCGTTCTTCAACTTGCTGAATAACATCGGTGACCGGGGTTCTTTCCTGTTTGGGCTGGAAACTGGACGAGCTTGAAAAATGGTTGGTGTTATCCATATTGCCACTTACACCCTTGGCAACCTGCTTCACCTCGCCACCTGCCGCAATGTACTGGTTTATTTGCTCATCAATTTCAGCTCGTACCTGCGCTTTGGTTTTTATCGGTTTCATTCACATTTTCCAACACCACAACCCTACAATTAAAGCACATATCGGGCCTGTGAGCCTTACTGATCGGTAAAAACTGTTTTACAGCGGAGAAAACTTCGGAGAAAAACGGTCTAATAAAATTAGCGCATATGTTAACAATTTTTTTTGTGCCAACGCTGCGCGCAAGTAGTGGCGTGTAAATTAGCAATATCTTCCTATTTGTCGCGGGCCTGAAGGTGTACGCTATGTTGGATTAGGCGCTAACAATTTGCTACGAAAGTAGGGCTTTGTGAGCAAGGCTATTGAATTTGTCAAAAACTTTTCAATCATTGCTCTACAAGCTTGAAATTCGAGTGTTACAATTCGCGACAAAACAGGACTAACTGTTCAGGCGCAACGGCTCCACGGGAATGCAGCGCAGTCGTCAGTTATTCGTATTATGACTATTATTTATGAGCGAACTATTTGAAGAACAAGGCGCCGGCCTCTCTCGTGTAGAGCAGGCTTACAGAAAACTAAAAAACAGTATCCTCAACAACGAATTTCCACCGGGCTATCAGGCCCTTGAGCCGGAAATAGCGAAAAATCTGGGCGTATCTCGCACACCGGTACGCGAAGCACTTATTCGCCTGGAAGCCGAAAATCTAATCGAACTGATCCCTCGTCGTGGAATGCGGGTTCTGCCCCTGGTCGCTGAGGACATTATCGAAATCAACCAGGTGCTAACCGGGCTTGAGGGCGTGGCTGTAGAGCTGCTTTGTAAAAAGAAGCCAAGTATGGACGCGCTGCAGCCTATGGCTGATTCGGTTGAGGAAATGTTTTCAGCCTTGGACGTGGATGATATAGACAGTTGGGCAGACGCTGAGGAAAAGTTTCATCGCCTGCTGGTTTCCCTTGCTGGCAACAGGCGGCTCGCTGTGCAGGTGGAAACGGTAAGAGCGCAATCCTATCGCGCCCGTAAAATTACGCTTAAGTTAAGGCCGAAGCCGGTAAGTTCCACCAGTGGCTATGCCGAGGTGTTCGAGGCGATCTCCAAGTGGGATTGGCTTAAAGCCAAGCAGAGGCATTATGAGTTGCGTAGCGAGATCAGTGGTATTTTGAAGGAGGTTCTGGAGCGCTATCAGTTGCCTCACCTCTAAGGGCTTACAGGTCGGATATATCGAGCCAGAGCTCCTTTCTTTCAAGAGGTGTTTCTTGAGGCAGAAAGGGGTTTTCTAGCTCCAGTACAACTCTGCCTACTGCCTGTGCTTGCTCAATGGCGTCTGCCACCTGCCTGCTGTAAAAAAAATAGTCATCAAAATTCAGATCGGCGATCGCCGCCTCCAGTCCCAGTTCAATCTCCCGAGCCAATTCTGAGTTTTCTCTACTCACAAAAAAATAAGAGGGCAGCTTGTAGACCAATAATATATCGCGTTCAACAGTTAGCGCTTTGTCTGACTGTGCACTGATCTCAGCCCAGGGTTCCTGGAGGCCACGAGGAAATGCATCAAATTGATTTTCCACCAGCATCTTGAAAAGTGCTGTGTAGGAGGGAGAGGTCACCACCATTAAATTGGCGTTTTTTAATACTTTTGTATCCGGCCATGTATCGCCCTGGCCGAAGCGGATAGTGCTGAGAGATTCCTGGTCGCTTATATGGGCGAATGCTTCTTCAGCCCCCTGGTTGATCAACAGCAAGCGGTGGCCGAGTAAGCCCTTGTAGAGGGGAATGCGAACAGGTAGAAGTTCCCGTTCAAGCTCTGAAGATGTTCCGGACCACATAAGGGAGATTTCATTGCTTTTAACCGCTTCCACCAATCCTCTGTGGGCAGTATTGGTAAAGCTTCGGCTGCTATTTTCCCTGAAAGTAATGCTTTTTTCGCTATAGCTTAGGGCTAGTTCCAGAAGCCCTTGCATATACAGTTCCTGTGCGTTGACAAAAGGGTAGTGATGAACAATCAGCGTTTTCGCTCCAGCTGTTGTGCAGCACAACAGATAGAAAGCTGATAGTAGCAAGTGCCTAAAGTTATGCATCCATTACCTCTCTTTGTCACCATTTTTAACAGTAGCGTAATAAACATAGCACAGGAAAATTCACTCGGTAGTCCGGTCGTTGGTACTTGGCAGAGTGGGTTCGTTGCATTTACCAGAGACACTGTTGCACGAATTTGTTCGTTGCAAAAAACGCAGGTATTCTCTTTTAAGCAATTACCAAGATGGGTTTGAGATGGCAGAAAAACGCTTGAACAAAGGCTCTGCGGGGCAAAATCGCAAGGCTAGTGAAAAGTTCTATCATGATTACAGCCAGAAGGAGGGGGTTCAGGTTACCGGCTCCGGGCTCCTGTACCGCATATTGGAGCAGGGAAGCGGGTCGCCCCCTTGTGAGCAGGATACTGTTGTTGTAAACCAGCGCATATTGAATTTCGATGGAAAAGTAATCGCTGATACCTACAAGTTGGGCATGCCTGATACGTTTACCATGAAGGAGGCCATCCCCGGTTTACGTGAGGGCTTGATGCTGATGGCCGAAGGTTCGCGCTTTGAATTTGTTGTTCCACCCGAGCTGGCCTGGGGGAAAAGAGGTGCCAGCAATAAAATCGGGCCGAACGCTCTGTTAGTTTTTGATGTGCGTTTGCTGGAGATTCGTTTCTAGTCGCGGGCTGCTTAGACGTGTAGGGAGGCCGAAGCCGAGTTTGTCTGGAATAAATGGTTATTTTGAGCCTGTTTTTACGCAGCAATGGCAGCGCAGGTAGCAATTCAACAGCGCGCTTGCAGCGCCTGTTAATACCAATTTACACGCAGCTGTAGGCAACAGATATGGTCGTTCACCAGCTCAAGAGCATAGTCGTGTTCCGCTATGCCGTTTTAAGTAAAGGACTTATCGTGTTAAAGCTAAAGTGGACCTGTTGGTCTGACCCACTTAACAGATCCTAAGCTGTTTCGGGAATGCCCTTGGTACCTTTGCCAAACAAACCAAATAGCGAGCCCAGTGCACCTGAAGGTTCTGCGTTTTCGTAAGCAGTCTTCACGCCCACATGTCTGGCATATTGCTCTGCAATTGCCAGTGCGGCGCAATTTATAATATCCAGATTACCTGCGTGAGCTGGAATCCAGTCGCCCTGGCCGCGAACACTGACAACTACCTCAACAGCCCCATCTTTATAAACGGGCGTGCCGACGATATTGTAACCTGGTACCTGTTTGCGAATTTCTGCGAGCCTTTGCTGCAGAGGGCCATAGAGCTTGTCCAGATCAGTGTCGTCTGTATAAGCGCGGATGATGGTTAGCATATCCGGCTTCCAAACACTTTGCTCTACTTGCAGTTCTACGTTGACATTTTGAATACAGGAATAGGCAGAAATGGCTGAGCTTGTGCTGGAATAGTAGTCGTCAATGTTTGCCAGAGTGCCGGGGCCGACAGAGTCCGCCGCGAGGCGGGATTGCACATCCACCCTGTGGATGTGGGGGTAGACTTTTGACAGCGTATGTACAACAGGAATTGATGCTTGTCCGCCGCACGTCACCATATTCACATTGGCTTCATTCATCACATCATTGGCATCAATGGTGGGTACGCAATAGCGTCCAGCTTTGGCCGGGGTAAGGTCTATAGCCTTGATACTTGCGCGCCGAAAATACTCGGCATGTTTGCGGTGATGTTCTGCGGTGGTTGCATCAAACACCAGGTCAAAGCTGTCTCTACTGAGTTTGAACGCATCGATACTTTGATCAGATACAATCACTCCCAAAGACATCGCTTTTTTCATGCCTTCGGATTGCAGGTTTCTACCCACAAATAAGCCGCAGTGGAGGTATTCAGATTTTAATACCTTAATGAGTAGGTCAGTACCAACCTTCCCTGAACCAATAATTCCTATATTTAACTTTGACGTGATTGCCATGTACTACTTACTCCTCTTGGTCGCTCTTATGCTAAAAGCCTTTAAAGCGACACGTTTTAAAAATCAAAACCATTAACTTGTTAATCTCATAGAACTAGAATTCCGTATTCATTTTTAATACTAGTTTATATAAAAAAAGCCTAATTAAGTGAAAAAAACCAATGACACTCAGAAGCAAATCGCGCCAATTAGTGTTAACTTGTGATGGTTTTCATTAGTTTTTGTAAAATTTGTGGATTCGGTCTTAATGAATACTTATGTTAATGCATAGTTGAGAGTACTTCTAAACTACTAGTATGCTCTATCGCATGCTGGTACTTAAGTTAATGCGTGTTTTCAGTTCTTACAGATACGTACTTAGTAACTATCTAAGCTAGAAGAAGAAATCTTAAGCTAAAAGACGAAATCATATGAGCGAAAGGGGCGAAATCAGCGCCTATTACTTCCTGTTGGCGGAGCGATCTTCTATATCCCCCCTGCTCAGGCTGTTCGCGGCTTTCCGGGTTTGCATTCAATTATAAATTCTGGTTCTATGCGCCATGGAGAGTGGTGGCACTGGTTAGCAATTGGTGAAATTCATAAAACACCATTGGGAATTTGCGAAAAAAGTCTAATTTTGCTGCTAGAGTAATTACTAGGCAGCGTGTGGTTAGCTGGATGCAGTGCTTTTGTATTTCACGTCTGTACTATTTAGGGGTACTGGATGGAACGAAATGATCTTCACAACCTAGAACTCGCTCTAGGTATTCAATCGCCCTGGGCGATCAAATCACTCAATATCAATGAACAGGACAAACTCTTCGAGCTTGCTCTTGAGCTTCAGGATAAAAAGCGCCTTTTTGGGCTTTTTGATGCCGGCAGGAAGGACAGCACTAAAGAAATGGTGTCGGGCCGATGGCGTTACATGAGTATCGGAAGCTACAGCTGCATGGTCGAGGCGCAGGTGCCAAAATCTGCCGTTACTCAGGGAGCTTTCCTCAGTCGAAATTTGATAGCTCAGCAGGCCTTTTTGGGAGACCCGCTGCGACCTTATTCGAACTTTCTTCGTCAACAAGTCGCGTTGGCCCAGATAAAGGGGACGGAGCCGGGGGTTATTGCAGACTTATACCGTATAGACAGCAGTACCCTCAGCGCAATTCTGGAAGACTTGGACAAAGCCTCGGCTGATTCCCGCGGGCTTGCTTATTTGCCCACGGAAGTTGATGCTGCGTGGGATCGAATTTTAAACGACCAGCTTTTTGTGAAAACCAACATGTTGCCGCTTAAATTCTTGGTGAGCAAGCTTAAACTGGCTGCATCCAAAACAAAGAGCATTGATGAGCTTCTCGGCTTTAAAGTAGAGCTAAGGCAGTTCTTTATTGAGCATGGCTCTCAGCTGGAAAATGAAGTAGAACAAATTTGTGGCATAACAAATGAGCGCTTACAGCAGCGAGCAAGAGCCGTTAAAAGCAAGCATCGCCTTGTGCTTCCAGCACTTAAGAGCCCTGTTTGGTTGGACTTGCTCAGTGGAAGGCTGAGTTTAAATTCGCAGAGCATACCGCTTAACTTGTTAATATCTCGTCAAAGAACAGCATTTGTTCAAGGGCATAATAAAGAAGAAAAAATAGAGGCTATTGAAACTATTCGCGATTATTTTCGCAAGAATTATCGCCAATTAAAGCCCGAGCTGGTGTTGCTTAATCGTGCGATGGATATTCGCAAGAAAAACAAACTTTCTCTTCCTGACCCGGAGCATAAAGTTTGGCAGCGAATTCTGGAGGATGATGAATTTGTGCCAAGTAATCACATTGCCTATAAGTTATTATTGGCAAAATTGAGAGCTCAGGTATCGAAAAAACCTGATCCGGTTATTAAACTGGAAGCAGCAGAAAGGATTCGGGATTTTCTCAGCCAGAATCAAAGATCAATGCGAGAGGAAATGGGCGTACTGTTCCGGCAGCTTGCAGCCGTGTAATAGTGCATTGAGTAACATTTTGGACAGCCCTATTTAAATTAATTGGAGTCTATATGTCTGCAGGATCTGTAACGTTTAGCAGTGCGACATTCAGTCGCGATGAAGTTGTAAACATGATTTCTCAAGGGGATTATCTGGTCATTTCCGGAGACGAGCGTGTGCTGGCATCCCTCCCTTCCGGCAACTGGATCGCAGGAACAATTCCTTACTTCATGACTGATGTTGGTGGAAAAGTCGAGCAGGATAAGTTGTATGTAAATGTTATTAGCGGCTTACAATCCAATAACCTTCCTCGCTTCACTTTGTATGATATCAATACCATCTCGCGAGTAGCGCAAGAGGCGCCAGAGCAGGGTTTCACCATCCTTATTTTGCCCGCAAGCTCTGAAGTGCACTTATCTTATGCACAAAATGCCCCTGATTACCCAAAAATGTATTTCTCTCCCATTATCGGCTGGATTGCAGGTGTTCATCTGGATGAGCTGGGTTCTCGTTCTGCTAAAGTTGGGTTTGGCCCTGCCGGCGGTATGTTAAGCGATACACAGGGGGCGGCGATACACGTGCCATTGCCTGAGCACCAGGTTGCGCATATAAAGACAGTAAACTTGTTTACACAGGGAAAAGGTGGGTCAATCAAGTTTGCAGAAAACGGTTTCTCTGCCAGTAATTGCAGTATCGATGGAAGCGATTGGAATTTGGCTGACTATATTAAGGAAAATAATATCGATACACGCTTACCGCTGGTTGCAGATTATTGCGGTGTGATGGTGAATGTGAGCATACAGGAAGTCGGCGATGGAGTAGTTAATTTTTATGCGCCGGTATTTCCAGGGGTTGAGTATCGTTTTGCCAACCCTGTTAGTGATTATGTGGGAGAGTTTGAAAAGGCCTTGCCAGTTTCAGATGATGGTAATATCGCGTTTTCCTGCAACTGTATCCTCAATTTCCTCTATTCCGAGTTGGATGGTAAAAAAACCGGCAAGCTCACTGGGCCAATGACCTTTGGTGAAGTGGCCTATCAGCTGCTTAATCAAACGCTGGTTTACCTTACCCTGGAAAGCCCCTGATACAACACAAAACCATAAAAAAAGCGCATTACTTAGTCAGGTAATGCGCTTTTTTTGTTGTTGGTAGCGCCTTATAACAGTTTTTGATGTTTTTACCTTGATCGAGAGCAATATTTTGCTTGACGATATGCTCTTGCCGTGTTTCTTTATTGTTATGAGGTGCCCAAGAGCGGGAGCGCATTCTAAAATGCGCCTAAAACAAAAATATAAACGTAGTCGAGGAGGCTTATATGCTTACATCGCTCGAATCCAATGATTATATGACGCCACATCCCGTGGTGTTTACAGCAGATACTGATATTTTCGATGCTATACATACCCTATTAGAAAGGAAGGTTTCTGGAGCCACTGTGGTCAACGAGGCCAAAGAGGTAATTGGTGTAATTTCCGAGCTGGATTGTCTGAAAGCCATCATCAATACTGGATATTACCGCCAGGGAGGCGGTGTTGTGGCCGACTTCATGTATTCTGGCAAAATTGAATACATGGACAACAACTCCAATATTATCGATGCAGCTCAGAGGCTGATAGCTACGGGGCACCGGAGAATGCCGATTCAGGAAAATGGCAAGTTTGTGGGGCAGATCAGTGCTCGTAGCCTGCTTCGCGCTTTCAAGGACTCAGTAGCGGAGCATGAAGCGGGAGAAGTAGGAGATCTGGGAGATTGACAAGCTCACGAGGGCGCACTATAGTTCGCGCCCTCGAATTGCATACGCCCAGATGGTCGACTGCATGGATGCAGGAGTTAGAGCAATGCAGGAGCAATTGCCGAGAAATTGGTAGACGATGTGCAGGAAGCACAAGTGTCGCGTTAGGCAGGAAGCCGTAAGCGACCACGCGGCGTGTCGAATCGCGGCACGCACTATTTAGCGGGAGCAATACTAGGGTTCTCGCGCACAACGCCCAGATGGTGAAATTGGTAGACACGCCAGCTTCAGGTGCTGGTGGCCTTTGCGGCCGTGGAGGTTCAAGTCCTCTTCTGGGCACCATTTCAAGTCTCATGCAGTCCCGCATGATCTCATATACTCTTTAAGCCCACGCAATACGGCGGTTTTCTATCCCTGATTGTCTCATCTCGTCCCTTGAGATCCGGTGCTACTTGGTGCTACATTAGGGGCTACTTCGGTTCAATTCGAGATTTGTAGCACCATGCCGTTGTCTGACCTCCAGATTAAGCAGGCCAAGCCTGGCTCAAAAGATGTTTGGATTAGTGACCAAATGGGGTTGCGCCTGCTTGTTAAGCCCAACGGCTCGAAATACTGGCGCCTCAAGTACCGGTTCATGGGTAAGCAAAAAACGCTTGCTCTCGGTGTTTATCCTGAAGTCAGCCTAAAGGCTGCAAGGGAGGCCGTTCTGGCTGCTCGTGTTTTGCTGAAGGCTGGTGTAGACCCCAACCAAAAGAAAAAGCAAGATAAGTTTCTTGCCCAAACCGCATTTGATGACCGTTTTGAGTTAATAGCCAAGGAATGGTGGGAACACCAAAAAGGTACATGGACAAGTGATCATGCAAGCCGTGTTTGGGTGCGGTTGCGAGACAACAGTTTTCGCTTAATTGGAAGCAAGCCTGTTTCGGACATCCTGCCGCAAGATGTAATAAGCGTGGTTCGCCAGATTGAAGCACGGGGCGCTCCAGATGTAGCGCAGCGGGTATTGCAAGATGTTAGAAGGGTGTGTAAATACGCTGTTCAAACTGGGCGGCTCGTTCATAATCCTGCTGGGGAGCTAACTGGCATATTGCAGGGGAGAAAAACCGGGCACAGGGCATCGCTTCCAAGAGAGGAGTTACCCGCGTTTTTAAGCGCTCTTTCAGAGTATGGCAGTCGAGGCCGAAGTCTAACGCGCTATGCAATCGAATTCCTAATCTTAACGTTTGTGAGACCAGGTGAGTTACGGGGAGCCTTATGGACTGAAATCGATTTTGAAAATGCCGTTTGGCGCATACCTGGTTCACGCATGAAAATGGGAACGGAGCACATTGTTCCATTGTCTGCTCAAAGCCTCAGCGTCATTGAGAAAATAAAAAACATAACTGGTCAATATGAGCTGGTGTTTCCCTCTGAGCGGCACCGTTCAGAGGCGATGTCTGATAACACTATGCGAAGGGCCATCTTTAAGCTTGGATATGACGGGAATAGTGAAGGTAAAAGCAAGGTAACGCCCCACGGCTTTCGGGCGACGGCTTCTTCCATCCTAAATGAATCTGGCTTTAACCCGGACGCTATAGAGCGCCAGCTTTCTCATATGGAAAGAAATGGGGTGAGGGCAGCGTACACGCATCATGCAAGATATATGGATGAGCGAGTGACGATGATGCAGTGGTGGGCGGACTACTTGGATCAGCAAAAAACTACGGTTGTTTAAAATAACTAGCTTAGACCTGAGGAGGTTGTTATGGCTACTCAATCAGAATTGGAAAACGCCAGCGCTGTGTTGGATGATGTCAGCACTAAAGCATGGGCAATTCGGCAAATGGGAGATTTATTAGCGTGTAGGGACGATGAAGGCCTGTCCGGGGTTTCGGGCAAATACTTGGTTGCGATCGGTGTTGCTATTCGGAGTATGGCTGATGACATTGTGCTCAATGGAAATGCAGAAGGTCTTGGTTTAACTGATTGATTAGATTGTTTTGTCAAAATCGAAAAAACATGTTCAGCTGAAGCGCTTTAAGCCTTTCAGAAGGGTCTTTCTACCACATAAGGGAGAAAGGAGCGATGAAAGTGCGTTTATCCGGGCTACTTTTGACGGGGGTTTTGCCGACGCTAAAGAGCTGGGGCGATGGGTAGATAGTGACCTGATATCAGTTGATGTTTTGCTGAATCGGGTAAAGGAAATAGTAGAGGAAAAACGGCTTCCCGATAGATCTAGTTTTCCTGGTGTGGATTATGCCACGGGGTACAATAAGGTTTCTAAGTACCTTGATTGCTGTATTGAGTTTAGTGAAAATGGTGAAAATGAAAAATTGTTAGTGGCGCTTGTTGCATTGGGTTACGAGATGGGAACATTTGATCTAAATGATATGGCGATGCGTGGGCTTGAGTCTTTTCGAGCGCCTCATAGAAAGAGTGAAAGGGGCGTTGCCAAGAGGCGTGAAATTCCAGACACTCGTTATCAAGCATACCTAGTTTTGTTTAGGCGCATGAGTAGTCAGGGTATTGAAAGTACTTATAAAAAAGTTTTGTTGTTTTTAAAAGCACAAGCGGGGCATGAGTTTTTGACAGAAAACGATGCTTGCCCGAGAATTTATGTGAGTAAAAACACGCTGATGGATGATTTTGGAGAATTGACCCCCAATCAGTTTAGCTTGCTTAGAAAACGTTATCAGGCTGATGCCAAATAGTTTTAGTTCAGCCAAAAACAACTATAAGCCCCGCGTTAGCGGGGCTTTTTTTTGTATTCCCTTGGTCAAAATAAATTTTGCTTGGCTATGGACTGTATAGGATTTAGTGGGGCTGTATGATGCGAGAAGGTACTAAATAATACAGGTGTGTAAGATGCAGACGAAAAAAGACGGTGCGACCGGTTTAGTTCGTAGCGGCTTCCTGCGGTCCGCTCAGGTTCTTGAATTAATTCCTGTGGGAAGGTCGACTTGGTGGCGGTGGGTCAAAGAAGGTAAGGCACCAAGGCCAGTTAAACTAAGTGAGAGGATCACAGTTTGGCGTACCGATGAGATTTTGCAGTTCGCTGAAACGTTTGAATCTGAAGCAAAGGGGTAGCTTATGCTTGGTTTAACCATTGAGGAGGTTTCAGCTTTAGCATTACAAAAAATTGACCTGGTGCTTGAGCACTGGCTGCCCGGGGGAAGATATCGGGGTGCTGAGTATCTTCCGTTAAACCCTACCAGAGATGATAAAAAGCCGGGCTCTTTTTCAGTAAACAGGACAACCGGTAAATGGGCAGAGTTCGCTGATGATAAAAAAGGTACTGATCTTGTTTCGTTAGTCGCTTACTTGGAAGGGGTTAGTCAACGGCGAGCGTGTGACCGGCTAGCACAGTTTATTGGTATAACTGCTTTAGATAAAAAGCCAAAAAGTCAAGCTCCCGCATCCCAGGGGTGGCAAGCGGTTATGCCTGTCTCTGTTGAGGCCGAGAAATCATGCCCTGTGCAGCATCCCAAATATGGAGCCCCTTCCTCTACTTGGGAGTATAGAGATCTAAGCAATGCTCTTTTGATGAAGGTGCTTCGCTTTGACGGAAAAGCTGGTTCTTCTAAAGAGTATCGTCCCCTTGCTTACTGTAAAAATCGAAACGGTGGTCACTCATGGCGTTGGCAGTATCCAGAGCGGGGTAGGCCAATGTACGGACTGAACCGTTTAGCCGTCTCACCCGTTGGTGCAGCTGTGTTAATTTCTGAAGGGGAAAAGGCAGCAGACGCGGCTGCAAATTTGCTTCCCTCTTTTGTTTCAATGAGTTGGCCTGGTGGGAGTAAGGCAATTGCAAAAGTTGATTTTACGGTTTTGAATGATCGAAAAGTAGTGTTGTGGCCAGATAATGATACTGCTGGGTTGAGCTGTATGGAAAAGCTTGCTGAGATGCTGGTAAAGACCTGTAGCGAAGTATCTATGCTTCAGTTAGAAGCGTTTGGCAGTAGCTGGCCTGAGAAAGCAGACGCAGCTGACGTCGAGGAATATGGCTATACGAAGGATCAAGTTTGCGCCCTGGTTTCTAGTACAAAGTGGTTAAAAAAATATGGTGGTCAGACTAACTTTGAGGCTAAGAAAGGGCCTTTTGTTGTAAATGAAAGCGGTGTTTTTTTTCAATCAGGCGATGGCTCTGATCGGGTGTGTGATCGATTGGATATTGTTGCTCGTACTCGCGATAAGCACAGTATGAATTGGGGAACGCTCGTTAGGTTTTGCGATCCGGATGGCTTAACTAAGGAGTGGAATATTCCAAGTGAGTTGTTGGCCGTTGAGGGTGGTTCTGAAATATTTAGGCAGCTTTATAATATGGGGTTGTGCGTTGAGCCGGAAAGGGCTTCAAGGCGGCTGTTGATGCGTTATTTGCAACTTCCGGTTAATGAAAGGTATGTGCTAGTTAACAAGCTTGGATGGCATGGTGCCGCATACTTGCTGCCTGGTAATGTAATTGGAAACCCTAAAGAGCCTTTATATTTCTACTCGCAATCACCGGATTTAAATAAATCCTGCCAAAGCGGAACGTTGTCGGAATGGCAGTACAATGTTGCGTCGCATGCTCGTGGGAACCCGTGGGTAATGTTTGCAATCGCATCTGCGTTTGCCGCGCCTCTTCTTCATTTGGTTGGAATAGAAACTACGGGTTTTCATTTTTTTGGCGATAGCTCTCAAGGTAAAACTACGCTGCTTAAAGTCGCGGCATCTGTTTATGGCCCTCCTGATTATATGCGTACATGGAGAAGTACGGACAATGCATTAGAGAGTGTTGCGGCTGCGCATTCTGATAGTCTGTTAATTCTTGATGAAATTAGCCAGTGTGACTCACGAATCGTCGGTGATATCACTTATATGTTGGGCAATGGTAAAGGTAAGTCTAGAGCCAATGAGCGCGGCATGGCGAGGTCGGGGGGCTTTGAGTGGAGGTTGATTTTTCTCTCAACGGGTGAAAAAACATTACAACAGCATATGGCGGAAGTGGGTAAAGAGTCTAAGGCTGGTCAAGAGGTGCGTTTGCTCGCAATACCTTCTGATGCGGGTTCAGGAATGGGCATATTTAGCGACTTGCGCGGATATGTGGGCGGTGCAGAGCTATCCAAAGCGCTATCTGATTCCGCTTCGCGGTTCTATGGCGCGGCAATTGTCAATTTTATTGAAGGTTTGTGTTCTGAAAATCATGACAAAATTGCTAAGAAGATTAGGGATCACATCCGGTGTTTTTGTAGAGACCTTCCTGGTGAATCAAGTGGGCAGGTTAGAAGAGGTGCTGAGAAGTTTGCAGTTGTGGCATTTGCTGGAGAGTTGGCGACTCAGCTAGGTATTACTGGCTGGCAGTCGAATGAGTCTAGCCAGAGTGCAAGGGCGTGTTTTACTGCTTATCTTAATGCGCGGGGTGGCGTTGGTAGTGCTGAAGACCTCCAGGCAGTTGCTAAAGTTAAGTTGAGATTTGAAAAGTTTGGGGAGTCACGGTTTACTAGGTGGGATAGAGATGACTCGACAGTAGATGATCATGGAGTGCGGACTATGGAGCGGTGGGGGTTCCGTAAAACCCTAGAAGACCGAAACGTTTTAAATGATGGGATGTGCAGTGTTTCTGATAGCGGTGCTTGCTCAGAAGTGGTGTACTACGTTACATCGGAGGCTTACAAAAATGAAATCTGTCGGGATTTGGATTTCCGGCGTGTAAGTCGTTTATTGTCAGAGTGTGGGGCTTTGGAGAAAGATCCTGGTGCGTACTCAAGATCTGTTAGGCTTCCAGGGGCTGGCAGGCGCAAGACGCGGGCTTATGTGATTCGGCCACATATGATTCCTGATATGGAAGATAAGGAAGTTATAAAAAAAGCCGCTTAATTACGCGGCTTTTTAGTGATCTTAATATTACTCTTCTGTTGTTCCTGGTTGGTGGTATACGCCACGGTAGTCAACCAGGCCGGCCCCAAAGTCAAGCCTGAGTTTAATTTCCATGGCGTCGCGCTCAAAACCGTTTCTGCTTTCGAAGTAGGGGCCTTCATGTTCTTCTAGGTAGGCATATTCAATTACTGGTGCCAGTTGGGGGTCTGCAAATAAATACCAGCCAGTCTCGCTTACAGCGTCGAGGCGCGGTTCAACTATTACTTGGAGCTTCTTAGTGAAGGGGTTGGCATCTTCTGTTTTGGCCGCGTAGATTTCGGAAACCAGTTTTTCTGCTTCAGTTTCAAGCGATGCTGGTATAAGAAGGTATATTGGTGCAACACCTATAGGTGAAGTGCCGTTTAGGGATTTCTGCAATCTCATTGACTTACGGCCTTCCCCGATGCTGGCGCTTATGGTGCTTGTTAAGGTTGTAGCTAAATTATTACGTGAAGCGTGGAGTAATGGTGTGTCGTCTTTCATTTTAGGGTTTGAAATAAGAAGGTCTACCAAGTGCTGGGCTTCAAAGTCACTAGCTAGACGCCCCATCATTTGCGCTGAATCGGAGAATGCACCCAGATCATCATTGATAAGGGCTTGTCGAGAAATGGAAAAAATTTGCCCAAAGGTATCTAGCTTGTAGGACTCTGAAGCGTCGAACATGGTTCCGTGCTGAAACTCTCCAGCTTCGTTTACTTTCTTAAGGTTGCTGTTTCCGGTGATCTGGATTCTGGTAAGTGGTCTAAAATCTCGGGCAGTGCTTCGTTTCGAGATCCTTTTTAACGCGCTTGGTACTGCTTCGTACGCATTGAGCAAAATCCTGTTCCCCGCATCGGTCAAAAGTTCCGGAAAGTCTGAAGTAGTGTGCATGGCCTTAACGATTGCGGAACCTTTAGACATTAATCGCGTTCTGATTCCGTGGTCTTCGAGTACGGATTTGGCTATTTCTGCAATACTGTAGCTCATTACGCTTCGCGCATGATCAGAAGGCTTGATTCCTGAGTGGCGGCAAGCGAGAGCTTCTGAAAAGTGGCTGTACCTATTAGGCTCGTCCTTATTTTGGTGGTTTGGTTCAACTTCGTGATAGAGCATCCCGCTAGAACCGCTCGGAAGGCTCTCATCGTTTCGTTCGACAACGATTTCTAGAGCTGCTTGGCCTGCCTCTTCTATACTGGTTTTATTGTTAATCCAGCCCTCAAGAACAGATGGCTCTACTTTAGCCTGGTTAGCAATTGTGCTTAGTGCTTTCAAGTGAGAAATGGAAATTGAGTCCTCTTTTATGTCGGTGTCTTTACTAAATAAAGATGCTTTAATAGTTTGATTTTCTGTGCTGGTCATATTTAATCTCCGGGGATTGTTTAAAAAGTCATTTGCGATTTTCTGAATAGTCGGCAATGAATAATTTAGGTTTGCGGCTATTTGGATCTCGTAGTCAATTAAGTGAGTGGCTAGGCCAAAATCAATTGCTTCCTGGCCATACCAGAAGTGATCTTTTCCGTCTTCAATGATTGAGTTGATTTGGCTTTCTGTTTTTGCGCAGCCTTCCGCCAAGATAGACACGTAAGCTCGTTCGATCGATAGTAACCGCGCTGCATTTTCTTCGAAGTCAAGAGAATTGCCTCCAAAAACTGGAGGGACATTTACTTTGTGCATGTGCATGAAAGCATTCGTTGGGATATGTCTCTCTGTCCCTGCCATGGCTATCGCTGCTGCCATGCTGGCCGCAATCCCATCGATATAGATAATTATTTTTTTAGCTGATTGCCGAAGGGCGTGGTACATTGCAAGACCATCCATGACGTTCCCGCCATCGCTATTTATTCTTACGGTAATCTCGTCTCCGGGGAGTGCTTCGAGCTGTTGCACGATGGAGAGTGCATCTAATCCGTCCACCCAATCCCCAATACTTCCATAGAGAAGCAAATCTCCTTTGGCGTTTATTGAGCATTGGGAGTTGAGTGCAATATTTTTTTTCCCGATTTCTGCAAATACAGTTTTGTTGTTCGTCATTGGTTTGCGTGGCTCCACGTTGGCGTGTATGCACCCAATTCTATTTTTTGTGCTAGTGGTTGAAAGATGTGTTTTTTGTTTAATCAGGGTTAAGCAAAAAATAGATTTCTTGCCCCCGTTCCCCGTAACGGGCTCCATCTTGCGATGGAGTGCTTTCCGCAGTGATATGGGGTACAGGTTGTGTCCGTTCTTTGTTGGCTGTTCCAAGACTTGTGTACCCTGCAGGGCCTTGTTCTGCTTGGGCTCCAGCTTGGTGGGTACATGGGTACAAGTGGTACACCGTATTGAGGGTGGTCACAGCTTTTAGGGGTGGGGTACTAGGTTCTTCCTAACGAAGTGGGGTATACGGTAGGCATGCCCGCAGCTTCTCGTTTGTTTGAGGTCGGTATAGAGGGGTTGTGGTAGTAAGTTGCTTGCAGAATAACCTCCGAAGCCAGAGTGGCTCAATTTGCTTGTACCATATGTACCCTGTGGCCAACGTCGCTGCAGCCCGCATGGCGCAGGGATTTACAACCAGTACAGCTTACTCAGTCGAGTTGTGGCCCACGGCTTTCTGTACCCGCAGCTAATTCCCTGTTGGCTGTTTCTCTGCCCAGCGGTGCAGAAAGCCCAATGCCCGTATTACGCGTGTATGCATCTGCGCAACCCGATGATCTTAGCGAAGAAGAGCAAGCCAGAGTTGTTTTCAGTGCTGGTGTGGCTTTCGAAATTCCGCTCCGAAGCCAGAGTGGCTCAATTTGTTTGTACCATATGTACAACCAGTACAGCTTACTCCGTCGAGTTGTGGCCCACGGCTTTCTGTACCCGCACCAGTCCGCAACCTGTGGAGAAGGCAGCGGGGGCGGGTAAATCAGGTTGTATATACAAGAATAGGACCTATTTAGTATATAGTGTGCTAAAGATTAGTTAGATACCCATTATGTGCCAATAATAGGTAAATAGTTACAAAAAAGTTGTATATACGATTATACTGGCATATAATGGATCTGCTTAAAAAAACTCGGAGGTCAATGCCATAAAGACAATCTTCATCCTTTTAACATCACATATTTTGTGAGGAGATAGAAATGAAGACCTACAAGCCCGGGCAAAAAGCTCCGTATTCTGGCCAGTATTCCGTAGTCGGCCCAAGAGGAGGAGATTTGAATAAAGAGGTGACTGTAGTTAGAGGTGAGCCACTTCCTCCAACGGAAAAGCGAGGATCGAGTTACAAGCTTGCCGATCCTACGAATAACAAAAGCGGCAGAGGGTAAGGTATCAAGAAGGGCGGGCGCGCCCTTCTTTCTTGTCTCCGATCAAGCTATAGGCTTGATTGCAATCTAGTATTGCAATTTCACGGTTTTTCCACATTACTTGCCATATACTGTATATACAGCGTTACGGGTCATAATTACAAAAATGTTGAACCCTATGCTATTGATCACCATCTAATCTAACGGGACCACTTGTTTTACACTATGCTTAGCTTATAGTTGTATATACAGTTGAGTGGCATGAAAAGTGCAGGAGGTGAGTATCAAAATAGGGATATCGGCTAGTGTCAGAAACAAGCTTTCCACAAAGCACAAAGTTACTGAAGATGAAATCAGGGAGTGTTTTTATAACCGATTAGGTGAATTTCTTTTGGATAGAAATGAGGACCATCAAACGGATCCTCCAACGATGCAGTTTGTGTCACGAACCAACAAAGGACGTCTTCTGAGAGTGGTTTTTATGGCGATGGGTGAAGTTATTCAAATAAAAACTGGTCACGAAGCAAGTCAAAAGCAAGTTAAGTTTTATTGTAAACACTCAGGAGTTAAATTATGACTAAGTCAAGAAAAGCGAAGGTTCCAGGAACTCCGGAAAATTGGGAGAGTGAGCTTCTTGGTGCAGATGATGCGTCTGTGGAAAAAGCAGGTGCTGACGTGAACGCTTCTGTAGACAAGGCTCTGGGTTTGCAAATGATTTCAATTCGTTTGGATAAGGAATTGATTAGTATATTAAAAGCCATTGCATCTTTAAGAGGGGTTGGGTACCAGCCTTTGATTAGAGACGTATTGCATCGGTTTGCAAATGCGGAGTCTAAGCAGATTCTGCTAGAGAATGCAGAGGATTTGCTAAAAAGCGCTAAAGACGGTTCCAGTGACAAAGATTGTGAGTGCGATCAGAAGTGTGCTTAAGCTGTCAGCTGTCTCTTAAAAAAGGGGGCTGGAAAGCCCCCTTTTTTTGCCTCCGTTTTAAGGGGAAGTGAGCGGTGCTATATTTGGTGCTACTATATTGTTATTTCAGATTTTAGTTAATACAAATCAGGGGGTTATGTGAGAGTTTCAAGTCCTCTTCTGGCACCATTTCCTTTTATACCCCCATATTTTTTACTACGCTTTCTGGCGCTGTATTCGCACGCTATCCCTAGGGCACGTTTTTACGCTGTACGCAAGGTGTACAAATCGAACACAGATGCTGTGCGTTAGTCGGAGGCTGGCTATTATCTTTATGCTATAAAAATATTTTTACTTATAAAAGCCATGACGTTTCTAGTAGCGCAAAGCAGAGCTTGATACCAAGACACCAAACACGGGTATTATTCTAAAGCAACCAGTGGAGGGCTGGGCTTGGTAAACTGGTGTGAATTAGCTGTAAAACAGTAGCGATTAAAAATAATGATAAACTTCTATAAAAAGGCCATTGTGCTTTCGACAGGGTTGCTCTTTTCCAGTGCAGTTCTGTTTGCGTTTTGTTACTACAAGTCTTTCCTCAGTGCGTCTCTATTGCCTGGTGACAATAGTCCGATTTCGTGGCAGATTGATGTGTTTTCAGATTCTGAGGTGGGCGGGGCATCCACCATAGAGCTTATCGAGGTGAATGAGGCCATTCGCTACAGATATCTTATAGATTCAACATTGGAATTCCCCTATGTGGGACCAAAGCTGATTTTTAACAGCACATCGGAAAACCAGCTGGTGGACCTTGCGCGCTATTCTTCAGTTTCGTTCGATGCCAAGTGCGATGTGGAGAATGAAATGACCTTTCATTTGCATAGCTTCGATAACAATGTCACCACTAAAGATCGCTTTCTCAGTTACCGGATTGCGGAAAAAGATTTCACCTGTCGCGCAGAACGACTTAATTATGTTATCGCTTTGGACGACCTTCGCGTCCCCTTGTGGTGGTTGAAAAAAGAAAAACAAGACGTTACTGACGGGCTGTTTTGGCCAGAGAAAACCCACGCGATATCATTCGACAATGATAGGCGGGGTGTTTTGAATAAAGCATTGGAAGCCGAAATATCAAATATTGTTTTAATTGGTCGTAATTGGGGGTATTTGTGGTTTGCTGGTGTTGGCATAGGGTGCGCGTGGTTGGTACTTTTTGTTTATCTTTTCAGGTTGTATACCATCAGTCTCACTGCCAGCGTCAAGGCGCGGATTGCAGAAAATAAGCCTTTAATTGCCTACCAGCAGTTATCGATTAAGCCCCATAAAGACAGAGAGAAGAAACAATTGCTGAAGCTAATGGCTGAAGAGTTTGCAAATCCAAATATGAGTTTGGAGTATACGAGAAACGCGCTTGGTATGAATAAAAACAAAATTAACATGCTGTTAAAAAATGAGCTGGGCCTAACGTTTATCAGCTATCTGAACAAATTAAGGTTGGCTGAGGCGGCTAAAAGACTGGCTGAAGAAAATAATCAGAATATATCTGAAATAGCTTTTTCAGTGGGTTATAACAATATTTCTTATTTCAATAGGCTTTTTAAGAGCGAGTATGACTGTACGCCTAAAAAATTTAAAGAAAGTTATAAAAATAAAAAAGTTTGAGAATTGCTATGCAGGTGTATTATAAAAAGGCCTCATTGCTTACGCTGGCGCTGGTTTTGCTTACTATAGGCTTAGGCGTATTCTGCCTTAATGCTTTTCATTTGAAGCACAAGCTCGTCCCCTTAGGCTCCACTGATATGCCCTGGGAGCTAGTCACCCTTTCCGATGTAGTAAAAGGTGGTAGCTCAAGTATAACGGTTAACGAGTCTGTGCACTCCTTAGACTATTTTTTTTCGCTGTCCGATCAGACGCAATACCCCTTTGTGTCCGCGGTAATTGCATTCGATGATATCAAAAACGCGACACGTTACAGAGATCTAAGCCGCTATAGTAAGGCTTTGATCAGGGCAAAGTGCTTGCCAAAGTCTGTGCTAACCATTCATATACACGCTTTCAACCCAGATGTGACAGATACAAAAGACTTTTCCAGCTATCGCATTTCAGAGGTCTATCTTAGCTGTGGTGACACCTGGGCAGAGTTGGAGTTTGATCTTCGCCGTATGCGAGTGCCTGCCTGGTGGCAGAATGAATATGGGGTACCAAACTCCGATCAGGATGCGCTGTTAACACAGGTTTTAGCCATATCTCTGCTTTCCTCTGCATTCGTTCCCGCCGATACCGTTTCGAAGGTGAGTGTTAGCAGCCTGACTCTGCATGGCGAAGATTGGAGGTATGTATGGTTATTCGTCGTAGCAACTCTCGTTATCTGGCTCTCGGGGTGCGTATGGCTGCTCAGGAAATATACCCAGGCTTTTACCATAGAACTTGAAAATAAAGTCAGTGAGGGTCGTCCACTGGTGGCTTACAAGGAGTTGACTATTACGCCACATGATGATTCAAACTTGCATCGAATAGTGCGATACCTGGCAACGGAGTATAACCGCCCTGATCTAAGTCTAGAGGCTGCGACGGGCTCTCTTGGTATTAACCGCACAAAGCTCAATGAAATCCTAAAGAGTGAGCTTGGTCTCACTTTTAATGCATACGTCAATAAGCTGCGACTCGCAGAGGCGGCCAGAATTATTGAGGAAAACGACAAGGCGATTATTGCTGAAGTGGCCTACAGTCTTGGCTATAAGAATGTCAGCTATTTCAACAAGCTTTTCAAACAAGAATATGGTTGTACGCCAAATCGTTACAAAAGTATCGCTAAAACCTAATACTTATCTAATCATAAGCAATAATTTTTGTAAATTTCGATTTTTTAACATTGTACAAATAGAATTTTAAATAGAACTTCCTGCATACATTTTTATATTGCCTGTTGGGTACTCTAAATAAGTTTTGGAATACTTTAGTATTTGTCCCGCGCCATGCCGGTTGAGTAGAATTTACTCTACTTTTGCAATACTTATAATAAAATTGATGATTTTCGCTTAGTTAAGTGCCACTAACCTCTTTTCTCAGCCGTTAGTTATGGTCTATCTGGAGCTGCCGCCGCTGCAGTACGGCAGACACCAATTAACAATAATTCACAAGGTTTCCTCATTGGAGCTAGTTATGAACAAACTCAAAAAAGCCGCGTTTGTGTGGGCTGCAGGAACGTTGATGTCTCTTGCTGTTCCGCAATTTGCGTCTGCGCAGAATGTCCAGTTTGTGGGCAACATTACAACTAATGGGCAGGTACGCTCAGATTTCCTGCAGTATTGGGATCAAATCACACCAGAGAATGAAGGCAAATGGGGCTCTGTAGAGGGCTCAAGAGATAATTACAACTGGAGCGGTCAGGACCGCGCGTACAAATTCGCCAAGGACAATGGCATTCCCTTTAAAGCTCATACCTTAGTATGGGGTAGCCAGTACCCAAGCTGGATTAATAACCTGAGTAATTCAGACAAAGCCGCCGAAATTGAAGAGTGGATCCGTGACTATTGTAACCGCTACCCGGATACAGACATTATCGATGTGGTTAACGAGTCTACCCCAGGCCATGCACCAGCAAACTATGCACGGGATGCTTTTGGTAATAACTGGATTGTTAAATCTTTCCAGTTGGCCCGCAAGTATTGCCCAAATTCCACGCTGGTGTTGAATGACTACAACGTACTGATTTGGAATACCAATGAATTTATCAGTATGGCAAAGCCTGTGGTTGATGCCGGAGTGGTCGATGCCATTGGTTTGCAGGCGCACGGTTTGCAGTCCCTTTCTGGCTCTCAGGTTAAGAGTACTCTTAATCGTATTGCCAATGAATTCAACCTTCCCATTTATATTTCTGAGTATGATGTGCGGGCGACAAACGATCAGGAACAGTTGCGCATCATGCGTGACCAGTTCCCCGTGTTCTATGAGCACCCCAGCGTAGTCGGGATTACCCTTTGGGGATATGTCGTTGGTGCCACTTGGCGTGAGGGAACCGGCCTGATTCAAAGCAACGGTAATTTCCGCCCGGCAATGACCTGGTTGATGGATTATCTGGAAAGCAAAGGTCACGGAAGCAGCACTTCAAGCTCCAGCTCAAGTTCATCCTCTTCTTCTTCCTCTTCTTCCAGTTCCACCGGCGGTGGTGCAAACGGCATAACCGTTCGTATGCGTGGTGCGGATGGCAGCGAGTCTGTAAGCTTGAAAGTGGGCGGACAGACAATACAAACCTGGACCTTGAACGACTCCATGACAGATTACAGCGCCTCTACCGATGCATCAGGCGAGTTGCGTGTGGAGTTCACCAACGATGGAGGTGAGCGTGACGTTGAGGTTGATTACGTTATCGTTAATGGCGTGGTGTACCAAGCTGAAGATCAGCAGGATAACACCGGCGTTTTTGGTAACGAGAGCTGCGGCGGTGGCGAGTACTCGCAAATGCTGCACTGTAACGGCTCCATCGGTTTTGGCAACATTGTTGTTGGGGGCTCCAGCAGTAGCTCATCCAGCTCGTCCAGCAGTTCATCCAGCAGCTCCTCCTCTGGCAGCGGCAACAGCCTGAGTGTTGAGCTGGAGAGCCTGTCCAATCAAAGCAGTTTCTCACCGCTAGCAGTACAGAGTGAGGGTGGCACACAATTCGTTGTCTGGCCGAATGCTGGCAACCAGATTTTGAGCGCAGCTTCAGACAGTGCCTCAGGAAAAGTAGCGATTGATTTCAGCCTGTCGCAATCGGCTAACGTCAGCTTCGAGATAGCCGTAAACCTGGCTAATGGCAGTGACGACTCGTTCTATTACAAGCTGGATTCCGGTTCCTGGGAAACACAAAACAATCAATTCACCTCAGGTTGGGGCAGCTTAACGCCAACCACCTTCAATAATGTTTCTGCCGGCTCGCATACGCTGTATATCCTGCGCCGTGAAGATGGTGCCAAGCTGGATAAAGTTACGCTCACGCCCTCAGCGGGCAGTATTTCAGGTGGAAGCAGCAGCACTACTTCGAGCAGTTCATCCAGTAGTTCTTCCAGTAGTTCCAGTTCCAGCACTTCTAGTTCCAGCTCATCAAGCAGTAGCTCCAGTTCATCAAGTTCCAGTTCGAGTTCTTCAAGCAGCTCGGGTTCGGCGGGTGGCTGTGATGGTGTAAATACCTACCCCAACTGGACCTCTAAAGACTGGGAAGGTGGTGAGCCTAACCATGCCAGTGCCGGTGATCGGATGCAGCATCAAGGTAACCTTTATCAGGCCAACTGGTACACCACCACTGTACCGGGTAGCGACGCCTCCTGGACTCTGATTGGCAGCTGCAGTACCAACCCGACATCCTCATCCAGCTCCAGTTCATCCAGCTCCAGCAGCTCATCAAGCAGCAGTACTTCAAGCTCCAGCTCTAGTTCGAGCACATCGTCAAGCTCCAGCTCTGGTGGGGAGTCGCTGGTGATACAGGAAAATCAACAGGGCTTCTGTCGTGTGGACGGCAGTGTAGATAGCAACAACTCGGGCTACACCGGTGATGGCTTTGCCAATACCGACAACTCTTCGGGCACACAGGTTGTATGGGATGTGAACGTTCAATTCGCCAGTACCTATGCTATTGAGTTCCGCTATGCAAACGGTGGAAGCACTAATCGCATAGGCAGTGTTACTGTCAATGGCTCCTCTAAAGGCAATGTTGATTTCCCTGGCACCGGTTCCTGGGCCAGCTGGAACATTGCCTCCGCGACAGTGAGCCTGAGTGCAGGTAAGAATGAAATCGTGCTGCAGTCCCAGACAGATACGGGCTTGTCCAATATTGACTCTCTGACAGTTGTTGGCAATGGCATGTCTGCGGGTGATTGCGGTGGCAGCACGAGTTCAAGTTCGAGCTCTTCGTCTAGTACATCAAGCACCAGTTCCAGCAGCTCAAGTTCCAGCAGTTCCAGCTCCACATCGGGTGGTGCTTCCCGCTGGCGTATCATCAACACCACTGATATGGGCGCAGACCCGGACGACGAGCAGTCCCTGGTGCGTCAACTGGTGATGGCAAACGAGTACGACATTGAAGGGCTTATCACCACCACCGGCT
>CAJIBL010001008.1_pt1 | contig 39903 bp, 43 predicted proteins | sample 9199351 | NCBI WGS metagenome assembly CAJIBL01 (sample SAMEA7708304, study PRJEB35096) | sediment metagenome | biome: marine neritic benthic zone biome [ENVO:01000025]; feature: sediment [ENVO:00002007]; material: shallow marine sediment [ENVO:03000034] sea grass bed [ENVO_01000059] ...
CGGAATGACGCCTTACCTGTCTTCCTACAGCAAAGGTGAGCACACTATTATTTCCAGTGCGCCTTCAGGCTGTCAGTGAGGCAGGCCAACTAATTTACAGTTCGTTACTGTGAGGTAGTGTTGGGGCTCTTTTTAGAGCCCCTTTTTTTATCTGTTTAAGGCGCCTGTTAGTCACAGGCTATTAGGCGCAGAGCTTGTTTGGCCGAGAAGCAGTGCTTGTTTAGGGATTGCTTTGAAACCGGTGTCATTTTCTGGTTGTCTGGCCGGAAATTTCTCGTCATTTGTCACGGAAATCAACCGCTTGTCTGCGTGTTTCAGCTCCCCAAAATTATTGAACCTGTTAAGTGAAGCGGGTTTTTTCCGACTTTTCTGGTCATCTGTTTTCTTATGTAAAAACTGCTAGATAAGTAAAACCCTATGCAAAAAGTTGTACTTGGTTCTAAATTACTAAAATTATTTTTGTGTTATTTGACGCTATAGTACCATTTTTTGTTGCCGGGTAGCTGCGGTATGCCATATTGGTCATGCCAATATGTGACGCTTCTCTCGTACAGGCGTCAAAATCATCCATTTGAATGCTTTCTGGCACAATAATTGGCACCTAAACAATCATGTGAACTAAAAAAGATCTAAGTGTGTACGTTTTGCGCTCACACTACTTTACGAGTTTTTGCTTGCTGGTTAGACTGGTCAAACCAGTAATGAATACCGTCTGGTTGTTTGCCAGCCTGGTTTTGGTATTAAGCTGTCTTCACTGGATGAGGTGTTTGTTGTTGGTTAGGCATGAAGTTATGTTTTAGACACTGCGTGTCGTGTCGTGAATGATTTAGTAATAAACCAATAAACATAGGTCGTCACATGAAAAATTATATAAGCGCTATTGCAGGCGCGGTCGTACTCGCTTTCAGTTGTGGATCTGCCATTGCGGCAACCGGATATGCCACGCAAAACGGAGGGACCACCGGTGGTAAGGGCGGTTCCGTCGTTCGCGCCTCTTCAGGTACTGAAATCCACCAAGCTATTTGTGCTCGAGCAGCCGATGATACCCCTCTTATTATTGAAGTTGAGGGAACGATTACACCAGGCAACACCAAGAAGGCCAGCGGCAGCTGTAACACCGCTGACGGCGTTATAGAGCTCAAAGAGATCGAAAATATTTCCATTATCGGTGTTGGCGGCGGAGCCCTGTTTGATGAGATTGGTATTCATATCCGCTCATCCAGAAACATCATTCTGCAAAACCTCTACGTTCGCGATGTTAAAAAGTCTGGTGGAACCACATCTAATGGTGGTGACGCGATTGGTATGGAATCCAATGTATCCAATATTTGGGTCGACCATGTGACGCTGGAAGCCTTTGGTGGCGAAAGTGAAGGTTACGATGGCCTGTTCGATATGAAGGCTAAGACCAACTATGTGACTCTCTCTTACAGTATTCTTAAAAATTCTGGTCGCGGTGGTCTCATTGGTTCCAGTGAAAGCGAAACGGGTAACGGCCCTGTAACTTTCCATCATAACTACTACATCAATCTTGATTCCCGTATTCCCCTGTTGCGTGAAGCGACGGCTCATATCTACAACAACTATTACGACGGTATCAACAAGTCTGGCATTAACTCCCGTGCTGGCGGTAAGGCCAAAGTAGAGCACAACTACTTTCAGAACTCCAAAGACCCACTGGGCACTTTCTACACTAATGAGATGGGCTATTGGGACGTGGAGGGCAATGTTTTTGATAATGTGACCTGGACCGATGATAAGGATAAAAACCACCCGGCGGGGCCAGATGTTAAGTCCACCACGTCCATGAGCGTTCCTTATTCCTATATTCCGGACGACGCTTCTTGCATACCGCAAATCATCCAGACAACAGCCGGTGCAAATAATGGTTTGCTGACTTCCGATGGCTCTTGTAAAGCAAGCATTCCTGATCCTACTCCAACTCCGGTTCCAACTGCAGTGCCTTCTGTTGAGCCAAGCTCAGAGCCTACTTCCGAACCAGGCGGAGAGCCAGTGGCTCCCGATGGTGATGAGGTGTTAAACATTACCGAATCGGGCAAATCCAGTGACTTTTTTGATATCTCAGGTAACCTTTCATCATCAAAAGGCACTGTAAGTTACAAGGGTTTAAGCTTGACGCAAGCGTTAAAGATTGAATCGAGCACCTCCATTACATTTACTTCTGGAAGTGCTGGTGCTTTAACGCTGGTGTTTAATGAGGGTGAAGATGGCGATATCAAAATTAATGGTACAAGCCAGTCTGTATCTAACGGTGTGCTTTCCGTAGCGCTATCAGCAGGCAGCCATTCAATCAGTAAAGATGATGTGATGAACTTGTATTACATCAGCCTTGCATATGAAGGCGGCGCTGAACCGACGGCTGAACCTTCAAGCTCCAGTTCCTCAAGCAGTTCGAGTTCAAGCAGCTCTAGTTCATCTTCTAGCTCATCGACCTCAAGTTCCAGTTCGAGCTCGAGCTCAAGCTCTTCCAGTACGGGTGGCTCAAGCGGCGGGAGCTGCGACGGTGTGAATGTCTATCCGAACTGGACTGCCTCTGACTGGGCTGGTGGAGCACCGAACCATGCAGAAGCCGGTGACCAAATGGTATACGAGGGTAAGCTTTATCAAGCTAACTGGTACACCAACGCCGTTCCTGGTACCGATTATTCATGGGCGCTTGTTGCAAGTTGCGGTGATGTACCTTCGCCAAGCTCAAGCAGTAGTTCAAGCTCCTCTACCAGCTCGACTTCAAGCAGTTCCAGCTCAAGTAGCTCAAGCTCTGGCGGTGGTGTTGTCATTGGTGGAGACTGTGAGGCCCTGATCAATGACCCGAATGTAAATTGGCGTGAATCTGACCTGCAGACAGACCAGGAGATCGTCGAATGTCTTTCTTCTTCTCTCGGAAAGCCAGTAGGTTACGGCGAAAATGCAACCGGTGGATATAATCCAAGCGGCGGCAGCAAGCTGGTAGTGATTACCAATGACTTCCCAGAGCAGCAGATCTTTGAGGCGATATCTTCACCAGAGCACACCTGGATAGTGTTCGACAAAGAGGACTTCCGCAATGAAACTACGATATCTATGCACGCTATTGATTGTGACGACTCTGATGTACAGAGCGCCCTTGGCCTGAGTGCAGCTCAGTGCCGAGACCCCGTCGGCACCTGCGGTGGGTCAGCCAGCTGTCTTGAAGACTTTTATAACAGCGATCTGAACGATAAAGACCTGCCAATTCGAAACAAGCTGATTGACTCTAACACTACTATTGACGGTCGAGGTTCGAGTGCATACTTCCTGTTCAACGGCTTCAAGATAGGCGCTGACAGCAGCGGCAAGTCTACTCACCAATCGAAGAACGTGATTTTGACCAATCTCGACTTCCGTGGTGTTGGTCACACTGAAGATCATGGTCTTGACCCCGACATGGTTCGAGTGACTGGTGAGTCGCACGACGTATGGATTCATCAGAATACCTTCGACAACACCGGTGATGCCGCCTTCGATATAAAAGTGGGTGGGTACGATGTAACTATCTCCTTTAACAAGCTGATCAATGTTAAGCGCGCATCGTTGCATGGCTCCAGCGACAGTCGAGAAATCAACTCGCAGATCACCAGTACTATGCTTGGCAACCTGTTTATTACGGAAGATAAGTACTTTGGCGACAGCAAGTTCAACGCAATGCGCCGGGTTCCGCTACTACGACGTGGTACGACTCACTTGCTTAACAACGTGTTCTATGGCTACCGCAAAGATTTAATGAGTGTGCGTAAAGGTGGTGCTGCTGTAGTTGAAAACAATATGTTCCTGAATAACGTGGATAACAGCAAAGGTGATGATCTGGGTGACTGGGTAGAAAATATCCTTGCTGATGTTGTCAGTGAAGGTGGAATTAAAGTTACTGGTACGTCAGTCTATGAGGCCAATTCCAGCTGCGCTATTGCCGGTGCCTCGGGCTCAATGGATTACTCCGAAGGTAGTACACCGAATGTAAATGGCGCTTATAACTCCGCCTCTAAGAGCACCATTAGCAGTAACCTGTTCTCTGTGGGTGACGATCTGCGAAGATATGTCATGGCAACAGCGGGTAAAGGGGGTATGACACCTTATCTGTCTGCATATGCTGAAAGTCAGTACTCCATCATTTCCAACGCGCCGTCGGGCTGCCAGTAGTAGAAAAGCAATAACGATTTATTGGTTATAAATAGGTGCGTGAAGGGGCTCTTTTTAGAGCCCCTTTTTTTAATTTGATTTTGCGTATGTCGCGCCGTTGAGTTAGTCTTGGTGTTAAAAATTTTATTCTAGGCAAATAATAAATGGCTCTAAAATTTGGCTTTCTCATTTCTTTGTTACTCCTTATAACTAATGCTTTTGCGAAGGACTGTACGGTGTGGGTCACCAAAGACGGCAATGTACCCGGAACCGAGGCGAAAGTTGTATTTACAAGGCTATCAGCTGCGCTTTCATCAGATGCATCCAAAACGTGTGAATATTTTAAAATTGTACTCAGCGAAGGTGATTTCAGAGAGCGGGTTGTTGTTGACCGGTCTAATGTTGAAATAGTAGGGGGGGGGCAAGGGAAAACACGCATTGTGAACAATCTTTACGCCGATATTGCCGGTAAATATTATCCGGAGGGGTGGGGAACGCCGGGTTCTGCCACGATGGTTATTCGCGGGCAGAATGTGAGCCTGAAAGCCCTCACGGTCGAGAATGATTTTGATTACCTTAAATCCGACGCTTTGCCAAAAGGGCACAAAGAGAAGGTAAAAGCTGCCCAGGCGGTAGCACTGCTGCTTGATAAAGGTAGTGACATGGTATGGCTCGAAAATGTTTCACTGCTGGGTTATCAGGATACGCTGTTTGCCCATGGTGGACGCGCCTATATTAATAAGTCCGAAATTGCCGGTAATGTTGATTTTATCTTCGGTGGCGGGCAGGTATTGATTGAAGACAGTAAAATAATCTCCAGGAAACGGGCCCGAACACATAAGCCTGGTGACATTCAGGGGCATGTTACTGCGCCCTCCACCTCAATTAAAAAGGCTTATGGCATAGTCTTTAAAAATTGCGAATTACTTGCTGAAGAGGGTGTTGCTGATAAATCTCATACACTTGGCAGGCCTTGGCATCCAACCACTACCTTTGAAGACGGAAGGTATGCCGATCCGGAGGCGATTGGTTACGCCCTGTTTTATGAGACGAAAATGGGGCCACACATTTCCGAAAATGGTTGGGGTAGTATGAGGGGAACCGGCAGGGATGGCACCAAGAGTCTTACCTTTACGCCAGACGACTCGCGCTTTTATGAGTGGAAAAGCTCGGGTGAGGGGGCACATAGCTCTTACCCCGCCCGGAACAAGCGAAAGCTTGATGACGCCGAAGCCACAATGAAGGCAATTGAGAAAGAGCATTTTCAGGGTTGGCAGCTTAAATCTAAATAAGCCAGGTTTAGCACTTTTCTTGTGATCTGCTTCTCATGAGATATAGAAGTATTTCTAAGTTTGCAACTTCTACAGTTGGTTGGTGCTTACTTAGCTACCAATTACTGCGCCGCTGTCTAAAATGTGCTCTCCCTTTCGCTTAGAAGGAGGGCCACAGGTGGCAAAGAAAGAAACAGGGTTTGCATCGAACATATTCGGTCTATTTAAACGAAAAACGAAAACAAAAACATCAGCAAAATCAAAAGGGCAGACAAACAAGGTTCTGAAAAGCGATTTTAGGGCGGTTAAAATAGTTCCTGCCACCGTAGCCTGTGAGGCGGCAAAACTATTGGCTGATACGGTGTATCTCACTCGCGAAGCTCCACTATTGCCATTGACAGACTGTTCCAACAGTACCACTTGTGCTTGTAAGTATAAGCATTTACAGGACAGGCGTAGTCAGCTGCGCAGAGACTCAGACAATGGGCTTCCTGAAAAATTTGTAGACGATGAACGACGTATGACCAGGGATCGGCGTCGTGGCGAGGTCGATGTTTGGAGTTCAGCTAAATAGCTTGGTGTTTTGTTATAACAGGTAAAATAGGTAGCTCGAAATTATCTATTTATTTTTTAGTTCTCTGTGTCAGGCGGGTTTGTAGCTTTACAATTGTGTATCCATTACGCGTAAAGGGCTCGCATAAAGCACTTATTAACTTGTCATAAAAAATTGCCAAGTTAATAAAATTTTTTGTTTAGATCAGTACAAAAATTGCGATACCTGTTTGCACGCTTTGGCTCAGTTTTATTCTTCTCCAGTTGGCCTGCCAATGGTGGCGAGAATGCCACCGTCTACGTACACAATTTGCCCGGTAATAAAGTCACTGGCTTTTGATGCTAAAAAGATAGTTGCACCTTGCAAGTCGTCAGGGTCTCCCCACTTTCCCGCGGGTGTGCGGTTGATAATAAAATCATTAATAGGGTTGCCCTCAACTCGAATCGGGGCGGTTTGGCTGGTGGCAAAATAGCCAGGTCCAATTCCATTTACCTGCACATTAAATCTGGCCCACTCGGTGGCCATATTGCGAGTAAGCATTTTTAGGCCTCCTTTGGCTGCTGCATACGCGCCAACGGAGTCTCTTCCGAGCTCGGACATCATTGAGCAGATATTAATAACTTTACCTGTACCGCGTTTTACCATTTGTTTTGCGACTGGTCGAGTCATGGTGAACACGCCAGTTAAATCTGTTTTAATCACCAGCTCCCATTCATCCAGAGGCATATCCAACAAGGGCGTCCTGCGAATAATGCCAGCGTTGTTGACCAGGATATCTATTGGGCCTACATCTTTTGTAATCGTCGCAACAGCATTTTCCACCTGCTGTTCATCAGCAACATTAAAGCGATAGCCGTGTGCATCATAGCCATCGGCTTTATATTCTGTTACAGCCTTGTCTATCTTTTCCTGGGATGAGTGCCCGTTGATAGCAATGGTTGCTCCAGCGCTGGCAAGCCCTTTTGCCATGGTCATGCCGAGGCCGTGCGTAGCACCGGTAATCAGTGCAACTTTTCCCGAAAGGTCAAATAGTGGATGTGTCATTGGGAGTACTTCTGTAGAGGGATTAGACGAAGGCGGCTGCTGGCGGCAGCCGCTGAAACAAAAAACTTACTCAGGCAAATCGTTCTCACCTTTAACGTAACCGAAGTTAGCCAGTATGCCTCCATCAACGTAGATCACCTGTCCGTTAATGAACTCTGCTGCTTTCGACGATAAGAATAATGCTGCGTTGGCAATATCATCTGGTTCTCCCCAGCGCGCAGCGGGTGTGCGAGTCATAATTAAATCATTAAATGGGTGGCCATTTTCGCGGATTGGCGCTGTTTGGGCGGTGGCGATATAGCCAGGCCCAATACCGTTAACCTGCAAGCCGTACTTGGCCCACTCACAACACATATTCTGCGTTAACAGTTTTAAACCACCCTTGGCAGAAGCGTATGCTGACACAGAGTTACGGCCGTAAACACTCATCATGGAGCACATATTGATAATCTTTCCTGCGCGCTTTTCAATCATTTTAGGTGCAACACGCTTGGACATAATAAGTGGAGATACCAGGTCAACATCAATGACTTGTCGGTAGTCTGCAATGTCCATATCAAGAATAGGAATACGCTTGATAATACCGGCGTTGTTAACCAGGATATCGACATCACCAACATTACTTTCGATTTCAGAAATGCCTTTGTCAACCTGAACTTCATCGGTTACATCGAATACTAAAGTGTAAACATCGATGCCATCTTTAGCATATTCCGCTTTCGAGGCGTCGAGCTTTTCCTGTGAAATATCATTGACGCAGATTTTAGCACCAGCCAGTCCAAGAATTCGGCCGATGGCAAAACCGATGCCGTGTGTGCCACCGGTTACCAAGGCGACTTTGCCTTTTAGATCAAAAAGTTCATTAACCATAGTTAGTCCCACATAAGTGCATAGTTAAATTAAGAGAGCGGCCGACCTGCAATCGGGTCAGCGCGGTGAAGAATTGAGTTTTATTTGAGCGTAGACGGCAAGTGGTGGTCCATATCTGTGTAGTCCAGGTTTTCACCTGCCATACCCCAGATAAAGGTGTAGCTCGCTGTGCCGACACCGGAATGCATCGACCAAGGTGGTGATACAACGGCTTGCTCATTACCCACCCAGATGTGGCGGGTTTCATCTGCTGGCCCCATAAAGTGGCATACCGCAGATTCCTCTGGAATATTAAAATAAAAATAGGCTTCCATACGGCGGCTATGGGTGTGTTGTGGCATGGTATTCCAAACGCTACCGGGTTTGAATTCAGTCATACCCATTTGCAGTTGACATGTTTCCACTACACCGCTAATTAGCAATTGATTAATGCGTCTTTCGTTGCAGGTTTCCGAGGCACCAAGCTCCAGCACATTGGCGTCTGCCAAACCAACTTTTTTGGTCGGGTAAGCGGTATGTGCGTTTGCAGAGTTAATATAAAATTTAGCAGGATTTGCCGCGTCTGCGCTGGCGAAGGTCACTTCCTTGGTGCCTTTGCCGATGTACAGCGCTTCGCTATTTTCAATTTCGTAACTTTCACCGTCGACGGAGATGATACCCTTGCCGCCAATGTTAATGGTGCCCAGTTCACGTCGCTCAAGGAAGTAATCCGCACGCAACTGATCAACGGCTTCGAGAGCCAGTGTACTGTTAACCGGCATGGCGCCGCCCACTATCACTCTGTCGTAGTGGGTATAAACAAAATTAACTTCATCTGCGCTGAAGATTTTCTCAATCAGAAAATGCTTGCGAAGTTTGTCTGTGTCGTAACTCTTGTAATCGTCTTTATGAACGGCAAAGCGTTCTTCAATATTCGTGCTCACTATTCAGCCCCTTTTAGTAGGTGATACATTTCTATGCCTGAAAGTATAAATGGACCATTGCCTTTCGGGTCATTTTCGTAAACCTGTTCGCTCATGTAGTAGCGGTAGCTGCCATCGCGGCCGTAACCGAGACCTGCGACATGGCAAATATTGGTCATGGAGATGGAACCGTCTGCATGTACGTTAGCGAATTCGTTAATAAGACCCTGGTAGGAATCCAGGGCTGCTTGTTTAAATTCTGGAGGAAGGTAACCCAGGCGTAGCCCTTTTGCGAAGAAGTAGGAGAACATGGCTGTGGCGCTGGATTCACGGTAGTTGCCTGGCGCATCAGGCTTGTTCATAACTTGCCACCAGGTGCCTGTTTCTTTGTCCTGATATTTTACCAAGGTTTTTGCCAGGTCCTCAGACATTTCCAGTAAGGGCTTGCGCAACTCTATTTCGTCTTCTGGAATCAGCGCCAGTACGTCAACCAGGGCCATTGAAAGCCAGCCAACGCCGCGAGCCCAAAACTCTGGCGACAAACCTGTTTCTGAGTCTGCCCAGACCTGTTTTTTTGATTCGTCCCAGGCATGGTAATAAAGGCCGGTTTCGGCATTGCGCAGGTACTTTTGCGTAAGTACAAATTCTTTTACGACCTCTTCAATACCGTGTTCATCTTTAAAGGTAGCGGCGTACTCTGTCAGAAATGGCATGCCCATATAAACACCGTCCAGCCATACTTGAGAGGGGTAGCGTTTTTTATGCCAGAACGCGCCTTCTGTTGTTTTGGGGTGGTGTTTAAGCTGGTCTCTCAGATGGTCTGCGGCAATTTTGTATTTTTCCTCCGCTGTAGTCTTATAAAGCTGAAGAACCGCCGGCCCAGGTGCAACTGCATCGATATTGTAATTCGATTTTGTGTACGACAGGATATCGCCATTGTTCTGTATGAAGCTGCCAGTGACTTTTTCCAGGACGTCTCTATAAGCTGTGTTACCCGTTGCCTCAAACAGCTTGTAGTAGGCCATTGGTTGCAGGCCAACAATGTCATATTCAAATCTTGGGATGCGACGGCGGTGCGTATCCCAACCTTCTGCGTGATAGAGCAGCGTTTTGCGTTCTAACTCCGAGTCCGCCAGTTTTTTACTCCAGTCAAGCGCTTGCTCCGCTGTCATTTTTTCGGATTTAGCCCTTGCAGAGGTCTCTGTTTTTATGCGGACTCGGGGTGCTAAAGTCAGCATTTCAGCTTGCTTGTCCAGCCAGGCGGTAAACTCTTCTTTAGTGCTGATTCCCTTGCCATGCTCTCCCTGCCAGGCTGCGCCAAAGTAGTACCTCAGGTGATTACCGTTGGTTCTCATTTGTGCGGTATAGGATTTTTCATCGTCCACTATCTTTCTGAAGTCTCGTCTTTGGAAGAAAACGGCCATACCCAAGTTGTCTTCAGCCAGGCTTTGTTTTCCCCAGCTGGCCAAATAGGTGAAAGCTTCGCCGGGAATATCCTGGCTGCCGATAATAGCTTCTGTGTTTTTGTGTTTTACGACACCAATGGCAAGATTTGGCAGGCTATCACTTAGGTTCAGCCTGGCCTTCACCAGCCTGCTGCCCGCCACCATCGACAAGTGCGCATTTAAGTCCAGGGTCTGTTCATTTATCTGCCAGTCTTTGTAAAGGATATTAAATGACGAGAATATTGAGCCGTTGTTAACAATTGTTGCGGTTCGGCTGGAGGTGTCTTTAACGATATTGACTTTTTTGCCATCCCAGAAGCCATAGCCTCCTGCTCCAAGAGATTGACCTACTTTAAGGACATCCATGCCCCAATCTTGCATTTCATGGTAGGAGTCATAACCGTCCTGACCGACTTTTTGTAAGGAGGGCTCAGTGACACTTTTACCGAAGATATCGAAACCGTTTCGCCAATCAAGATATACGCGGTAGGCAACTTTGTCCGACTCAATGCCTGGGCCCTCATAGCGAATCCAGTATGAATGATCGGTATAATAGTCGGGAGGTGTTAAGGTGTTAACGTTGGTAAAAGTACCACCTTTATATTCCTTAAAACCTTTATATTTTTCACCTTTGGTATGGTCTACCCACTGGCCACCATCTAACATGGATATTTCGGCCTGAGTCATTTTGGCGAATTCTGTTTGCGACTTTGTTGGGTCTGCAACAATATCCAGGACCACCGTTTGCTCCGCTGTTAAATCAACAGCGAAAATGATTCCATCTTTTTTACCATCAGCGTCTTTGTCGATGGCCTGGCTGGGTAATTGGCTTTTATTGTTTAGCACCACCAGGTGCTTGTTGATGTCGGCACCTTCAGTAAGCCCAAGCTCATAAAAGCTTAAATACTGCGTTGAGTTGGGGCGATCAAACGATGAGGGGTTACTGATTTCAATTGTTGCGACAGACTTGGCTTTGGTTGTTGATGTGTCAGTGGAACTGGTTGTGCTGGAGTTGCACCCGCCAAGCACTGCAAGGCTGCCACAAAGCATCGCCATTCGATGAAGATTTTTAATCATTAAATAACCCTCTGTTATTAAAATAAAAAGCGCCAGCAGGACTGGCGCTAGATACCTACTTTGATAGTCTGAAGTAAGCTTATGCTCAATAAGCGACGCTAAACAACGAGCGCATGAGCGAACACCTGAAAAATTTCAAGTCATGTAAACGGGGTATAAATGGTCGAATATCTCATCGGCCAACAACAACCGGTTACGTTAAAGGCAATAAGCAGGGAAAAACTCAACTGCAACCTAGCGTCCAAAACGCCTAGCGCCTATAGCACATGCGGCCTCTAAGCGAGAGTCCTATCCTGAGCAGCAATACTGGCATAGATTGGTAAGTCAATCAATATTACCTGTATTACCAATTTTGCCTGTGCCCTCTTTGGCTAGCCTGAAAAGAGGCTGCCGTTAATCATCACTCCTTCGAGTTTCAGCTTGTTGACGTGCTCGATAACGCCGTTATTTTCAGCCTTATGGAATACCGCATTGGTGACTCGCAGGCCCTCAATGGGGGCACGCTCAAAACCCCTGACTTTGAATACCTGTTTGGCATTTTGGCACTCCAGGTTTTCAATCTGTACATTGCGAACGATGGGGTCAAACCGACCTGCATCGCCCTCCTCATAGTGGAAGTTGATGACAATGGCGTCGCGTACCTGACCAATCTTGGTGTTTCTCATAAACAGGTTTTCCAGAAGACCACCTCTTACGGAGTTGGTTTTAATCCGGAAGCCCCTGTCGAGGTCCGGGCTGCTCATCTCGTTGTTTTCCGCGAATACATTTTTCACTCCGCCAGAAATTTCGCTACCAATTACCACGCCACCATGGCCTGCGCGCATCTTGCAGTCGCGAATAACAATGTTCTCGGTGGCAACGCCAATTCGGCGCCCATCGTTGTTCCGGCCTGATTTAATGGCTATGCAATCGTCTCCGGTATCGAAATAGCAATTTTCGATAAGCACATTTTTACAGCTTTCTGGGTCACAGCCATCAGAATTTGGGCCAAGGCTTTCCAGATGAACGCCCTGAATCTTAACGTTCTCACACAATACCGGGTTAAGCAGCCAGAACGGTGCGTTGACAATGGTGACATCCCGGATTACCACGTTTTTACAAAGGTAGGGCTGCACAAAAGGAGGCCTCAGGTAGTGGCCGCCGGCATACATCCGTTGTTCAGGGGGCGCACCAGCTTCAGCGTCGGCAAACAGTTGCTCACGGCTTGCTTTTTGGGACGGGTAGCCCTCAACTCCCCATTCTTTATTGCCTTTCCATGCCCACCAATGGGTCGGGTCGGCCTGACCATCCAGTGTGCCTTTGCCGGTAAGTGCAATATTCTCTTCGCCGTATGCATAGATGAGCGGGGAGTACCCCATATGCTCAACACCCTCCCAGCGGGTGAAAACAGCGGGCAGGTAATCTTCCGGTTTGTTCGAAAATTTAAGTGTTGCGCCCTCATCGATATGAAGGTTCATATTTGACTTCAAGTGTATCGGCCCACAGCCATATTCGCCTCCGGTTATGAGGATTTTGCCTCCTCCAGCCCGGTGGCATGCGGCAATGGCTTTTTCGATGGCTTCAGATGCATCTTGCCCCGGCACCGCTCCAAAACTCGTTATGTCAAAGGTCTGGTCTGGAAACTGTGGTTCCGTTATTGCGGCCACTATTTTGTCCGCAAATGCCCAGTCGATCTGTTTGCTCTTCGCTGGCGATGATGTACAGGCAGTTAGTGACAGGCTTGTGGTCGAGAAAGCACAGGGAAGAGATAAAGCTGCAAAACCTCTCAGCAGCGAACGTCTATCGAGGCTCATAAGTACGCTCCAAAGTTATCCTTACAAAGGCTACTGGTTTAAAGGTAGGGCTATGAAAAAACATGCGGACTAAGCTTCTTGTCACACGTGTAGTAATTGCTAAGTATAGACACGCTTTGCCGCGTTTATGGTCTGATTGAACAGTATGTTAAATCATGGAAAACCGGGAACGGTTTCTTTCAACGCTTCTACGGGCTTCCTCAACAGCAGTTGCTTCAGTGGCGTCCAATAGTTGCTGTATTACGCGAGTGAGGTGCTCTCGCATTGCGGTGCGCGCGGCTGCAGAGTCTCTGCGCTCCAGGGCGTCCAGGATCTCGCGGTGTTCTTCAATGCGTGGCAAAGAGCCAGCCTGGCGCACCTTTTCGAGTATTCTCGCAGAAATTGGCGAGCTGTTACGGAGGTGCCAGAGGTGTTCGCAAACGGATACGATGGCTTCGTTTTTGGTGGCTCGTGCAATGATCATGTGGAAATTCTGATCAGCCTTTTCGAATCTTGGTTCTCCCTGGTTTTCTGCAACCATACCATCCAGCGCCTCCTGCAACTCCTGCAGTTCTTCGTCGCTAATGAGTTTTGCTGCTAGATCTGCGGCCTCACCTTCGAATAGAATGCGAGCCTCCAGAATGTCGAACGGGCCAATATCAAGATCGGTAGTTGAAGCTTGTTTTGGGCCTTCGCTGCAGACATATACGCCTGAACCACCGCGAACTTCCACGTAACCGGCTATTTCCAGGGCGATAATGGCTTCACGAATGGTCGGGCGGCTGACATCGAAGCGTTCAGCCAGTTTTCGTTCGGCAGGTAAGCGTGAAGCAGGTGGGTATTCTCCATCACGAATCGCGGCAGCAAGAAGTTCCGCCACTTTTTGATAAAGGCGGCTGCGCGTTGTTTGTATAGAGTCATTCATCATTATCATTTTATTTCTCTGTCTGTTTCCGCCGGCATTTTAAAGTCGGTTCATTATCTGCCTGAAGTAGGTGATTCAACTCACGCTTGTAGGTTTTCGTGCCACAGATGGTGGTTGAATTCCATAGCGGTCAGACAGCTATAGGGCAACGCTAGTGTGAGAAACTCTAGTCTATACAAGCCTGTAGCGGAGTTTAGCAAAGAAGATTGCGTACTAACAAGGCAGTTTGTCAGGATTTAGTCTTACCAAACTTGTATTGCGGTCTGACCAATAAGCTGTTAAATTTCAGAAGTGTTGTATGTAAGTGTCCCATATTTGGGGCTCGCTGCCCTGTAAGCCAGTAGAATCGGGCGCTCAGTAGTAATTTTAGAGGATAGCAATGGCAAAAGTTATACGGCTGGATAAAAACGATAATGTGCTTGTGGCACTGTCAAATCTCTCGAAAACAGAACTGTTGTCTTTCGAGGGTGGCATGCTGGAGGTGCGCGATACGGTTGGGCATATGCATAAGATCGCTGCAGAGCCTATTAAGAGTGGCGCACCGATCGTTAAGTACGGGCAGGTCATTGGTTTTGCCAAGGGCGATATCGGTCTTGGTGAGCATGTACATGTGCATAACTGCGTTGTCGGTGATGTTGTCAAGGATTATGCTTTTTGCAGTCGGGCGGAGTCCACCGATTATATAGACTCGCTTAGTCGAGCGACCTTTAAGGGGTTTCGGCGTGCTTCAGGCAAAGTGGGTACGCGTAACTTCATTGGCGTTCTGACTACTGTTAACTGCTCAGCAACCGTTGCCCACCATATCGCCAAGGCCTTTAATGGCCCTGATACCCTGGCGGAATTCCCCAATGTAGACGGTGTTGTGGCTCTCGGTCATGAAACCGGCTGTGGAATGCGTACAGAGGGCACGGGTTATGAGGTACTGCGTCGTACTTTTGAAGGTTTTGTGCGCCATCCAAACTTTGGTGGCGTGCTGCTCGTGGGGCTCGGGTGTGAGTCTATGCAGGTCGAGCGTCTGTTGGATGAGTCTGGTCTGAAGAATTCTGATACTTTTTTAAGCTATACGATTCAGGATGTAGGTGGAACACGAAAGTCTATTGACAAGGGCATTGATGCACTGAAAACCCTGTTACCCAAAGTGAATGCAGCTGAGCGTACCGACTGTCCTGCCAGTGAGCTGACGCTGGCTGTTCAGTGCGGAGGTTCCGATGCCTTCTCTGGTATTACAGCGAACCCGGCTCTGGGTTCAGCGTCAGACTTGTTGGTTAAAAATGGCGGCTCGGTTATTTATTCGGAAACACCAGAAATCTTTGGTGCTGAGCACCTGCTAACGCAAAGAGCTCAGTCTCCGGAAATCGCAGAAAAGCTGTTGCAGCGAATTCGCTGGTGGGAAGAGTACACCCGGGCGAGTGGCTTTGAGTTGAATAACAATCCGTCGCCAGGTAATAAAGAAGGCGGTTTGACAACGATTTTAGAAAAATCGCTGGGGGCACAGGCAAAGGGCGGTTCTACTATCCTCACTGATGTTTTGCTGTATGGAGAGTTGCTCAAAACTGAAGGGCTGGTATTTATGGATAGTCCTGGATACGACCCCGTGTCCGTTACAGGGCAGGTTGCTTCGGGCGCGAATGTTATTTGTTTTACCACCGGCCGAGGGTCTGCTTTTGGGTTTAAACCTGTTCCCTGTCTTAAGCTTTCAAGTAATACCACTGTCTATGAACATATGACTGACGATATCGATATCAATTGCGGCACGATTCTGGATGAGGGGGAGTCAATAGAGGAGTCGGGTGAGCGCATCTTTAATCAGGTGCTTGCTGTTGCCTCTGGTGAGTTAAGTAAAAGCGAATTGCTGGATTATGGTGACAACGAATTCAACCCATGGAAGATCGGCGCAGTGGTATAATCTTTAAACGATTTTTAAAGGAATGCACGAAAAGGCAGCACTCTTGTGGGTGCTGCTTTTTTTGTGTGCATAACTTATATTGGTGCTGATTTCAAATAAAAATGAGTGATTATGTTGCAAGTCAACACTTGATTAATGATAAGTAGGTAAGGTGCGCGACAGCTTGGGAATGCTTCGCATATTAAAGAGTAAGGGGGAGCGCGATGAAAATAGCAGTTCTGAAAGAGCGCAGGGAGCATGAGAAACGGGTGGCAGTAACACCCGAGACAGCAAAAAAACTTATAGCGAAAGGTCAGGAGGTGTTGGTGGAAACTGGCGCCGGCGCTGCCAGTCGTTACTCAGATCAATCGTATAAAGACGCCGGGGCGCAAATAATTACTGACCCGGCCGAGTTGCTTAAGTCTGCGGATATTTTATTAAAGGTTCAGCGTCCGTTGCTCAGTGGCGAAGCCAGGCTTGACGAGTTGTCTGGCTTGAAATCCGGGGCGGTAATTATATCTGTGTTGTCACCGTTTAACGCGCCTGAGTCCGTGTCTCAGTATGCTGCTGCCGGAGTAACGGCAATGGCGATGGAGTTTGTGCCGAGGATAACGCGTGCGCAAACCATGGACGTATTAAGTTCTCAGAGTAATCTGGCGGGTTATCGTTCAGTTCTCGATGCGGCCTATGAGTATGGGCGTGCCATGCCGATGATGATGACCGCTGCAGGTACAGTTGCCCCCGCCAAGGTTATGGTGCTCGGAGCGGGTGTAGCTGGTTTGCAGGCTATTGCAACCGCTCGCCGTATGGGAGCAATTGTTTCCGCAACGGATGTTCGCCCCGCTGCTAAAGAGCAGGTGGAAAGTTTGGGGGGCAAGTTTGTGATGGTGGAGTCTGACGAGATGGCTGATGCTGAGACAGCAGGTGGTTATGCCAAAGAGATGAGTGAGGACTTTAAGCGTAAGCAAGCGGAGTTGGTTGCGGCAACCCTGGCGAAACAGGATATGGCGATCTGCACCGCATTGATACCCGGTAAGAAGGCGCCAACCTTGATTACTGAAGAAATGGTTCACTCCATGAGAGAGGGCTCGGTTATTGTTGACCTGGCAGTTGAACAGGGTGGCAACTGTGAGTTGTCCAAGCCGGGTGAGGTTGTGGAGGTAGAAGGTGTGTCCATTGTTGGTCACTACAATCTGCCCAGCCGCCTGGCGGCCGATGCGAGTTCGCTCTACGCGCGTAACCTGCTCGCTTTTCTTGAGCCGCATATCGATGCTGAGACCAATGCCATTAACTTTGATTGGGAGGATGAAATTATCGCGGCGACCGTGTTAACCCGTGACGGCAATATTGTTCATTCCCTGTTTGCTGGAGAGGAGGGCTGATAATGCACGGTGATTTTGTATCTCAATTATCTATTTTTGTATTGGCGGTTTTTGTTGGCTATTACGTGGTGTGGAGTGTTACTCCGGCATTGCATACACCGCTAATGGCGGTAACAAACGCGATTTCCAGTGTGATTATCGTGGGCGCTTTGATAGCAACAGGTCCCGCCGATTTTAGTCTTGCAAAATTGCTTGGTTTTATTGCCATGATTCTTGCAGCTGTCAACATATTTGGTGGTTTCGCTGTCACCCAGCGTATGCTCGCCATGTATAAAAAGAAGAAGTAGGGGGCAACTATGGATTTTACGGCTTTGGCGTACCTGGTTGCGTCTGTATTGTTTATTCTCGCATTGCGCGGGTTAAGTTCACCCGAAACTTCACGCACGGGTAACCTGTTCGGTATGGTGGGTATGGCGCTCGCCATTATTACTACGGTGGTGAGCCCCGAAATCAAGTCCTACCTTTGGATTGTTGTGGCGTTGGCGATAGGCGCCGCTATCGGCCTTACTATAGCGTCCCGCATTGCAATGACGGCAATGCCTCAACTGGTGGCGGCTTTCCACAGCCTGGTGGGGATGGCAGCCGTGCTGGTGGCGGCCGCAGCATACTCCAACCCTGGCGCTTTCAAACTGCTTAATGCAGCGGGGGAAATTTACTATGCAAGCCGCATAGAAATGTCTCTCGGCGTGGTAATCGGGGCAATAACCTTTTCCGGGTCTGTCATTGCCTTTACCAAACTACAGGGGCTTGTCTCCGGGGCGCCTGTTGTGTTCAAGGGGCAGCACCCACTCAATGCCTTGCTTGGTTTGGTGATGATTGGCTTGATGGTTGTCTTTTATTCAAATCAGTCACCTGACATCTTCTGGGCGATGACTGCCCTGGCTTTTGTCATTGGCGTGCTCATTATCATCCCTATTGGCGGAGCGGATATGCCGGTTGTGGTGTCCATGCTCAACTCCTATTCTGGCTGGGCGGCTGCGGGAATTGGTTTCACGCTTCATAACAATGCTCTTATTGTTACGGGGGCGCTGGTAGGCTCCTCCGGTGCGATTCTTTCTTATATTATGTGTAAAGGCATGAACCGCTCATTTATTAACGTGATCCTTGGCGGCTTTGGTGGCGACTCTACTGAAGTTGCAGCTGGTGCAGCAGAGGAGCGGCCTGTGAAGCAAGGTAGCGCTGATGATGCTTCCTTTATTATGAAGAATGCAGGTTCGGTGATTATTGTTCCCGGTTATGGAATGGCTGTGGCTCAGGCCCAGCATGCCCTCAGGGAGATGGGCGATGTGCTGAAAGCGGCAGGGGTCGATGTTAAGTATGCTATTCACCCTGTTGCAGGGCGTATGCCGGGGCATATGAACGTTCTTCTGGCGGAAGCCAATGTTCCTTATGATGAGGTCTTTGAGCTAGAGGATATAAACAGTGAGTTCCAGGGCGCTGATGTTGCTTTTGTCATTGGGGCTAATGACGTGACAAACCCCGCAGCTAAGACGGATCCCCAGAGTGCCATTTATGGTATGCCTATTCTGGATGTGGAGAAGGCTCGCACGGTGCTGTTTGTTAAGCGCGGTATGTCCGCTGGATACGCGGGCGTGCAAAATGAGTTGTTCTTCCGTGACAACACCATGATGCTCTTCGGTGATGCCAAGAAAATGGTAGAAGGCATCATCCGCAGTATGGATTAGTCGCCTCACCCTGCTACTGGCGCCTTGCGGCGCCAGTTTTTCCTTTCCTGGTTAATTCTTGTGCATCAATACCTTTTTTGGTGCCACGTCTTCGGCTAAAGTCTCAATATTACAAAAAATGTGGAGATTTTCATGAAGTTGAGACTGAATGCTTTCTTTGTTCCGTTGTTTTGTTTGTGTTCCCTGTTTGTATCTGCAGACGAGTTGAGGGAGACCCTTTTTGCATCTGCGAAAGCGACTCTCAAAGAAGCAAATGGTGAGTTGGCGATGATCCTGGCGCCAGACAGCTATGAAAAAGGAGCAAAGGCCTACAACAGTGCGAAATATCGTTATGAAAAGAGCCATAAGGTTTCCAGGATCGAGAAGGATCTTTCAGAGGCAGAAAAATATTTTTTGCTTGCTGTCAAGAATGCCAAGCTAGCGCAGATGACTTTTGGCGCTCCGATTCAGGCGCGAACGGATGCAAAGGGGGTGGATGCGGCAGATCTGGCAGTGGATGAATGGCAAGAGGCTGAGGAAAAGTTTCTTTCAGCGACCAGAACGCTGGAAACGGGCAATATAAACAGTGCCCGTAAGAAAGCAGCTAGTGCGGAAACCCTTTACAGGGAGGCAGAGCTGGTAGCCATTAAGGGGCAGTACCTCAATCAGACACGAGCAAAAATTGCAGAGGCGAAGAAGCTTAAAGTCAAGAAATATGCACCTCTTACCTTGGCGAGGGCGATTGAGCTACTCGCTTCTGCGGAAAAAGAGCTGAGCGAGAACCGTTACGATACGGATTACCCTCGGGCGCTGGTAAAAGAAGCCTACTATGAGGCTCGTCACTCAATTGCACTGGCCAGGCAGGTGCAATCCCTATCCAAAAAAGATAAAACGCCTGAAGAGCTGATTCTGCTGATGGAGCAGCCGCTTGCTTCTATAGCGGGAGCTGTGGATGTCGTCGCTGAGTTTGATAAGGGTTTTGACGCGGTGGGTGAGTCAGTTGGTGTCGCGGTTTTGCAATTGCGGCAGGACTCATTGGAGTTGGCCGAGATTAAGAACAAAAATGACAGTTTGCTGCAGGAGTATGCAGCCCTGGAAACCCGGATGGGTATTCAGTCTGAGCGCTTGCATCTGGAGGAGCAGTCGAGAGAGCGTTTAAAAAAAGTAAATAGTTTTTTTTCGTCCGGTGAGGCGATGGTGATGACTCAGGGCAAGCAGGGCTTGGACGTGTTGATCCGGATGGTGGGCTTAAATTTCGAGCCGGGAAGCGCTAAGTTGTCGCAGGCCAACCGTGAGTTGTTGCGTAAGCTGGAGCAGGCTATCAGGCTCTATCCCGAATATACAGTTGTGGTGGAAGGGCATACGGACTCCTTCGGCAGTAATGATGCCAATCAAGGCCTTTCTCTTGATAGGGCAAACGCTGTTAGACACTATCTGGTGGTGAATATGAAGGACCTGTCTATAGGGCGCTGTGAGTCTCATGGCTATGGTGAAACACGGCCTATCGCCAATAATGAAACACGAGAAGGGCGCAAGCGTAATCGACGAATCGATCTGTTGCTCAGGGCGCCAGCGAGCTAAATATCAGCACCTTGCGACAAGCTCCAAAATAATCATATTCCTTGTTGACAGCACTGGGGTCTGTCATTAGAATTGCGCCCTCATTTCAGCCGGGTCACATTTTAGACGCGCCTGATTGTTCTTTAAAATGTTTGGAGTTTGGTTCAGATGCAGAATCAACGTATTCGGATTCGTTTGAAGGCTTTTGATCACAAGTTGATTGACGCTTCTACGCAAGAGATTGTTGATACAGCGAAGCGCACAGGTGCGCAGGTCCGCGGTCCTATTCCGCTGCCTACTCGCAAAGAGCGTTTCACTGTTCTGGTTTCGCCGCATGTAAATAAAGACGCGCGAGATCAATATGAGATTCGTACCTATAAGAGGTTGCTCGATATTGTCGAGCCAACCGAGAAGACTGTAGATGCATTGATGAAGTTGGACTTGGCCGCTGGTGTCGAAGTTCAAATTAGTCTGGGCTAAGTTTCAAATAAGTTCCGCAGGTAGTGCCTGCGGGTTTTTGTGTAACGCTCTGAGATGGGCGGCCATAGCGGGTCCACCGGCAGTGTGTCGGTAGGGGAAAGCCCCGTACACTGAGAGGTTAAAAAAATGACGATTGGACTTGTCGGCCGCAAAAGCGGTATGACACGCATTTTTACTGACGATGGTTTATCCGTTCCTGTCACTGTGGTTGAGGTTGATCCCAATCGCATCACTCAGGTTAAGAGCGCAGAAACCGACGGTTATGCAGCAGTGCAGGTTACCGTAGGGTCTCGTCGAGCCTCCCGTGTTACTAAGTCACAAGCTGGGCATTTTGCTAAAGCGCAAACCGAAGCCGGTCGCGGTGTTTGGGAGTTGCGTAATGATGAAGGTGCTGAGTTTGGGGTTGGTGATCAGCTTACTGTCGAAACCTTTGAGGTTGGGCAGAAGGTTGATGTTACGGGTACATCCAAGGGTAAGGGTTTTGCTGGTGGTGTTAAGCGTTGGAATTTCCATATGCAAGATGCTACTCACGGCAACTCGATATCTCACCGAGCTCCTGGTTCGATTGGTCAATGCCAAACGCCAGGTCGCGTATTCAAGGGTAAGAAAATGGCTGGTCACATGGGTGCTGAGCGTGTAACGACTCAGAATCTCGAGGTGGTCAGGGTCGATGTTGATCGTAACTTGTTGTTGATCAAGGGTGCGGTACCTGGTGCGCCCGGCGGTGATGTTGTAGTTCGTCCCGCTGTTAAGTTGCGTAACAAAGCATAAGTGTCCCGTTGGAGTCGACCATGGAATTAAGTATTGCTACACCACAAGGCGCGAAGGGTACAGTTGCTGTCTCTGAAGTGGCTTTTGGTAAAGAGTTTAATCAAGATCTTGTTCATCAGGCTGTGGTGGCCTATATGGCTGGTGCTCGTCAGGGTACCAAGGCGCAAAAAAACCGCTCTGCAGTTCAGGGTGGTGGTAAGAAGCCTTGGCGTCAGAAGGGTACAGGTCGAGCGCGAGCGGGTACTATTCGTAGTCCTATTTGGCGTTCCGGCGGTGTGACCTTTGCTGCTGAGCCGCGAAGTCATGAGCAGAAGCTGAATAAGAAAATGTATCGAGCAGCCTTGCGCTGCATTTTGTCAGAGTTGGCGCGGCAGGAGCGCTTGGTGGTTGTCGAAGATTTTGATATTGAGGCGCCAAAGACCAAGGGGCTTGTTCAGAAGCTTGCTCAGTACGATTTGTCTGATGTGTTGATCGTGGCGGAAGAGGTAAGTGAGAACCTGTACTTGGCTTCTCGCAATCTGCACAAGGTTGATGTTCGAGATGTTCAGGGTGTGGATCCCGTTAGCTTGATTCGTTTTGACAAGGTGATGGTGACTGTTCCTGCGCTTAAGAGACTTGAGGAGGTGCTGGTATGAACCAGGAGCGCCTGTATAAAGTTTTGCTTGGTCCCGTGATATCTGAGAAGGCTGCGATCGTTGCTGACGAAGTTAATCAGGTTGTCTTTAAGGTGATGGCGGATGCAAGTAAGGCAGAGATTAAAGCTGCGGTTGAAAAGCTGTTTAGTGTGAGCGTTGAGGGTGTTCGTGTTCTCAATGTTAAAGGTAAAACCAAGCGTACGCGTCACGGTATGGGTCGTCGCAGCGATTGGAAAAAAGCATATGTGTCTCTGGCTGAAGGTTCAGAGATAAATTTCGAAGCAGCGGAATAAGGAGCGGAGAGTTATGCCGATTGTAAAACGCAAGCCAACCTCAGCTGGTCGCCGCTTCGTCGTAAGTGTCGTGAATCCAGATCTTCATAAGGGTGAGCCCCATGCTCCCCTGTTGGAGAAGAAGTCTAAATCTGGTGGCCGTAATAATAATGGTCGTATTACCACGCGTCACGTTGGTGGTGGGCACAAGCAGCATTACAGGAAGATTGATTTTAAGCGCAATAAGGATGGCATTGCTGCAAAGGTGGAGCGTGTTGAATACGATCCTAACCGTAGTGCTTATATTGCTCTGGTTTGTTACGCGGACGGTGAGCGCACTTACATTATCGCGCCCAAAGGTCTGCAGGCTGGTGATGTTATCGAGTCTGGTGATGCCGCTGCTATCAAGAATGGTAATGCGCTTCCGTTAAGGAATATTCCGGTTGGTAGTGTTATTCACTGTATAGAGCTTAAGCCTGGTAAAGGCGCTCAGTTGGCTCGTTCGGCGGGTGCAGCTGTTCAGTTGGTCGCTCGTGAAGGTCAGTACGCCACTTTGCGTTTGCGAAGTGGTGAGATGCGCAAGGTGGAGTCTGAGTGTCGGGCTACCCTTGGTGAGGTGTCTAATTCAGAGCACAATCTTCGATCTTTGGGTAAGGCTGGTGCCAAACGTTGGAGAGGTGTTCGTCCAACGGTGCGTGGTGTCGCTATGAACCCGGTTGATCACCCGCATGGCGGTGGTGAGGGTCGTACTTCTGGTGGCCGTCATCCGGTCTCTCCATGGGGTACGCCAACCAAAGGTTACAAGACGCGCAGTAATAAGCGTACCGATAATATGATCGTTCGTCGTCGCGACAAGAAATAAGCGTCGGCTAAATAGTTAAAAAGAGGAAAGTGCAGTGCCACGTTCACTGAAGAAAGGTCCCTTTGTTGACCACCATCTTTTGAAAAAAGTGGAAGTCGCCACGGAGAAGAAAGATCGTCGTCCAATCAAAACTTGGTCGCGTCGTTCAATGATTCTGCCGGATATGGTTGGTCTGACCATTGCTGTGCACAACGGTCGTCAGCATGTGCCAGTGCTGGTTGGTGAAGAAATGGTTGGTCATAAGTTGGGTGAGTTCGCGGCATCGCGTACCTACCGTGGCCACGTTGCAGATAAAAAAGCGAAGCGCTAACTCGAGGAATTTGTGATGGAAGTAGCAGCTAAATTACGTGGTGCTGGACTATCCGCCCAAAAAGCGCGGTTGGTTGCAGATCAGATTCGCGGCAAGTCCGTCGAAGATGCTTTGGACTTGCTAGCGTTTAGCCCAAAGAAAGGTGCTGCGCTTGTTAAGAAAGTTTTGGAATCAGCGATAGCCAACGCGGAGCACAATGAAGGTGCTGATGTTGATGAGCTGAAGGTATCCACCATATTTGTGGACGAAGGTTTGACGATGAAGCGCATTCGACCTCGCGCTAAAGGCCGTGCTGATCGCATTTTGAAGCGCACTTGCCACATCACCGTTAAAGTAGCGGATCAATAAGAGAGCAGACTTATGGGTCAAAAAGTACATCCAACGGGTATTCGACTCGGTATTGTTAAAAAACATACCTCCACATGGTATGCAGGTAAAGCTGACTACGCAGATAAATTGAACCAGGATCTTGAGGTCCGAGCGTTCATTAAAAAGGCGCTGTCGCATGCATCAGTGAGTCGAGTCGATATTGAGCGCCCGGCAAATACTGCTCGAGTGACCATTCACACCGCTCGTCCAGGTATCGTTATCGGTAAAAAGGGTGAAGATGTTGAAAGGTTAAGGGCTGAAATTAGCAAGCAAATGGGTGTGCCGGTACACATTAATATCGAGGAGATTCGCAAGCCAGATCTCGATGCTTTGCTAGTCGCCCAAGGTGTAGCGCAGCAGCTCGAACGGCGGGTGATGTTTCGTCGTGCGATGAAAAGAGCTGTCCAGAACGCAATGCGTCAAGGCGCTGAGGGTGTGAAGATTCAAGTGGGCGGTCGTTTGGGTGGGGCTGAGATTGCTCGAACCGAATGGTATCGTGAGGGGCGTGTTCCTCTGCACACATTGCGTGCAGATATCGATTATGCGACAGCAGAAGCATCTACCACTTACGGCATCATCGGTGTGAAAGTGTGGATCTTCAAAGGTGAAATAATTGGTGGCCTGGAAGAGGTCGAGCAAAACCAGAAGAAAAAAGGCGCTAAATCGTAAGCGCATTAAAGAGAAGGGTTAAGCAACATGCTGCAGCCAAAGCGTACAAAATTCAGGAAGCAACAAAAGGGGCGTAATAGAGGTCTTGCTCATCGCGGCTCTAAAGTTAGCTTTGGTGAGTTTGGATTGAAAGCAACTGATCGTGGTCGCATTACGGCTCGTCAAATTGAGGCCGCGCGTCGGGCAATGACTCGTCATGTAAAGCGTGGCGGGAAAATATGGATTCGTGTTTTTCCAGACAAGCCAATTACTGAGAAGCCCTTGGAAGTGCGTCAGGGTAAAGGTAAGGGTAACGTTGAGTACTGGGTGGCACAAATCCAGCCAGGAAAAGTACTTTACGAGATGGAAGGTGTTACAGAAGAATTGGCTCGCGAAGCATTTGCTCTGGCCGCTGCAAAGCTGCCTATAGGTACAACTTTTGTTAAACGGTCGGTAATGTAATGAAAGCGTCAGAACTAAAAGAGAAAGCGGTTGAAGAGCTGAATACTGAGTTACTGTCCCAGTTGGAAGCGCTGTTTAAGTTGCGCATGCAAAAAACTACCGGTCAGTTGAATCAAACTCATTTGATGAAGCAAACCCGCCGCGACATTGCTCGCATAAAAACGGTTTTGCGTCAAAAAGCAGGCGCGTAGGTAAATAAGCATGGCTGAAGCAGAAAAATTGGTACGTACGCTAACTGGAAAAGTGGTTAGCAACAAAATGGATAAGTCCATCGTTGTATTGATCGAGCGTCGCGTAAAGCACCCGGTTTATGGCAAGTATATGAGTAAGTCATCGAAGCTTAAGGCTCACGATGAAAACAACGAGTGTAAAGCTGGTGATACAGTGACTATTGCTGAATCCCGTCCGCTTTCAAAGACCAAGTCCTGGACTTTGGTCAAAATAGAAGAGCGCGCAACTGAAATTTAATTGAATCGCATCGGGCCTGAGAGTTCGGTGGCCCGCTAAGAGTTTCGGAGAGTTACGATGATTCAGTCAGAAAGTTATTTGGAAGTGGCCGACAATAGTGGTGCACGTCGAGTAATGTGTATCAAGGTGCTCGGTGGATCACATCGTCGCTATGCGAGCGTAGGCGACGTGATTAAAGTTACCATAAAAGAGGCTATTCCTCGCGGTAAAGTGAAGAAAGGGCAAGTAATGAAAGCTGTTGTGGTGCGCACCAAAAAAGGTGTGCGCCGCCCTGATGGCTCCATTATTCGTTTTGATGACAATGCCGCTGTGTTGTTAAACAACCAGGAGGCTCCGGTGGGTACGCGTATCTTCGGGCCTGTCACACGCGAACTGCGTGGTGAGAAGTTTATGAAGATTATTTCTCTGGCGCCTGAAGTGCTTTGATAAGCCGCACAGAGACAGAAGGGTTAAGTTATGCGCAAGATTAAACGTAATGACGAAGTGGTAGTAATTGCCGGTCGCGACAAAGGTAAGCGTGGTCGTGTGAACCGGGTGCTGCCAGATGACCGCCTGATCGTTTCTGGTGTGCAGATGATTAAAAAGCACCAGAAGCCAAACCCCCAAATGGGCATTGCTGGCGGAATTATTGAGAAAGAAGCCCCTATTCAGGCTTCTAATGTAGCAATTTACAATCCGAACACGCAAAAAGCAGATCGCGTTGGGTTCAAGTTGTTGGAAGATGGAAACAAGATCCGTGTTTTCAAATCCAACGGCGAAGCGGTAGATGCATAAGCGGACTGAGTGAAGAAAATGGCCAGGCTTAAAGAAAAGTATCAGAATGAAATCGCTCCCAAGCTTAAAGACGAGCTGGGTTTGAAAAATGTGATGGAGACTCCACGCATTACCAAAATTACGGTAAATATGGGTGTCGGTGAGGCAATCGGCGATAAGAAAGTGCTTGAAAATGCAGTTGCAGACCTGGAAAAGATTGCTGGTCAAAAGCCTGTTATTACCAAGGCACGTAGGTCAATCGCTGGTTTTAAGGTTCGTGAGGGCTGGCCTGTGGGTTGTAAAGTAACCTTGCGCCGTGAGCGTATGTATGAGTTCCTGGACCGTCTTATCAGTATTGCCATTCCGCGTGTTCGAGACTTCCGTGGAGTTAGTCCTAAGCAGTTCGATGGGCGTGGTAATTTTTCAATGGGTGTTAATGAGCAGATTATCTTTCCCGAGATTGATTACGATAAGGTCGATAAGTTGCGCGGTTTGGATATTTGTATTTCAACCACAGCGCGAACGAATGAAGAAGGTCGTGCGTTGCTAAAAGCATTTAACTTCCCGTTTAAAGGCTAGGAGTTGGTAAATGGCTAAGAAATCAATGGTTGCTCGTGAATTAAAGCGTGCTAAAGAAGTCGCCAAGTACGCCGCTAAGCGAGAAGCGTTAAAGCAAACTATCAGCAGCCCCGGGTCAACAGACGATCAGGTCTGGGAAGCGATGCTGAAGTTACAGAAATTGCCACGTGATAGCAGTGCCTCTAGAGGGCAGCGTCGCTGTCGCGTGACCGGACGGCCGCATGCTGTTTATCGCAAGTTTGGTTTGTGCCGAAACAAATTGCGCGAAGCCGCGATGCGCGGTGATGTGCCAGGCCTGGTTAAAGCCAGTTGGTAATAACCAGGTATTAGTAGGAGCAGAATTATATGAGTATGCAAGATCCGATCGCCGACATGCTTACGCGCATTCGTAATGCACAAATGGTAGGCAAGACAGACGTTACAATGCCATCTTCAAAGTTGAAGAAGAGCATTGCCAATGTTTTAACCGATGAGGGTTATGTCGAAGGTTTTTCTGTATCAGAAGGTGCGAAAGCGGAATTGACCCTGAGTCTGAAATATTTTGAAGGCAAGCCGGTTATTGCCGAGCTTGACCGTATCAGTCGTCCGGGTTTGCGTGCCTACGCGAGTAAAAACGAGTTGCCGTCTGTTCGAGGCGGCTTGGGTATCGCTATTATGTCCACCAGTAAGGGTGTTATGACTGATCGTGCAGCTCGAGCTGCCGGTATTGGTGGTGAAGTTATTTGTACTGTTTTCTAATTCTCTTTTTTGAGACGAGAAAATTTAACGGGTAGGAATTATGTCACGTGTTGCTAACAGCCCTGTCGCATTGCCCAAGGGTGTAGATTTCAAGCAGAGCGGTCAAGAAATCACTGTAAAAGGTGGTAAAGGTACTCTGGGTCTTCAGGTCCACACGTCTGTGGAAATAAAATTTGAAGATAATGTACTGACTTTTGTCGCAAAAAACGCTGAGAAGGAGTCTCGGGCGCTTGCTGGTACCATGCGTGCGCTAGTGAATAACATGGTTAAGGGCGTTAGTGAGGGTTTTGAGAAAAAACTCATCCTTAACGGTGTTGGTTACCGAGCTAAAGCTTCAGGAAAAACACTGAATTTGAGTTTGGGTTTGTCGCACCCAGTAGACTATGTTTTGCCGGAGGGGGTGACCGCAGAAACGCCTTCGCAAACTGAGATTGTTTTGAAGAGTGCCGATAAACAATTGTTAGGTCAGGCGGCCAGTGAAGTGCGCGCATTCCGTCCACCCGAGCCCTACAAGGGTAAAGGTGTTCGTTATGCAGATGAATACGTACGACGTAAAGAAGCTAAGAAAAAGTAAGCCGTAAATTGGGCTAGCCAGGAAATAGGTTTTATTATGAACGCTAAGAAGCAATCCAGAATACGTCGCGCGACGCGCTCGCGAGTAAAAATCCGCGAGTTGCGTGCCGTTCGCCTTTGCGTAAACAGAACGCCGCGTCATACCTATGCACAGATAATTAGCGCAGAGGGTGACAAAGTTTTGGCAACAGCATCCACTTTAGAGAAAGACCTTCGTGGCGAGAAAACTGGCAATGCAGATGCTGCGGCGACAGTCGGAAAGCTGATCGCGGAGCGTGCAAAGGCTGCGGGTGTTAAAGAAGTAGCTTTTGATAGAAGCGGTTTCAAATATCATGGTCGCGTCAAGGCGTTGGCTGATGCTGCACGTGAAGGTGGATTGGAATTCTAATAGGTTGAATTATGTCGCAACAAGCCAGTAAAAAAGAAGAAAGCACAGCCGAAGGTTTACAGGAAAAACTTGTCCAGGTAAACCGAGTTGCTAAAACTGTAAAAGGTGGCCGGATCTTTGGTTTCACTGCTTTGACCGTCGTTGGTGATGGTAACGGTAAGGTTGGTTTTGGTAGGGGTAAAGCGCGCGAAGTTCCAGTGGCTATACAAAAAGCTATGGAGTCAGCCCGCCGGAATATGATCCAAGTGGAGCTGAATGGAGATACTATTCAGTACCCAACTAAAGGCCGACATGGTGCTTCCAAAGTGTATATGCAGCCTGCATCTCAAGGTACTGGTGTAATCGCCGGTGGTGCGATGCGAGCAGTATTGGAAATCGCTGGTGTTCAAAACGTGCTTGCTAAGTGCTACGGTTCCACAAATCCAGTGAACGTTGTGCGAGCTACGTTTGAGGCGCTGCGTGAGATGGCTTCCCCAGAGTCGGTAGCGGCGAAGCGTGGTAAATCAGTAGAAGAAATTTTAAATTAAGTAGAGATCAATTTTTATTTGAGCTTTACTTCAGGTAAATGATCATGGCTAAAAAAACCGTAAAAGTTACACAAGTAAAAAGTATCAATGGCCGTTTGGAAGCCCATAAAGCTTGCGTGAAAGGTTTGGGCTTGCGTCGAATTGGTCAGACTGTAGAGGTGGAAGATACAGCTTCCGTCCGTGGGATGATCAACAAAGTAAGCTATATGGTTAAGGTTGAAGGTGAGTAATATGCGTTTAAATACTTTAAGTCCTGCCCCTGGCCGTGTAAGTAGTAAAAAACGAGTTGGTCGCGGAATAGGCTCTGGTGTGGGTAAAACTGCAGGCCGCGGTCACAAAGGTTTGAAAGCTCGATCCGGTGGTAAAGTAAAACCTGGCTTCGAGGGTGGTCAGATGCCATTGCAGAAGCGCCTGCCAAAGTATGGTTTTACCAGCCGTATTGGTCGCGTATCGGCTGAAATCAGATTGGCTGAGCTAAATAAAGTAGACGCAGAAGTTATTGATGTAGCTGCACTGCAAGCTGCGGACTTGGTTGGCGTTAACGTTCAGCGGGCTAAAGTGTTTCTGTCCGGCGAATTGAATAAAGCTGTTACTGTGAAAGGGCTCGCAGTGACAAAAGGTGCTAAAGCAGCAATAGAAGCTGCTGGCGGAAAAGTAGAAGAATAAGCGGTACCGCGTTTGTTCCTGACAAACATGCGGAGTGTGATCTTTCAGGTTGCTCCGCTCCATAAAGAAGCGAGGATTAAATGGCACAGCCGGGTAACTTAGCTCTAGGTGGTCAAAAAGGTTTAGGCGAGCTTTGGGCTCGCCTAAAGTTTTTGTTTTTGGCTATTGTTATTTACCGACTCGGAACGCATATTCCAGTTCCTGGTATAGACCCGGAGCAGGTAGCACAGCTATTTAATCAAAATCAAGGCACGATTTTGGGCATGTTTAACATGTTCTCTGGTGGTGCCCTTGAGCGCATGAGTATTTTGGCGTTGGGGATTATGCCCTATATTTCCGCGTCTATTATTATGCAGATGATGACGGCTGTTACCCCGTCTCTGGAAACCCTTAAGAAAGAGGGTGAAGCAGGAAGGCGCAAGATAAGTCAATATACGCGTTACCTGACAGTTGCGTTGGCTACAATTCAGGCCTTTGTAATGGTAGCCGGGATGTCCGGTCAGGGTATGGCGTACGGCGGTTTGGCGCCTATTAGCTTTTATATTATTGCCGTGACCTCTCTGGTTACTGGTGCTGTATTTATGATGTGGTTGGGTGAGCAGATCACCGAGCGCGGTATCGGCAACGGTATATCCATGCTTATATTCGCGGGTATCGTCGCTGGATTACCCGCTGCGGTTGGTCAGGCGTTTGAGAGTGCTCGTCAGGGTGACCTGCATGTGCTTATGCTCCTGGCCCTGTTGTTTGCTGCGGTCGCGATTGTTTGGTTTGTCGTGCGTATGGAGCGCGGCCAGCGTCGCATTACCATCCAGTATGCGCGACGACAGGCCGGAGGGCGGGGCGGTCAAGGGCCAGCTCAGACAAGCCACTTGCCATTGAAAATTAATATGGCTGGTGTAATTCCGGTTATCTTCGCAAGCAGTATTCTGCTGTTTCCGGCATCTATCGCTCAATGGTTTGGTAGTGCAAGTGAAGGTAAGGCAGGAGAAATTCTCCAGGAGATCGCCTTGGCTATTGGCCCCGGTCAGCCACTGAACTTCGTTATTTTTGCTGTGTTGATTGTTGTTTTTTGTTTTGTTTACACCGCAATGATGTACAACCCGAAAGAGGTTGCCGATAACCTCAAGCGCGGTGGGGCGTACATTCCGGGGATTCGACCTGGAGAGCAATCTGCAAAGTATATTGATAATGTACTTACGCGCCTGACAGTGGTTGGCTCGATATATATCGCTGGGGTGGCCTTGTTGCCTCAGTTTTTGATGGTTTCAGCAAACGTTCCGTTTTACTTGGGTGGAACGTCCTTACTGATCGTTGTGGTTGTTGTGATGGACTTTATGTCCCAAGTTCAGTCGCATTTGATGTCGCATCAATACGAGTCAGTAATGAAAAAAGCAAATTTACAGAGTTACGGGCGTGGTATTCGCTAGTAGAGTTCACGCGGGTTTGGAGTAGTTAAAATGAAAGTTCGTGCTTCAGTAAAAAAAGTTTGCCGCAATTGCAAAATTGTACGTCGTAAAGGCGTGCTTCGAGTGATTTGCAGTGCAGAGCCTCGTCATAAGCAAAGACAAGGTTAGTCAGTAGTTTTGGGTGTTGCGGTTAAAGCCGCAAAGCCATTCAGGGTTTCAAGCCCTGAAAAATTGGAGGTGTTAACTGTCGTGTGGTGGGAAACTGCCGCACTATTGATTTATTGTGACTTTATCGCTATCCTTCGCGCCCTTTCGTGGGATGGGTGGCCAAAGCCGCTGTTAACACTGAATATCTTATCAAGTTGGAGTAAGTTGAATGGCTCGTATCGCTGGTGTCAATATACCAGATCATAAGCATGCCGTTATTTCCCTGACCTACGTATTCGGGGTCGGAAAAACAAAGGCTCAAGAAATTTGCGCAGCCACTGGTGTTGCTGAATCGACCAAGATCGGCGATTTGGATGAAGGCACTATGGACAAGGTTCGCGCAGAGGTTGCGAAACTAAGCGTTGAAGGTGATCTGCGTCGTGAGATTTCCATGAACATCAAGCGATTGATGGACTTGGGCTGTTATCGCGGGTTGCGTCATCGTCGTAACCTGCCTGTGCGAGGTCAGCGTAGCAAGACTAACGCGCGTACTCGTAAAGGTCCTCGTAAGCCTATCAAGAAGTAAGCATATAGCTTGACGGTTTCACTCTAACTTAAAAGTTCGGGAAAAATTACTATGGCAAAGCCTGGTGGTAAAAGCACGACGAAGAAGAAGGTCAAAAAGACCGTCGTCGATGGTATTGCGCATATTCATGCCTCATTTAATAACACTATCGTGACGATCACCGATCGTCAGGGTAACACTCTGTCTTGGGCTACCGCTGGTGGTTCAGGCTTTCGTGGTTCTCGCAAGAGCACGCCCTTTGCCGCGCAGGTTGCAGCGGAACGTGCCGGTCAAGCCGCACAAGACTACGGTTTGAAGAACCTCGATGTAGAAGTTAAGGGGCCTGGCCCCGGGCGCGAGTCTGCGGTTCGCGCTCTAAACAATGTTGGTTATAAGATTACCAATATTACTGATGTCACGCCGATTCCGCATAACGGCTGTCGCCCACCCAAGAAGCGTCGAGTATAAGGAGGAACGAAAGTGGCACGTTATATAGGTCCTACTTGTAAAATGTCTCGCCGTGAAGGAACTGATTTGTTCCTGAAAAGCGGTGTTCGACCATTAGAATCAAAATGTAAAGCTGAAACAGCCCCCGGCCAGCATGGCCAGCGCAGAGGTCGACTCTCTGATTACGGTGTTCAGCTTAGAGAGAAGCAAAAAGTACGTCGTACTTACGGTGTGCTGGAAAAACAGTTCCGTAGCTACTATAAAGAAGCTGCACGTCGCAAAGGTGCTACCGGTGAAAACTTGCTGAAGCTGCTGGAAAGCCGACTCGATAATGTCGTTTATCGTATGGGTTTCGGCTCTACTCGCTCTGAGTCCCGCCAGTTAGTGTCCCATAAGGCGATTCTGGTGAATGGGCAAACGCTGAATATTCCTTCCTATCAGGTTCAGGAGGGGGATATAGTATCCATTCGCGAAAAAGCTAAGAACCAGTTGCGTATACAAAGCGCACTTGGGATAGCCGCTCAGCGACAAGATGTTGAATGGGTTGATGTCAACGCCGATAAGAAAGAGGGAACCTTTAAGCGCGTGCCGGACCGTGTTGATTTACCGTCTGATATCAACGAAAACCTTATCGTAGAGCTTTACTCGAAGTAATCGCTTTTGACAGGTTTTTTCAAGGATTTCTTATATTAAACAGGTGCTTATATGCAGAGTGCAGTTAACGAATTTTTGACCCCGCGTCACATCGATGTTACTGAAATTGCTCCGACTCGCGCAAAAGTTGTGCTGGAGCCGCTGGAGCGTGGATTTGGGCATACTTTAGGTAATGCCCTGCGCAGGATCTTACTGTCCTCCATGCCAGGTTGCGCTGTAACCGATGTCGAGATAGATGGTGTACAGCATGAGTACAGTGCTATCGAAGGGGTTCAGGAAGACGTTATCGAGATCTTGCTCAACCTTAAAAATATTGCGGTAGTTATGCATGGTAAGGATAACGCCACATTATCTTTGGTGAAGTCTGGGCCAGGTGTTGTAACTGCCGGAGATATTCAGCTTGATCATGAAGTGGAAATCGCTAACCCAGAACTGGTGATAGCCAATATCACCGGTGATGTGTCAATCGATATGAAGATTTCCGTCGCTCGCGGCCGGGGTTATCAGCCGGTCGATGCGCGTAGCTCCGACGAAGACGAAACTCGGGCGATTGGTCGCCTGCAGCTCGATGCGTCTTATAGTCCTGTGCGTCGTCTTGCCTACACCGTAGAAAGTGCACGTGTGGAGCAACGGACAGACCTGGATAAGTTAGTTCTGGACCTGGAAACAAATGGCACAATTGATCCAGAAGAAGCTATTCGCCGGGCAGCAACGATTCTGCAGCAGCAGTTAGCGGTATTCGTTGACCTCGAAGGAGAAAAAGAAGTCGAGCCGGAGCAGAAGGAAGACCAGATCGACCCAGTACTGCTTCGACCAGTTGATGACCTTGAACTTACAGTCCGCTCTGCCAACTGTCTCAAGGCAGAGAACATTTACTACATCGGTGATCTGATTCAAAGAACCGAAGTTGAGTTGTTAAAAACACCAAACCTCGGCAAAAAATCTCTCACAGAGATAAAAGATATACTTGCATCTCGTGGTTTGTCTCTCGGAATGCGATTGGAAAACTGGCCTCCTGCCAGCTTGAAAAATAACGATTAGGAATGGGCAGATAATAGCGCTCGTTGGAACTAGATTAACTTGCTGTGATAGCAATTAGGTAAAGGGTTTAAGTCATGCGTCATCGTCATAGTGGCCGTCAGCTGAACAGAAACAGCTCACATCGTAAAGCCATGTTTCGGAACATGGTTTCGTCTTTGGTTGAGCACGAATTGATCAAAACTACACTGCCAAAGGCCAAAGAACTGCGCCGGTACGCTGAGCCTCTGATCACCTTGTCAAAGGTAGACTCAGTCTCAAATCGCAGGCTGGCTTTTGATCGCCTCCGTAACAAAGCAACTGTCGGTAAGCTTTTTAGTGAGCTTGGGCCTAGGTATGAAGCTCGTCCTGGCGGCTATCTTCGTATATTGAAGTGTGGCTTTCGCGCCGGAGACAGAGCTCCTATGGCATACGTAGAGCTGGTAGACCGACCTCAGGTTGTGGAAGACGCCGAGAGCGCTGAAGACTAATATCTAGTCAAATGGTATAGAGAGAAAACGCCAGTATGATGCTGGCGTTTTTTTTTGCAACAAAATAGTGCTATCGCTTGAAAAGCGTCAAAGCTGGTGGTGGCGTACTGATTGCTTAGGGACTATTATTCTTTCTTTATATTGATTGCCGTTTTGATAGCGGATTTGGCTTGGTATCCGTTACAGCGTGAAATTATCTGGTTGATAATAGGTGGTTTTATAATGACCAGAGGATTTCTGGTTACCCTTGTCGGGTTTGTCACCATAGGAAGGTGTCGTCGTGCTGCTCAGACCAGTAACGGCTAATAACTTCTCTCTCCGATGTACCTTAAATAATTGGCAGTTAGTTTGCAGTTACATTACGCAAGCTTCACTAAGGACAAATGGACTAGCTATGAGTAATCTTGACCAACTTCTGTATTGGCGAGGTATATCTGAAGATTATCTAAACTACCGGGGAGAAGCGGTTACGGTGCCCATTGAAAACCGGCTCAATTTACTAAGGACGATGGGTGTCGATGTTTCTGACCCCGAGCTAGTGGCCGAAGCTGCCTATGAACTTGATGTAGGGCCATGGAAGCAATTTTTTCCTCCTTTACAGACTAACCGTCTCAACCCGAATGGCGCATTTTACATCAATATTCACCCAGCCCTGGAGAAAGAAGAACTACAATGGGCTTTGTACGACGAAAAAGGCGAGATGGTCGAAAATGGGGCGCAGCTTTTAATAGATGCTCCAGAAATAGGTAACTATGTCTTCGATGGCCTGCGCTACACTCGTCGGAAAATCATCTTAAAGCTGGATACCCCCGGTTATTATCGCATCAGTGCAAAGCTGGCTAAGACTCGTCAGGAAAGTGACGCTGGTTTAACTGTTGGGCAGGCTTTCGAAGCAAGCTTGGCGTTAGCACCAAAAATTGTTTTCCAGCCTCCTTGGATAGATCAGGAGGAACGTCCCTGGGGCTTTATTGTACAGCTCTACACCCTGCGATCTGCTTCTGACTGGGGCATGGGCGACCTAAGCGATTTAAAAGCGCTTGTGGAGCTTGCTGCCAGTAATGGTGCAGATTTGATTGGATTGAACCCTCTTCATGCACTGCTTCCTGATATCGAAAATTACTACAGTCCCTACAGCCCTTCAGACAGGCGCTTTATCAGCCCCCTTTATATTGATTTGGAAGCGGTAAGTGAGTTTCATAGCGCAAAAGCACTGCATGCGCCGGTGATAGCGAAAGCGCGCTCCCGTCTTTTAAAGACTCTTCGAGAAAAACCTCTTGTTGATTACGTATCCGTAAAAAATATCAAATATCAGCATTTTGAGGAAATGTTTACACAGTTTTGGCGTGTTGAACAGCTTAAGAACTCTCAACGCTATGCCAGTTTTGATGCCTTTTTAAAAGAGGGCGGTATTGCGTTAAAACAATTTGCTTTATATGAATCGATAAACAATCGTTGGCAAGGTGCTACGTATGTTGCCGACGTCTCTGCTGATGTGCTCACTGAGATTCCCGGTAGCAAGAGCTTCGACGCAGCGATTGAGGCAAATAAGCAGGCAGTGATGTTTCACTGTTATCTCCAATGGATCGCTCACGAACAGCTGGACGATTGTCAGCGTGCTGCCGTGAAGTCTGGTATGAAAGTTGGTTTGGTCAGGGATCTTGCGGTCGGTGCTGATGGAAGTGGTGCAGAAGCTTCTTCAAATCCGAAGCAGTTTTGTTGTGGCGCCTCTGTAGGTGCGCCCCCTGATCCATTGGCGGAACAGGGGCAAAATTGGGGTTTGCCACCCATGGACCCTGCGTATCTGAGGGCTACCGGGTTTAAGCATTTCATCCAGATTCTGCGTGAAAATATGTCACGTTGTGGCGCGTTGCGTATTGACCATGCGATGAGCTTAATGCGGCTCTGGTGGTGCCCACCGGGCACTACGGCTTCACATGGTGCTTACGTTTATTACCCATTTGAAGATATGTTGGCCTTGCTTTGTCTCGAAAGTCATTTAAACAAATGTGCGATAATCGGTGAAGACTTAGGTGTGGTACCCGATGAATTCCGTAAAGCCATTTGTGAGGCCGGTATTTTTTCTAACCGAGTCTTCTATTTCGAAAAAGAAAATTACAGTTTCTTTAAAGATCCAAAAAATTACGATGTGCATGCATTGGCAATGGTTAATAATCATGACGTGCCGACGCTGAAAAGTTGGTGGGATGGCAGCGATTTACAGCTCAGGGACAAGCTGAACATATTTGAGGAAGGCGTCGACTATAATTCTATGCTTGAACAGCGTGCGAGAGACAAGCATGAGTTGTTAAATTTTTTAGCGGCACAACAATTGCTGCCAGAATCTTGGGCTGACAGGAATATAGATAAAGTCGCGGATAAAGACCTTGTGTATGCCCTGCTGGTAGCGGTAAGCAGGGTGTCTTCGCGGTTGTTTGTTGTACAGCTTGAAGATGTACTTCTTATGGAAGACCCCGTAAATGTGCCTGGTACCTATAAGGAGCATGCAAATTGGCAGAGGAAGCTGGAAATAGAGTTAGAAAGTATTTTTAATTCACAGGATAACAAAAAATTGTTTGAGCTTATCGCTCAGCAGAGAACACATAGTTAGGAGAAGGTTAAATCTATGGATACGATTTCGAAGGAAATTGTCCAATCTATCGTAGATTCAAATTGCGACGATATTTTTGCGTATTTGGGTTGTCATAAGCTATCTAAAGGAGTTTTTGTTTTTAGAGCTTTCTTGCCTGACGCAGATTCTGCTGAAATATTCTCATATGATGATCATTCATTAATATTGAAGATGGATAAAGTGCACGATGCAGGTTTTTTTTCAGGCGTTTTGCACAGCGAACAGGCGCCAAAGTACCTGATCAATGTATCTTATCAGGATGAATGGGCGTTAATTGAGGATGCTTATCGTTTTGGCTCAAATATAGGAGAGCAGGACCTTTATCTTTTCGGTGAGGGTACTCACGAGGAAGCCTATAAGTTTATGGGGGCGCATGTGACCAGCGTCGATGGCGTTGATGGCTGCCGCTTTGCTGTATGGGCGCCAAATGCCAAACGGGTTTCTGTGGTGGGCGATTTCAATTATTGGGATGGCCGCAAGCACATGATGCGTAAACATATTCCAAGTGGAATATGGGATATTTTTATACCCGGTGTTGCGCAGGGCGCAGAGTATAAATATGAATTAAAGTCTGCCGATGGAAACCTGTTACCGCATAAGGCCGACCCCTATGGTTTTTACGCACAAAAACCACCAGAGCAGGCCTCCGTTGTGTATAACCTCGCGAGTTATCAATGGCAGGATGATAAATGGAATAAGACTCGCTCGCGACATACAAGAAATGATAAGCCAATCTCGGTTTATGAGGTTCACCTAGGTTCCTGGCGCCGCATTCCAGAAGATGGAAACCGATATCTAACATACCGCGAGCTGGCTGCAGAGCTTATTCCTTATATTAAAGAGATGGGCTTTACCCATGTCCAGCTGATGCCAGTCAGCGAGTTCCCCTTTGATGGTTCCTGGGGCTATCAGCCTATTGGTATGTTTGCCCCCACAAGCCGATATGGCACGCCTGATGATTTTAAGTATTTCGTGGATCAATGCCACCAGGCAGAGATTGCCGTGATGGTAGATTGGGTTCCCGGGCACTTTCCCACAGATTTACACGGTCTGGGCCGTTTTGATGGCACGCCCTTGTATGAGCATGCAGATTCTCGTCAGGGTTTTCATCCTGACTGGAATACTTTCATCTACAATTACGGTAGAAAAGAGGTAGCAAACTACCTGATGTGCAACGCCTTGTATTGGCTGGATGTATTTCACCTTGATGGACTTCGGGTTGATGCGGTTGCCTCTATGCTGTATCTCGATTACAGCAGAAATGATGGTGAATGGATTCCAAACCGCTACGGTGGTAGGGAAAATATTGAAGCCATAGACTTTATCCGCCAAGTAAATGAGAGGGTTTATAAGAACTACCCAGATGTAATGATGGTGGCGGAAGAATCCACGGCGTGGCCTGGGGTGTCAAAGCCAACTAATTTTGGTGGTCTCGGGTTTGGTTTTAAATGGAACATGGGGTGGATGAACGATAGTTTGGAGTACATATCCAAGGAGCCTGTCCATCGCCAATATCATCATCATGATATGACCTTTAGCCTTTATTACGCGTTCAGTGAAAACTTTATTTTGCCGCTGAGCCACGATGAAGTTGTTCACGGAAAGGGGTCAATCCTCGCGCGTATGCCTGGTGACGCCTGGCAGAAATTTGCAAATTTGCGTGCATATTATGCGTTTATGTGGGGGCACCCCGGGAAAAAATTGTTGTTCATGGGGAGTGAATTTGCTCAGGGGCCTGAATGGGATCACAGCACTAGCCTGCCCTGGCATCAACTGGATGTAGAAGAGCACCGCTCTGTGCAAAACCTGGTTAGGGATCTAAACCAGCTATACGTTAATAGCCCTTGTTTGTATGAGGTGGACGGAGAGCAGGAGGGCTTTGAATGGGTAGAAGCCGATGACAGGCATAACTCGATTCTCGCTTTCTATCGGATAGCTAAAAACAGTAAAGATAAATTGTTATTTGTATGCAATTTTACCCCTGTAGTCAGAGAAAACTATCGATTGGGGGTTAGCGATCCAGGTAGCTACAGAGAGGTTTTAAATACCGACGGTAGCATTTATGGTGGAAGTAATGTTTGTAACGAGGCTTTACTAGCGTCTGAAGAGGTGGATTGGCACTACAGGAAAAATTCCATCACCCTCAAACTACCCCCTCTGGCTGTGCTTGTACTTCGTAGAGAATCTGATTGACTGTGAATAATTAGGGAAAGAAAGTGAATCTCGCATTTAGCGACAAGAAAGAATTTCAGGCTAGTGAAGGCAGGCCATACCCTCTGGGTGCCAACTGTTGTGAAAACGGCATTAACTTTGCGTTGTTTTCAGCTCATGCCACCGCCGTCGAGCTTTGTATTTTTGACGATATCGGCAGGGTGGAGCTTGCGCGTATTCCCCTGCAGGGGCGTACAGACCAGGTTTGGCACGTATTTGTTGCAGGGCTTGCGGAGGGTACCGTATACGCATACCGGGTTCATGGTCCATATGAACCGCAGGGGGGGAACCGTTTTAATCCGAGCAAAATAATGCTGGAAACATACGAAAAAA
>CAJIBL010000533.1_pt1 | contig 39295 bp, 29 predicted proteins | sample 9199351 | NCBI WGS metagenome assembly CAJIBL01 (sample SAMEA7708304, study PRJEB35096) | sediment metagenome | biome: marine neritic benthic zone biome [ENVO:01000025]; feature: sediment [ENVO:00002007]; material: shallow marine sediment [ENVO:03000034] sea grass bed [ENVO_01000059] ...
CGGCGATCCCCAGGGATGGGATGTATGCCGCAGGTTTGTCGGGAACAAACGCGGCGATCCCCAGGGATGGGGTGTATGCCGCAGGTTTGTCGGGAACAAACGCGGCGATCCCCAGGGATGGGGTGTATGCCGCAGGTTTGTCGGGAACAAACGCGGCGATCCCCAGGGACGGGGTGTATGCAGGTTTGTCGGCAACAAACGCGGTGCCCCCCAGGGATGGGGTGTATGCAGGTTTGTCGGCAAAAAACGCGGTGCCCCCCAGGGACGGGGTGTATGCAGGTTTGTCGGCAACAAACGCGGTGCCCCCCAGGGACGGGGTGTATGCAGGTTTGTCGGCAACAAACGCGGGCATGCCCCAGGTGGGGATATAATTTTTAGCTAAGTCGCTCACCATAATAAGTTCTGCAAAACACAGAGAAGGGAAACATTGCGCAAATTTCTTACCCACCCAGGTGAAACATTTGGCAACAGTGATGCACAGTTCGTTACAGTGCAAACAAGGCTTCTCTGGAATAGTATCGCCACAACTTTTTAGTACCACTCCAAGGACAGTTAAGATGTATAGCCGTTTCATAAGTACCATAGTTTTTTTAACTTGCCTGGCGACACACAACGCTATGGCAAATGAAGAGCGTCAAGAACAGAACGATGACAGCTCATCATCAGACCCACAACTTGAAGAAACTCTTGTTATCGGAAGCCAGCGCAGCGGTGATTACACCATTATCACCGAAGATGCAGAAAAACTGGTAGAAACAGCCGGAGCACTAGGTGACCCACTAGGTGCCATTTTCGCTCTGCCAGGCGTCTCCTACTCAGAGGGCAATGAACCAGCAGTGCGCGGCTCAAGCCCTGCCGACAATATCTTCGTGGTCGATTTTATGCCCGCCAGCTATATATTCCATGAGTTCGGTGTCTCTGTATTCAGCGAGTTTATTCTTCACGACTTTCAGATGTACTCCGCTGGCTTTGGTCCCGAGTATAGCGGCGCAACCGGCGCGGTGTTTGATGTAAAACTACGCGAACCCAAAAACCAGGAGCTACAGGCAATTGTCGATCTTTCGATGCTGCGCTCGGGTATATTTGTTGAGAGTGGCTTGACAGAAAACTCCGCATTCTTTCTCTCTGCACGGCGCAGTTTACTTGACTTGTTCGTTAAGGGTGAAGACATTTCTGACGACGGTATCAATGTCACAGAAGTACCCAAGGAAACAGACTACCAGGCCAAATACACCTGGAACGCCAGCGACAACCACCGCCTTTCGATTGCGGCCAATGGAGCCATGGATAGCATAGAAGCAGAGTTAACGGAAGAGGCCGATTTTGTGGCGAGCAACCCCGATTTTGCGGGGGATGCCAAGCTGGAGGAGGAATATAACGGAGCAAGCATTTTATGGGAGTATGCGGGCGACACTGGCACAGAATGGAAGCTGGGCTACAGCCTGCTCAACGACCAGGAAAGTGTGTATTGGGGGGCTGACTATTCCCAGGAGTCGGAGAATGTTCAGAACAATGTTAAAGGCATGCTGAGTATTCCGCTCGGCGAACAGTTTCGCGTAAGAGCAGGCAGCCAGTATTCGGATAATGCATGGCGCTATGAAGTTGACTCTCTTCTTTTTGTCTGCACCGAGTTTGACCCCGATTGCGACCTGAACCGTGTTGGCCGCCTGCAAGAGAAGATAAAATTAAATGTAGTAGAAACCGCTCACTATTTAGATGGAAGCTGGATGCCTACGGACTCCTTCGTGGTCGACCTTGGCGTGCAATACCAACACAACGACTATACAAATGAGTCATTTTCCCATCCGCGTATCGCAGCTCGCTGGGGAATCACTGAACAAACCACCCTGAGTGCAAAAGCCGGCAGTTACAATCGCTTCCCTGACCTGGAAACGGTATTGGAGGAAACTGGAAATCCAGACCTCAACTCACCCACAGCAGATCACTACACCCTGGGTATAGAACAGCAGTTTAACGACGGCTGGAGCCTTAGCGTGGAAGCCTATTACAAAGAACTGCAAAACCTGCCACGAGCGCTTTCACCGGACGAAGAAAACGCGGAGCTACGCTATGTCAACGAGACAGAGGGCACCGCACGCGGGGTGGATATCATGCTCAACAAAAATCGCACGGGTAAATGGTGGGGCTGGTTTGCCTTGAGCTTTAGTGAGAGTGATCGCACCAACCTCACGACAGAAGAAACGAAAGAATACTTCCTCGACACGCCTATTATTGCCAACTGGGTGATGAACTACCAGGCAACACCAGGCTTTAACATTGGCTGGCGGTGGTCGGTGCGAAGCGGCAAAGCCCATACACCCATTACTGGCGTACAGGCAAACCCCTGGTTTGAAGACAGTGTGCTGCCTATCTACGGAGATCCATTCTCCGAACGCCTGCCTTTATACAACCGTCTGGACGTGCGCATGCTGTGGGACACCACCACTTTCGGAAAAGAGTCAGCCATTATTCTGGATATTATTAATGCGCTCAACTACTCAAATATCTCCGATCGCAACCTGGATTACGACAAAGTCAGCGCTCCCGGAGATGACGTTCAAACCATTGATACTCAGGATATTGGTATACAGCCAGCCCTTACTTTCCGCCTGTATTTATAGGAGAACCAGAGATAGGGTAAAAGGACGAACCGATGAAACTAATGGAACAGCGTTAAGGCCCATGGACGGGCTGATCTAATCCTGAAGCAAGCAATAGTAAAGCGTCCTGCTCTAACTGAGCCATTTCTGCAGCGTACGTTTTAGCAGCTCTCTATCCAGAGGCTTGGTCAGGAAATCATTCATCCCGGCGCTCATGCATTGTTCTTTATCGCCAGCCATGGCGCTTGCCGTAAGCGCTATAATTGGCAGCTCTGAAAGCTTGCCCAGCTCCTTGCTCGCACGGATTTTTTTACTTGCTTCAAACCCATCCATTATCGGCATCTGACAGTCCATGATCACTGCGTCATAGTGGATGTGCCGCTCACTTGCAATAACAAGCGTTCCCACAGCTTCCGCGCCATTTGCTGCCACATCGACATCCGCGCCCAATGCCTCCATCGTCTGTAGGATGACCTCACTGTGTGCAGGATTGTCCCCCACAACAAGGATATGTTTACCCTCACAGCAGTTAGCTGTTTTCGATTGAGGAGCCGACTCAGTTACAGCTGAATGATCAGCACATTCAGCGGTAATCCAGAAGGTAAATATACTCCCCTCTCCAACAATGCTGGAAGCGCTGATACCTCCGCCCAGTAGTTCACACAAGTCTTTAGTAATGGCAAGCCCCAAGCCAGTACCGCCATAATTGCGCGTGGATGTTCCGTCTACCTGAGTGAAGGAATCAAACAAGTGTTGCAAATAAGCTTCATCTATGCCAATACCGGTATCACTGACCGTTATTTGCAGTTTTACTGCGTTTTCTTTCTGCTGCAAAGCACTTGAAATACGCTCAGGCTGATCGCTATCCGGCGAAAAATTAGGGCAGTCTACAGGTTCTGCGTCAACGCAGACCTTTACCCTTCCTGCATGGGTAAACTTTATGGCATTGCCGAGCAAATTATTCAGGATTTGTTTAAGTCTGATCCGGTCGGTCTTAAGTAATCGCGGTACCGTATCAACCATGTGTAATTCACAGCTGACTCCCTTCTCTGCAAATTTCGACGCGAACTCTCCAATCACACTGTTGATCATCGCCTGCAGATCAAACTCCTCTGTTTCAATTTGCAGTTTACCTGCCTCTATTTTGGAGAAATCGAGGATGTCGTTAATTATTCTTAGAAGGCTGCTCGCACTGCTTTTCGCTACTTCCAGCTGATTTTTGGTTTTACTGTCCAGCTCTGACATCAGGCTCAGCTCCAGCATACCAATAACGCCATTCATGGGCGTGCGTATTTCATGGCTCATGTTTGCCAGAAAGCGGCTCTTTATTTCCAATGCCTGCTCCAATTCCTGGTTTTTCTCTCTCAATCGCAGCCGCAATCGCATAATCGACCCGCATATTGACATGAGAATAGCCGCACACACACTGAACGCGGACCATAAAATCAAGTCGTTAACCAAGTTTTCCCCTAAAAAGTGTCTATGCCTAAATACTATCGCTGCCAGAAGCGCAAGAACGATGTAAAAACAAAGTAGCTGAAACTTGAAAACGACCACTCGAAATATACCAAACACGGTAATAACCAAGAGCAATAGATAAAAAAGCGTGTCAAGTTCGTGGCTGACCAGAAATCCAAGGATAGTGGCGCTACTGGCCCAGTACATTTGCAGCAGGCTGAGGGAGGGATCTTTAAAGCGCTGGTTATAGCCACTAATCAAAACCAGCAGAATGGAAAGGTTGATAAGCCAGAAAAAACTTGAAGCGAGCACCAGCTGCGAAAAGCCGATAAAGGTTAAACCGACCTCCTGCGCGTAAAACAACACAATAGTGAGCAGTGCACCACCACATACGGCCAACATGGAGTGTTTGAGGCGAATCTTCTGTTTTCTGCCAAGCTTCAACACTGGCGTTATATTCCATTATACAAAGTGATTACACTATTATAGGAAAGCAGAGGAGATTTTGACTGGAGATGACCCAACCCAGCCACACCCCGGCACACAATTATACTACTACCGTTGCTTCCTTCCGGACCTGGCGGGGTTTGCAGCGAATTGTTGCGGGGGGACCAAGCTGGGCCACCACTGAAAACCGGAGGAACAGAAACCACCGGGGAGCGCATTATCCGGTATTTTCCGAATAATGCAATGCTCATGACCAGCTCAAAGTGATTTTGCTATTAACGTGGCAATGATTATTGTTTAGTTAATAGGCTGTGCACGGAAGCACCGCCACTGCCCGCAGGGCAATGCAAGCCCTTGAAATACCAGTAAATTTGCGCCTTTACACCAGTAACTGATGGGTGCGCAATTAAATAGAGAGGATCATTGCTGTCCCACCAAGCATGAAAACACCGAATCCATGCTTTCAAACTTAACAGCACAGCAGTGGTATATTTAGCCGCAAATAACTCGCAGAGAAATCACATGCTCAACATTGCGAACGGCTTTGATGACATCTTCACCGGGGAGAGCATCAAAATCGAGAATATTGTAGGCAACATCGTTGCGGCTCTTATTCATCATATCAATAACGTTAACATTATTCTCAGCAAATACAGACAGCACGTTGCCCAATACACCGGCAACGTTTGCGTTAGTGAATGTTAAGCGACACCCTCCCGTCAACGGCCCCATGCTGGCGGCAGGAAAGTTAACAGAGTTCTTGATATTGCCAAACTCCAGATAGTCCCTCAGCTGGTTCGCCGCCATCACCGCACAATTCTCTTCAGCTTCTGCGGTACTGGCGCCGATATGCGGCAAGGCAATTACCTTTTCATGGCCAATAAGCGAAGGCTCGGGAAAATCACACACGTACTGGCGAAGCTTGCCTTCATTGAGCGCCGCAACCACATCTTCTGTTACAACAATAGCGTCACGCGCGAAATTCATTATGGCTGCACCAGGCTTCATTTGCGCAAGTACTTCAGCGTTAATCATACCTTTGGTAGGCTCTATTGCCGGCACATGCAAAGACAGATAGTCAATATCGCCTACCAGGGCCTGCAGGCTCTCTTTGCGCTCCACTTCACTGGGTAAACGCCATGCAGCGTCGACAGAAAGTGCCGGGTCAAAACCGTGCACATTCATACCCAGGCTCAGGGCCGCCTCTGCGACCATTGAGCCGATAGCGCCCAGGCCAACGATGCCCAATGTTTTCCCCGCTAACTCACTACCGGCAAATTTCTTCTTCTCTCCTTCCAGTAATTTGGACATCGCACCTGCGTCGGTCATATCTCCAAGTGTGCCAACGAAGTCACGCCCCTGAAGAATACCGCGAGAACTGAGTAACATACCGGTAAGAACCAGCTCTTTCACCGCATTGGCGTTAGCACCTGGGGTATTGAATACCACAATACCCTTTTGCGTGTACTCTTCAACGGGTACATTGTTAACGCCGGCCCCGGCCCTGGCAACCGCTATGACACTCTCCGGCAATGTTTCGTTGTGCAGCTTATGACTGCGCAGAACAATGGCTTCCGGCTGGGCGACATCCTCTCCCACGCTGTATTTTTCTTTGGCAAAAAGGCTGAGGCCTTTATCCGAAATCTTGTTGTAGGTTCTTACTTGATACATGTTGTTGCACCTTGTTAATGATCAAATTCGTTCTCGCCGCCAGCGTCTGTGAGGACATTGCATACGGCTACTGAGGCGACATCTGTCAGATTATTTAACATCTGAACTATTAGCCTTCGCTAAGCTATTGATATCGTTATAATTTATTTTTGGCCCTGTTTTTGCTGTTACTACATGCCAAGCGCTAAAAGGTCTCTTGACCTATTACTGCGAGGTAAAACCTTGTTTCTTCGATTCGGCCCCGGCTCATACCGGGGCCATTTTCTTTGTTCTACTTGCACACCTGCTGATATGCCCAGCTCAACCAGGGCATCAATAACTCGAGGTCTTGCGCTTCAATCGTCGCTCCCGCCCAGATACGCATACCTGCTGGAGCATCGCGATAAGCGCCGATGTCATAGGCCACACCTTCATCAGCCAATAATTTAACCATCGCTTTCACCTGATCAGGCTCAGCTTTGAGTTTTAAACAAATACTGGTGTTTGAACAAATTTCAGGGCTTTCCGCGAGAAATTCAATCCACTCGTTTTCACTGACAAATTTCTCAAGCACCGCCAGGTTCGCCTCTGACTTTTTAATCGCAGCGCCAAGCCCACCGAGGCTCTCAACCCAGCTCAAAGCATCGAGGTAGTCAGCCACGCAAAGCATGGAAGGCGTATTGATCGTAGCACCTTTGAACACACCCTCTATCAGTGAACCGCCTTTCGTGAGACGGAAAAGCTTGGGCAAAGGCCATGCCGGAGTGTAGCTCTCAAGACGCTCTACGGCACGAGGGCTGAGGATCAGCATGCCATGCGCGCCTTCTCCACCCAGTGCCTTTTGCCAGCTGTAAGTGGCCACGTCGATCTTGTCCCAGGGAATATCCATGGCGAACACTGCAGAGGTCGCATCACACATTGTAAGCCCTGCACGATCTTCAGGGATCCAATCTCCGTTGGGTACTTTTACACCGGAAGTAGTGCCGTTCCAGGTAAATACCACATCGTTATTGAAGTCTACACTCGCCAGATCAGGAATCGCGCCATAAGCAGCTTCGCGAACCGTGACATTATCCAGTTTCAACTGCTTGTTAATGTCTGTTACCCAACCCGAACCAAATGATTCCCAGGCCAGCACGTCCACACCTCTTGCGCCCAGCATCGACCACATCGCCATTTCCATAGCACCGGTATCCGAACCGGCCACGACACCAACTCTATAACCGTCCGGCAAGCCCAGCACTTCAGCGGTTTGTGTACATACTTGCTGAAGCACTTTTTTACCAAGTGCTGAGCGATGCGAACGCCCCAAAGTCGCCAAATCAAGCTCACTAACACTGTAGCCGGGACGCTTGCTGCATGGGCCGGATGAAAAATTGGGATTATCGGGTTTTGCTTGCGGTTGCATTGTTATCCTCTATATAAGGTTCAAAACCCCGAACGGGGTTTGTATATGGACTGGGAAAACCAGTTTTTTTGAAAGCGTTGAACAGTGCATCAAGCGTCTGGCGGAGAAAAGCCCCAAATGCCCTTTGTTGAGCGCTTCCCGAAATTGGGTCTGTGAGGGTTGCTGCATTGCGTGGTGTCCGGCTCGATTGACCCAGTGTATTCAGGCACACCCTAAAACGGAGCGCTATTATGCCATTCTTGCCCCTGCTCTCCTAGTAGCGCAGAGTGATGCCTGAAGTAACATTGAATCGGATCAATTTATAGTCGGCCGGTTACATCAGCAACCGGCGGTTGTTATTAATCCACACTTACACAGTTGAGGGCGAGGCCTCGTCATCCTTCCCTTGTCCCTCATTGCTGTCCTCCACATCTGAAGACTCGTCATCATGCTTCACATGGAAAGGCGCAAACCAGCAGATGATGAAAGAAGGTATCGTTGCGGCCATCACAAACACGAAGTAACCGATGTAGCCCATCATCTGCTGCAGTGAACCGGAAACCATGCCGGTCAGCATCATGCAAAGCCCCATCAACGCAGTACCGAAGGCATAGTGCGTAGTCGCATATTTACCTGGAGCCAGCTGCTGCATCAGATAAATCATGAAACCGACTGAGCCGATGCCGAAGAAAAACTGCTCAACGGCAACACCTGCGGTAATCAATAAATGGCTCTGTGGCTGATAGATAGCAAGTATCAGGAATGTGACATTCGGGATGTTAACGCAGAAACACAAGGGGAAGATGGCCTTCTTGAGCCCAATCTTGGCAACATAAAAACCGCCCACCATAGAACCGGCCAACAACGCCGCCAATCCGAAGGTGCCGTAGATAATGCCAAACTCCTGGTTGGTAAGAGCCAGCCCACCACTGGCAACAGCATCTTTCATAAACAACATACTGGGAGCATTGAGGAAGCCAAAGCTGATCCGGAACAACAGCGCAAAACCGATCATCATCCAGATTCCGCGCTTCTGGAAAAAGGTCACGAAGGCATCCCAGAGGGTACCCATGGCTTCCGCCGGGGTCGTGGGCGTGTTTTCAGCCCGGGAGCCATCGGGCATCACTTTCATGTGCCAGAATGCCATTCCCAGCATCATTACGCCCATCAGGGCAAAAACGATTTGCCAGGAAGCGGTCCACTCCGGCCCGGATACATGAGGGTCGTGATTGAATATATACTGGTGTAACAAGCCGCTGAGCACCACCATCACACTCATCATCGCCAGTTTACCCAGGTTCCAGCTAAGGCTTTGCCACCCGCAGTAAAGGGCCTGGGTTTTCGCATCGAGAGATGTTACATAAACCCCGTCGGTTGTAATGTCCTGGGCCGAGCCGACAAAGGATAGAACCCAGAATAATCCAAGCATAATAGTGACGTAACTCGGCAGGCTCATTACCAGGGCAACGCAAATAAAACCAATCCCCAGAATAAACTGGCTCACGAGCACAAAAAACTTCTTGGTTTTGTACATCTCCAGAAAAGCAGCATAAAGCGGCTTTAAAACGTATGCCAAGCCTAAGAAACCCGCATAATAGGTAGCATCAGCATTGCTCATGCCAATATTGCTAAACATTACAACAGAGGCTGCAGTGAGCATGTTGTAGGTTAAAGCCATCGTGAAATAGCCGGAAGGCACCCAAAGCAGTGGGTGCTTGGTCTTTACGGTAGATGTCATTGGTAAACCTGTCGTTATTGTATTGTTACTGCCTAATAGTGGGTTGCGATAGTAACAAATTTTTTTACAGGCGGGCGCGTATTTACCTGCCCTGACACAGCTTCTTAATCTTGCTCAATAAGGCTGCGCAAATGGAACCGGTTTAGCTGTGGTACTGCAGATAACAACCGGCCGAAATGATTCAGCCGGAGATCTGGCTAGCATAGCCTGAGCAAATCTATTTCTATTCACTAATAGAGCAAGGTATACATCTTCCGCTGATATTCTACCGCCAGCGGATCGCCCTTCCCGAGAACCGCCAGCACATCGGTGTATACCTTCCTGGCCTCACCGTCTTTAAAGTTAAGGTCTGATTGAATAATCTTGAACAAGAGCGCCAGGGATTCAGCATAGTAATTGTGCTGACTATATTGCACGGCAAGCTGATATGCCGTCTCTTTATCGTCTGGCTGAGCTTGGTACTGTTTCTCCAGCGCTTCGATTTCGGGAACTTTACCGGCAGCTTGCGCCAGCTCCAGCTTTGCCATCACATTCTGATATTCTGTGCCCTGGTCAGCCATTTTGATGGATTTGAGGCTTTCTTCAGCATCGGCCAAACGATTTAACGCTATCTGCACCTCAGCCAGGGCCACTGCAATATCCGCTTGAGCGTCCGATTCCTTGTATGCCTGTTGCAGTAGGGGAAGAGCCTCATTGAAACTTTGTGCCGAGATCAGCTCTTTTGCCTGATTTAACTGCAGGTCCCAGGGCTTTGGCAGATACTTGTCCAGCAATTCGCGTATTTGCTGCTCCGGCTGAGCTCCGGCAAAACCGTCGACAGGCTGGCCATCTTTCATCAGCATCACTGTGGGCAGAGAGCGAACGCCAAACTGCCCCGAGATCATCTGCTGCTCATCGGCATTTACTTTCGCCAACAGGAAAGCCCCTCCAAACTCTGCGCACAGCTTTTCCAGCACGGGCATTAAGGTCTTACAGGGACTGCACCAGTCGGCCCAGAAATCAATAAGCACGGGACGCTTAAAAGACTCCTCAATTAACATCGCCTGTGCATTGGCTTCGGTGATTTCAACAATATGTTCAGACACTTGGAAAACCTCGTTTGGTCAAAAAATCGGTTAGCCGCGATTGTTCCCTACAAGCTCGCGGAAAACGCCCGTCTCTGGGCGTAGCTATTAACCCAGCGATCAAATAGCTCGTCCTGATCTATTTGATAGTGCCCTTAAAATTGGGCGGCCTTGAGCGGAAAGCCATTAGTTTATGGGCCCACATGAAGCTTGGCTTGATCACGGTGCCCCCTGCACCACCTGTTACCCCGGCATAAAAACACGCTGGGCTAATATATTGTTGCTGTTGCCTCGGATTTCAATTGTGCCACAAGGAGAATCTCTGGCGTACAATGCACGGTTTTTCATAACAGCCTCTAAAAATCCCAACAGGAGAATCCCATGAACAGATTGGCACTGGTAACGGGGGGAACCCGAGGCATAGGTGAAGCGATATCAATTCGCTTGAAAAAAGCGGGATACAAGGTGGTGGCGAACTACCGGGACCACGAGCAAAAAGCGCTAAGCTTCAGCGCCGAAAACGCCATCCCTGTGTACAAATTTGATGTCGCCAGCTTTGATGCCTGCAGTCAAAATGTGAAAAAAATTATCCAGGAGCAGGGGCAGAACATTGAAATTCTGGTCAACAACGCCGGTATCACCCGCGACTACACTATCCACAAAATGTCGCCCGAGGCTTGGAACAGGGTTATGGAAACCAACCTTGGCTCCTGTTTTAACATGTGCCGCAACGTGATTGATGCCATGCGTGACAAGCATTTTGGTCGCATCGTCAACATTGGCTCAATCAATGGGCAGGCAGGCCAGTACGGGCAGGTTAATTACGCAGCCGCAAAATCAGGGATGCACGGTTTTACCAAGGCACTGGCGCAGGAAGGCGCCAAGTACAACATCACCGTGAACGCCATCGCACCTGGCTATATTGCAACGGATATGGTCAGAGCGGTTCCGGAAAGGGTACTGGAAAAAATTGTCTCAAGAATTCCGGTAGGAAGACTGGGGGAAGCGGATGAAATCGCTCGCGGAGTGGAATTCCTGATAGACGATGACGCTGGCTTTATCACTGGCTCAACCCTTTCCATTAACGGTGGGCAGCATATGTACTAAGGCCTGGGCACCCTACTCTGCACCTTTTCTGATTACCTCACTGGCTTTTCCCTGAGTTGTAGCCATTAGCTCATACAGCTCTGCGGAAGCCGCCAGACACTTGCTTTGTACTCCATCAAAATAAGACTTCTGTGTATGGTATACACCCATCAAATCTTTTTGGTTGCCCAGCGCGTGCGCAAAACTAACACTCTCATTGAACATCTCTGAGAACAATGCTTTTTGCCGCTCTGCCACTGCTTCCATCGCTTTGCCGTTGAGAAGGCATAGCTCGTTGATCGGCTTGAAGGCCCTTTGTGCTTGCTCAAACATATTGTCTAGCATGGTTGCTCCTCCGTTCAGATTATGCTGCATTGCAGTATTTCTTGAGTTTATGTCGACAGCCCACGACGGTCAAGCAAATATGCTGCAATGCATGATTCCTTGTTAGACTGAATTTCCCTATCGAAAACCCAAAAGCAAAGCTCTCTGATATATTGATGATGTTAGTCATCCTTCTCTGTGGGGTCGCCTTGTGGTTTCTGCTCAGGTTCGGGTGGCACACCCGGCATACCGAAGTTTTTCCACATTTCCATGTTTTTTTCCATCATTTGACTGAACACGTTCATTGGCGAAGCCGTTTCCATAAATTCCTGCATGGCCCCCTGAAACGCCTCCTGTCGATCCAGAAAAGTAGAAATACTTTGCTCCAGATACTGACGCATAAATTGCTGCATATCACTTCCGTAGAAGCGAATAAGCTGCTTGAGCACAGTTTGAGTGAGAATCGCTTGCTGATCTCCCGCCTCCTGCTCACTGATTATTTGCAACAGAATGCTTTTGGTAAGATCTTCCTCGGACTTGGAATCAATCACCTTAAAATCCTTGTGCTGCATCACCATCTGTCGGATGGTTTCAAGGTTGATGTATTGACTTTCTGATGTGTCATAAAGCCGTCGGTTGGGGTACTTTTTAATGAGTATCACGTGTCTTACCTCTATATGTTGTTTTTCTCATCACCTGCCTCCAGCCTCACTTTTACATAGCTGCCTGGAGCTTCCTCCAAAACTGGATATTTCTCGTTGCCTGCTGATGGTGGCGCAGCCAGCTCACCACTGTATTGCTGTAACCAGCGGCTCCAGTCTTGCCACCAGGAACCCTGTTTTTGTTTCGCTCCAGCCAACCAGGATTTATGGTCATTTTCAATCACCGGATTTACCCAATATGGGTATTTACCGTTGTTGACCGGATTAACAATACCAGCCACATGACCGGATTCCGTTAACACGAAGCGCTTACACCCCCCAACACATTGAACACTGCTATATGCTGCCTGCCAAAGCACAATATGGTCAGACTTCGCCGCAAGGGTGTAACTGGGTGTAGTAATGGATGCCAGGTCGATATCTATGCCATTTAGCTGAATGCCCCCGGCTTCTTTAAATTTATTATCCAGATACATATTACGCAAATAAAAAAGATAAAGAGCACCGGGAATATTACTTGAATCGGAGTTCCAATAGAGAATATCAAAGGGCTCCGGGTCTTTCCCCTTCAAATAATTTTCAATAAAAAAGGCCCAGAATAAGCTGTTCTCACGCAACAGGCTAAAACCCAGAGCCAGCACCCGACCATCTAGATAGCCCTTGTTGCGGATCATATTCTCAATCACAGGGTAGCTCAGCTCTGAAATATAACTACCTATTTCACCCGGCTCCGAGAAATCAAACAGGCTAGCCAGAAATGTAAGGGAAGATATCCGCTTATCACCGCGCGCCAGAAGGTAGGCCTGAGTTGCTGCCAACAGGGTGCCGCCAACACAATACCCGGCCACATTAATTTTACTGCAAGCAGTAATACTCTCTACCGCATCCAGAGCCTCGATCACACCTTCCTGAACGTAGTTATCAAAGCCCACCTGCGCCAATTCACTACCGGGATTAACCCAGGACACCATAAATACAGTGAAACCTTGATCAAGCAGCCAGCGAATCAGTGATTTTTTTTCTCCGAGGTCCAAAATGTAATATTTATTTATGAATGGTGGTATAAATAGCAGTGGCTGAGCGAAAGTATTCTCCCTTGACGGGCGATACTGAATGAGCTGTATGAGGCGATTCTGAAACACTATATGGCCAGGCGTATTAGCCAGCTCGCCTCCTAGCGAGAAAGCCTTATGATCGACTTGCGTAAGCCTGAAAGCCTCATCTGGACTGTTTCTTAAATCCCGCATAAAATTGTTAATACCTTTAGCGAGATTCGCTCCTTTGCTGTCCAGAACTTCCCTGCAGACTTCAGGATTAGTAAACAAGTAGTTTGAAGGAGAGCTGCAGCTAATACACTGACGAGTATAAAACCGAACTTGTTGCGATATTTTTTTGTCTTCAAACTCCAATGCAGCCACCATTTCTGTCAAGTACTCTGCACTCAACAAATAAGCCTGCTTGATATAACTAAATGAAGGATGGTTCTTCCATGCTTCGTCAGAAAAGCGCTTATCGCTCTCGTCTTCTACAATTATCGGAGGCGCGTTTTCGCCATTTATTGACTTTGCAAAGCTTTGCCAAAGGTGTTGCTGCCTTTCTAAAAAGCGTAGTTGTTGCTGAACAAACAGTTCCGTGTTGACCTTGGCATTTGCCATACTTTGAATTGAGCCTTCTGGCCAAACATTTTCATTATCAGCTGCAATGTGATCAGGGAAAAAAGTTATGCGCTCAACCAGCTCGCGAAACATCTCATTAAACACTTCGCTATATTTATCCAGATAGCGAAATAACTCTATGCGTTCCTGTTCAGTCATATTATCGATCACATTACATTAAGACTGCATCGCAAGTTATGCAAAGCTTGCACAAAGGGCGGGGTGTATCCCGTCAATTTGCCGGAAGTAAATGCGCATAAGCTTTGAACAGAGCGCGAGAAGTTTTATTAGGTTCATTGCGGTATTGATCGTTAAAAAATCAGGGTTTGCGGCGCAGCACGAAACCAAAGCCTCGCCTATTTAAACGCCAGCTTGTCGTGTTTCCTGCTAATTTTTGCTTACGAAAAAGCCAAGCGCGGCAACAGCCTCTTATACTGCACCGCACAATAGTTGGCAAGAACTTTATGGGGTTTCGGGTAATACCTGCTATTCACCCGACTTCAGCAACGCTCTCCAGAGGCTGTATTACACCTTCAAGGTAACAGATCAAGTCGTCACTTCCAGGGGCAACCCTCAGGTTGGAAGGCAGCTCATACAGCAACCAATCGACAGCCCAGCGATATTCCATACCGGGCATGATGGCTTTGAATTCTCCCTGTTGCTCTAGCTCAATATAGGGGTTATCGTCATCTGCATGAGCGTATATCTCGACTTCTGCTTCTGATGGCGCAATAACGGAGGGATTAATCTGAGGAAATCTTTTGATCAATAATAAGCCATTATTAACATTCGCTAACCAACCGCCGGTGTCGTTTGCGAAAATTTTTGGAATACCCTGCAGGGCCTCCGGCTTATATTCGTACCAGTAGTGACCCTTGATGTATTTACAAGGGCAAGTAGAGTGAGGCTCGGGAGGCAAGCCCGCAGAATAAAAGGATATCCCCCCACTAACCCGGCTGATCTCCCATGGTGCGAGAGTGACAATTTCTTGCGATACATTCAACAGTGTATATTCAATGTTAAAACCATTGGCAATGGGGGTAACTGTTTTCACCACACGCACGCCAAGTGAATGCTCAACACCGCTTTGCAAGCAAATCTTTTTATCTGAGGTTTCCAGAAGATTATAGCGTGCCGAATCCAGAGCTTCAGGAGGGGGCCAACCCCAGAGAGATTGCGGCGACGGCCAAAAGGTAGATCCCACTTGTATACCTGAACACAGCAGAGAATTTCTATCACCTATGGAAAACGAGAGTACCCTGCCACCGTAGGGACTCACTTTGATACGCCGCCTGGCGCATGTGGAATGAAGCTGGTAAATCTCCTGTCTCATGTACCCTCCTAAAAACAAGACCACTCCTCATAAGACTCTTTTATGAGGAGCTAATTCTTTATAGTTATGTTGCTTGTTCTTCGACTGCGCGAACATGATATTTGACATACATCGCTGATCCTTTATAACACGAGCGCAGCGAAAATGGCATAGGGGAGAGGAAAAATGCCCGTCTAAACCGATTACACCAAATCGCCGCTGTTTATTGATCGACGATTACACTTGACAGTGTTAATGCATAAATCCACCTCACTAAGTTTGTTTATCCTTCTCAAGCTGACAAATTCGCGAATTTTTCTTGAAATATCTTGTTGATTCAGACTTTTTAAGCCTTCAGAGCTGTTAATTAGTGCAAATTCTCATAAAATACTGCGACCTGCATTCGTGCACATAATTGCCGCTGCCACTGTCTTTATATTTCGTCGAAATAAGACATTAATAGCGTCAGTTATTTGACCCGTCTGTACGCCGAGACTAAGGAGCTCCTTTATGCGCCACACTAAGAGGCGTATAAGCAATACCTGCGCAGCAACGACGTAACTCGTTTTCCGTTTGTAACAATGCTGATGCAAAAAAATTGTTGGTACCACACAGCCCCTTTATAAAAACAATTAATGACTAAGCGTCCACCTCATGCATCTATCAGCTATAGATATCACCATCATTGGCCTTTATCTAGCCAGCACAGTAGTCATCGGGCTCATCCTTAAAAGGCGGGCCTCAAAAAACCTGGACTCTTACTTTCTCGGGGGCAAAACTCTGCCCTGGTATATGCTAAGCCTCTCCAATGCATCTGGCATGTTCGACATCTCTGGCACCATGTGGCTCGTTACGCTGCTTTTTGTTTATGGCTTGAAAAGCATCTGGATCCCCTGGCTTTGGCCAGTATTTAACCAAGTATTCCTGATGGTGTTTTTATCCCTCTGGTTACGCAGATCAAATGTGCTAACAGGGGCTGAGTGGATTCGCACCCGCTTTGGCGATGACCTCGGTGGCAGACTGTCTCATGGCATCATAGTGGTATTTGCCTTAATTGGTGTACTCGGGTTCCTCGCCTACGGCTTCGTGGGAATCGGTAAATTTATGCTGATTTTTATCCCCTGGGATAGCGTCGCCCCCTTCGTTCCATTCACTGTAACTGAAGAGTACGTGCCACACCTCTATGGCATTGTGTTTACCGCAATCGCAACGTTTTATGTGATGCTCGGCGGAATGTTGAGTATCGTTTGGGCAGACGTTCTGCAATTCACGATTATGTCGGTTTCTGCTGTGATCATTGCAGCCATCGCAATGGCCAACGTATCACCTGAGGCATTCCATGCGGCAGTGCCGGATGGTTGGAGCAACCCATTCTTTGGCTGGGAGCTTGGCCTCAACTGGAGCGAAACGATCCCGGAAGTGATGACAAAAATAAATTCCGATGGGTATGAGCTATTTACCATTTTTGTGATGATGATGTTATTCAAGGGTATCCTGATCAGTGCTGCAGGCCCAGCCCCCAACTATGACATGCAGAAAATCCTCGCGACTAAATCGCCAAGAGAAGCAGCGAAGATGAGCGGCTTCGTTTCGGTTGTGTTGATGCCAATCCGCTACCTGATGATTGCCGGCTTCACTGTTCTGGCGCTGGTTTTCTACGACCAACTTAGCCTTCAGGTTGGGGGGAAAATCGATTTTGAAAATATTCTACCCTCGGCCATCAGCCAATTTGCCCCTGTGGGTGTAATGGGCTTACTGCTTGCAGGTCTGCTTGCGGCATTTATGTCCACCTTCGCGTCAACCGTTAACGCTGCACCTGCCTACCTAGTTAACGATATCTACAAACGCTACATCAACCCCGAGGCCTCTGCCAAAAAACTGGTGAGAATGAGCTACGCTGTGTCTGTGGGTGTTGTCGCTATCAGCACTTGTATCGGTCTATTTATTTCCAGCATTAATACCGTTCTTCAGTGGATTGTTTCCGGCCTGTATGGAGGCTACACCGTTTCCAATGTACTTAAATGGTACTGGTGGCGTTTTAATGGCATGGGTTATTTTTGCGGTATGGTTGTTGGCATTGCCTGCGCCTTGCTAGTACCCGCAGTTGGAAAGATGGTTCCCAACATTCCTGGCGACATACTTCCTCTTTACGCATTCCCCTTTGTTCTCCTGGCTTCTGCGGTAGCTGCAGTATTAGGCAGTATTTATTCTGAACCAGAAAATGAAGAGCGTCTGAAACAGTTTTATAAAAAGGTACGTCCATGGGGTTTCTGGAAACCCATTCACAATAAAGTTGTTGCTGACGACCCCAGTTTTACTGCTAATCCCAATTTCAAACGGGATATGTTTAATATCGTTATTGGTATCATTTTACAAACGTCTTTGGTTGCGCTGCCCGTGTTCTTTGTTATCAAAGAATTTTATTCGGCCGCAATCGCTGCTGCCCTTGCGATTGGTGCTGCTCTGATCCTTTGGAAAACCTGGTATCAAAAACTGAGAGATTGGCCTGAAGAGGAAATAAAGAGAGAGAACGCTTCGGCTTAAAATAATAATAACAACACGGAATTGAGTTTTGGATATTGGCGATTGGGGCCTCTGTTTAAAACTCTTATTGTATTTAACCTATAACGCGCTAAGGTAGAAAAAAATGAAATTTGGTCATTTTGACGACAATGCTCGTGAGTACGTAATCACGAACCCGAAAACTCCGTATCCATGGATTAACTATCTCGGCAATGAAGATTTCTTCAGCCTTATGTCCAATACGGCAGGCGGTTACACTTTTTATAAAGATGCGAAATTCCGTCGCCTCACCCGTTATCGCTATAACAACGTTCCCGTCGATAACGGTGGAAAATATTTTTACATCAATGATGGCGGAGATGTGTGGTCTCCTGGCTGGAAACCAGTAAAAGCGGAATTGGACAACTATTCCTGCGCCCATGGTATGAGCTACACGCGCATTACCGGCGAGCGAAACGGAGTCGAGGCCGAAGTAACCTACTTCGTTCCACTGAAAACCTGGGCAGAAGTACAGAAAGTTAAACTGACCAATAAATCCGGCGAAACCAAAAAACTGAAGTTTTTCTCGTGGATCGAATGGTGCCTTTGGAACGCTGAAGACGACATGCAAAACCTTCAGCGCAACCTGTCAACAGGTGAAGTGGAAGTTGAAGATTCTGTTATTTACCACAAGACAGAATTCAAAGAACGCCGCAACCACTACGGTTTTTACTCCGTGAATGCGCCGATCCAGGGTTTTGATACCGATCGTGATATCTGGAAAGGCACCTACAACGACTTCGACCGTCCCGATGCCGTATTTGAAGGTAAGCCGCGCAATTCAGAAGCTCACGGCTGGTCCCCCTGTGCCTCTCACTACATTGAAGTAGAGCTGGCCCCTGGTGAGTCAAAGGATCTCATTTTTGTACTGGGTTATATCGAAGTAGAGCCTGAGAACAAATGGCAAAGCAAAGGCGTTGTCAACAAGACACCCGCGAAAGAACTTATCGCCCGCTTTGATACCGTAGAAAAAGTTGACGCAGAGCTGGCCAAGCTCTCCGACTACTGGACAGATCTACTGGCCACTTATTCGGTAGACTCCGGTGACGAGCGACTGGACCGCATGGTAAACATCTGGAACCAGTACCAGTGTATGGTTACCTTCAATATGAGCCGTTCCGCCTCATTCTTTGAAACGGGTATTGGCCGGGGCATGGGCTTCCGTGATTCCAGCCAGGATCTTATCGGCTTCGTACACCAGGTTCCAGAGCGCGCGCGAGAGCGAATTATCGACATCGCCTCTACACAATTTGAAGATGGCTCTGCTTATCACCAGTACCAGCCACTGACCAAACAAGGCAACCACGCCCTGGGTGGCGGTTTCAATGATGACCCCTTGTGGCTGATCCTTTCCACTACGGATTACATCAAGGAAACAGGTGATCTGGGCATCCTTGATGAGCAAGTGCCCTACGATAATGACGAAAGCAAAGCCACCAGTCACTTTGAGCACCTTAAGCGTTCTTTCTACTTTACCGTTAACAACCTCGGCCCTCACGGCCTGCCACTGATCGGCCGCGCCGACTGGAACGACTGCCTGAACCTGAACTGCTTCTCTGAGGACCCTAACGAGTCTTTCCAGACAACTGGCAATAAAAAAGGCTTCACTGCTGAGTCACTCATGATTGCCGGTTCGTTTGTGCTTTACGGTAAAGAGTTTATTAAACTCTGTAAAACCATTGGCAAAGACGATGAAGCAGCGGAGGCGCAGAAGCATGTCGACGCCATGATTGAAGCGGTGAAAAAAGACGGATGGGACGGAGAGTGGTATCTGCGCGCCTACGACTACTACGGCAAAAAAATCGGCTCAAAAGAGAACGAAGAGGGCAAGATATTCATCGAGTCGCAAGGCTTCTGTGGCATGGCCGGAATTGGTGAGGAAGATGGCCTGGTGCACAAAGCGATGGATTCAGTGAAAGAGCACCTGGATTGCGAATACGGTATTGTTTTGCAACAGCCAGCCTTTACCAAGTACTACATTGAGTATGGTGAAATCTCCACTTACCCCGCTGGTTACAAGGAAAATGCCGGTATCTTCTGCCACAACAACCCATGGATCGTTATCACCGAGGCACAAATAGGTAATGGCGACAGAGCCTACGACTACTACTGTAAAGTCGCTCCTGCTTTCATCGAAGATATCAGCGACCTTCACAAAGTAGAGCCCTACGTCTACTGCCAAATGGTGGCCGGTAAAGACGCTTACAAGCCAGGCGAAGGCAAAAACTCGTGGCTTACAGGTACAGCCTCCTGGAACTTCGTGGCCATTACCCAATATATCCTTGGTGTTAAACCCGATTATAACGGCCTGAACGTTGACCCATCGATTCCAAAAGACTGGGATGGCTTCAAAGTGAGCCGTCAGTTCCGCGGTGCTACCTACAACATTGAAGTAAAGAACCCGGATCATGTTTGCAAGGGTGTGAAGGCTTTGACCGTTAATGGTGAAGCTGTAGAGGGAACGCTCATTCCGGTTCAGCCAGAAGGCAGCACTAATAGCGTGGAAGTTGTGCTCGGCTAGTTAGTAGCATTTTGGAGTAATGAGAACCCGGCATCGCATGGTGCCGGGTTTTTTATTGCCTCGATACCTTAAGTAACACAAAAAAACAAAAACGACCGACTTATTCTTTTACCTTCTATATATCCGCGTTATGTAGCCATCGTAATAACTCTTGTACATATACATTGGCCTGACCAAGGCTTCGATAGCAAACAAATCTAAACCACCTGTTTCTTTAGGTAACATTAGAGCTCAAAGTATGTACAATGTGCACATCTTTCAAACACACCCAATTAACAGGAGTCCTCAATGTTTAAAACCTTCGCCGCAGCCCTCACAGTTGCCCTCGCTAGCCCGTTCGTAAACGCATATTCCCTTGTCGAAACCGATTTAGTATTTGGCAAAATCAATGCTATTGATATAGAAAACAATGTTTTGGTTGTCACAAAACCCTTGGGTAACAAAGAAGAGCTGAACCTCCAGCCTTACGCAAAGATCTATTTCGATGGCGAAAAAGCGGCGCTGAAGGATCTAAGTGCTGGCCAAAAAGTAAGATTCGAACGCACCGTATATACTCAGGGCACCGAGAACATTGAAGGTGAAATCGTCAAGCTAAACCGTAAAAAACGTATAGCAAGTATCCGGGTTGCTCACAACGAAGTAGTAACAGTGAAATTCGGTGAAAACCTGACCGTAAAAGGCAAGGTAAATGGCTCTGATTTTGCCAGCTTGCGCAAAGGCCACATGGTTGTTGTGCGAGCAAAATAGAACTATTAACCCGGCAATTAAATAGATGATCCTATCTATTTAATTGCACGCCCTTGAAATACGGGCGCAAATGTGTGAATTTGCTGGTATTTCAAGGGCTTACATTGCCCTGCGGGCAATGGCGCCGCTTCCGTGCGCCGCCTATTAACTTAACAATAACTATTGCCAAGTTAATAACACCGCAAACCGCCATGGCCTGCCCACGGCGGTTTTTTGCTTTCTACGGCCAAAGAGAATCATCCATAATCACTGCGATCAATCAATACCTATTCCCACCGGAGGAAGTTATACTGCCTTGCCAATTAACCCGATGAGCAAATAGAACGCCAGCCTTACAATCGGGCGGCTCTAAGCGGAAAGCCTTGATTTTGTGGGCTCGCATGAACCTCTGGTTCATGACGGTGCTTGCCTGCACCACCTTTTAACCCGGCCTGAAACCACGCCGGGTGAATAATAATGATAACGAAGAGATGCATTTAGCAGCCTTGCTTCTCTAACAATCACCCAGAAAAAAGATAAAAAACGAGCGACACCATGTCAGATAAAAGACAAATAAGCCAATCTCAAGTTATTCCCTTTAAGGAGAAATTCGGTTACGGCCTCGGCGATTTTGCGTCCAACCTGTTCTGGATGCCCTTCATTCTCTACGGCACCTACTTTTATACCGATGTATTCGGAATATCTGCAATGTCTGTGGGTATTATGTTACTTTTTACCCGAATCTGGGATGTGGTAAACGACCCGGTAATGGGTATTCTTGCGGACAGAAACCCACCGCGAGCAGGCCTGGGTAAATACCGCCCGTTTCTGTTCTGGTTCGCGATACCTTTTGGCATGGTCGGCGCCATGGCCTTCTTCACTCCCGATTTAAGCGCAAAAGGAAAACTAATATACGCCTGGGTCACTTACGTTGCTTTCGGCATGATCTACACCGCCATTAATATCCCCTATTCCGCACTGATGAGCGTCATGTCCAAAGAGCCCGGCGAGCGCAACAGCACCAGCTTCTTCCGCATGATTGGTGCACAAGTCGCGGGCCTTTTTGTATCCAGTAGCTTAATGACAGTGGTTGGCTTACTGGGAGGGGACGACGTGCAACGGGGCTTTTTCCTCACCATGGCGATATTCGCTTTTATTGCCGTTATATGCTTTTTCCTTACCGGGAAAATGACCACGGAAAGAATAACGCCCAAAGTAAAAGTTAAAGGTGAACTGCGCAAAGACCTGCTCGAAATAGTTTCAAGCATTCCCTGGTGGATTCTGTTTTTTGTTTCATTTTTTACCATTGCAGCCTTTACAATCCGTTTTGGCGTAGCAGCGTTCTACTTTAAATACTACGCAGATCAAACAGCCGTTGAAGCGTGGAATATCGGTTTTATAAAAGGCGGAGCGGTGAGCGCTTTTTTTACTCTTGGCACTGTTTCCTCCCTCTTGGGAATCGTGGTGTTCAGCTTCTTTGCGAAAACCATCGATAAGAAAAAAATGTACATTTCATTGATTTCTGTATCGGCGTTTATCTCGATATTGTTCTACTACATCCCCAATAACAACATCACCGCAATTATTCTCACTCAATGTGCTTTTTCGTTCCTCACTGGGCCTACAGCGGCGATATTGTTTGCCATGTACACCGATATTGCGGCGTATATCAAACATCAAAGTGGCAGCGATTCTTCAGCACTGGTGATGTCAGCTGGCTCTCTTACCCAAAAATTTGGCTGGGCCGTTGGCGGATCTCTTACCGGTATCCTTTTGGGTAACGCAGGTTATATCCCAGGCGAGGTGCAACCGGACAATGTAAAAGAAATTATGAGCATTATGATGAGCTGGGCTCCGATGGTGGCCTGCCTGCTGGGAGGAGTGGCTATGTTTATTTACCCCTTGAGCGATAAGCAAATGCGTAATGTTACCGACGAACTCGCTGCGAGGGAGGAGTAAGGCGGATGAAAATAGCAGGCAATCCGCCACAAGCAGAAAATCCCTGTAGACCAGAGCTGCATAAGTATTTTTCTGCTTAATCACATGCGTGTTGCTGTCGCGGCACGCTATTCCTGCTGATCATAAACTTCGTAAGAATCTTCCACGTTCAACAGAAACTTTTCTTCGCTCACGGGCTTTCGGAATTGGTATGGTGGAGCAACCAGCGTCATATCATAACTGGGAGCTTGCCTGAAATCCGGTGGAAACAGAACCTTGGTTAAATCATTTAAAACAAACAAGAAACCGACTATCGAAGCAAAACCAACAGCTAGCCAGCGCCTTGCATTCAGTGTCTGTGTCAAGGAAATATAAAACATCAGAGACGTGATTATAAAAACCAGCAACATCATTAAATACTTACCAGAAAACAACCATCCCAGGTTATATTGATATACCGGTTTTAGCATCTGAAAAGTCGTATCCACTACCAGCATCAGTAATAGCAAGTTGGCATTGAAGAGAAAACGCCCCTCGCCCTTGTTCAAGCGTGCAGCCATAACCCACACTGTACCGTAACAAACTGCCAGCAAAACGAGAAATACTACCGGCACAAGCTCCCGTAGTAGTTTTTCCGAATGCGGATTTTGCCAGTACGCAGTAAGCAGCGTTTGCCCGGTTAAAATCACAATAGCCACAACTGTAAGCCACCAATTACCCAAGCGCGTAAACAGAGGCTCCAAAGCCGACAGTTTTAACGCTGAAGGTATTGACTGTTTCTCATCAACAACTCTGATATGCGTTTTACCCAGGCTGAGTATTTCTCCAGGTTTAAGGGTAACCGGTATGTCAGCGGCTATTTCCTTATTGGAGCCCAGCACGTGAGTACCATTCACCGAGCCACGATCCTGCACATACAAACAGCCAGAATCCGCTTCTAAAAAAACTTCCAGGTGTTCCGCCTCCATATAGGGGTCTTGCAGAATCAGGTCGTTGCTGTATGCCCGGCCAATACTAACCCTGTTTTTATGAAAGGCGTGCAACTCCATCGACCGTCCGGTTTTGCTAACAATTTCGATAATCATTGCCACTCCATACGCGAAATAAATTTACCCAGGAAGACATTGGCTTTTTCCTGGGAAACACCCGCCAAACAGAAGTGTTCCATCAACATTCTATCGCCCTCTTGCGTACTGACTGCCATGTAAAAAACGTCGTACATTCCCGGGTATTTCTTGTAGGGGCGAGAACAGTACGCCGCTTTGCGTTCTAAAACCCCCGGACCTCGTTCGATAACATCATTAATACAGGAAAAATTTTCTACGTCATCCTCTCCCGCCCGGTTTGGTGGGCGCCCACGAGAAAATTCTCTCGATGCGTATTTATAAAAAGCCGACTCCGGCCACTTTTCCGCTGTCATAAACTGATATTCGTACTCTAAATAGCCCGAACTCAACTCTCTGGAAACAAAAATCGACTGCCGGCTGTTGCAGCCTTTGGTCACGGTCGTGATTTTGTCCTTGTCATTGGTATTGCTTTGCCCCCAACAATGGAAACCAGGGTGTATTCTGCCTACCACCATGCCTTCTGCCAGCTCCTCCTGTGGCCACTCGGACGCATCCATTTCATCTATCAGTTGCGCTGTAGCATTTAAGATTTGTTCGCCTATACCCAACTGCAATTGCTTGTAGACATTGGTGTTTGAGGCGTTTTCAGGCTCGGTAGTATCGCTCACAGCCTCTTTAGCCAAGGTAATCAGCTCCGCGAGCTTCTCCACCGGAACCAGAAAGCCAACCTGGTTGCCAGCAGTCTGAACATTAATACCGACAACTCGCCCCCGATCATCAAGGGTTGGCCCACCGCTCATACCGGGGTTTAAGGCACCGGAAAAATGGATACGATCAAAAACGTAGTCATCAGCAAGGCCGTTGTAATTGCCCTCAACAATGGTCATACCAATGTTATGAGGGTTACCAATGGAGAACATTTTTTCGCCTTTTGCGGGAATGCTGTCGCGTAATTTAAGCGCTGTACCCGAAACGGGTATCCGCAGCAAGGCAAGATCATTAACAACATCAATGGCAACAACATCCAGCTCCACCTTATTGCCTTCCATTTCAACCACGGCTTTGTATTCCTCTGGCTCAAGAACCACCGAAGACACCACATGGTAATTGGTGGCAAAGAGTTGACCTTCGGCCACGTAAAAACCACTGCCAGAGCTATTCAGGTTCTGAGACTTGATATTGATTATGCGCACCTGATAAATCGAGGAGCCAAATTCAGCGAAGGTTTTCTCTGCCTGTCCAGCGCCACCGTCAAACGGCACTGTTTCCGATGCCCAGCAGAGGTTCAGCAAAGCTCCAGCGACCAGCAGGCATTTCATTAATAGAGTATTCAAAAGGACTACAACCCAATCAAAGCAAGTGTCGAATGATAATAGAGTTGGATAAGCGGGATGTCCACTTACAGCGGGGGACAACAATGTGCAAGTTCTCTATAATTCGCCGACTGAAAAGGGCAGATAAAATAACGGACGCCTGATGGCAGGCCCAAGCGACTAACCTCACTTATCCGAGCAAATACAATGAAATACGGTTACTTCGATGACAACGCACGCGAGTACGTGATTACTCGTCCAGATACTCCACGCTCCTGGACCAATTATCTCGGCTCTACCGAATACGGCGCCATTATTACCAACAACGCCGGAGGATACAGCTTCTACCAGTCGGCAGCACAGGGGCGCTTCACCCGCTACCGTTCAAACGCTGTACCCATGGACCAGCCCGGACGCAACATCTACCTTCGCGACCAGGCCAGTGGCGACTATTGGTCCAACGCCTGGCAACCCGTGAGCAAAAAACTGGAACAATTCCGCTCTGAGTGCCGCCACGGCACAGCCTATACCACGATTACCTCCAACTACTCGGATATTCAAAGTGACACTACCTATTTTGTGCCCTTAGGTGAGACCAATGAGCTCTGGTATACAAGGCTCACCAATAACAGCACGCGCTCAAGGAAGCTTCGCCTGTTCACTTTTGTCGAGTATACAAACAATTGGAATCTCACTAATGACCTGCTGAACCTGCAGTACTCTGCCTATATTGTGAACATGAGTGTCCACAACAACATTATTGATCATGGCACCAACGTCAGCATGGCCCCCAATCCGGAAAACTTTCAGGATGCCGACCAGGGGCGCCACACATTCCTTGCCATCAGCGGTGCGCAAGTCAGTGGCTACGATACCGATCGAGAAAAATTTCTAGGGCCCTATCGCAGTTATCACAACCCCTTGGTGGTTGAGCAAGGCGAATGCGGCCAATCTCTGGCTGTGGCTGATAACGGCTGTGGTACCTTGCAGCTTGATATTGAGTTGGCACCCGGCGAATCAAAGGCCTTCTGTGTAATTATGGGTGTTGGCCGCGCTGAAATAGAAGGCCTGAACGCGCAACAACGCTACAGCGATATGGCGAGCGTTGAGCAAGCCCTGAAGGAAGTTAAGAACTACTGGCATTCCCGCCTGGATAATTTCAGCGTAAAAACACCAGACGACGAGTTAAACAGCTTCTTTAATACCTGGAACCCCTACAACTGCCTGATCACCTTTGCCTGGTCCCGAGCGGCAAGCCTGGTTTATAACGGCGAACGAGACGGCCTGGGTTATCGCGATACCGTTCAAGACATGCTGGGCACACTGCATTCCATACCCGAAGAAGCACAACAACGGCTTGAGCTGATGATCACCGGTCAGGTTAGTACTGGTGGCGCCATGCCAGTCGTCAAACCCTACGCCCACACCCCGGGCGCGGAAGCAAAGCCGGCTGAAACCGCCTACCGCTCCGACGACAGCCTGTGGCTATTCAACACTATTCCTGCCCTTGTTAAAGAAACGGGCGATAATTCCTTCTACGACAAAGTATTGCCCTATGCCGATAAAGGTGAAGACTCCGTTCTCGGCCATATGAAACGCGCCATTGAATTTAGTCTCAACCGCCTTGGCAAACACGGCCTGCCCTGTGGTTTGCTGGCAGACTGGAACGACTGCCTGGTGCTGGGCCAGGACGGCGAAACGGTCTTTGTCGCACTGCAACTGCGTTATGCTTTGGCCACCTATGCTGAAATTTGCACCATGAAAGACTTGCCCACTGAAATTGACTGGGCAAAACAGCATTTGCAAACCCTCGATAATAATCTCAATCAACACTGCTGGGATGGCGAGTGGTACCGCCGTGCTTTTCGTGTCGACGGTTTTGTATTTGGCTCAAAAGAAAATGAGGAAGCCTCAATATTCCTGAATCCACAAAGCTGGTCTGTTATCAGTGGCCACGCCAGTGAAGAACAAGCCAAGGCAGCGATGGAGAGCGTTAACAAAAGGCTGGCTAGCGACGCAGGCTTAATGGTACTGGACCCACCCGTTACCAAGCTGGACCCTGATATTATGCGTGCCCGCCTGTTCAACCCTGGCATGAAAGAAAACGGCGCGGTGTTTTGCCACACTCAAGGCTGGGTTGTGATGGCAGAAAGTATGTTGGGCAATGGCGACCGGGCCTATCAATACCTGCGCAGCTTTATGCCTGCGGCGTATAACGAAAAAGCCGAAATTCGTGAGAGCGAGCCCTATGTTTATTGCCAGAGTACACACAGCAAATACAGCCCGCGCTACGGGGCCTCTCGCCTGCCCTGGTTAACAGGCGCAGCCACCTGGGCCTACCATGCCACTTCACAATATATGCTGGGAATTCGACCTGAGTATGACGGCTTAATGATAGATCCCTGCATTCCTGCCAGTTGGGATGGCTTCGAAGCCACACGACAGTTTCGCGGCAAGACCTTCAACATCAATGTACAAAACCCAAATAAAGTGCAAAAGGGTGTAGCTTCAATTACTTTGAATGGCGAACTTATTAGCGGGAATATTATTGATCCAGAATTGTGCGGTGATAACAACGAGCTAGTAGTGGTGATGGGCTAGGGCCTGTTAACACTAATTTAATTGCCTCTGCCTGATCCCATTTTTTTGTCCAACAAGGCAGAAGGAGCGTGATTTGGTTGTTCCAAATAAGCGACTGATAACGTAGTTGGGCGAAAAAATGGCCAGGCAGAGGCAATTAAATTAGTGTTAACAGGCCCTAGTCAGCCATCTGTTGGTCAATTCAGATAAGCGTCTACACTGTAGACGCTTATCTACTTAGCTGCTTTTCGAGTCAAAATTTCCGGCACGGTGAAGCCCAGTAAAACCAAAACCAGGTTTAACAACATCAGCATTCCCATATAGCCATCGGCGCGGCTTACCAGCATACTTGCAGCACTTTTAAAGCTCATCACATCCGCCAGCAAAGTCATACACAAAAATAGCAGGGCAGGAATCGCAACTGTGGCAACACTTGCAATGAAAATCCCTTTCATCACTGACCAAAATATCGACCCCGCAAAATAGCCTGCGCCAGTGCGATCAAGGTCCAGGCGCGTCTCTGGCATTTGCTCTCGCTGACTTCCCTGGTCAAACTGTTCGCTACATGCACAATGAGTGGTCATCTTACTTCCATCCTATGTCAGTATTGTTAGATTTTTTATAACTTATCTATTTCATCGCTCAACTTAAAGCGGGGAGAAGTAACGTAAGCTTCGAGCTTTCGAATTCGACCTTCCACTTTACTGAAGCGATCATGCACACTGTTAAAAACCGCTTTACGCTCATAGGAATAACGAAAACTGGAATTTAACTCTCCGCTTTCGTTGGTAAGCGCATTCGGGTCTTCGTTTAATACAAAATAAGCAATGAGGTAAGCGATAAATGCCACCTGCAGAGTGAAGAACAGGCAGGTCACCACAATAATTCGAACCAGTACCACGTCCACATCAAAGTAGTCTGCTAAGCCTGCACAGACGCCTCCCACGACACCTTTTTGTCGGTTGCGATACAGCTTTTTCTGACTTCTGAACTCGCTCATACCTCATGCCTCCAATTGGGGTCCTGTTTATCCAAAATCGACTCCAATGTTTCTATGCGGTTTTCCATCTTGTCCGCCATGGCCAGCAGCTCTTCGATCTTCTTCTTATCCTCCATGGACTCTGCTGCCTGCGGTTTCTTATTCTTGTGAACGTAGTGCATGATCACCCACAAGGGTGCTACCACTGCCATGAATACAATTAATGCGGCTTCCATCTATAACTCCCTGCTGTTAGTTGTTGGATTTATCTTGAACTTTTTCTTTTAACGCGGCCAACTGGGCTTCGATTTCCTCATCCTTAGCCAACTGCTCAATTTCATCAGACAGTGTTTTCTTGCCCATATCCATGGATTCAGCCTTACCCTCAAGCTCGTCGAGCTTGCGCTCATAACCTTCCAGTTTAGACAGGGTTTCATCCACGGAGCCACCCTTAAGCACCATGCGAACCTTGAGCTTGGAGCTGGCAGTCTTCTGACGTGAAACCAGAGACTTCTGCCGTGCACGCGCTTCTGCAATTTTGTTCTGCAGCTGAGTAATCTCATCTTCCAGCGCTTGCAGGTTCTCCTCAATGGCTTCCAGCTCAGAATCAACAGCGCTACCTTCGTTGATATACTTGAGCTTCTCGGCCAAAGCACCTTTGGCAAGGTCTTCCCTGCCTTTCTGTATCGCCAGCTCAGCTTTCTCTTCCCAGGACTCTGACTGATCGGCCAGCCATTGTTTACGGCGCAACAACTCCTTCTTATCAGCGATGGCTTTGGCTGATACCGTGCGAACTTCCACCAAGGTTTCTTCCATCTCCTGGATTATCAGGCGCACCATTTTCTCTGGGTCTTCGGCTTTATCCAGCAGTGAGTTGATATTTGAATTAATAATGTCTGAAAATCGGGAAAAAATACCCATCTTCTATTCTCCTTGCTTTACTTTAAGATACTAAATGTTAAACACAGTTCTTGTATTACAGGAAACGTGCCATTTTTTCATGGGCGCTAAGTCTCTGTTTTTATTGGCTTTTTTTCAACCAGCGAGTACAACACCAGGTTAACATGGTCTGGCTCACCAAATTAGCCTGTAATAACGTAATTTTTGGTAAATATCGCCATAGCGCGTTATCGCTTGATTCTGAGCTCAAATTGCAGCAATCCATGTACGCTTGAGGTGTAAAGTTGATGCTCCATAATAAGCACCAAAGCGCCATAAAACCGGTCCAGGCGTCACTATATTGTCAAGTCGCTCACTCCCTGAGGCACAGATGCGATGATAGTTTTCCATTATTGACAAAGAACACACAACTGCACTTGTTAAACACTCAAAAAAAACTTAAATTGCACCTGTGCAGGTCTGTAATGCATCTGACCTATTGCGTTATTAAAGTGAGCATTCATACTGACCGCGCTCAATGCGCACATATTGGATTTTCAAGCCGGGTAATGCATACAGCAATGCGTTCGCTTGCATCGATTATTCAGAACTAAAACATATTAAAAAGAGCTAGGATCGGGTGACTAATTGTCGCCAGGTTTCAAAACGAGAACTATTCCTTAAAAAGTGGCACATGTTTTATCTCGCGCCAATAACCATATTTGCGCCGAATTGCTAGAGTTTAGAGAGGCCGGTTACGGTCTAGACTCCCAATCATTAGCAGCCACTAATTTAAGACATTCTCTCTGCCAGGGTTGGTTCGGATTCGCAGCTAGTCGCAATCCATATTACATTGACGTAGTTCCTGGTCCTCTTTCAGGAGTAATTTTCAATGCGTGGTTTTAAAAGTAGTGATTCAAAATCTTCCAGCGAAAGCCCCAGAGGTGAACCTATGAGTTCCAGTTCCATTTCTCCTACACCCCATTCAAGTGCGAGCAGCAGCGCCCCTTCGGCGCCTTCTTCACTTTCTGCTGCACCAACAGCACCGACCAGAAATAGCAGTTCGCCCAGCGCGATCATAGGCCCCAAAATTCGCTTCAAGGGCGAGTTGGTTGGTGAAGAAGACCTGCTGATTCAAGGCCAGGTTGACGGTACTATCGATTTAAAAAACCATAACCTTACTGTTGGCGAGCAGGGTATTGTAAGAGCAAACGTACTTGCAAAGACGGTTACCATAGAAGGTAGCATCGAAGGCGATTTGTTTGGTCAGGAACGCATTTCCATTCTTGCTTCAAGTAATGTCAAAGGCAACGTCGTTGCAGAACGGGTTACCCTGGAAGATGGCGCTAAATTCCGCGGTTCTATTGACATGGATATGGAATCTCATAAAGATAAGTTCCAGAAGATGGGCTCTTCCGCAGCACAGTCCTCAACACCACAGCCCTCTATCAGTAAACCCGCGTCCGATAGTGGCTCGAAGTCTTCGGATAAGTGATTTGAAACCCAGGGCGATGCCGCAAGTGAGCTTCAAACACTTGCCGGCATTGCCCGTACATCATGCGGCATCGCTCTCCAGGCCTTACAACCATTTATAATGAAGTTAAATCCTCCCGCGACAATCGCGTACTGGATTTGGGCTCGATGATCGCTGACAACTTCAATTTTTTGTCCTCACTCAGCTGTAAAATTCATTTTGAAAACCTTGATGTTTTCATCGAAGAAAATAGTACCCTCTCAGAAGACAACCTGGCGCTACGTTTAGAAACGTATTTTTTAGAACAAAAAAAAACAGATAAGTTTGACGTGATACTCGCGTGGGACTTACTCAACTACCTGCCCTTAAAAGCAATACATAAACTTTTTAGCCTGATCAATGAGTTCTGTGAACCCAACACCCTGCTCCATTCGATAAAATATCTGAACGGGAAAATACCCACATACCCTGCACGCTTTAAAATTCTGGATCAATACTTACTGGAAATATCAGTAAAAAAAATCAGCCCCCGACGAATCGCCAATCATCCTACAGCGGCGCTACTCAAAAACATCCCACAGTACTACCTGCACAATAACATGATGAACGAAAAAGGCATGGCCTCTGGTATTGCTGAACATGTAATGCGCTTTAGCGCTGACAAATCTGTCAGAAAGCAATATATTGCCAGCGCAGAGCTGCACTCGCTCCAGGCACACCGGGAGAAAAAAAACACCACCACCCCTGCAACAAACAGAAGACGCCTGGCAAAGCCAAACACAGGGGAAGCGAAATTCAACTCGCCTGCAATAGAATCCATATTGGCATCACTTGAAAGCAAAAATGCCGTTCTGGACCTTGGTTTTAAATCTTCTCAAAATATGGAATTCTGGCGGGAACATTTTAATAAGGTTTATACCGAGGATTTACCCTCATCGCTACACTGGCGCAATTTCGCGAATGAAGCGATTCAGGAAATAAGTGCCTTACCCATCAGCGACGAAGCCTTGAATTTCAGCGAGGGCACACGCTTTGATTTGATCGTTCTGTGGGACGCCTTTAATTTTTGCAGCAAAGAACAAATAAGAGCCATTGGCAAGCGCTTGCTTTGCTACAGCCGAACGGATACGCGAGTGCTTATTCTCTCCTACACTGGCAACGACATTCCAATACACCCCCAACGCTTCAGCCTTACAGACCAAGGTTATTTCTGCCAGGAAGCGCCTAAAAAAGCACCGCGCCCTTTGGGTTCGGTGACAACTGCCGGGGTGATGAAACTGGTGCCGGGCTGGGTAATAGAAAAGACCCACGTATTCTCCCCAGGGATGAAACGCGGGCTCGGCGAACTGGTATTTCGAGTCTATTAATAAGCTAGCAATCAAATAAGTGATCCTTACTTATTTGATTGTCGCCCTTAAAACACTGGCGCAACTGTGCGAAGTGGCTTGTGTTTCAAGGGCTCACGCCGAACTTTGTTCGGTTCTCGGCAATAGCTCCTGCATTGCCCTACCATCCGCCTTCCATGGCGGAGCATATACCTCATTAACCCTGCATATAAAGCATCGCCGGGTTAATAATAACCCGATAAATCTTCTGGAACATCAATATCTTTCAAGACGCCTGCACAGCCCGTTTCAATAGTGAGTAATTCACGGCTGTTTGCACCAATAATTCCATTTGCTCCCCGGTCACCTTTGAGCGCGATTAATTCCTTTCTATAGCCTGTTGGAAAAAAAACAGGGTGCCCCCGCTGGCCTTTATAGGAAGGTGAGATTATTCGATTTTCCCTTTCTGCCAAATTGATTACCGCACGGTAAACGGCTGCGGTAATCCAGGGCATGTCCGCAAGACAGATAACCCAACCCTGCCAGGAAGCGGTTTGACTCACGCCCCACGCGATTGAATCACCTATGCCGGGGGAGTGACCGGGAAAAAGCGTATGCTCATATTTACCTGCCAGCAGCGCTGGCAGTGGTGAAGACTCGGAGACAACAACCATTACTTTACGCTCTACGCTAGTTATTGCCTTAAGTGTTTGATCGATCACGGTGACACCGTGTTCCATTAGGGCTGACAGTTTGCAGCTCTCACCAAATCGTTGCGAACTACCTGCCGCAAGCAGCAAGAAGCCGGGCGCGCTATTTTTAATGGCTGCGAGCATACTGCTCGACCAAATGCGCAGCAATACTGACAGCAATCTCCGATGGCGTTTTACTGCCGATGGCAATGCCAATTGGCGCATGCAAGCGCAACAGCGCGGCCTCGGGTACCTCCAGCTGTCGCAGCCTCTCCCGCCGCGCTTCACTGGTTCGTTTGGACCCCATAGCGCCAACATAGAAGGCTTGCGAAGGTAAAGCTTCCATCAGAGCCATATCGTCGAGACGTGGGTCATGGGAAACAGCAACAACGGCCGAGTTCGCATCAGAGAAGCCCTGATCAACAATCCCGTCCGGATAGCGGGCGATAAATTCGACCTCCCCATCCTGGAAATCTGTCGTGACCCTCTCCCCGGGATCACACACTGTCACCAAAAAATCCAGCGACCTTGTAAAATTTGCAAGGTAGTAACTGACTTGGTTCGCACCAACAATCAGTAATTTTCTCGATGGCCCAAGATAGTGTTTCAGTTTTGTCTTCTCGTGGATAACCGGCATCGGCTTAGCATTCTCGTAAGCCCACTGCCCGGTAATTAAATCGACTACCCGAACCAGGCCCTGGCGCAGCTTCAGCTGAGAGCTAATCCTTTGCCATGTACTCAGACTTTCGCAGCAAACTCTCTCCACCAACACCTGCATTATTCCGCCACAGGGTAGCCGAACTTTTTTCCCTGTTTCGCTTCCATCTCCATAACGAATAATACAGGGTGTTTTGTGTTTGAACTCTCCACTGATAAACCGTTCAAAAAGATCTTGTTCCACACAGCCGCCGGAAATTGAGCCAGTGCCGCCCTTTTCGCTCCACACCATAATGGCGCCGGGAGGCCTTGGTGAGCTGCCCCAGGTACTGATGACGGTACACAGGTAAACATCTTCTGATTGCAGTAATTTGTCACACAGCGATTGAACGACATCCTGACAAGCTAGTTTTAACATAGCCTTAACTCAGCTCGATTGGCAGGGAATAAACAGGCTTTCCGGTGAGCGCAAAAACCGCATTCGCAACCGCAGGAGTAAGTGGCGGAACACCTGGCTCTCCCACGCCCGAGGGAGCCTCACCTGAAGGAATAATATGAACCTCAACTTCTGGCATCTGGCTATAGCGAAGCGGTTTGTATTTATCAAAATTCTGCTGCTGAATAATGCCGTTTTCTAAAGTGATCTGCTCACCAAATACCGCACCCAAAGCAAAACCAATACTTCCTTCCATTTGTGCGACAACGATATCTGGGTTTACCGCAATACCGCAATCTATTGCGCATACCACTCGATCCACCCGCAGCTTGTTGTCTTCATTGAAAGAAACCTCTGCTACTTGAGCAACCCAGGAGCCCATCGACTTGTGTATGGCAAATCCTTTTGCTCTGCCTTTGGGCAATTTCTTTTGCCACTGCGCTTTTTCGACAGCCAGCTCCAGAACACCCAACCAGCGCTTATGCCCCTTGAGAAGTTGTCTGCGAAATTCTACGGGGTCTTTTTTGACAGCATGCGCCAACTGGTCAATAAAACACTCTACAGCAAAAGCGTTTCCGGAACTCCCCACCGAACGCCACCAGAGGGAATCTGTTTTTGATGACTGTTCAGTAGCATCAACCTTCAAATCAGCAATACTGTATGGCATGTCATGGATGCCTTCGAATAGAGTGCCTTCTACGGGGCCATTTATCATGCCTTCGAAAACCGTGCCTCTCATAATGGCTTGAGCGACAACGTGATGTTTCCAGGCTAGCAGCTCACCACTGTTTGAAACTTTAGCCTGAGCCTTATGTACCGCCATTGGGCGGAACCTACCTCGCAACATATCATCTTCACGATCCCACACCATTTTTACAGGCCGATTTTTAAATTGCATGGCAATATGGACTGCATCCACTACGTAGTCGCCCGGGCTGGCACGACGCCCAAAACTACCACCAGCAAATAAAGTATGAATCGTCACTTTTTCGTGGGAAATACCTAAAACTTGTGCTGCATCTTGCTGATCTATGGTTTGCGCCTGGCTTCCATTCCATAATTCACAGGAGTCTTCCCCCACCAACGCGACGCAATTTATCGGTTCCATGGTTGCGTGTGCGAGGTAGGGTAGCTCGAACACCGCCTCCACTATCACTTCTCCCTTACCAGTTTTGAGCAGTGCTTTTTCGGCATCCCCCTTCTGCTTGACTGGAGTGCCTGCCGATTCGGCAGTTTTTTTATAATCGTCAAATAATTCTTTACTGCTTTTATTTTCGCAGTGCTGTAAATCCCAATTGACTTTTACCAACTCCCTGGCCTTCCTGGCTGACCAAAAACTGTTTGCAACAATCGCCAACCCTCGTGGTATTTGTGCAACACCACCGAATCCTTCGACCTTTTTTGCGTCACTATCGTCAAAATTCTTTAGCTTCCCTCCTTGCTTCGGCGGGTAAATCACCAGCGCGGTAAGCATATTCGGCAACTGAATATCTTGTGTAAAAACCGCGCTGCCATTGATCTTCTCAGCGCTGTCTATGCGAGCAATTTTTTTGCCTATCAGCTTAAACTGCGAAACAGACTTCAAAGCTGGCTTCTCCGGCGGAGCCTGCTTTGCAGCCTCTTCGATTAGTTCAGCGAATGTCGCCTGTTTTACACCTGCACTCACAACGCCGACACTCACTGAGACATCTTTTTTGTCAACGCCCCACTTTTTGGCAGCCGCCAGAACAAACATCGCCCGTGCAGCAGCGCCAGCGTTTCTTAGCTGTTCCCAGGAGTTGGCAATGGAGGTAGAGCCTCCCGTTCCCTGAGATGGCCCCCAGTACAAATTGTTATATTTGCTTGCATCAGCGGGTGCAAATTCCCAGCTCACCTGCTGCCAGTCTGCATCAAGTTCCTCTGCCACAATGGTTGACAAGCCTGTAGTAACACCTTGCCCCTTATCAAGGTGCTTAATCACAACAACCACTCTGTTATCAGGCGTTATTTTTACAAATGAATTGAATAACAGTGCTTGTGGATGGGGTTTTGTGGATTCCTGATTGGCAGTTGCAGTAGAAAGATATCCGGCCCCAACAATCAATGCACCCCCGGCGGTGCAGGCTTTTATAAATTGCCGGCGAGAAGTGACTTCACTATTTAAGCCTGAGCCCATGGCCTTCTTTATCTGAAATTCCATATCATTCCCCCAATTTTTTTGACGAATGTTTAATGGCGGAACGAATACGCTGGTAGCTGGCACAACGACAGATATTGCCATCCATTGCGTCAGATATCTCCTGCTCCGAAGGCCTGCCGTTTCGTTCAAGAAGAGCCGTTGCCGACATTATCTGGCCGGACTGGCAATACCCGCATTGAACCACATCCAGCTCTTTCCAGGAGGATTGCACTTGCTTCGCAACAGCAGAATCCAGGCCCTCAATGGTGCGCACCTCCGCCCCTGCCACGGCAGACATAGGCATGGAACATGAGCGAACAGGAATGCCATTGAAATGCACGGTGCAGGCACCGCAGGCTCCGATGCCGCAACCAAATTTTGTACCGCTCAGAAATAGCTCTTCACGCAGGTACCACAACAGGGGTTGATCAGGATCTCCCCCGTATTGTTTCTGCTGGCCGTTCACCTTCAGTTTAATCATGGGGAAGACACTCCATTTCTTGTCATTATCTAATGAGTGGTTTTCCCCTTATTGTTGCTATTCTGGTGTGAAGGCAATGTAAAATTGGCACATGGATAGTTTTTATTTTGTTCATATACTCACCATTCATCAAAGAAGGCGACTACCGAACATTACCCCACCCCAGATCACATTTCTGTCCCCATCACCTTCCTTGATTTCAGATGAATGCCCCCTTAATCCATAGTTAATATGATAGCCGCTGCGCAGTTCATGGGTATAGCCTGCCCAGGCCTCAACAACCACAGGGCGCAACTGCTGGTGATCATAAGTCACTTCACTGTGTCGAAACTGGCCTTGCAGGAATGCGTTGTAGCCACGCAGTTTTATCGAACTGCCAAGCCAGAAATAGCTTTCCGGTGATTTACTCCTCTTAGCGCCCCGGGATTCAGCGTAGTTTTTTATTTCTGGCTTAAAACTGTGCCAGGGCGTTGCTATCTTTCCAATGCGCGAGCTGATACTCCAGCTAGCCTCCGTGATGTAGCCAAGTGACGCCGACGCTGTGTGCTTCAACTCAAGGTTTGAAGCGTCAGCTTTCAGCAACTTCGTTCTGGCGATACTGTAACGAAAAGTCGCTTCACCGCCATTGGATATCTGATTGTGCCATCCCTGAGCTTCATGCCCTCCGGTAAACCGGTGTGTCATGTTTTGCAGGTCGCCAACAAGATCCAAACCTAGAGCACCCAAAGTGAGCTGGCTGCGCAATACGCTCTGCTTCTCCCAGTTCAAGCGCTCTGCTGTAGTAGACACATACACCAAGCTGGAGTATGGCCGATCAGTATAGTTGGCTTCACTCGACTGCACGTTGGATGGCGTGAAGCCGTAAAAACCGAATTCAAAAGCGCTACCTCTCAGGTTTTTCGCAGGCAAGCCCAACAAAGTATCCAGCGAGGACTGGACTTTACTAAGCCCCCTGGAACCCAGCTCGGGAGAGGCGTAGCCGAAGCTGATGCCATAGGTATAGTCCTGATCACGATTTTTGGGCGAAAGCAGGTCATTGTCGAAAGACATATACCAACGGCCATCACTCACAGCTGATGGTGGCACCCGTATGGACAGCTTGTGATATCGCTCATCAGCAGTCGCAACCTGACCATGACTATCATTCGCATACGAAGGGCTGGCGCAAGCCAGAGCGAAAAACGCCCATAAAAGTACCAGCTTCCACTGATAACACTCGTTTTCTTTACACATCTTAAAACACTCCATTACATTATGACCGGTCGGCTTACTTAATAATATGACTGGTCGTCTTACTTTTTCGTAGTTTCACCTCTTAAAGTGATAAATAGTTATTATTGGAATGAACTGCCCGACTCGGGCGAGAGAGCGTTTTCAGCGCTCGGGTTATAGTTAACCAAATCCTTATTCAAATTTGCGTGATGACTATTAACCTGGCAATCAAATAAGTGATCCTTACTTATTTGATTGTCGCCCTTAAAACACTGGCGCAACTGTGCGAAGTAGCTTGTGTTTCAAGGGCCCGCGCCGAACTTTGTTCGGTTTTCGGCAATAGCTCCTGCATTGCCCTACCATCCGCCTTCCATGGCGGAGCATGTACCTCATTAACCCTGCATATAAAACATCGCCTGGTTAATAGTAGCTTCGAGGCCGCAAACCCTTGCAGGACGGCCTTAAAAACCGCATAAAGCCATCCATGGCGCTTCCTCAATTCGTCCGTGAATTCAGGATTTTTAAGGCCGTCCTGCAAGGCTTCGCTTAGAACACCCTAGCGGCCTTTTCCTAACTTCGTAAAAAATTTCCCTTATAATTAAATCAGCTTTGTGCCAAAACCAACCGCTAGAACCCATCCTTTTGTTCTTATCGAAAATGCTCAAGACCCCCAGACACCACAAAAGGCACCTCCCTATGACGCTATAGCACGATGGCATGGATGCAAGAACGCAGGCGATGACTTATTTGATTATCGCCCTTAAAACACTGGCGCAACTGTGCGAAGTAGCTTGTGTTTCAAAGGCCCGCGCCGAACTTTGTTCGGTTTTCGGCAATAGCTCCTGCATTGCCCTACCATCCGCCTTCCATGGCGGAGCATGTACCTCATTAACCCTGCATATAAAACATCGC
>CAJIBL010000369.1_pt1 | contig 38534 bp, 31 predicted proteins | sample 9199351 | NCBI WGS metagenome assembly CAJIBL01 (sample SAMEA7708304, study PRJEB35096) | sediment metagenome | biome: marine neritic benthic zone biome [ENVO:01000025]; feature: sediment [ENVO:00002007]; material: shallow marine sediment [ENVO:03000034] sea grass bed [ENVO_01000059] ...
CTTACGCCGTATCGAGTGCTTTGCCCTGTACAAAAGCTTGGCTGAGCATGGTGCCTTTAAAAAGGCGGTGCCAACGTTCACAAACCGCTTTGTTGCTCCAGTTACGCATGTCAGTGGCGTTGATATGCAGCACAAGGTGGTAGTGATTGCTCAGGATCGAATAGGCACAAACATCAATGGCAAAGATATCAGCCAGTTCTAGCAAACGATCTTCAATCCATTGCCGTCGATGCTCATAGTCGCGCCCAGCGAAGTCATCGTGGCCGCACAGGAAGGCTCGGCGCACACAGCGTGCAACGCAGTGATAGTAGGGTGTGGCGTCTAAAGACACTAAATGCTTCCTTGCCATGGGCATATAGGTTCTCCTTTTATTAGGACTGTTTAAATATACAGTTTTAGCTGCTGGGGGGCAAGGTTTAAGATGGGTGTCCGGGTCAAGGTTATCCTCCGGGTCAAGGTTAGGGGAGCGAGTTCAGTCAATGAATATTAGAAAAGCAACTCCTGAGGATATGAAAGAAATATATCAGATGAGTTTCGACGCGTGGGGTGGGGATTTAACGGAAAATGCCTATATAAAGAGTTGTTATAATAGTGAGAAATACAAATTAGGTAATTGGTACTGCCTCGAAGAGAGCGGTGAAGTTATATCTTCTCTAATAATCTATAGCAGTTGTTTGGGGTTGGCAGATAATTATATGGGGCTCGGCTCAATATCCACCAAACCTATATTCCGTAGATTAGGTTACGCAGATAAGTTGATTAGGTACTGTATAGATTATCTTTCAAAATCAAATTGTCACGGCCTGTTTCTATTTAGTGAAATAGGCACAAAAATGTACGAAAAATATAATTTCAAAACTGTTAAGGAGCGAGAACCTGACGGTTTAATGTTTTTAAACTTCAAGGGTAGTATACAGCCAAAAGCTCCAAACTACTTTTAGAGAAAAACACCCAACAAGGCCATGCAGCACAGCCACTACGTGCCTTGGACAGCCTAGCCGTTACTCGTTTTTTTTTGCATGGCTGCGCCATTATCGCAAAAAAACAATTAACAACTAATCTGCCGCTGATGGCGGGCGTTATAACTCAAGGATAGTTTGTGTACATACCCAAATGTTTTGAAGTTACCGACAGAGCAGAAATCCTTGCTTTTATTGAGGCCAATGCCTTCGGCCAGCATGTTTCAAACGTTAATGGCAAGCTATTTTCTATTTTCTACCCATATGCCTTTTCTTCTATCAGATGACAACACTAAAATATTTGGGCACTTAGCCATACAAAACCCTCAACGTTCTGATTTGAATGGTCAAGATGTGCTCATTACTCTACAGGGGCCTCACGATTATATTTCGCCGTCTTGGTATACATCTCCTGGCGTACCAACATGGAATTACCAAGCTGTACATATATATGGCCAAGCTAATGTATTCTCTTCATCTGAAAAAATTAAGTCCGTGGTCGATGCTCTTACTCAAAAATATGAGTCAGCCTTTTTACAGCCATGTAAGCCTGAGTATAAAGCTAATATGTTGAATGCCATAGTAGGCGTAGAAATCACCATAAGTGAAATCCAATGTAACTATAAACTTAGCCAAAATCGTTCTGCTGAAGATCGAGGTCAGGTAGTAACACAGTTAAATGAAGTTGGTTCGCATGAATTAGCTTCGAGCATGGTGCGTAATGAGTTATAAAAAAACGCTCAAACATCAGCACAACTAGCTGTTCTTGGGCCTCCATTTCGGCCCTTTATCGTAGGCGTTAGATTAAATTCGAATGAAGTACTATAAGGAAGAAATATTAAGAAAACTGTCTGATACTGGATGGGAGTTAGTATCAATAGATTCCGACCATACAGATTGGTGGTTAGATGATTTATGGGAAATTCAGTCAGTGCAACAATTATATGGATTAAAACTCTATATCCACTTTCAGGTTGATCCCCAGTATGATGGGTTAAATAAAAGTAGTGCTGTAATGAACGTGACCGTTAATCAAGACCGAAAATTGGATTATTCAGCGTCGCATGGTATAGATATAGCAGAGCTTTATTTAAAGGGTGGAAAATTTAAAAATAGGATAGAATCTTTCGCAATAAGTATTAATAAATTTAGAAACGGACAAAACACATAAATTTCAGTGCGGGCCCCCATACTACTCCTTACATTTTTTATGCCGCTACACGTCATTTTGCACAAAAATCTACTCAGCAGTATGGTTCGGTGAGCAAAGCGTTTTAGGAGAAATAAAATGAGAACCTATGCTCTGACTTTATTTTTTATTTTAAATATTTCACCTTCAGTTTTAGCCTGTGCGTTTGATAATAAAATTGAAAAATCAGACATAGACCAATACCCGATAATTGCATACCTAAACAAAGATGAAGAACACACAGCTTTTTATTTATATTTAAAAGATGAAGGTAATTTTAGTGGTTTAAATTCTGTTACTATAGAAATTGTATCTAATAAAAATGAGCTTATTTTTAGCGGAAGCCTCGATATTAGCAAACATCACGAAGAACACTCTTTACTTCATACCGGATTTAGTGTGAACAACAAGAGCATCCAATTCACAACAATTCAAATTACAGCCAGTCAGCAGGATGGAACCTCTGAAGCAGGCTTTCATTCAAGCTTTTTTATATACAATATCAAGTTAAAGTATATATTTGACACTTTTGTCAGAGACAAACTATCTTTGGATGCACACTCTCTTTACAACAAATACAACGATGAAAAACTTGATAAATTCTTAAAATTAAAATTCAATAAAAATAGAGGACATGACCTATAACACTTGCATTAAGCCGACTTGCGAATAAAACTCGAAAGCCGCTTATGAAAGGTGTTGAGAGGTAGAGAGATCGATGAAAACACTAAGTTTTTTGATGTTAATACTTTTCGGTGGTCCATGCTTCGCAGTGGGATGGCATGAAATAACCAAAGAAAATATTGGCAGATCAAAAATCAAACTGACTTTCGAAGAAAAATATAATAATGGCTGCCATAGAGTTAACGTATTGTTACCAGAGATATTTGTGTTCGAAGCTATTGGTAAACGAATTTTTTCAGGTGTTAGTCTAAAAAAAATTGTTAACAAGGATAAAGGATGGCAAATAACAGGTAAAGGTTCAACAATTGGCTTGCCTACCATCCGAAAAGGAGATAAACATGAAATACCATATTTATGCTTAAGTAAGGAAGACCTTAAAGTTATTAGTTTATCTGTTTGGTATGAGACTCCTCAAGGAAGCCCTCCTGTAGTTGTAATTATTAGTCAAGCCAGATACTGCGCAAGTTTATGTTGTTTTCTTGCTTAGGTAATAAATGCCACGTCAATTAAGGAGAAAAAATGGCTTATATAGAGGAATCATTATCTAAAAACGAACAGATACACGAGGTTTTCAAACTACATTGGTCATCTAAAATACCAATGTTTATTTGGATTATCTTAGCGTTACCAACATTCGGGCTGACTTTGATTCTCGCCATTTGGGAATGGTTCAAACTCAAAAGCTTGGAACAAGGCGTCACAAATAAGCGCGCCATCCGAAAAAGTGGCATCATTTCACGAAAAACTGATGAAATGAAAATTGGCTCCATTGAAACAGTCGAAATTGACCAAGGAGTAATTGGAAGAATCTTTGGTTTTGGTAGCGTAAAAATAACCGGCCGTGGCATCAGTGACGTTGTTTTTGAAAAAATAGACAAGCCTATTGAAGTAAAGAAATCCATTGAGAGCGTTGAACCGGCATAAAGCTATAACAGGCAACGGCATTATCGCCCTCCTGGTAATACGCGCGCTAGCGCGCACTGCGGCTTTGGGCGTTAGAAAACAAGCGATGGATAAATGAGCTCGCATGCTATAAGCAAGGAGAGGCGGACCGCGCAGCTATTTTTGCGCCAGCCCGCCAGATTAAAACACAACTCATAGATGAGCTATTAATTACCTGATTAACAATCTAGTCTACCAGACTGTTGATATACTCCTCCACGTTCACCCAACCGTCGCCATCGGCATCCTGCATGGCATCATTGCTGTTATTTGGGTTTAAACCGTTCTGGTTTTCCCAGCTGTCCGGCATGCCGTCACGGTCGCTGTCGCGCGGCGCGCTGCCACCCGATATGTTACCCACGGTATTGGGCAAGCCCAGGCTGGTTTCGTTGCTGATGGTTGCTCCTCTTTTACCCCAGGAACGCAGTTCGTCCATCAAATAGTCATCAACCTCGTCGCGACGGTGAGAGGTGCCCGCATTTCGGATCACATACTGCAGGGCATCCTGTGCATTCATCACAGGTACATCCGGGAAGTCTGCGCTGGGTCTGGTGTGCCAGGTTGCCGTTTTAAAATCACCTTTACCAAGCAGACGACCATCGAGAGTGCCGTTTTTATTACTGTCGTACCAGTTGTCTACAGCGTAAATGTTGTATGCAGACGTTGGACTCTCGAGGGTTCCGCCGCGAGTCTCCGGCCCGGCGATCAAATAATTACCGAGCATGGCGCCATCGGAACGCCCCGAGGTGTCACCCAAAATGTAGCCGGAAACCACCCAGTTATAAATTACATTATTCACAAACTGCAGGGTGCCACGCGCTTTGGGGTTGCGGGAATTATTATCGATATATAGGGAACGAATCACCGAGGTGCCGCTGGTTTGAATCAGCCCCCCTGTAGAGTGGCTTTGCAAACCCTGGGCAACAATGGAGTCTTGCAGGGTGAGGTTGTATAGGCTTGCACCGCTGGAAACATTCAAATCAAAGTTGCCATCGCGACCCCAGCTTAGCGAGCAGTGGTCCCAGATAACATCATGCCCGTTGGCCATGGTGACTGTGTCTTTGCCACTGGAGCCAATTTTGCCCATGCGGAAACGCACATAACGCACGATGGTGTTATTGGCTCCGGAAAAGGAAGTGCCGTCGCCATAGAGGGTGATACCGTCACCGGGTGCTGTCTGACCGGCAATGGTTTGATTACGCTTGAACACCAGGCGGGACTGCAGTTTTATCACACCGCCGACATCAAATACGACGATGCGGTTGGGCTGGCTGATGGCCTCTCGCAACGAGCCGGAGCCGCTGTCGTTGAGGTTGGTAACGTGCACCACCTTACCACCACGACCGCCTGTGGCATATCGCCCAAAACCCTGGGCGCCGGGGAAGGCGAGTACCTTGCCGGGAGAGCCCGATGAGCTGGATGAACTCGATGATGAACTGCTTGAACTGGACGAGCTGCTTGAAGCACCACACGCTGCCGCTGCCGAAGGTGCAGAAATGCTGAGAGAATCGATATTGGCCAGGCCCGCAGAACCGGTTGCCTGCAAACGGATGTCGTGGCTTCCCTCACTCATATAGACGGTTACGCTACTAGTTCTCCAAGTGGTCCATGAACCCGTGGAAGGAAATTCCACACCAGCCTGAGTATTGCTGTCTATCTGGATATCGGCCGGGCGCTCACTTGCGCTGGCGTAGCGGAATGTCAGCTGATAGTTCTGACTTTCTGCAACGCGCACTTTCCAGTTTATTCCGTTACCTTCACTGTTGCTGGTGTTCGCAAACCCGCCGCCGGTATAGCCTCCGTTGTTGCTGTCGACCGTACCGTCTACTTTACAGAAGCCCTGTTCATTTTCCTGAATAACTGCAGCGCCACCGGTCGACGAGCTACTCGATGAGCTGGAGCTGGAACTGCTCGAACTGCTTGAGGATGAACTTGATGAACTGCTCGAACTGCTTGAAGATGAGCTTGATGAACTGCTCGAGGAGCTTGAGCTGGAACTTGATGAACTGCTGGAGCTGGACGAGGATGAACCGTTGCAAGCACCGACCAGGCTCCAGGAATAATCGCTGCCTGGAACAGAGTTGGTGTACCAGTTCGCCCTGTAGAGATTGCCCTGGTAGACCATCTGATCCCCAGCGTTGGCATGGTTGTATGCGCCTCCAGACCAGTCCTTAGCGGTCCAGTTGGGGTATTCATTAAAACCGTCGCAAGCAGCGGCATGGACCAGGTTTGCGCTAAACGCGGAGCCAAACAGAATGACTGCGGCAATGCCTGTTTTAATCACGCCGATAAAATGACGCTTGTCTGTGGGTTGTGTGTAGTGCATATCTAGCCCTCTTGTTATGTTGTTGATGAGCTGACCTTAATGAGTATTTGTAAGATATTTTTGCTTTTATTTATTATTGTTATGTGAGAAGGAAATTCGCATTGCCCTCGAAAGCCAAAGCCACAAAAGGCCTGAAAAACAGGCCTTTTGCGTGATTTTTACGTTTATAGCAAGCGATTGTTAGTCTTCAATGCTACCACCACAATCGGCCTTAATGGAGTTATTGGAACCACCACGAATTCGGCAGTTTGGATTACCTCTTACCTTGCCGCTCTCCACTTTGGTGTTACTTGAATCCTGAATGTAAATACCGTCAGTGCGGGAACCGGAAATATCGACGCTCTTCACTGTTGTCCCCTGCGAACCACTGACACTGAAGAAACCACGACCAGAGTTACGGGATTTAACCTTGTTCACCACAACATTTGGACCATTGTTGTTGGCTACACGGAAAGTTGCATAGCCACCATCTGAATCGTTGCCATCGCCGGTTACAGAATTAACGGTACCATTGCGGCTGCGGTTAAGAAGCAGGCCACAGCCATCGGTGTCATTTGCAACAACATCACCAATGGTAAAGCCATTCACATCCCAGAGTTCAACAGCGTGACCACCCACATCATCAGCAGTAACGTTATCGATTGTGACGCTTTTGTTCTCGGTACCCTGGTCGAAGCGAATACCTCCTACACTGTCTTCCATATTTTTCATCTTGAAGTTGGAGATAGTGAAGCTACTGCAACCTCTGGCAAGGATGGCGTAACGAGGACTGTTGGTCACAGTTACATTTTTAAGGGTGACACCTCTGCGATTAAAGCAGCGGAACAGGCCGTTGTCTTTTATGTTTCCGCCATCCAGGGTTCTGCCGCCAAAATCATAGACGGTATTATCCACCAGAGAGATAGCCGAGGTCGGTTTAGAGGGAATCTTGCTGGTATCGTAATTATTGCCGCCAGTAGAGGAGCTGCTGGAGGAACTTGAAGAGCTGCTGGAACTGCTGGAACTGCTTGAACTGCTTGAGCCACATTGGGCCGCCTCAGAAGGAGCCGATACCGTGAGGGAGTCAATATTCCCCAGGCCGGAACCATTAGTGGCCTGTAAACGCAGGCTATGGGTTCCTGCACTCATGTAAACCGTCACTTTGGTGGTTGACCAGCTTGTCCATGACCCGGTAGAGGGGAAGCTCACTGTAGCCTGGGTATTGCCGTCCACAATCATATCGGCAGGGCGGTCAGTGCTGCTGGCATAGCGGAAAGTTAAATCGTAATTTCGACTTTCAGCTACTCTAACAGACCAGCCTGCGGCTTTACCCTCTGCGTTATCTGTATTGGCATAACCATTGCCGGTGAAACCCCCATTGTCACTTTCAACAATGCCGTCAACGTAACAGAAACCGGTTTTTTGCTCTTGCAACACAACGCCGGAACCGGAAGAACTGGAAGAGGATGAACTGCTGGAACTGCTGGAGCTGGATGAACTGCTGGAACTTGTGGTGGATGAACTGCTGGAACTGGTGGTGGATGAAGAGCTACTACAAGCGGCAGTTTTCACGTTGGGGCCACTAACCTTCAGATAGTCAATGTTACTCAGACCAGCGCCCTGATCGGCCTCCAAGCGAAGCTTTTTATAGCCGCTGCCAAGGTTGACGGTGGCACTCTGCTCCTGCCAACTGGTCCATGAACCTGTGCCGCCAAAGCTGGGGGTGGTCACACTGGAACCATTTGCACTCAGCACACCGCTACGGTTACTGGAAGAGCCGTTGGCATAGCGCCAGCTCAAGGTGTACGAGCCTGCATCACCGGATATGGCCCAATCGATACCATTACCACTGGCGTTGGAGGTATTGGCAAAGCCGTCACCGGTAAAACCTGAATTGTTTGTGTCCACAGAGCCGTCTACTTCACAGAAGCCTGCTTTATTTTCCTGAATAGTCACGGCGCCAGTACTTCCCCCTGATGAACTGCTGCTGGATGAGCTACTTGAGGAAGAAGAGCTTGAGCTGGAAGAAGAACTTGAGCTGGAAGAACTGCTGGAGCTTGATGAAGAGGAGCTGCTGGAACTGGAGGATGTCGAGCTACCGCCGCAGCTGCGTACCAAGGTCCAGGAGTAATCACTACCTGGCACCGTGTTGGTATACCAGTTAGCCTGATACAAGTTGTTCTGGTAGACCATCTGGTCACCGGCGTTGGCGTGGTTTGGCTCTCCGCCAGGCCAGTCTTTTGATGTCCAGTTGGGGTATTCATTAACACCTTCGCAGGCGTAAGCATTCAAAGCCATCGCGGATATGGCGGTAAGTGCAACACTCAACGCTTTTCTGCGACAACGACTAGCAACACTGTTTGTGGGCTTTCCGATGGAAAGCTGTGGCTTATGGTTCATGTGAAAGTCCTATATTATTTATTCATTATAATTTTGAGGCTTTTTTTAGACGACGACACGCTGCCAGGACCTCTTTGGTCAAGTTTTATACTGCCACAATTCGCATAAAATTGCTGTGACATATGCATATATAAAACTGTTTTTAGAAAATCTACAAACTTTTGAGCACCAATACCCAATCGTTCCCATCCCCGGGCTCACCGGGAGGATTGAAACGCCGCTGCCCTGAATTGACGAACGTACCTATAGTGCGATACTGCCCGCTGCGGGGATCGTACCATTTGGCCTGCACTTTTTGACCGGATATGTATCCCAGTTTCACCAATATCTCACGCCCGGTGTAGCTATAAATCAGGGCATAACCCTGCCCCCGCGTGGCGGCGAGGTACTGATACTTTTCCCCCTGGTTTACTACCAGGCGTTGATCGGGAACCCTGCTGAAATAGTCGTGCGCCAACATAAGGCTTTTAAGGTGACGCATCTGAGCGGCACCCGGTGCATCGAGGGCCTTCTGCCAGGTACTGAGGGCACTAAAAGCCCGTTCACCCTCGCCACCGCGATAGAACTGCATTACGCTGTTATGGCCATAGCTAAAACCAGCGGCGCCACTGAATACAGACCAATATGCGTAGCGCCGCAAATCATCAGCTTGCCAGCGGGGGGCATCGGGGTTGTGCAGGCCATGGGGAATCTCTTCGTAGGAAGGCTCGCCATCCAGAGTCGGTCTGGCCGGCTTGCGCTGGTAGTCCAGAGCGACATAGCGCCAGTTATCCGGCCCGAAGCGATAGGAGTCCTGCGCGATATCCTGGTGATAGTGCCGGTGCCCGGACTGGAACATATTAAAATCAAGCCAGCTCTGCTGATGGAACCACTCGCCAGACATTTTTCGCCCACGCGGATGGAACGTGATCAGATGCTTGTGATCACCTTTTGCCAGCGTATTGCCTATGGCCTGCCAAACCTCGGTTTTCTTATTGCCGAAAGTATCACCGCCGTTAAGCCAGATAATGTTCGGTTTATTGCCATAGCGCGCCAGCAGGAATTGCGTGTAGCTCTTCGCCTGCTCAACACTGACTTTGCCTTGCTGCACAGGTGTCCCCCAGATGGGCACCATCGCCATCCACAAACCTTTTTTTTCCGCCAGGTCGACAACATAATCCACATGATCCCAGTAATCATACTCAGAGGGCTCTGCAGGCCTATGCCCCTCGCTGACGAGGGCTTGGGATAAATCTTCATCCACCAGCGCTTTTGTGCCCTGATAATTACTCACGCCCAACTCATGTAACAGCATCACCTGTACAAGGTTAAAGCCCTGCTGCTTTCGGATTTCGAGGTAGCGCTCTGCCTCTTTTCTGTCGAGCTTCTTGAACAGCAACCAGGCGGTATCTCCAAGCCAGAAGAAGGGCTGGTTGTTACTGGTTTTGAAAAAACGCTGATTACGGGATATTTCAAGTGCAGGCCAGGCTTGAGTTTTTTGCTCTGCTTTTTGCTCTGCCGAGCCTGCAGCAACGGCAACCTGTGCTTCCGGTTTGGCACTCTGATTGGCACAGGACGTGAGAAAAGTTGCTGCGCCGATAACGAATGCGAAGAGCGCGTGTCTTAACATGGCTGAGTGTTCCAGATGGCTGTTTGTTGCTTACTGTTGCTTAAATAAACCTTGAGATCGGGAGCATCCGTTTCTGCTTGTGGGGCAACTATGAGTTTTTATTATAATTGTTAACTTTGGTATAACGACACCGGCCTTACCACAAGCAGCAACGAGAATACTGCGGCCCATAACTGATGTAAAGCCAAAAGTGAGCGCCAAACAGGCGCTCAGTCACAACAGGGGATGGTGATACTCGCTATACAACCGGCGGTGCCCGGGCGGTTTGCAAGGCTGAGAGTGCCGCCATGCAGTTCGGCTATCTGACGACTCAATGCCAAACCAATCCCGGACCCTCCTTTTTTGGTACTGTAAAAAGGAACAAAAACATTTCTCAGGTTTTTAATGCCTGTTCCCCGGTCCTGCACACTGATTGTTACAAAACCGCCTTGCCGTTCTACATCTATCTCAATCGCAGCATCCGGATCACTGGCGCCAGGAGCGCGCATGGCCTCCGCTGCATTTTTCACCAGGTTTATAATTACCTGCTGGATCTGGCTGCGGTCGACTTTGCAAATATAGTCCTGTTGGGAAGAGTGCTGCTGTAAATTGAACCGTATGTTTTGATCGCGAAACAGGGGCAGCACACTTTCAATCAGAGACTTCACCGGCACCGCGCTGGTAACGGGCGCTTCCAGCTTTGATAAATTTCGGTATTGGCCAATAAAATTGGTAAGCGACCTCGCCCTCTCTGCGATCACATCTGCACACTGCAACATATCGTGCTGAATATCACTTTCCAGTGCGCTCGCTTTCACCAGGTCCTTGAGCGATTCACTCAGCGAACATATGGGCGCAAGTGAATTATTGATTTCATGGCTGATTACCCTGATTAAATCCTCCCATGATTTAAACTGCTCCTGCCGCAAGAGATAATCCATTTCCGTTAAAATAATCAGCTGCCGCTGCTCCCCCTCATCGCGATAACTGTCCTGCTGAATAAATACACGTTTCTGGCTATCCCCCTCGATTAAACTCACAATTTTACTCGACGGAATTTCCCTTGCTAAATCAATAGGCAGTTGCTGTGTATGCTCAAGCAAGCTGGAATCTTTTAAACCTAAAATGCGCCGAGCACTGAGATTATGGTTAAAGATGCGCCCATCACTGTCGCTGGTAATAATGCCCACCTGTATTTGCTCAACAATCTTTTCCAGTAAGGCGCTTTTTTCCTCGGTGGAAATCTTTTCGCGCGATAAATCCCTGGACAGCCTGTTAATGGACTTCACCAGATCGGAAAGGGACGAGTGCTCCGCTTCTGCACGCGCTTTAAGGGAATAATCACCCAGCATTGCAGCCTCAATTACGGTAGCAAGGCCGCGAAGACGAAAAGACAATTGGTTGCGGGCGTTATAGGCAGCACTAAAAATGACAAGTGTTTGAACAATCAAGCCCAGACTGATCAGATAAGGGGAAAGTTCGGACTGGTAGGCCAGAACAAGCGCGATTATTGATACGGGTACAGACACCAACAGGATGGTCCCTACCAGATACCCTTCCAAAGATTGCCGTTTCACTTATTTAATTTTAAGCTTTTCCAGGCGGCGGTAAAAAGCGCTTCGACTTAAGCCAAGAGAACGGGCCGCTTCCGTCATATTGCCCTTATGATAGCTGATTCGCTGTTCAATAGCCTGTTTTTCAATGTCTTCCAGGCTGGCGTTAAGGGTATTGCCAGTGCCAGCAGCGGGCTCATATGGCACGCTCTGCTTTAGCATCAGCTCGCCCTCAGAAATAGTCGCGCCCGCACACAGGATAACGCTGCGCTCAATCACATGCGCCAACTCTCGAACATTCCCTGGCCAGTCGTAGCGCTCCAGGCTTTCCAGTGCAGCAGCGGAAAGCTTCGGCTTATGCCTTTTATTCGCGCATGCCTCTTGCAACATTTGCTGCGCCAGGGGAGCGATATCCTCCCTTCGCTCGCGCAAGGCAGGCATGCGCAGCTCTACACCGTTAAGGCGATATAGCAGATCCTGACGGAATGTGCCGCACTCAACCATTTCCATTAAATTGGCATTAGTGGCACTGATTATTCGAACATCCGTAGACTGCGTGCAGGAGGAGCCTACTTTTTCGAAGCGTTTTTCCTCCAGCACCCGTAATAGTTTCGCTTGCTGACTGAGGGGTAGGTTGCCTATTTCGTCCAGGAAAAGCGTGCCTTTATCGGCCAGTTCAAAGCGCCCTATGCGAGTTTGCTTTGCATCGGTAAATGAGCCTTTAACATGGCCAAACAACTCACTTTCGAACAGACTATCACTGATGGCGCCAGTATTGACTGCAACCATCCGCCCATCTTTACGCTGCGAGCACTGATGAATATAACGGGCCAGAACGCCCTTACCTGTGCCATTCTCGCCAGCGATAAACACACTCAAATCACTGTCTGCAATTTTGTGTACAGTATCAAGCAAGGACTGCATAAGCGCTGAGTTGGCAATAAATTTATGGTTGTTAGTACGCGCTAGTTCCCGGTACAGCAGGTCATTTTCCGACTGTAACTTCTCCTGGGTATTTTTTTGCAGACACAACTTTTCCTGATTGCGAACAATGGACAGCAGCCGTTTATTGTCCCAGGGTTTTTCAATGAAATCATTAGCACCAGCCTGCAGGCACTGCACCGCCAGGTCTACAGATGACCAACCCGTCATGGCAACCGCAGCCAGATCCGGACACAAGTACTGAAACTTGCGAATCAGTTCCAGGCCTTCTTCTCCAGAGGTGGTGTCACCGGTGTAATTCATGTCCAGCAGGGCGATGTCGACAGAAGTTCTTTTTACCAGCTGCAGGGCCTGCTCCGGGGAGCAGGCACTTTCTATCTGATGCCCTTCATTTTTTAACAGCAGCTTTAACGCAGTGATAATAGCCTGGTCGTCGTCAACTATTAGAATAGTTGCCATGCATTGCATTCCTGGGAGTTATTCGTATCTCAGCGATGTGGATGGCGATTGTCGTAAAACATTGGCCAATGGCACTACCGTTGCAATCAATACAACAGAGGCGATTATTATAGGCACAAGCAGGTAGGTTATATGGTAAAAATTATTTACCGCACCCAGGTCATCAACAATTAACTGCGAAACAACATAGCCCAGGGGAAGCCCCACAACAAAACCTGCCAGTATTTGCAATAAGCTTTGCTTCATCATCAGCCGCGCGATAGCGCCTTCGGGTACACCCAAGGCCCGCTTTATACCGATTTCCTGCGTATGCCGCTTTACATGATTGGCCATCATGCCATAAATCCCAGTGGCCGACATTAACAGCGCGCAGGATGCAAAAATCACAAAAACCAGTCGCACAAACTCATCAAAGGCCTGCGCTGATCTGGCTCTAACCGTAAAGGGATAGGCGCGATACAAAGGCGTATTGGGGTCAATTTTGAGTACAGCGTTTTCCAGGTCTTTTTTATACATGGCCGGGTCGCCATGGGTTTTCAATAAAACTGCCATTGCATCCCTTGTATTCTGCTTAAAGGGCCGGTAAAGGGTTGGGGTTTTCTCTGAGTCGAAAATATCATTTTGCACAATCTGAGGGACAACACCAACAACCGTTAACCAGTCCTTTGGCTGGCCCTTTTTATCGGAATAGTAGCGCAAGCGTTTGCCCACCGCCGATTCATTCGGCCACAGCGTGCGGGCCAGCATATCAGAAACAACTATCACCTTCGGCGTGTCGGCAGTATCTCTTTGGTCAAACAGGCGCCCTTCCAGCAATGGGATGCCGAGTGTTGGAATTGCCCCTGGGTAAACCGTTACGAAGTTAACTCGAAGAAAGTCCTCACCACTGTAACCCATACCTTCGGGTTCAACACTGTGGTGAGAGGACCATTCCAGAGGCACATGAGACATCAATGCCGCCGCCTCAACACCCGGGATGTTTTGCACCTCCTCCAACACTCTATTAAAGTAGCTGACTTGTGCTTCACCTTTTGGGTAAAAGGCCTTTTGCGGGTTAACACGCCCGGAAAGAAAATGCTCGAGGTCAACACCGTAACCTTTCTCCACCGCCTGATGAATAATAATTATCTGCACGCCTGCCATAATCATCAAGGTACAGGAAAGCATTATCTGTAAGCCAACAAGCACTCGGCTAACCAGGCCTGCTTTTTTTCCAAGCGAGGTTTTTGAGGCGTCTTTAAGCACTTCATTGAAGTCACAATTGGAGGCACGCCAGGCAGGTACAAAACCAGTAAAAAAAATCGTCAACACGACAATTAAACCGGCCACCAGAACATTATCAAAGCCAAGCCCCATATAAGCCCACTTTGGGAAATAACCATCACTTGCACGGCCAGTAAAATAACTCATGGTAGCATCAAGACCCCAGCCCGCGATAAGAATCGCGAGTACGCCGCCAGCGGTGCAAATATAAAACGCCTCCCACATCATTTGCGAGATAAGCTTTTCTCGTGGTGCGCCAAGCGCAAGACGAATAGCTGTTTCTTTCATGCGCCCATTGGCCCTGGCCAACAGCAAGTTACCAACGTTAATACAACACAATAGCAGTACAAATATCGAGGCAACCAACAACATAGAAAGCGTATCCACTGCACTGCTAAATTTGCTGATTTTAAAGGGCAATATCCTGGGCGTAAGCACCTGCCCCGGAATGGGTGCAAGTTCAGGACTATTTTTGAAGATGGTCTCCAGCTCTTTTACCGACTGTTCCAGCGGAATACCTTCTTTTACTCGCGCCAAAAAATTTATAGCGGGAGAGTCTTTCAAGGGGAGATCCACTGCTTTTTTATGTAAAGGCTGCCATAGGGTGCGAGGTGCCGGGTGCTCGACGCCCTGCTCTGCCACACCAACCACTTCGGTGGTTGTTCGGTTTATCTCGATTTTTTGACCAATAATATTTTTATCACCGCCAAAGTGGTTTTGCCAGATATCGTAGCTCAGCACCACTACCGGCAGAGAGCCCGGTATGTAGTCTTCTTGAGTTAGCGTGCGCCCCAGGATGGTTTTAATACCGATGAGTGCAAAATAGTCTCCGGCAACCTGAGCGCCACTGTAGCGAACGGCTTTAAACTCGTCTGCCAGTACAGCGGTCTCATTGCGAAAAGCCGCACTCAATTCCAGGCTCTTCGCCTCATCCCGAATTTTCTGGTAATCATGTAACAGGGTTGAACGCCACTCATTATTGACTCTGCGATTAATACTGAAACACGTTCGCCTTCCGGAAAGTACACCGGGTCGAACAGCAGGCTTTTCACAACGGATGCGGTATAGATGGTGGCACCCAGGCCGATGGTCATTACGGCGATGGTCAAGGCACTGAAGCTACCAGACTTTATCAGGTTTCGCAGTGCGTATTGGATGTCAAACCACAGGTTCATGCCAGCCCCTCCTCCGCGGCTGCTTCGGTGTCGTTCATTGCACTGCGGTAATTGGTGTTATCTGTAACAATTTGCCCGTCGATCATATGCACACTGCGATCGGTTTTAGCTGCATAACTGGGGTCGTGGGTAACCATGCAAATAGTGCAGCCGTTGCGATGTAATTGATCAAGAATATCCATCACCACTTTTGCGTTTTTCGAATCCAGGTTACCCGTGGGTTCATCCGCAAGAATGAGAGAGGGCTTTCCAGCTACCGCTCTGGCAATGGCCACTCGCTGCTGTTGACCGCCGGAAAGCTGCGCGGGATGATGCTTCATGCGGTGGGACATATCCACTTGTTCAAGGGCTTGTTGTGCCAGCGCCTGCTGCTGTTTTCGGCTTAGGTCTGTGCGATAACTCAGCGGCAGTAAAACATTTTCCCACACTGTCATGTCGCTGATTAAATTGAAGGACTGAAATATAAAGCCAATTTCGCGATTGCGGATTTGGCTGCGCTGACGAGTGCTTAAACCCTCTGTTGGGTGAGCGGCCAGTGAATAGCGGCCGCCACTGGCAGTATCAAGCAGGCCAAGCACTGCAAGCAGGGTGCTCTTACCGCAACCGCTAGGCCCGGTAATAGAAATGTACTCACCTTCTGCAATGGAGAGGTTGATCTTACTCAGTGCATGCGTCTCAACATCATCTGAATAAAATATTTTGGAAATAGATTCCATATGAATAAGTGGATTACTCATCCTTTTCTCCCAATGTTACAAGGCTAGAACGTTGAATTTATCGAACCCCGACTGATCAGAAACAATAATTCTGTCGCCGGCTTTAATACCCGATTTAATTTGAATTTGGCTGGCAGAACCACGACCAAATTCCACCAGTGTTTTTTCCGCCTTGTCTCCACCTGGGGCTAGCCGGAACAGTCGCATGCGCTGATTACTTTGCGAAAAAGCAGGCCGCTCGACAAAAAGCGTATTGTCCATGGAGGCCACCAATATCTCCGCGTCCACGGTAAGGTCCGGCCTGGCCTCCTGTGGCAGCACTTGCGTAAATGCAACATCCACTTCCACCGTGCCCTCAATCACAGACGGTGAAATTCGCTGTACCACACCGGGGTTTTTGGTTTTGCGCGTATCAATAAGCACCTCTTGCCCCAGGGCCACATTGTGTACCTGATACTCCGGCACCTCAATGCGAGCCACCAGTTTGTCCCGTTTAACCAGCACCGCCACGTTGCCGCCAGCCTGAACTTTCTGCCCAGGCTCTATGGCAACATCCTGCACCACGCTGTCGATGGAGGCACGCACGCTCAAATCCCTGAGCTGCTGCCTGGCGCGCGCGAGCTGCTTTTTCATTTTGTTCAATCGCGCTTTACTGGCCTGCGCCTGAGCATTAACATTTTCCTGAAGATTCGCGGTACGGCTTCGCTCTATTTGCCAGTGCTGTTTTCGCTGGCTGGTTTCCATACGTATGGTTTCGAATTCAATTTCCGAAATGGAGCTCAGACTACGCGCTTTAAGCTTTTGTTGAGCCGCATAGGTCAGAGCAGAGCTTTCATAGCGATTTTTGGCGTTCAGCTCAGCCATTTGCTGATCCAGCACCTGAGATTCCAGGCCGCTCAATTCCGCCCGCTGCTGCGCTTGCGCAGCTTCCAGGTCCCACTGCAGGTTATCCACCTGCTGCTGTAATTCTGGGTTGGCCAGCTCAGCAATCACATCACCGCTCTTAACCACAGCTCCGGGCTGCACCAGTACCCGTTCAACGCGACCTCCTACCTCTACAGACAACCAGCGTATATCTACCGGCACCAGCGAACCTGGCGCTCGTACGACGATATCGAAGCCCCCCTTTTGCACAGTAGCAATACGTAATAATTCGCGATCAACATGCTTTTCGGCAGGCTCGGTGAGAGCATAGACGTAGAGGGCGGTAAGTGTAGAGCACAGTGCGGCCAGGCCCGTTAACCAGCGGTACCGCGGCGTTGATTTCGGCTTTTCTCTTGCGATATCCATGTTCATCCTGTTCACGAGTTTCATCATGACAAGGAGGCTTTACAAGAACTTTGCCAGAAATAGATTATTCTTTTTTTTCAATGCCTTAGCAGTAAAAAGCCTGTAGCGGGTGACGCCGGACTGTCCCGCAGATGGGACAATTACAGCAACAGAGTGTTTCGATTATGGGATTTTCAGAGAACAAAAAAGGGCAGCTCGCGCTGCCCTTCACTAACAACAAAACAACTTACTCTACTTCGAGCTCATCGAGCAATGTGCCATACATAGTATAGTTGTGCAGGAAGAACACCGCTTCGTCCATTAGCACACCCCGATCATTATTGTGAACCGACTGGTAGGAAGACGCCTTGAGCACGCCCTTACGCGAAAGCTGGGCCTCGCCTTGTGCATTGTCTTCAATGCCGAAAACATACAGGCCGCTGTGGTTCCAATTATAGGATTGATTCAGCTTATCCGGGTCGCCGTTAACGGGCAGTATGTCGTTTACCTGAACAGGCAGAGAGAAGCGCATCCCGTAATCATCATTTTTAAAAGCGAACGCGCGCGGGTCTGAAAGCACGGTGGACTGAGAACCCCGCTTGCCGATAATTTCACTACCCAGGCTTTTTAAGTTGGTGGGGTCGGAAATATCAAACAACTCCACCTTGATGCCTTGATACCAGGTTATCCCCTGACGCCCCCAAGCGATGTAAGTCGGGTCAAAGACCGCATCTTTACCAATACCGATTAACAGGTTTTCACCCACCGGATGCAGGTATTGCGAGAAACCTTCCACCTCGAGGGCACCGGCAATAAAGGGGTCTTCAGAATCGCTCAGGTTGATCGCATAAAGCGGGTCCACCTTGTCGAAGGTAACGATATACACGTAGTCACCAAAGCTGCGCGTACCGTAAACCAGCTCACCCGGTTTGCCTATGGATTCAGGCCGGGAGGCATTGGGAAGCGTAGATACCAGCTCAAGCTTTTTACCTTTGGAAGACTCGCCGATCAATGCAAGGCGATACCGTGTATCCGTAGTAATCGGCTCCGCATCTGGCTTTTCGCCGCCAGCAATGGTTGAATCGTAGGCCGAGTAAAGCACATGCAGCACGCCTTCTTTCTCGCCGAAACAGTAAGGTTTCTCCCTGCACGGAACATGTCCGTCCACGCGGATACTTCCACGATAATCCAGGGCTTCGTTAATACCGAACTTGTGAATTTTCATTCCACGGCTGTAACCGTAACCGAATGTGTATATCGCATCTTGCGAAGCATAGATATCACTGGCAGAAGCAGGCAGACAAGTGGATTGCATGTCCTTGGTATCGTCGAGGTTTATCTTGGTGAGCACCACCATTGAACCGGCAAAGGCATCAACCGCTTCAGGCCATTCAGGCAACGTACAATCACTCGCCGATAACAGCGGTTTGCTTGCACCATTTTCATCGTAAACCTGCGGTAACAGTTCTTCAATCGACAGCGCTTCGAGTCGCGCCAGGTTTTCCGTGGTGCTGGAGTTACTCAGTGTAAAGCCAAGACGCTGCAAGCTGGGACTGTATCGCGAAACAACATACAACTGCTTACCCACGCGCCTGCTGGATACCAAGGCACCGTCAAATCTCAGTTTTTCAACTTCGGCCATTGCATTGGGGTCATCAATATCTGTAGTCACGATCGATACGGTATTTGCCACCTGATAATAGGCGTAATAACCGGGGTAATAATTCCAGCCGCTCGCAACATAACCGCCAGTACTGGCAATGGTGGTCAGTCGATTCCCCTGTGGCGTCGCTCGCAGATAAGCACCTGAAAGTTGCACAGAATGCTGGTCATAAGGCAGGCTTAATTCAGAGAGCTTGTCGACAGAACCATTCACTTTATCTGCAGCATATGAGGTGATTGTCATACGTCCTTTTTCACTTATATAAGTACCACCTGTGCTGGATGCGCTTGTACTGGTACTTGAGCTTGCACTTGAGGTGCTGCTTGAACTTGAATTGTTGCCAATGAAATATCTGGCACCCGTATAACCGCGAACCACAAACAGGTTGGTACCGTCAAACTCGATGATATCGGCTTCATCAACCCCCTCTTCCTGTGTATTGGTAATATCGTCTACTTGCTTGGCATTACTGTCTCCGCCCGTTGGTGCAGCTCCTCCAGAAGAAGAAGCAGCAGAGGATGCCGAGGAAGCAGAGCTGGAAGTGGAGCTTGAACCAATCTGCCCTCGGTGCTGAAGGTGATTTTTAACACCGTCTTTGAGGTATTGAGCCAGCTCCTCTTCGTTAGCCGTGGTAGTACCGTCACAATTGGCAGTAGCCACCCCCGGCCCGGTGATTTCGATGGAATCGATATTTGCCAGACCAGCGCCCTGGTTTGCCTCCAGACGAAGGAGCTTGAAACCCGCTTCCAGGTCGACAGTGACAGAGGTGGTATCCCATGAAGCCCAGACACCTGTTACTTCAAAGTCCTCAATGCTCACGTCAGAACCGTTGGAGATAAGCACCCCGGTTCTACTACGCGCCGAACCGTTGGCGAAGCGCCAAACTATGGTGTATTCCCCTTCGTCACCATCTATGGCCCACTCGATACCCTTACCCTCATCGTTTTCTGTATTAGCAAACCCGCTTCCGGTATGGTCTGCGTGGTTATCATCAATGCTACCGTCAACGCCACAGAAGCCTTTCTCGCCCTCTTCAATAACAAACGTGTTTCCACCGCTTGAGCTTGTTGAAGAGGAGCTACTGGAAGACGAGCTGCTTGAAGAAGAGCTTGAAGAAGAGCTGCTTGAAGAGCTGGAAGAAGAACTGCTTGAAGAGCTCGACGAACTGCTGGACGAAGAACTGCTTGAACTTGAAGAAGAGCTGGAGCTTGTTGTAACAACGCAGCTACTGACCAACTGCCACGAATTATCACTACCGGGAACCGTACTGGTGTACCACTTGGCTTGAAACAAGTTGCCTTCATAGACCATCTGATCACCGGCGTTTGCGTGGTTATACTCACCACCAGCCCAATCTTTTGCGGTCCAGTTGGGGTATTCATTGGCAGAAGCGCAATCGACTGCCTGCGAAGAGACGGGAAATAAAAATAACGATAAATAAAATGACAGTAGCGCGGCAAGGCGCAGTTTTGAGCTAACCATATTCTCCTCCACGTTAAGTATGGTTTTTTATTGTAATAGGCACTAAAAATGACATCAGTTCGCACTTTCGAACAAACAACGAGCGTATTTGCAAACTCTATAGGAAGGCCTGGACAGGAAAGCAAGGTGAGAATAAATGATGCAAAGCCAATAGCAAGTACATTCGCTGCAAATAATGCAACTAATAGCAAACTGTGACTGCCATCTCAGCAGCTATTATTTTTTGGCTGGGACAGCCATCAGTAATATTAGAAATTCTAATAATCGACAAATAGGATGCACTCAAAATGCACTTACAATTCCGGCATCTTTTACACCGCACTGCAGGTCACGCATGCCGACCATGACAGCCTCGTAAACACCACACAAAAAAACGTATCTCACTATCAGCAGTATCTTATTGCTATTGAAAATATAGTAGTTTAGGCGCCAAAGTGCAGAAGAGTGAAGCACACCGACAATTATTAACCCGGCAATTAAATAGATTATCCTATCTATTTAATTACGCGCCCTTGAAATACTGGCGTAAATGTGTGAATTTACTGGTATTTCAAGGGCTTACATTGCCCTGCGGGCAATGGCGGTGCTTCCCTGCACCGCCTATCGACTTAACAATAACTATTGCCACGTTACTAGAAGCTGTTAAGGCCTGTTAACACTTAGCGCTTTCTTTTTCGCTGACTATAATGAAAGAAGCTCTGATTAAGTTTAAGCGCAGAGAGCACTTAGGCTCAATCAGAACTTCCTGAAGACAAACTAAACTACAAACAGCCACCCCCCAATGGTAGAAACAGTCGGCGGTTCCCAACCCTATCGTACTAAATACCTGGAGCTTCTCGACGAACAGGAGCGCCAACAGAAGCAATTTGTCTATCAGATGGACCTGATGCGCAGAACGCTGATTCACCTCTCTGCTGCAGCTCAGGGGATGGACAAGAATCTGGACTCAGCAGTACTGCTGCTAAAAGATAAAATGCGCGGCGCCACGGGGCCTCAGGTTGTGGAGCAGATGGAAAAAGTTCAGCGCGCGGTGACCGAGTTCGAGCGGATACGTGATAAAGAGCACCAGGCAACCGCTGACAAAATGCGCAGCTTGCTGAACGAATTCCTGGCCTTGAAACTGCCCTCTGAGCTGCGCGATAAGATCCACAAATTCAGCAAAGCGCTGCAGGGTAGCCTTAACCAATACCGCAGTTACCCGAGGATCCTCTCCGAACTCACCTTGCTGCAGCATTCTGCCCTGCAGGCGGCACTGAACCCGCCCACCTCGTTTTTCGCACGCCTCAAAGGCGGCAGAACCCTGCAAGGGGCAAATAGCACCACGGAAACTTTGGAGCAGGAGCAAAACCTCGATCTCCCCATCAGTGAGAAAAACCTGCAACTGGACGACGACACACCTACAAGGGCCGAACACAATGTAGCCCCAAGCGTAGAAAGCTTCCGCGATGCAGAGCGCATCGCTAAACGCAACCTGCAAGAGGAAGAAGGTTACGAGGAAGTGGCTGGACGGATAGCGCTTACCCTGCGCGAATTGGTCGCCAATATTGAACCCAATGAAGTAATCCGTCATCGCGTGGATCTAGTGCGTTCGCGCATAGAGCGGGGGATGGATTGGTACGCACTTTCAGTAACACTGGAAGATATTCGCGATATTCTGATGCAGCGCTACCTGGATGTGGATCGTGAGTTCAGTGAGTACCTCAAGGAAGTCAACAAAGAGCTGCATGTGATAGGCGAAAGTATTGGCGTGGCTCTTCAGCGGGAGGACGAAGCACAGGATGCTGCCAACGCGCTTTCCGATAAAGTCCACCAGGAAGTGGCAAACATTGAAAGTTCACTGCAGAACTCTGCCGATATTGAATTGCTGAAACAGTCCGTAAGTGATCACATCAATGTCATCCAGAGTGCTCTCGCCAGCTTCAAACAAGCCCGCAAATCTGCCGAGGCCCCAAGCCTGACAACAGAGCTGCGCGAGCTGCTGAAAAAAGTGGAATCCATTGAACACGAAAGCAGCAAAACCAAAGAGCTGCTTGAGGAGGAGCGCTACCGCGCCACGCACGATACACTCACCGAGCTACCTAATCGTGAAGCTTACAATGAGCGCGCGTATTTGGAGTTGCAGCGCTTCAAGCGCTATGGTCGGCCCCTGTCCCTGAGCATCTGCGATATCGACTACTTTAAAAAAATTAACGATACCTATGGCCACCAGGCAGGTGACCGGGTACTTAAATTGATTGCCAGAGTAATTTCAACACGCTTGAGAAAGGTCGATTTCGTAGCCCGCTACGGTGGCGAGGAATTTGTTATTCTGCTGCCGGAAACCGAACCAGAGCAAGCCCGGCAAGTGCTAGATAAGATCCGCCAGGCGATCGCTTCGGCCGCATTTCGCTTCAAGGATAAGCCGGTAAAAATCACAATTTCGTTTGGAATAGCGAGTTTTGTTGACGATGATTCGGTAGAATTGGTGTTTGAACGCGCCGATAAGGCACTGTATCAAGCCAAATCAGATGGTCGCAACCGTTGTGTAATCCACGAGCAATCTACCGAATAAAAGCTGTAACCCGATATTTATGACTGCCAATGCAACGCTGTTCTACGGCGCCATCGACCTGTTCCCTGCTGTTTCACCAGAACAAACTGACTATTATTTAACTCAGCCCGAACAGCAACGCTTCAAGCGAATGCGACCTGAAGTGGCCAAGCGCTTTTTCCTCGGGCGCAAATTGACCAAGGATGCCCTGGCGCAAACGCTAACCTGCCCTGCCCGGGAGATCGCTTTCTCTTACACTAGCAATGGCAAACCCTTTATCAACGAAAAAGGCTGCTTCTTCAGTATTTCCCACAGTAATTCTGCTGTCGCTGTTGTCATTGGCGATTGTGAGCTAGGGCTGGATGTAGAACAGTTTGAGAGAAGGAGTGGCAATATCGCGCCGCCCTGGTTGCAGCCCGAGAGCTTTCTCCACCCGCACAGTGCCGCCCTGGTTCAGCGAGCCGAGAGCAAGACCGATAAGGCCAGGGTTTTCACCTTGCTATGGACCTTGATGGAAAGCCGCGTAAAACTCGAAGGCAGTGGCATTCATCGCGTGCTCAAGTCCCTGGCCATAGACCTCGACCTGCAGCGGTCGCCGATGTGCGCAAAAGTGCTTGAAGGCGCAAACACCTGGTGGCAAGCCTGGGAGCGTCCCACAGGCGCTGCAGATGTCGTCACCCTCGCGTCCAACGAACGGGATTTGAACACCGAATGGCTTGTTTGGCAGGGGAATAGTTTTACAGCCTGGAACCAGCAGCCCTCGCTGATATCAGCCACCGATTAAGTTTTCAATATGCTTGAGCAGCTCTCCCTCATCCACGGGCTTGGTCAATAGGCCATCAACGCCACTGGCAATAATTGCCTCGCGCTCGCCCTGCACCGCATGGGCGGTTAAGGCCAAAATGGGGAGCTTATTCAGGTGCAGGGAGTTGCGGATTTTGCGGGTGGCCTCTTTGCCATCCATGCCCGGCAGAGAAATGTCCATTAAAATCAAGTCGAAGGCCTTCAATTCCAGCAACTCCAGCCCCTCTTCCGCCGACTCAACACAGCTCACCAGATACCCTTCATCTTCCAGAATCCAGGTTGCTAACTGCTGATTATCGGGATTATCTTCAACAATCAATATAGTTCGCTTGGAACGTGAATCAGTGGCATTCATAAATAAAACTAACAAAGGCAATAAAGATGCAAGTAAAATAAGCTTATACCAAGCTCGCAGGCACTGCAGGGCATTTCGTCGGGCTGGCACGCCTTTCGACACGCCATCCACGACACCATTCTAGACACAGGAAACACGGGGGAAGTCGCATGAGGCTACAGGCGTTCATTTGGGGGCTTATTGTTTTGTTTAGCTTACCGGCTGTCGCGCTGGAGGAAAGCCCTAACCCACAGCAAAACAGGGAACAACAGCTTAAAGAGTCCTTGATCACATCACGCAGCGACTCCAACTTTTCACTGTTTAAACTGAATTACGCCATCTGGAATGACGAAGACCTGTTACTGCAGTACAGCTTTAAATACCGCGTATTTGAAGAACTTTACCTTGGCTACACCAACCTGATTCTATGGGATATCTACCACGCGGAACAACCTGCCGAAGACAACAATTTCATGCCGGAGGCCTTCTACCGGTTTTTGTTTAAAGACAGCTGGCTGGCCTCGATCGACGCAGGCTGGTTTCACCGCTCAAACGGCGGCTCAGGGCCAACCTCCCGAGCCTGGGACCGCTGGCAATTACGTTTTAACAAGCAGTTTGGCTGGAAAAACCGCAGTGTTTTATGGACAACAACCGTCTACAGCGATATTAAAAAGAGCAGTAAGAACGAAGATATCAACGATTACCACGGCCCCTGGAAAAGTGGTGTAGTGCTGCTTAATGCCTTTAACAGTAAGAGACATCAATTGGACTTAATGGCCACATTGGAGTCTGGCGAAGATGGAACCAGTTTTGAAACAGGCTATCTAGAACTGGGCCTGCATTACCGCCTGCCCTTCGAAAGGTTCAGGCCAACGCTCTATGCGCAGTACTGGAACGGCTATGGGCAGATGATTAAATTCTACGACGAAAAAACAGAAACTTTCCGCTTGGGCCTGTCATTTCACTATTAACGTAGCAATAGTTATTGTTAAGTTATTAGGCGCCGCAAGGCAATAGAAGCCCTTGAAATACCAACAAATTCACGCATTTGCGCCGGTATCTCAAGGGCGGCAGTTAAATAGATAGGATAATCAATTTAATTGCCGGGTTAATATTGGCCCGGCAACTTAATTTATTTCTCAAAAAAAAACGAATCAAAGGGCGCACTCACAAACAGCTACTTATGTTTTTGATTATGCGTTCCTTTACCTGTGGTATCAATTTGCAGCAGGTGAGACTTGTCTCTTTCATACATCCCTGGTTCAAGGTTGGTATTGGGAAGATAAAAGACCTTCCGCTGGCTGTTATAAACAAGTTTAAGCGCCCCCCCAGAATAGTTTCGCAGCAGCTCTTCAATTTCACCTTTTTTATCGAGCGTTAACAAGCCCTGATATATTCGCTCCGCCAAAGGAGTATCATTACTGGGCACATAAAAAAAAGTCGGTAGGTAAGTGTATATTGCAATATCATCCACCACCGTTAACTCCGGGTATTTTACTGCATACATTTTCGCCTCAGTAACAAGCTCTGTAGCACCACGCATATAAAGATCGAACCTTGCTGCTGTAAGCATTCTGGGTAAGGATATTGAAGTATCCGCGTTACCGGAGTAGACGACCTTAAAACCATTGTCTTCAAGAATTTTGGCCGTAGACCAATCAACCCCCTGGCCAACTTTAAAGACACGTAAAGCGTCAAGGGTTTTAATAGAGCGAAACGCCAGCAAACTCTCTTTTCTGGCAAAAAAGAAACGGTAACTGGCTAGCCCCTTGTATATCGGAAAGGGCACAACAAGTGTGTTTTTCGCCATTTTTGGTTTGAAGGTGGAGGCCAGCACAGAAAACTTGTCTCCGCGAGCCAGCTCAATAGCGGCTCTGCTGGCTGCCATGGGCGTCTCTGTAAAGCGCAACTCATAGGGCCCAAACTGTTCTTCTGTTATTTCAAGGCTACGCTTTAACAGCTCAACAGTGTAGTTGTCTCTAAACTCGTGCCGATCCGTAGAGGTGGACGAATACGTTATGATTTTCTTGTCCGGCACTGCAGGTACAGCGAAAAGAACAGCTGTAAACGCCAGCAGAGAGTTTCGGATAAAAACGGGTATGGACATGGCAGCAACAGCCGAAGCCCCATCAACGGTGCATATGCACTGAAGTATAGGCGACAAGCCCGGCAATCAATAGTTTATTAACCCGGCGAGCTTCTGCACCAGGCTATTAACCCGGCTAACCCGGCAATTAAAGAGATTGTCCTATCGATGTAATTGCGCGCCCTTGAAATACTGGCGTAAATGCATGAATTTACTGGTATTTCAAGGGCTTACATTGCCTTGGCAATAGCGGCGCTTGGGTAAACCTCGCTATTCATCGAACTGCATTTGCGCCGCCTCGGCCCTCTCAACATAATCCTGGTATGCAGGAATAGCAATAGCGGCGAGGATTCCAAGGACGGCGATAGGCAAAAGGACGCTCAGCCACAATATTGGTGGCGTTTTAACGGGCGCTGGGCCAAAGCGATTTGAACCATCTGTTCCACGCGCAAATAAGAGATATAGCCCCAGCAGAAAATTCACAATAGGGACGATAAAGAGAAGCAGTAGCCACCCGGACTTATCCAGATCATTCAAACGGCGCCGCGCAACTACCACATACATAACCAGCATAACAATGTAAAACAAACCCAGCACTGCAACCATTAGTGCTCCACCGCTGTCTCCGCTCGCAGCCACCATCAATGCAGACAATATGCCTACGACCAAATAGAGAATAAGGTTATAGATCATCGAGTACGCCAGATACCTCAGGCGACCTATTCGTCCGTTAAAGGCAAATATTCTGGGCTGATAACGATCATCGATGAATTCTGAAGTGTTTGCGGGTGTTGTGTAGGGGTTCACTTCTGTCATAGAGCATCCTGTTTCTTTGTTGGGAGTTCAAGGGAATACAGCAAGTATAGAAGAGGATTACACATTACTTTCAATTCATAGCTGTGCCATAAGCTTTTTTTACAGATAAAAGGAAGCGTGAGATTGAAGTAAGCTCGCTATGGTGCAGACATGAATGCGGCATTTGCCAGTGCTGCAGGTACGTCCTGGTATGCTCTACGCCAGCATCCCCACTGGTGAAGCTAGCAACAAACACCGAATCCATGTGTTCATATTTGTGGGACAATGCTTTCAACTAACCATTGAGTTATTGCCAATACGCTGCCTGAAAGCATGCAAGTATAAGCGCTGTTAAAAAACAGCGACATCTATACCACACAACACAGACTTACTGACAATATCTTCACCAGCTACAGGGTCTTCACCAAAGTTCGAGCGTTCAAAACCGCAGCGCCAGCCAATATTTTTACCGATGGTATTGCTGTAGCTAAGGCTGTATCGCAATTCTGTCTGATCCCTGAAAATCCCCGCGTCATCGCCTTCTTCGCGGTCGATGTGGTCAGCCCCAAGACTGAGAACACCAGAGGCAAGTGTAATTCCGAGGCTGGCCCCTGCACTTTTTATGTAGGTATAGCCAGGCGCAATCTGGTTATCTTCATCAACCAGATCACCAAAAAGAGAAAAATCCAGGCGTTCCGGGATAAATGAATAACGAAAGCGCGCGTTGTAGAAGTCCCGCAGGTTTAATTCAAAGGCTTCCTGCCCCGGCTGGGTAAAGCCGCCATCCGAGGCCTGTTCCATACCCGTGCTGACCAGTTCTCTGCCACCATTCAGGGTTAAATTTGCCCTGGTTTCTCCAACAGAGAGGTCCAGCCGATACTCGTCCAATTGCCCCACATCCTGGCCATTGTAATGCTCTGCATCCGAGTAGGCAGAACCAAGTTCGATAGAGACGTTGCCGCTTGGCAAGACTCGGGAAGCATTTACAGACCACCGCTGTATGGCGAAATCTTCAACAGTCGGCGAATCCGGCATCGTTGCTGTATGGCTGGCTTTGAGCCCGAACGCCGTGCGGGTGCTCAAGCGGCGCTCCCACGCCAGCTCCAGCTTGTCCGAATTGTTGTCACTGAGTTCGTTTTCACTGTTAACCCAGAATTTAGCCGCGGTTAGGGACAAAGTGTCTCTAGCGCTTAAACGCGCCCTTCCCTGCACACCCGTGCTGGTGGTTGACACTTTATTGAGGTTATCACCTGCATCGGGGGCAAAAACATCTATCGCCGTTTCACTGATTCGGTTTTCCAAAAAAGCATTTAGCGTTCGGCTGCTATTGAAAAACCACAGGGAACCTGAACCACGGGTCTGGGTGCGAGTATCAAAGGTTTTATCCAGATACTCATCGCGGGAGAGGTCGTAACTTAAATCAACACTGCTATTGCTGCCCTCTTCTGTAATGGCAAAGCTGCCACCATAGCTCACCCGGGTATCGTCCACTGGCGATTCGACAGAACGATTAGCGTTTTCAATCTGCTCAAGCTCCGCGCGCAGATCCAGAGATATCTCTGCGAAAGCCACAGAACTCAGCAAAAAACAGACAGGAAAAATTAACGGGGTTTTCATTTTCACTGTATTTCCTGGTGCCCATAATCACTTGCCGGGGCACGGATAATTTTACGTTTGCGCCCTAAAAAACGGACTCTGGCACAGCGATAATGTCTGTAGGCATCAACTCATAGTTAGTACGCACATCACCCTTTTTCATAATGGAATTGAGGTGCACAGCGTAACTTTTAACGCCGTCGGGCGTTTTACGATAGAGCTTGGCATTGTTGCCACTGGCGAACTCCGTAAGGCCCCCGGCTTCCAGTACCAGATCAAGTACTGTCATATACTCACGATGGGGAACAGAAACAGGCTGCACCACGGCACCGGTAATACGCACCCGATTGTTGTATTCCGCATTGTTGGCGGCAGTAACGATAACGGTCACCTGAGGGTTGCGAATATATTTGTCGAGAGATGTTTCTATCTCCTTTGCCAGCGCAGGCACTTCCTTGCCGGCAGCAACCACATCACCAACCAGCGGTATCGAAATTTTCCCGTCAGGCCTCACCGGGACAACCATGGAAAGTTCGGGGTTACGCCAGACAGAGACGTTCAACTGATCAGAGATACCAATGGTATAGGGCGTAAGTGAGCTGTAGTTAAGCTTGATCTCTTTTGGCGCCTGAACAGAAGGTGAGCTGCAGGCAGCCGCGACAAGAGCGAGTATCAAAATAGCAATTAAAGAGTGTAACTTTGGCATGGCCATCCCCCTTCTTAATTAACAACCGGCTTCGCGGCTGTCTTCATGTGTGCGGCTATTGTCATTGATAATGCAGCTGTTTGCAAAGCTCTTCCAACAGAGCAGGCTTTTCGTTAGAATCCACGCTCCTAAAATCCATCTAATAGAGGAAAGGCTAATGAAAGAAGTCAAAAGCACTGCCGAGTACACCATTTTCCAACGCAACGACGAGCGCTATGCCGTGCGTGGTGCAAAAAGAAAGTGGATCAACGGCGATGACAAGGTCGCTATCCTGGAAGCGGAAGGTCTGAGAAAGAAACCCGAGCCCAAACCCGCTGAGCCAGAAGCACCTGCAGAAGAAGCTGCAGAAGGTGAAGGCGAGGAATAGTCCCCTCCACCAAGCTATTCCATAACGCCGGGCAGGGAAACTTGTCCGGCGTTTTTGATTGTGGCCCATCACACCTATGGTTTCGTATACTGCTTTTCTGATTACACAAAGGGGCATAACGTGAAATTTAAAGGGCAGGCTTTTGAACATACCCAGGCTGAGCACATTGGCATATTACTCACCAACCTGGGCACTCCGGCAGCACCAAGTGCCAAGGCGCTGCGCCCCTATTTAAAGCAGTTCCTGTCCGACCCCAGAGTGGTTGAGGTACCGCGCCTGCTATGGTGGCTGATACTCAACGGCATCATTCTCAATGTACGCCCGGCAAAATCAGCCAAAGCCTACGCCAGTGTCTGGACTGAACAGGGCTCACCATTGGAAAGCCACACTAAAGCCCAGGCCGAAGCACTGCAAACGGAACTCAACGAGCAGTTTGATGAACGCCTCAAAGTGCATTGGGCCATGCGCTACGGCTCTCCATCCATTGCTGAAGTAGTGCAGCAAATGATGGACGGAGGTGTGCGCAAATTGCTGGTACTTCCTCTGTACCCCCAGTATTCCGGCGCTACTACTGCCTCCACCTTTGACGCACTCGCCGCAGACTTCACCCAACGACGCTGGATACCCCAATTGCACTTTGTCAGCCAGTACTGTGACCACCCGGCTTACATTGGAGCACTGAGCCACAGCATTCAAGCTCACTGGCAACAGCACGGTAAGGCAGACAAGCTTATTTTCTCCTACCATGGTGTGCCTCTACGCTATCTTCATCAGGGGGATCCTTATCACTGCCAATGCCTCAAAACCACCCGCCTGGTCGCTGAGCGATTAGAGCTTGAAGACGATCAATATATGAGCACTTTTCAATCACGCTTTGGTCGCGAGCAATGGCTGCAACCCTATACTGATGAAAGCCTGAAAGCACTTCCCGCTCAGGGCATTAAAAAAGTGCAGGTGATATGCCCGGGATTTTCCGCAGACTGCCTTGAAACCCTGGAAGAAATTGCTGTTGAAAATCGCGACTATTTTTTGAATTCAGGGGGGGAACAGTATCAATATATCCCCGCACTCAACGCCAGCTACGAACACATCCAAATGCTCAGTAAACTGGTGCAGGAAAACATAGGGGGCTGGATAAATCACGGTTCTGAACAAGAACAACAACTCAAACAACGTTCAGCTCGCGCCAAGCAATGTGAACACAATCAAATTTTGACGCCATAGTTAAGCCCAACACCTGATCAAGACGCTCAAGCAAGCAGCAAAATAAGGCCTTTGTTGTTTATACTGCGCCGATAAATATAAATACAAGCACTACTGCCCATTAAGTTTGAAAGCATGGATTCGATAATTTGTTACTGCGACCTTCGCCAGCATAGCAGCGTGCCGCAGTAGCAAAACTCGGATTCATGTATGCATCAAAGCGAGTTGTCTCCAAGCGCTTAAAAACCAGGCGCTTCGACTTGGTGACAAAATTGCTAATGAGACGGCAGTGAAATACTAGTTTGAACAGTTTTACAAGCTTTCCGGTCAAAGTGGCTATTCTATAGATACATCGACTCTATCCGGAAGCGCTTCGGGGCCAATAGTCTTTATGCAGGTAATGAGCGAAAACGAGATGCGCTGTTTCGAAGCCGCAATGAAATGGCAGCGGCGGGATTTACGCCAGGCTTTACTGCGCTCGCTGCTTCCCAAGCTGCCATTTATGAAGCTCTTTCTGTCGGGCGGAATAGTATTCAAATCCACCTACACAGCACTGACACTAATCACTCTGCCAATTCTACTGCTTATCTGGTGTTTTCGGGCATTGCTGCTAATCCTTGGCTTCCCCCACAGCTATTTTCGGGCCTTTCTCAGGCCTGGCAGTTTAAAAGGCCCTGGCGAAAGGAATTTACAGGGCATTCACAACGCATTTTCGCGGCATTTGCACCTTTCAGCAGAAAATTACATCGGCTGCTTTAACGACTGGGTCACTATTCTTTACGGAGCACAAGCAGCAAAGGAAAACCGCCTGGAGAGCTACGTGCGCTTCAATCGTATGCATCAATCGGTATTTGGTAGTAATGATGTACCCGATTCCCGTATGCGCAATGCGCTCTCGATGGCAAGAGAAACCGTTTCCCGCAAGCTTGGCTACTATTAACCCGGCAATCAAATCGATTAACCTATCCCGTTGATTGCGCGCCCTTGAAATACTGGCGTAAATGCGTGCTTTTACGGTATTTCAAGGGCTTACATTGCCCTGCGGGCAATCGCGGTGCTTCCGAGCACCGCCTCTATTAACTTGGCGATTTATGCCTGCTAAACAGGCGGTGTTTGCACTGCCATGGAACATCCCCAAACAGACTCGCGGCTGCATTCGCTAACGACAAGCACAAAAAAGCCCGCTATGAAATAGCGGGCCCTGGCGAACAATAATAACCCGGCATATTACCGCCGGATTATTAAAAGGCTATAACGCCCTTAGTAATTACACTGTCCGTCACCTTTACAAACAGCCTTGATGCCGCTGGTTTTGGTGTTGGTCATAGTAAATTTACTGCTGCTGCAGTCGGTGCGGAAAATCGCTTCACGCACATTGGTGACTTCAGAGTTTTTAACGGTCACATTAACCGGATAACACTTGCCACCATTTTCGCGGAACATCTTCAGCACATTATCCACCTTGGAGTTTGAAACCGTAACCGTCGCTTTGGCATTAAGTTGAATAAACTTGTCTGCCGCATCATAACCGCTAATATTTTTGATATTGACGGTTGCTTCTTTTTTCACCGTTAAGGCATCTTCACACACGTCTGGCCAAGTCACATTTTCGATTGTGGCGTTGCCATATACATGTACACCATCTCCTCGGCTACCGACGATCACATTTTTCAAGGTACCGCCATTCACACGGAAGACAGGATCCTGACCTTCTTGCTGACCACAGTCACCCCAGGTTGGCATATAGGTTTTACAGCCACCGTCAAATGTGCCATTTACAACTTTTGTCGAGCTCAGGCTTACAGTGCCCGTTGAAGTGGTGCATGCAGAACCGATTCCGCTGGAATTGTTGTTACCGGAATTGTCACTGCCTGAGTCACTGCCTGAGTTATCGCTTCCCGAATTGTCGCTACCAGAATCTCCAGAATTGTCATTGCCAGAGTCGCCTGAGTTGTCACTACCTGAGTTGTCGCTCCCGGAATTGCTGGAACCACCACTGGTACTGCCGCTATCGGTACTGACACCATTCCACAAGCGCGTCAGCAACTGTGTTTTAGTACCGTTAAGACCAGTCCACTGCCCCCAGTAGCTCTCGGCGGTTTCAACCACGTAAGGAGAGTCGTACCAGCCACCGGTATCACCGGATTCGGGGTTAACCGACCAGTAACAGCCCTGGATATTTTCCTCAACCATGTAGTCCACAAAGGCGTTTTGCCATGCAATATCAACCACGCCCGGTGTGATGTGGCTCCATGCTTTCTGCTCAGCAGAGCGCGTTTTGGCTGGCCATTCAATGTTGCCACCGAACTCACCCATTACCACCGCAAAACCCTGGTCGCGAAGGAAGCCAAAGTGCTCTTCCCATCCTTCACGCAACAGGCTTGGGTTAATAACGATATTACAGCCTTTGCTCGCGGCTTCGTCACCTTCCAGCCCCGCACAGCCAGAATCGGATGGATCCATAAACTGGCGCTGTACAAATACCGATGGCCCGTAGGTATGCGGTGAAATTACCAAACGGTCTTTAGGTATATCGAGGGGGTTATCCTTGGCTTCAAAGAAGTTCTCACCCCAGTTCGGGTTGGTCAGATGCACACCGTGCGCTATTTCAGTTCCGGCTGAAGTCTCGGAACCAATACCTTCAACGAATACCAACATGTCGGAGTTAACAGAGTTAATAGCATCGTAAGCACTTTCAGCTAAAGATTTCCACTCGCTCCAGGTGTAATCCCAGGGCTCGTTGAAAATATCAATACCGATGATGTTGTCCACACCAAGAGACTCGGATAAACCAGCGATTTCTTTCAGGTCGCTCAGCCACTTGCTCTTGTTGTAAGGCTGGTCATTAGCAGCACCGCCACCACAGGAGTAGTCTTCACGAGTGAAGTTGTAGCCTTCGCGTGTCGCATCAACATAGGGAGGATTGGCATCCAGACGACCAGCACGCCAGCCCACATAGTTGGAACAGGAGTGGATGTCGATAAGAACCTGGATGTCGTTCTTGTCCGCCAGCTTGATGAAATCTTCCATCGCCTGGCGAGCATTATCCTGACGCACAGATGGGTGATTTTTCAGTACTCCATCACCTTTACCTTGCGGATCATTAGGATCGAGAGTCTGCGGCGCAATCGGCAGGCGAATCATGTTCAAGCCTTTCTGCTTGATTTCAGTCATGGTCTGCTGAATGGTGCGGCCAGAACCGTTACTGCTGTTAACCCACCACATGTTACCAATGTAGAGTTCCAGAGGAGCGCCACCAGCATTACGCTCAGCGTCATCTGGCTCGTGCTGACCTTCGAGACCAAACCAGTTACCACAACGCACAGGGAAAACATCGCCATTTTTGGTGATATTACCGGAGCTGTCTACGCGGAAAGTACCGTCTGTACCCGATGTATTGGAGCCAGATGAACTGCTACTGGAACTACTTGAGCTGGAGCTCGAAGAACTTGAACTGGAAGAGCTGGAGCTCGATGAACTCGAACTGGAAGAGCTGGAGCTCGATGAACTGGAGCTGCTTGAGCTGGAAGAAGAGGAGTTGGTGTTGTTATCTGAACCACAACTTCCCACTTTAGACCAGCTGGCATCACTACCGGGTTGAGTTGTAGTGTACCAATTAGCTTGATAAACATTGCCCTGGTAGGCCATCTTATCACCGGCATTAGCGTGGTTATATGAACCACCAGCCCAGTCTTTAGCGGTCCAATTGGGGTATACGTTGACACCACTGCAGTCTGAGGATGAGCCGCTGTTGTCCGAACCGCTGTTGTCCGAACCGCTGTTGTCCGAACCGCTGTTGTCCGAACCGCTGTTGTCCGAACCGCTGTTGTCCGAGCCGCTGTTGTCCGAGCCGTTGTTGTCCGAACCAGAGTCACCAGACGAGCCCCCGCACTCTACACCGCCAGCACTTGGACCGGACTGGTCATTATTACAGGTTTGCTTGCCGATACAGGTCTTTCCACTCTCATTCCCCCAACCGCTGTCGCGGTTAGCACAAATCGGGAAGTTGCTATGGCCCCACCAGTTACAGACACAAGCACTGCCACTATTGGTACTTCCAGAATTATTAGAGCCCGAATTATTTGAGCCACTCGAACTGCTCGAACTCGAACTGCTCGAACTCGAACTGCTCGAACTCGAAGAGCTCGAACTTGAAGAACTGGAGCTGCTGGAAGAGCTTGAAGATGGGGTACTGGATTTACAGTTGCCATTAGAGGTTTTCATCCCTTTATTAGCACCAGCAATCTGCGGAATTAAATCAGGCACACAACCTGCGTCATCCATTGAGTATGAATAAGAAACACTGATGGATGTTGTTGATTTAACGTTCGGACCAGCAGGGTATTTCTTATCACCTTCGCTACTCCAGCTAACATCATCAAAAATGTTTCCCTTAACCTGCCAGGAACCTTTATCGTTGGTATAAAAAGTACCTAGTGGGTCATTAGCATTAGAGAAATAGTTGTTCTCGACCTTGGCCTTACCACCAGCGCGGGAATTAATACCAGACTTATTAATACCATCGTAGTAGTTATTATAAATGTGCGCAGTACCACCGCGCAGTAAAGGTACTCGAGAATCAATATTGATGTAATGGTTATGGTGATAGGTGACAGGACCATTACCGGTATCACTCTCGCTGGAACCTACCAGACCTCCGCGACCGGAGTTCTTTAATACACTGTATGAAAGAGTGACGTACTTGGTATTGGCTTTCATATCAAACAAGCCATCGTAACCTTCACTTTCCCCGCCAAAAGCTTCCAGGGTAACGTGATCAACCCACACGTTGGAAACGTTGGACTCCATACCGATGGCATCACCACCATTGGAGGTCGTTCCCCCGGATTTTTTTACGTCTTTAATATGAAGGTTCTGAAGAATAATATTTTTAGAGTTGCGAATATGGATACCGATTTCGTCGAAAACGGCTCCATCTCCGATAATGGAAATATTTTCAATTTCCTTAAGCTCAATAACTCCGTCTTTAGTATTACAGCTACCAGAGGCTTTTTCCGTATTTCCCGGCGTAATGGTCCCTTTCACCTTAATAATCAGCGGAGTATCATCAGCGGCCCGGTTACAAATAGCCTTGTGTATTTCTGTTCCAGTGGATGCGCTTACGGTTTTACCGCCTTTTCCCCCAGTTGTTCCGCCGTTTTGCGTTGCAAAGCCTGTTGCAGCAAGAGCAGAACCACATGAGAGCGTTAAGGCGATTGCACCTATAGCGCTAAAATATTTTTTCATGTTTATAAAGGTCCTTATTGATTAATTATTGACAACCAACCAGTCACTCACTAGCGCCAAAAAACCACTCAGGCTAGTCGTGTTGGCAAAAGTACAATAACAGTTTAGGAATCTTTCGCCGCTCGCACCTTTCACAATTAATTACTTGACCGAGAAGGAATTACTTAAAAATGGAAGCAAAGTCACACAGCTTAAAGCGCCATAAATATTGAACCGATTACATTACAATAATTAACCGGTTTATTTTTCAGCTCTGCGCCGCAGAACAAAGGAAATACCGGACTTATGTCTGCACCAAACCGAATTTTACTGCTAGCCCACGCTTCCCTTTATCAGCAAAAGAGCTTATGTGACAGCACTATTAGAGAGTATAAAAAAATACAGAAACGCTCAAAAAAGAAACGCTTAGAAAGAGCCCCGTAAGCCAAGATAGATTCAAAGTCAGACAATGTGAATGAAACAAAGTAGGCAATTACATAACAATCCTCTAGCGCACAAAACCCTACGCGCCAAAAACCATTATAAATGCTTACTTTTTGATAAAGGCGAGTAATTCAATATGAGGCGTTTGAGGGAACATATCGAGCGGCTGAAGTTCGACAAGCTCATAGCCGTGATCAATAAAATCCCGCAGATCACGCGTAAAGGTTGATAGGTCACAGGAAATATAAATCACTTCTCTCAGTTTACTTTTTCGCTCGAACAGGGGTGAGCGAACAAGCAGACCATCTCTTGGCGGGTCCAGCAACAATAATTCGGCTTGCTTTAAGTGCGGGCTAACAGTGGTAAATCCCTGCGTATCAAAGAGGTTGCACTTGAGCGTTTTCACAGCGGCTAATTTTTTCTCACGCAGCTTCTGTAATGCCGCATCTACAACTTCAACAGCAACAATGTCTTTCACCGCAGAAGCCGCTAGCACTTCCGTCAAATTACCGGAACCACAAAATAGCTCCACGGCGCGCTCTGCAGAACAGCTCGACAACACACCAGCCAACCATTGCTTCATGTAGTCATTTTGCGCACTGTTTGCCTGCTGAAACGGCAAACGAACGTTTATACTGGCTGCATCTGCACCCGTGTTTTCATCGATATCAATACTGGTCCAGCGCTTTCGCCTGGATGGCTTCCATTCGTCACGGGGCATTTTTCCCAGTAAAGTCTGGAGCGTTAACTGATTCTTTTCCGTTAAAACCGGGCAATACTCAATGGCCACCAGATGGTTGCTATTGCTTGCCATATAACCCAATGCCGCGCCATCGCTTTTAAACTGTGCGCGGTTCCGGTATGCCAGGGGTTCTGGCGCCGGCACAATGTTTCGCAAGGCCTGCTCTACCCCCAAACGAGCCATCGCTTTGTACACACGCTGCTGTTTCGCTTCCACTTGCTGGCTATATTCTATAAATTGCCAGGGACAGCCTCCACAACGAGTTTTGGCATTTCCATGATGGGGGCAGGCAGGAGTGACACGTGAGGGATGCAAACTAGCTGGCTCTAAGGCGAGCGCCTCAGCAAAGCCTATGCGCCCCTTCAGCCCGGTAACACGAAAAGTACCCTGCTCATCTAACCATACACCAGGAACAAAAAAAGTACGCCCCTGGGGATGAGTTACAACACCGCGACCATCGCTGGCGAGGTCTTTAACAGTCGCCTCAAAGCTTGAACCAATTTTAATCATACAAAGGAGTAAATAATGAAATTAAGAGCCCTGACATTAGCTTGCAGCCTATTGGCCCTGTGCGCCTGCGAGGGTACAGCACCGCAAGAGAATATTGAAGCAGAGACACCAACCGCGCTTGAAGCGCAGGCCTGTTCCGAGCCTCGCCCTCAAATCTGCACCATGATTTATGAGCCGGTTTGCGCAAACCGCGAGGATGGCAGCAAAACCACCGAAGCCAGCGACTGCAGCGCATGCAGTGATGAAAAAGTTGTCAGTTATGTTCCCGGCGAGTGCAAATAACTCACTCGTAAATATGCATAAAAAAACCGGAGCTTTTTACAGCTCCGGTTTTTTATTTCAGTTTAGGGTGCTAAACCCTAGCCTACAATTAATCCCACAGACGCTTCAGCATGCCCCACTTGGTTTCGTTTGGCGTAGTCCAAACACCCCAGTCGGTTTCATTGCTTACGGCATCGTAAGAGCTGTCATATAGTCCACCAGTGTCACCCGACTCCGGGTTGATGGACCAATAACACGCTTCCATACCTTTCTCGTCCATGTAGTCTACAAAGGCATTCTGCCAGATGGTGTCGACAGGCTCGGAGATGTGTCCCCAACGA
>CAJIBL010000587.1_pt1 | contig 38370 bp, 37 predicted proteins | sample 9199351 | NCBI WGS metagenome assembly CAJIBL01 (sample SAMEA7708304, study PRJEB35096) | sediment metagenome | biome: marine neritic benthic zone biome [ENVO:01000025]; feature: sediment [ENVO:00002007]; material: shallow marine sediment [ENVO:03000034] sea grass bed [ENVO_01000059] ...
AAAAAATGGCCAGGCCCTTCGGGTTGCGGCTGAAAACGCGCCACTCGTTGTTGCTCATCGTTTATTTAGTATGACTAAACTTCTCTCTTCGCGCCTAGATTGGCGCGTTTTCAGACACAACAGTGGCAATTAAATTAGTGTTAACAGGCCCCAGGGTGATCGTCTTAATCAAGGGTGATAGCTCCCGCCGAAGCATTAAGGAGTACTTTGTCGAGTCGCGCCCCCGCTTCGCGGCGCTGAATTATCAGCTTATGCGAGCCAGCAGCCAAACCGGAGAATGTGCTAACTGCTACCAGCTCCCAATTTGCAGCAGCAACATTGTTCAGTTCGCCCGTCACTGCACCATCATCCAAGTCGTAATACAAGGAGTCATCAGTTGCAGAAGGAAAGTCTGCAGCGAGTTGAAAACTGACATCAGCGCTTTGCGAAAGGCTAAAGTCAATCACCACATAGCCTCCGGCGGAAAGCTCCATAGAAGAAAGGTGCGGATCTGAACCATCATCTGGCCAGGTGATGTACTGGCCACCTGAAGCACTGACACTGCCCTGCACGACAAAAGGTGCAAAACCTGTTTGCGCAGAGAGGCTTTCCAGTTCCACACTCAAGCTGGCGGGATCGACAGGAATGTCTGTTTCACTGATATTCAATACCGTTGTAACGATGCTGCGGGCTGGCAAACTCGGCAGATACACATCTCCATCATGCTGTATCGCCAGCTCCGCCCGGTTAAGCGATTGTGAGGTCACATATGCCTCAGCCGAAACAAAACTTTGATTGGCTGCCAGCTGAATGTTGTGATAATCGTTTTGAGCGCGGTTTAAAAGCACCACCACAACTTTGTCGTCATTTTTATAGGCAGTGATGTAAACATCCGGCAAAGAAGCCTGGACATCCACCCGCGTGAAACCCGGTCGCACAAAGTGAGCGTAATGGGAAAAGGCCCAGCCGCGCTTGAGTACCTCGCCTCTCACCGCGCCATAGTCTGCATCACCATCACCGATCAAGGAGTAAAAACGGCGCGCCCACCACCAAATATAGGCATTCCAATTTATCTCCATCGATTTGTGTACGCTGGCAAGAACATCGTCCAGGGTCTCGTTCCACACCTCCAGGTTGTCTCCGCCCCAGATGGGAGCCCCATCGCCATCGGCCTCATGTATCAACCATTCGGTCATCCAGCGCTTTTTATTTTTCTGTTCCGCCAGTGGATAGGCCTTGAAGGTACCGCTGTTTTCAGCGCTGTAAAGGTGACCACCCACATACTCGAAGTTCGCCAGCGCCTGATCATCGTTGAGACTGGGATCGGTGTAAACGGGGTTAAAACGAAGCGATTCTCCAACCAGCACTTCACTTTCAATCACGCTGGCGTTATCGCGTACAAAGGTTCGCAGTTCTTCGCCAGTCCAGTCACAGGAGTCATAACTTGGATGCCAGTCCGGCTCGTTCTGAACGGAAACAACATCGATCGTCACACCTTCGCCTGCCATATAGCTTACATAATCGTTCAGGTGCAGTGCGTAGTCATCGTAGTACTCTGGAAGAAGCTTTCCTCCATCTTTGGTACTGTTATTACTTTTCATATTTGCCGGCGGGGACCAGGGCGACGCCAGAATTTTTAATTCCTCTGAATATCCCCTGGCGGCCTGCAAGTTGCCAACAGCCCTGGACCAGCTGTCTGGCGCTGGGTCGATAATGGTTCGCAGAATACTCAAGCCCAGAGCATTGTCCGCTTCAGCAACCAGTGTATAGACCTCGTCACCAGTAAGCATATTCGTGGTCCACATGGGCAAGGCCGCACCAAACCCGTCAATCACTTGAAACTCACGCTGTAAATCTATCGTTACCTGCTCTGCGGCGCCGGAACTCGATGAACTGGAACTGGAACTGGACGAACTGGAACTGGACGAACTGGAGCTGGATGAACTGGAGCTGGATGAACTGGAGCTGGATGAACTGGAGCTGGATGAACTGGAACTGGATGAACTGGAACTGTTATCGGGCTCAGACTCCGAGGTGGAGCGACCTCCGCCACAAGCGCTTAGCAGCAACAGTGCCGAGAGCATCAGGGCGATTTTTTGCTTTACAAACATTCTTTTACCTTTAGTCGGGGGGTTAATAGCTGTAATCGGCGAACATGTATACATGTTGACGCTTTTTTCAACATAAGGCAAATAGAGAATGAATAAAGTTAGCAGAACCTGTTTATACAAGCGTTCTGGGCAATAAATTGGCTCTTGCCTATAGGCAGGAGACTCCCGTTCCTCCCAAACCACAATAGCCATTGGGGTTCTTAGCTAAATATTGCTGATGATAAGCCTCAGCGTAATAAAACGGCCCGGCGGGTAATATTTCTGTGGTAACTTCTGGAAACCCCTTTTCTCGAAGTTTTTGTTGGTAGTGTTCTTTACTGGTTCTTGCCAATTCCTGTTGCTGTTCGGAAAAAGTGTAGATGCCCGAGCGGTATTGTGTACCCGTGTCGTTACCCTGCCTCATTCCCTGTGTGGGGTCGTGGGATTCCCAGAAACAATTTAAAAGCCGGGAGAGGGAAACATGTTCGGGGTGATATACCACCAGCACCACTTCATTGTGGCCAGTTTTGCCGCTGCAGACTTCTTCATAGCTGGGGTTGGGTGTGTAACCAGCACTGTAGCCAACGGCGGTTACGTGCACGCCATCCAGCTGCCAGAACTTGCGCTCGGCACCCCAGAAACAACCCAGGCCAAAAATAATCGACTGGCAGTTTTTGGGGAATGGCGGCATTAAATTTTGCTCCAGCACCGCATGACGCTCTGCAGTTTCAATAGGGCTCTCCCGCCCCGGTAAACATTCATCGGCATTTGGCATTTTTAATTTATCTGCCATTCGGCGATTGATGCGCTCGAACAATTCCATAACCAGCTCCTACCATTAAAACATTAATTACTCTTCGTAATTCGGGTCCAGATCCATAACAAAGCCTGATGCGTTATGTGGATGGGGCGTGGACCATGCCTCATAAAAGGCCCCCAGTTTGTCAACGCAGCGTTCCGCCATGGTGGTGAATGTTGGCCGGCCAGGGTCGGTGATCACCACTCGCACACCTCCAGCCTGCTTTGCTCTGCGCACAAGCTTATAAAGAGGATCTACCATTTGATCCCAGAAGCAGATGTCTGCCGCAATCACAATGTCGAACTCGGCCAAATCTTTTTTGCGAACATCTTCATAACGGCATTGCCAGGTTTCTACCGCTACACCGTTTATTTCCGCATGATGCTCCATGTAGGGAAACACCGTATCATCGGCGTCCAGGCCGGTTACGCTGGCAGCAAACTCCCTCGCACAGTAAATTCCGGCAAGGCCCCAGCCACAACCTATTTCAAGCACTTTCACAGGTGGCTGCTTTTTCTTCTTACCTTTGACTTTATGGCCTGGCAAAAGCTCCGGCGGGTATACACTTAAGTAATCCATTAGTAGCAAGCTGGATTTCCAGAACTTGTTACCGTGAATATTGGGTACGCCGGCAGCGTTGCGTATGCGCTTGATGTCTTTATGACCGTTATTCAATATACGCAGACCAAAGGCCTTTCGTTCATTTTTTGCCAATTCCACTTCTCCTCATACTTATGGGCCAGATAACACTAATTTAATTACTTCTACCTGAACCTATTTTTTTGTCCATGGCAGAAGGAGCGTGATTTGCTTGTTGTAAATAAGCGACTGATAAACTAACCGGGCGAAAAAATGGCCAGGCCATTCGGGCTGTGGCTTAAAGCGCGCCGCACATCGCCCCTGTGTTGGCGCTTTTTCAACCGCAACAGTGGCCATTAAATTAGTGTTAACAAGCCCGAGGCGGCATTGTGGCAAAATCACCCGCGAAATCCCAGCCGCTAACGGTATAATCCTCATTTTTCTATCGTTGTACCCTGCAGGGTTTTGCTATGTCGCAGTTCAAGTCCCCCTATTTTGCCGCTATTGATCTGGGCTCCAACAGCTTTCATATGCTGATTGCTCGCGCAACAGACTCTCGTATTGAAATCATTGATCGTGAAAAAGAAATGGTGCAGATTGCGCGCGGCTTGAATAAAACCGGCGAACTGGACAAGCATGCAAAGGAACGTGCCCTAAGCTGCCTGCGGCGCTTCGCAGAGCGTTTGAGGGAGATCCCCGCCGCCCAAGTGCGCGCTGTTGGCACCAAAGCTTTGCGGGCTGCACGTAACTCCAACGCATTTCTTCAGCAGGCGAATGAAGCGCTGGGTTGCCCGATACAGATTATTTCCGGTTATGAGGAGGCTCGCCTCGTATATAGCGGGCTGGCGCATTCGGTGGTGAACGACCGCGACCTGCGCCTGGTGATCGATATCGGTGGCGGCAGTACCGAGTTCATTATCGGCAAAGCCCAACATCCCCGCCTGATGGAGAGCCTCGGCATTGGCTGTGTCACCTACACGGAAGACTTTGAACTTAACCCCGATAAACTTTCCGTAAAGGCGATGAATAAAGCCTATGAACTTGCCTGCGCCAAGCTGGAGCAGATCCGAAAAGCTTATCTGGAGCAGAGTTGGCAACTCGTTTACGGAACCTCTGGTACCATGAAAGCCATCGCCAGTTTGTTGGAGGATGGTGGAGCGGTGATAAACCGCAAGGCACTGGATAAGTTCGTTAGCAAATGCACCAGCGATAAATGTTTACCGGCCACGAGTTTCTCCAAACCCCGGCGGGAAACGGTGCCAGCAGGGCTCGCCATTTTACAGGCTATTTTCGATCAACTGCAGATCGACGCAATCCATATTGCCGATGCCACACTGAAAGAGGGACTGATCTATGACAATATCGGCCGCCTTAGCAACCACGACAGCCGTGTGGAAACGGTTGCCATGTTGCAGGAGAAATACCGCGTAGATACCCGCCAGGCCGAGGCGGTAAGTTCAACCGCCTTGCACCTGTGGCGGCAGATGAATACCGAGGCGGAGCTGGCTGGCGTTTCGCGCACAAAAATACTCGACTGGGCCGGTAAACTGCATGAAATCGGCCTAAGCATATCTCACGCGAGCCATCAGTCCCATGGTTACTATATTCTGCGACATTCAGACCTCGCAGGCTTCGGCCGCTACGAGCAATATGTTTTGGCTAACCTTGTACGCCATCAACGTAAAAAACTGGTGGAGTCCAAATTTGAAGATATGGATAAAACGGCCACCAAAGCCTTTTTTCCCTTGTTGTTTTGCCTGCGCATTGCGGTACTTTTACATCGTCGCAGGGAACTCAACCATATACTGCCAAGCTTGAAGGTAAAAGCAAAAAAATATGAATTGCAGCTGGATAAAAAATGGTTGGATAAGCACCCCCTGACCCGCTCCAGCTTAGAACAGGAAATTCAGTACCTGGCTAAAATTGGCATTGAAATGAGCTTTAGTTAAGAGCGAAGACATGTTCATCCGACTGTTTTTTATTTTAGTATTAATCGCCGTTATTTTTTACCTAATGGCTCGATACCGGCGCTTGCCCGCACAAAAGCGCAAGCAGTGGCTGGTAAAGGTCGGCGTTGGCCTTTTTGTTGCTGTCATGCTGCTGGCGGTGCTTACTGGCAGAATGCACTGGCTTGGTGGTGTGCTGGCGGCCCTTGTCGGCTTCGCAAAATTCGGCTTTCATTTTATCCTTCGGGCTTTGCCTTTCTTACGCTTCCTTGGCAATCAAGGCTTCAGCAGCCCGGTGTTCTCCACCGAGTTCTTAAAAGTGAAGCTTGAGTTGGGGCGCAACAGCATTAGTGGAATGGTGATTAAAGGGCCGTATAAAGACAGCCCCCTCGAATCCCTGAGTGACGAACAGCTTGCAGAACTGGAACAACACTATAAAAACCTCGATAACCGCTCCTACTTTCTTATTCGCGTTATTCGCCAGCGTATGGGCGGGAGCTACCAGCAAAGCGGCAATCAACAGCAGGATTACAGTGCTGTTAACGACCCCTCTGTTGATGAAGCACTGCAAATTCTCGGGCTGGAGGACTACCTGGGTAAAGAACTGCCAGAAAAAGATATTGTGGTGAAAGCACATCGCCGCTTAATGCAGAAACTGCACCCGGATCACGGCGGGAACGACTACCTGGCTTCGAGGGTAAACGTTGCTAAAGAGATAGTGTTAAAAAAAATAAAGCGTTAAAAATACCAGGAAAGCTGACCAAAAAAAGAAGCGCCCGCACTAAGATACTGATCCTCAAACACCCATATACCACCGAACTCCGTGCCATCTGCGCCTGCTGGCAAGTTCACGGAAAGTACAAGCTGCAAATTGGTCATCAGATCGTGAGAAGAGACAAACTGAAATAAAAAGGAAGAATCGTTCAGGTTGTAAAATACATTGGGCGTTACCAGCCACAAGGGGTGAGCCTCTATCGTGGCGGTGGCGGCAAGATAATCCCTGGCCAAATTAAAACTCTCACCACGCTCCAGGCGTTTAAGAAGGTCCAGCTTGGCCAATAAAGCCAGAGGGTTGTAGTCGCCATCGTCTATGCCAAAACCATTGCGAAAATACTCGAGCGAACCGGAGATATTTTTTTCAAACCACATCCAGGAATAACTGAGATTTGCCACGCCGGAAAGGTATTCATCCAGCTCGGTTTCGGTATAAACCAGGTCAGTTCGAGCGATTGCGCCACCAAGGGTCCAGGTGCCACCGAGAGCGAGAATGCGGTCGTCATAGTGCTGTGACAGCAGCACATCAACTTCATGTTGCCCGACAAATGCGTGATATTTACCCGCCGTGGAATTAACCTCACTGTCTCGTTCGCCATCGAAACCCCGGCGCCCTACCCAGACAAATTGAAGGTCGCTGCCATTGGCCAACAGGTGCTGCCCGTAGACCATGTCATCGCCGGTTTTATACTCTTTGTCCACGGCAGTGGGATCGAAGGGATTGAAAAAATCCATGGGGTTGAATAACAAACCATTACCCCAGCTAATCGCCTGGCGGCCTATTTTCAAAACGTTGGAAGTACCGGTATAAGTTGCATTGAGACGGTCCAGCCTGTGGACCACTATGGCTTTATCCTCCTCCACAAGGTAGCTGCTGAGATTAAACAAGCGCCTGGAATCATCGGGGAAAAAAGGCGCAATCACATCCAGCCCGGTCATTTGATTGTAGAGTTCTACAGAGTCGCCCGTTTTTGCCAGTAGTTGATAGTGCGCCTCAAACGACCACTTCCCTTCACTGTGGTCAAGATTAAAACGACTATCCAGATTATTATCCACCGTAGGCGAGTCGGCGAAAATACTAAAGTAGCTGTCATCGGGAAAGGCTGCCGCAAGGGCTTGATATTTTAAGTGACCGTTCCACTCCACTGCACCTGCCTGCCATGGGGCTATTAACAGTAAAACAAGTAACAGTAAAACAAGACAAAGCTTACTGCAGTTCATCGGACACTATCTTTCCATCTTCCAGTCGAACCAGGCGTTTACAGTGGGCCATAACACGCTGGTCATGGGTTGCGATAACAAAGGTCACCTCGCGTTTTTGATTCAGCTGCTGAAACAACTCCATCAGTTGATCCGCTGTTTTTGAATCCAGGTTGGCGGTGGGTTCATCAGCGAGAACCAGTTCCGGGTTGCATGCAATGGCCCGAGCCACAGCAACACGCTGCTGTTGGCCACCAGATAATTGCGAAGGCAGGCGCTCGCCCATGCCGGAAAGAGCAACCTCCTCCAGGGTTTCCAGCACACGTTGTGCGCGTTCCTTTTTAGCCACCCCCTGAACCTGCATCACAAATTCTATATTTTCGCTGGCGGACAACACCGGTACCAAATTGTAGGCCTGAAACACAAAACCTATATTATGCAAGCGCATTTCAGCCAGCTCTGCTTTTGAGAGTGTGTCGACACGCTTGCCTCCCACTGTAATTTCACCGCTGTCGGGCGTGTCCAGGCCGCCCATGGCATTGAGTAATGTTGTTTTACCGGAGCCGGAAGGCCCGGACAGACAAACAAACTCCCCAGACTCGATATTAATGGAAACATGGTCCAAACCGGTGATGCTCGCATCACCCTGGTGAAAAGTTTTACACAATTCTTTGCAGCTGATAGCAGTCATTATTTATTCATCAGGTTTTATTGAGAGCGACAATGGGGTCGTAACTGGCTGCGCGCCATGCGGGTAATAAACTGGCCAGTAAACCGAGAATTATTACCACCAGATTTGCGGTAATAAGGTCTTTCACATAAAGCGCCGGGTACAAAACACTGTTAGCACCCATCATTTCCATTCCCTGTGCCACACCGGAAATATCAATACCCGATGTAAAGGGTATAATACTTAACAAGGCCAGCACATTACCAAAAAGCAAACCCAGCAGTAACAGCAGAAAAGCCTCGCAAACAATCTGCCACAAAATCAAACGTGACTGCATACCCAAAGCCTGCATCAAGCCAATTTCCCTCACGCGCTCAAATACCGCCATCACCAGGGTGTTTACCAGGCCAAAGGATAGTGCCAGAAAAATCACCAAAATCCAGATAAACACAAAACCGTCCATTACCCCCAGCATGGTACCCAGGTAACTGTCAATTTCATTCCAGGGGCGCAGCTCAACATTGTCCATAGTGGCAAGGTCGGTTTGCTGAAGTGCAGCCATCAAGGGCTCACTGTGACGATAATCGCTTCCCTCCAGGGCGAGCTGCGATATCGCACCGTGCGCCTTCAGTAAGGTCTGTATAGTCGCAAGGCCGGCATAAACGCTAAGCTCTTCCATTAAGGCCACGTCCCTGGATTTATAAATACCAACAATGCGAAACCCGCGCTCGGCTATCTCATTGTTTACATCCTGACTCATAAGCACAACACGTTTACCCAAACGGGTTTCCAGCCGCTCAGCCAGCTTTGCGCCAATAATTATGCCCTTATCGTGTTCAGATTCGAGCCACCTTCCCGCTGTGATCTGGCTGGTATCAAAGGCTATTGCGGCTTCTTTACCCGGCTGCACGGCGAACAATTGTATGCCCCGCACTTCCCGCTCACTGGAAATAGCAGCCGGTACTTTCAGGCGCATGGCCCAGGCAAGAATTGCGGGTTGATTTAATTGTTCAATTTGCTGTGGGTTTAATTCGGCAATGGAGTTTTCGATATTGGGGTCGTCACGGAAGGCGGGATGGAAAGCCTGCGCATGCCCCGGCAGATTGCGAATACCGCTTTCAATAACATCGTCCACCATGCCACGCATCATCGCGGTCATAAAAATCATCGCCCATACACCCAGCACAATGGCTACCAGCATAATCAGTGTTCTGCGGTAATTGCGCCAGAGATTGCGCCAGGCGAGGGTAAAAATTACGGTGTAATGCATTTACACGGCCCTCATTGCTGTTACCGGTTGTAAACGGTGTATCCGCAACGCGGGGTATAAAGCCGCCAGAAGTGAACCCAGGAACACAAAGCCCGGCCCGATAACAAACGAGAGAATAGAAAGGCTGGGGTACATTCTGTCCGGCATATTGAATTTGCTGGCCATTTCTTCCATACCCGGGTAGGCGAAGCCGGTAAAGCTTAAATACAGGGTTAACAAAAAGCCGAACAATACCCCTATCAGCATGCCGAGACCTGCCAGCATTGTGGTTTCATTAATTACCAGCCAGCTCAAGCGGCCCGGTTTTAAACCCAGCGCCATCATAATGCCAAATTCGCGGGTGCGCTCAAGCACCGACATCAGCTGAGTATTCAATACGCTGAAGGCCACCAGGGCCACAAGGATAAAATACATAAAAGCAGCGCTGGACATATCGGCCTGAATCGCCTGCTTTAAACCCGGCTGTAATTCGTTCCAGTCCAAAACGCACACATCATGGTGCGAAAAAGCTGCTTGCATCTGCTGCTTCCACTGGGGCACCACATCCAGATTTGGCGCGGACACCACCACACTGTGGCCCCACTCTTCCATGGCAAAAGCCTGCTGAAAAACCGTCAGGGGTATTTGCGCTACGGAGCGATCCAGCTCCGCAACGCCGGAGTCAAAAACCCCGCTAACCACCACAATCGCAGCGGCAATGGAGCCATCGAAGCCGCTGCCGAGCAGGGTAACTTCATCACCCACATCAACTTTGAGATTGCGGGCAAGTACGCTGCCAATAACAATCTCCTGCGCATCATCCCCTTGCAGATAGCGGCCCTTGTTCACCAGCCCGGGAAGGGTTGACACCAGCGGTTCATAGGCTGGCTCAACGCCGGTTACCTGAATACCGAAGGTGCGATCTTCACTGGAGGCCATGGCAAAACCCACGGCCCGCGCAGCTACATTTTCGCTAGCGAGTATTTCCCGCGTTGTGACTGCCAGCGAACGTACTTCGGGCACCACCTGACGCATTTTCTGCTCTTCTTTATAGCCGGGAGCCTGAATCTGCAGGTGACCTGAAAAAGTACGCAGGCTGTTTTCTATCATCATGCCGTAGCTGCCCAACTGCAGGGCGATCATAAAAATAAGCAGCACGTTGGAAAAAATTATCGCACCCAGGGTGAGCCATGTACGGCGGCTGTGACGCCACAGGTTTCGCCAGGCCATTTTTGCACTAACGTTAACAGCCATCACTATTTACGCGGGTTTCGAAGGTTGGAAAGAGTGAACAGGTTATCCGCAAGTTCAACGTTAAAATCGATTGCGCTGGTAGTCATTTCGGTCCACTCGGTAGTGTTGTCGACATCTGCCATACGGATTTTTGTGGCGACCGGGCGTCCTCCCATTTCAGCCACTTCCAGTGCGGTCATTTTTTTAACCAGAATACCGTCCTGATCCCAAAACTGCTGTTCCAGCATCACATAATCGTCACGGATATAATAAACTTCCTTGCCCCACACTACAGCAGCGTCTTCATGGGGAACCGCTTCAATCACATAGATGGTGTGGGCCTTGTCTTCCTTTACCTCCAGCAAGGTGTGTGTGTACTGATCAAGTACATCGGTGGACTTGCTGATATCTTTATTGGTGAAATCGCTGCCCATCCAGCTCTGCCCCATCATGGACGATGGAATTTTGATTACCCTGTTAATTTTTGGCGTAAAGGTCCACATGTTATTGTCAACTAACAGGGTTCCATTGCCCGCATCTTTTTTCGGTTCGGTGACACGGACCAGTGACTTTTTATCGCCTTTGGTCCAGGCCTTCATGGACATGCTGCGCCGCCAGTCTTCTCGCTTTATGGTCATGGTAACTTCGGATACAGAGGAGCTGCCGCGCCATAAATCCATGGCTGAGCGAATCAGGCTTTTAGCATCGGGTTTGGCTTCTTGTGCTGCAGAAAATGAAGCAAACAGACACAACAGGATGAATAAAAAACATCGTGAGCTCATAAGCACTCCTGCGCTTAAAGGGAGCACGCGAGTATAGCACCACCCAGAGCCTCTTAGTATCAAGCCCAAGTGCGACAATCTGACGCACCTTTTTTCCACCATAAGCTATACTGGCTTGGCATGTTATAAACTCCATTAATGCCCATGCCCATCCGGCCGACCTTAACAGCCCTGTTGTTATCCCTCCCCGCCCACGCTGCAGCACAAACAGATGCAGCTAAGCTGGACATTATGGCGCTGAGCCTTGAGCAACTGCTGACTGTGCAAGTTGCTTCCCAAAGCGAAGAAAGCATAAAACATGCACCTGCAATTGTTTCCACCTACCTGGCAGATGAGCTGAGAGAACTTGGCCTCAGGGATTTAAAAGATTTTATCGACTTTGTACCCGGGGTGCGGGTGAACAGGACTTCAGCCAGTTACTACCCCATAGAAATAAGGGGGCTCTGGGATACCCATAATCAGAAAGTCCTGTTTTTGGTCGACGGAGTACCCAGCTGGTCCTCCGCCCACGCTGATGTACCGCTTATGGGGGTTCCTCTGGCAGCGATAGAAAAAATTGAAGTCATGAGAGGGCCCAGCGCCGTAATCTACGGCACCAACGCTTCAGCCGGTGTCATCAATATCATTACTAAAAGAGATCAAAACAATCTCGAAGCCACCGCCGGAGAGCACCAACTGATAAACGCTGGTGGTACCGGGGCCTTCGCGCTGGGTTCAGAGCTGAACCTGTCCATGGCATTTGAACTGCAGCAGGAGCAAGGCTTTGATGCAGAGGTTGACAATGCATTTTCGCCCTTTGACCCCACGTGCCAGTGCTTTCCCAGTGACAGTAACGGTGACCTTAATCTGAAAGAAGAAAAATGGGCTCTGCACTCCAGGCTTAGCCACCGGCAATTCACTCTGGCGGCCATGGCTTACCAGTCGCAAATAAGTGGCAGTGGCGATGGCTCGCTGCTGGCGCCACAAATTCGAACCGAACACGGTCTGCTTATCGGTTTGAACTACCAAAAAACGTTTCAAGGTGGTACCTGGAAACTCTATAGCGACTGGGACAAGTCATCCGCACACCAGGATGTAAAAAATGCTAACCTCACTCTCGGCCTGCCCGGTGATGGTGAATACAGTTTTGACCACCATGGCGACGGAAATTATCGCTGGCGCAGCGGTGCTCAGCTTAATTATGCCTTTAACGCCCAACTCTCACTACTTAGCGGCCTTGAGTATGAACACAGAACTACCGAAAACCGCAGGTTTATTAACTATGAAGGTTTGCAGGCGCTGGAAGCACTGGGCTTTGTACTACAGCAAGATGGTTCAATTCTGTTGATTGAAGAAAATGCCAACCATGAAAAATCTGCCTTCAGCGAGCTGCAGTTTGCTCTGGAAAATTTCACACTCAAAGCAGGCTTCAGGCATGTGATTAATTCGGAATACGGCAGTAAAACACTGCCGCGACTCTCTGCAGTACAGTCGTTATCCCGCCACCAGTCCTTAAAATTTGTTTATGCTACAGGTTTTAACTCACCGACCTTCCGCCAAAACGCAGCCACGGACCAGTTCGGCCTGCCGCTAAGCAGCTCCGTTTCTGCGGAGCTTATCGAGTCGGCTGATTTTGCCTATACCCTCACAACAGACCATCATCATCTTGTACTGAACATGTTCTGGATGCAGCTCGAGGACGGCATAGTCAAACATGCCGGCAAGTTCATTAATGGCGAAGCCATTCAACAAAAAGGTGTAGAGCTGGATTATCAGTTGCGCGCAGGGCCATTGAAACTGTTTACCGGCGCTTCGTACCTGGCAAGCCCCGAGACAAAGCAAGCGCAAAGTACTGGCACGCTCACCACTTTTGCCTCCAACTGGCAACTGGATACTGGCTTAAGCTATGGTTTTAACTCGCAGCTGATTGGCGTATCCCTGCGTGCAAGCGATGCTCGAAAAAATGCAGAGGCCTATTACTGGCTGAATGCCAGTTACCAGACAACATTCAAGCCATGGCAGTTTTCACTTAGCGTGGAAAACCTGCTGTCCGACGGCTTGCCATTCCCTGATGTCCGTTCCGGGAACGATATCGTTATTCAGGGTGCCGACAAGCAAAGGCTCAGTGCCAGGGTAAAATATTCTTTTTATTAGCCCTGCTAAAACGCCTCACCAACCCGCAAATAAATCGCGCTGTCGTCGCTACTCTGTGCAACATCTACGCCCAGGTTTAACTGCTTGCTGGCAATGGGCTGCCAGCGAAAACCTGCGCCATAACTGGTCACAGAATTACTACTGGGCAGATGATTGAAAGACTCGCCGATTTTCCCCGACTCCAGAAAAGCACTGATGCCCCAACGCTCAGCGAATGAATAACGCCACTCAGCATGACCAGAGACACTGGAATTATCGAGGTACCGCCCCGTAGCAAAGCCTCGCAAAGGCAAGCTGGATAACATGTAAAATGGAGGGTCTCCATCTACATCGCTAAGCGCAAACTTGATAGCAAGCACATGTTTTTCTGCCAGGGAAACATAGTGCCGGTAAGTTCCCGAAGCGCGTGTAAAACGGTAGTCACTGCCCCACTTGTCACTGTCGCTGGTGAAGGACAGTTCGCCGTTTATTCCACTGGTCGGAAAATAAGTGTCGTCCCGATTATCGAAGTTGTAAATAAACCCCAGGCTGGAGGTGACAGAGTCAAATTCCAGGTCTGGTATTCCCCACTCGGGCGGAAACAATAGTTCGCTGTCGAATGAGATCTTCGCATTTGAATACAGATGCTTGATCCCCAGATAACTGTCTTTGGCATAGGGCGCCCTGCGCATAAACTGTACAAAACTGATATTGGGTTTGATGTTGTAGCCTATTTGATCGGTGGTATCACTGCCAACACCGTAGAAATCCAGGTTGAGGTCCCCGGCACCAAACAGTACTTTCAAGCGGTACTTGTCGTTGGCAAAATAGTTATCGTGAAATACGCCAATAATTTTGCTATCGGAATCCGTATACATTCCGCCAATGCCAGAAGTCGCGGTTGGAGTGTCTACATCATCACCAGGCTTTTTAGGGTGCAAGTACAACAGCACGGCCTGTAAACCTGAGCCCAGAGTGGGGTTGGACATGGGAATAGGCACTGGCAACCATTTACCTTTCTCCTGCTTCTGAACGCGCAAGGCCCGCTCCAGCGAAAAGTCCGCATTGGGGGTTACTTTCGCATTGGCCATGGCGCGAAATGGCAAAAAAATAATTAATGCAACTATCAGGAAAAACGACACCCGATAGCTTATTTTCAAGGGGATCATAGGTACGCCAATATGGGTAGTGTGTCTAGGAGCAGGCGGTTACAATACCGAAGCCAACTAAGCCGTGCAATAAGCACTGCCAGCATTTAAGGAAAACATACCATGACAGTGAAAAAACTCAGCTCCAATGAGAACAGCTTCGTCAACAACAGCCTGGAAGCCGCTGTTCGCATCGGCCTTGTGTTCCTGATTCTTATCTGGTGTTTCAACATATTGAAACCCTTTTTACTACCCCTGCTTTGGGGCATTATTATCGCGGTCGCATCTCACCCTCTTTTCAAGGGCTTGAAATCCAGGCTTGGCGATAAAAACGGGCTGGCAGCCACGCTGTTCACTCTTATAGCTTTAGCGCTAATCATTGCTCCTGCGGCGGTACTTTCTTCCACCCTGTTTACCAGTGTTGAAAAAATTGCTACCGAGTTGCAAAACGGTAAACTGGTTATTCCACCACCACCCACAAATATCGCTGACTGGCCAGTGGTCGGTAAAGAATTGCACAGCAGCTGGACACTGTTCTCGCAAAATCTCGACCAGGCCGTACAAAAATTTGGCCCGCAGCTGAGCAACGCTGGTAACTGGGTGTTTGACCGCATGAAAAGCGCAGGCGCAGGTATCCTGCAGTTCATCATCTCTATTATTATTGCCGGTGTACTCCACGCTAACGCTAAAAGCGCTCGGGAGTTTATTGAGAACCTTGCGGTGCGCCTCTCCGGGGACTCCGGTTTACTATATTGCCAACTCTCCGGACGGCTTATTCAAAGCGTTACTCAGGGCATTCTGGGTGTTGCCATTATCCAGGCGATTTTCGCCGGCCTGGGCTTCATGGCTGCCGGGGTACCCGCAGCTGGCTTGTGGGCCTTTCTGGTACTGTTTCTCGGCGTGATTCAGGTTGGCCCCATGATTATTATTCTGCCCATTGCCATATATATGATGGGCGAGTTGGATACGATACCCGGCATTCTGTTCCTTGTTTATTCCGTTGCCGTAGCACTGATGGATAACTTTCTGAAACCCGTGCTTTTATCGCGCGGAATTGATGCACCCATGATTGTAGTATTCCTGGGTGCGATCGGCGGTTTTATTTCTTTTGGCATTATCGGCTTATTTGTGGGTGCCATCGTGCTGGTGCTTGGCTGGGTATTGCTTATGGCCTGGATACACAGCGACAGTGAAGCCATTGTCGAAAGCGTATTGGAAGAAGCAGAGAGTAAATAACATGAGCGAAGTCCAGGAAAATACGCCGGCACAAAATCCCATCCAGAAGTGGACACTGCGTGTACTGATATTCGCATTAGTCTATTTTGTGTGGTACCTGTTTGCAGACCGGGTTACCCCTTCCACCAGCCAGGCCCGCGTGCGCGGCTATGTTGTGCCTGTTGCGGCGCAGGTTTCGGGGGAAATCGTTAAAGTTCACACTGGTATCAACCAGCTGGTAAAAGCTGGCGACCCCATTCTGGAAGTCAACCCAAGAGACTATGAGCTCGCCGTTGAGCAGGCTCGCGCCGAACTGGAAAAAGCGATGCAGGATGTGGGCGCAGGCAGTGCCGCTATCGTCACCGCACAAGCCGCCCTCTACGCTGCACAGGCAAATTTCAAAAGCATTAGCGCCAACGCTGCGCGAGTATTCGAAATGGAGAAACGCGGCATTCTCCCGCAGAGCGATGGCGATAAAGCCCGCGGCCTGTTGGGACAGGCGGAAGCACAAGTTGCGGCAGCAAAAGCTGAACTGGCCAGAGCGAAAGAAAGCCTGGGCGAAACCGGCGCAGACAATGTAAGAGTGCGCTCTGCCGGAGCCAAACTCGAAGACGCCATAATGGATTTGCAGCGAACTGTTGTCAGCGCACCCTCCGACGGCGGGGTAACCAATATGAAACTGGAAGTGGGCCAGTATGCCCGTGTTGGCGAGCCCTTGTTTACCTTTGTTTCCACGCGCGCGATCTGGATAGAAGCCTTTATGCGTGAAAACAATATTGGCAACATCGAAACCGGCGACAAAGTCGATGTTGTGCTGGATGTAGCGCCCGGCCACGTTTTTAAAGCGGAAGTGAAAAGCGTTGGCTTCGGCGTAAAATGGGATCAACAAAGCCGCCCCGGTGAGCTGCCGGTGGTACAAACAGCTGGCGGCTGGATGAGAGACCCGCAACGCTTCCCTGTCGTTATTCAATTCAGCGACAACGCCGCTGCAGGCTTGCGCCGCGAGGGAGGCCAGGCAGATATTATCGTCTACACCAGCGGTAACTTTTTGCTCAACGCCCTGGGTAAACTCAGCATTCGTATAAAAAGCCTGATGACGTACCTTAACTAGTGAACAAGGCCGTAGCAAAGTATTTTTGTTTGCCTTCGTGGCGCCTTGACTGGGAGCCACAGCATATCCGTGCACTTCGGCTGGCGCTGGGAGTAACCCTGGCCATGGCTGTTGCTCAAGGCTTTGCCTGGCCGCTGGCCTTTATCGCCCCTATTCTTACCACCTCTTTTATGAACAGCAAAAAACCCTGCCCAGGCTTTAAACAGGGTTTGAGTTTATTGATTGTAATCGTAATCGCCTGCCTTGCAGGCCTTGGTATCAGCTGGTTTTTTATTGATTACCCACTGCTGTGCATGCTCATCATTGGCCTGGCCTTAATGAACATTTTTTACCTCAACACCGGGGGCTTCTCCCCCTTTCTGGTGGTATTACTGTTGATTTGCTGCACCTTATTGCCGGTGCTTGCACAGCAGAGTTTTGTTCTGGCACTGCTGGTTTCCTTTGGCTTATTGTTCGCGCCATTGGTTGCTTTGTTAATCAACTGGCTATTGCACGCTCTGCTGCCCGATAACGATATTTCAGAACAACAAATTGAAAGCGCCGATGCGCTGGAAGTGAAGCACGAGAAGCCCATACCACAACGAGTAAAAACCACCTTAACCAGCCTTGTTGCAGTGATGCCGGTGGTATTACTGGTGTTCACTCTGGAGCTCACCAATTCAGCATTGATCATGATCTTCGCCGTGATGCTGGCGCAAAACCCGGATCTGCAAACCGGCTACAAAGGCTGTATCGCCCTGATCCTCGGCAACTCCATTGGCGGCCTTATTGCTGCGGCCATGTTTACGCTGCTAACCTTTATACCCAGCTACTGGTTTATGCTGATGCTGAGTTTCCTGGTGGCCTCCGTATGCGCACAAACTGCGTTCTCAGATCGTAAAATGGCGCCCCTGGCGGGAATGGTGCTGTCCACAGTGGTGTTACTGGTAGGCTCTGCGCTGCTCTCCGGCGATGTCACCGCCGGGGAAAAATTCCTTACTCGCATACTGCAGATATTCCTGTTAACCCTGTATATCGTCGGTGCCTTCAGCCTGGCAAGTATGGACTTTTCAAAAGTCCTGAAGCTTAAACAAACAAAAGCCTGACATAAGGCTCTCCCACACCAGCTATAATTGGAGCGCTGATAATACACGGATGAGCAAGTGCGCAAACTTTTACTGACATTTTCGATTCTGTTAACCATTATTCTTTCGGTACCGCTGGCTGGCTGGTACTTTTTCCCGCAATACGCACAAAACCTGGCCAATCATATTTTCAAGGGCTACCTCAGCATAGAAGAGCTGACTATTCAACGGCCGAGCTGGAATAAACTGGTTATCGATCACGCACTTGCACGCTTGCCCGCTGGCGAGCAAGTGACGATCAACGAGCTGCAATTGGGTTTCAACCGGCGTTTTTCTCACTTCAGTATCGCGCTTTCGTACTTGCAGGTGGATCTGAGCCAGGCCACCCGCAAACAAAACAAAAGCGAAGGCACGCTTTCCGCTTACCTGCCCTCTAACATGCTGCAGGGGCTACCTGAAATTGATGCCACCATAAAACACTTCGCATGCAAACACGGTGGCACTGAAGCACTGTGGGCTGACAAGCTCAGGCTCTCACTCACTACAGACGCTTTGGATATAAACGGCGATGTAAAAACACAGTGGCAAAACCAATCGCTGCAGGGCTACATTCAGCTAACTATTAACAAGCAAAACACCCTTATCGCCTTGCTTAAAACGACCCAGCAAACGCCACCAGAGATCAGCCTTACTGCCAGCCTGGATCAACTACAAGACCTTATCTCGGCGGATATTGCGTTGCACTTGCAGCGCCTGGATCAACTGCAGCCCTTAATTCAAAACATGCTGCCAGAAGCGTTCAGGGACTTACAGGCTACGATTAAGAGTGACTTACACATCAGCATGCCAGACCAGAGCCTGGACAAGCTGTTGGCAAGCCAAGGCTTCAGCGCTAGCGGAAACATTTCATCCAGCCTTAAATCCGAAGTACATCAACTAAGCGCAGCCATCGAAGCCGCCTATAAAATCTCTGGCAACGGGCAGCAGCTGGACATCGAAGTAACAATGGCAAAAGACCAAAATAACCTGATCGCCATTAAAACCCGCAAAGACTCAAGCGAATACCAGTTTACACTTAACACCGAAACACCTTTCAGCTTTGAGGCAGGAGCCGAAATAAAGCTTGATAAGAGCAGTGTTTTACAGGGCAAAGCCTATATCAATGGCTCGAAATTCCTTGAGCTAAGCGCATCACAGCCGGAGCTTACGCTTGCTGATAACAACGACAACGTAGATTTCCATTCAAACCTGCTCATTAATGCCAATATCAGTAACGCCCTGGGTGAATTGCCCGAACTGCAACTGCCCGCAGCCAAGGGTGCGCAACTGCATTTACCGCTGCGGGTACAGCTGAATACCGATACCATCACGCTCGCGATTGCCTCAGCTGGCAAATTTAGCGCCGACAATATTGAAGACAGCTTTGGCAGGCTTCAGCAAGTAAATGTTACATTCCCGCCCCAGGAAATTAGTTTTAGCTTTGCAGAGTTCCTGCCGCGCGAGCTTCACATGGCTTTCGAAGCCGAAGCGCTCAGTGCAGAAAGCTATACACTCACCCCCCTTGCAATGGAAGCCATCCTTAAACGCAGCGAAAACCGATTTGTATTCGAGCTTAAAAATCGCAAGCTCACGCTGGAACTTCCAGATGCAGAACAACACTTTGACTTGCCCCCCTACACCCTTATCGCAGAAACAGCACCATTTGCGCCCGGCAGCACTGCAGAAGACATTTTTAAACAGCTTAAGCTGCGCTTGCTTAACCAGTGCGGCGAACTGTTAAGCGGTGGCGAGCTTAAAGAGCTGAGCCAGCTAAACCTGTCAACCGCGCGGGAGTTTAACCAGCTCAACACCTTCTCCAACTGGCTGGATATGCAATTTGCCAATGACATTGTTAACGGCGAACTGCTTTTCACGCTGGACTGGAATTTCACATCATCAAGCAGCCCCTGGTTAAACCTGAACCTGGCCAATGCCTACGCCAACGGCGAACTGGGCACCTTTGACAAGGTTCAGCTTTTATTCAGCAACAGGGATGCAAAATCACCAGAACAATATGCAATTGATGCCAAAATCGAGTCTTTAAACGTGGGCGTAGCAGCAACAGATTTAAACGCAAAGCTCCAACTGGACACTTCTGACAAGGTACAGCTGGATATCATGCACTTCGCAGCTTCCCTTTTCGGCGGTACTGCCAGTGTCGATAGGCAGAGCTGGCAATTAGGCGTAGACTCCGAAATCGTCCTTAACATTGAAAACATGAACCTGGCATACCTGGTACAAAGCCAGGGTATAGAGGGCCTGACCACCGAGGGCTCGCTCAGTGGTGAGATTCCCCTGCACCTTTCTGAGCAGGGCGAATTCTCAATCAGAAAAGGCACATTGATCAACACTCGGGATGGCGTCATAAGCTACCATAATGTCTTAAGTGAAGACGCAGGAATAGACGAGAAGCTCAAACTCACACTGGAAGCCTTGCAGAACTTCCACTACCAGCAACTCTCAACAGAAACCCACTACCAGAACGGCAAATTAATCCTTCGTTCAAAGATTCTAGGAAGCAACCCCGATATGTCAGACAGAAAGGTAGACCTTAACCTGAACACAGAAGTGGGCTTGCTGGCATCTCTGCAAGCCATGCGCCTGCAACAGGGCCTGGAAGCAAGAATAGAAGAATTCTTTGGCCGCACTGCCGGCACCGAACAAACCGCTTATTGTAAAACCCCCTACTAGGAGAATTATTATGCGTATTATTACGCTGGGAATACCCTTGCTACTGCTGTTTTCAATGGCAGCCTGTAGCCCAACGGTGAGAGTCGAACCTTCCGACAAACCTATAACCATTAACCTGAATGTAAAAATTGAACACGAAATTCGCGTGAAAGTGGATAAAGAGCTGGATTCCATTCTTTCTGACGACTCAGGCTTATTCTAGGAGACCAAACATGAACGCCATTAAAACACTATTCATTGCCCTACTCGCCACCTTCGTTCTGGCATTGCCAGCCCATGCGCTATCGATAGGAGAAGCCAAAGCCCAAGGGCTGGTAGGTGAACTTGCAACAGGTTACCTGGACTCACCAAAAGGCAGCCCATCTGCTGAGGTTAAAACGCTGATTAAAGACATTAATGCAAAACGCAAAGCCAAGTACCAACAACTGGCAAAGAGCCAGGGCATTTCACTTTCAGCCGTGGAAAAACTCGCCGGTGAAAAAGCTTTTGAGAAAACAGCCAAAGGCCACTACATAAAAGTGCCCGGTGCAGGCTGGAAGAAAAAGTAAATAAAAACAATGTGCGCCAAGCTTCAGCCGGGCACCCTGCCCGGCTGAAGGTGGTCGCTTTCGGCCAATAGCGGACGTTCGATCCATGAAGGACAACGTTTATTATTTTTCATGCAAACGGACATAAATTCAAATCAAGCTACTCTGACCCCTTGATTATTTTGTGCGCCTATCAACTGGGCGTAATTTAGTCACCGCTCCTAATAGCGACAAAATCCCAATTACGTATATATACCGATGGGCCACCTATTTCTTTAGCGATAAAGGTCAGTGGAATCCTGTTTCCATCAGATGTTGCCAAAAATACAGATGCGCCAACGGGCTCTAAAGTATTGGAGTACTCCCGCCCCACTTGATCAAATAAAGGAATATGTATATTCAGGATATCGTCATTCTTCGTAATTTGTATCTGGCCAAACTGCTTAGCGTAGTAAGTACCCTCATGCTTATGAAATAAGTCGTATGCAACTGGTTTTAAGGGAACCTCTTCAGGCTCTGGAAGCTCAATTACCGACTCCAAAGCCGCCAACATAGTTTTACTAAAGTCTGTATTATTTGCGCTCGACAAAAGCACAACGGCTACATCGTATTCTGGTACCACCCAAAACATACTGGTATGAGTAAATGCCTGCCCTCCGTGCTCCAGTAATTTAATCGGGTACCAGCTGTCTTCTATCTCTATTCCTTCTTTCACAAAAATACCGTAACCGTATGAAAATGGCAGATGAACCTGCATATCTACTTGTGGCGTAATCATTTTATTACGCGAATGTTCTGACAGAATATGCTCATCCCCGTTTAACAGAAAATCTGCCATCTTTAACATTTCTGTTGGTGTTGACCACGTATAAGAACCTGCCGGGACACCAAAATCAATCCTCGCTATTTCCGAGAGGTCTTCAGCCGATCCCTCGATTAACTCACCTTCCCTACGGATAACCCCTGTACCCAATGAATAATTCCCATCTGTCAGGGCATCCTCATAGCGCACTGTGGAGCGACTCATAGCTAGTGGATCGAAGGCGTAGCGCTCGATAATATTAGCAAAATCGTCTTCTAATTTATGCTCTAAGAGAGCACCTAAATACGACCAGTTTGGATTACTATAATTCCAAAACCGGCCAGCCGGATTCATTTGACCATAGAGAATGGGAAACGTATCTCGCGCCACGTCCTGTAGCGAGCCTTCGTCATCACCGCCATCTGGTATAAACCCACCTTGGTGAGTTAACAAGTGATGAATTGTCACTTCCTGCCAGCCGGGCAGGGTTTCTTCATCCACCGAAATACCCGGAAATGCGTCCAGCAAAGCCTCGTCCAATCCGATAATACCGGAATCTACCTGGCGAAGAACGGCAAGCGCGGTAAGCATTTTCGTGGTAGACCCCAATTGAAACAAGGTGTTTTTATCGGCGGGTATCTCAGAAGCGCTAGATACGGTTCCAAAAGCCTCGGCAAATACTATTTCTCCTTCTTTATAAATTGCTATGGAAACTGCTGGCGCATTGCTTTCCGCCAACTGGGCTTCGGCCTCCATGCGAAGCTCATCAAAGTCGCCGCCACAGGCGGTAAACAATAGAATACTAAAGTATATAAATGTTCGATTTTTCATAACTAATTTTCATCCTAAATGTATAGTAAACGAACTGGCGTAGAAATCTATATCCAGCGGTTTGTATTCCGAAAAAATACTTTACATTATTGAATAAATAATTGGACTCTTGAGTATTGAATTTATGCTTTATTTTCATATTTCAGACGCCAGCGATGTATTGCTTAAAACATTGAGCTTAAGTACATAGATTTTTGAGTAGCGGAATATCCAACCCACGGGGAAACTTCGTAAGCGCCAAACGAAACACGCCCTTTCTCGGCTATTCAATTCTCACCTAGAGTGCCGTCTCCAATCATCAGGAGGCGTCATAATAACCTACCGTAAATACAATTGGCCTGAACTCATTGCGACATACGAGGAATCAAGCCTTACGCAAAATGCATTCTGCGAACAGAACAACATCAACCCTAAATATTTCAGCCAAAGTGTAAATTTCGGGATGTAATTTTCGGGACACCCATCTTTTCTATAAGCACGCCTTGAAGCAGGAGTGGGATTGGGTCGAGATTATTAAACCGCCCACCGAGAAACGCTTACCCGATGTGCCCACCCTGAAGGAGATTGAGCGGCTCATTAACGGTACCCGTGAGATCCGCTACCAGACCTTCATTCTCTCCTGTTTCAGCATGGGGCTGCGCCTGGGAGAAACGCTTAATATTCAGGTATCCCACATTGACAGCGAGCGCCGACAACTGCGTGTCCACCAGGGCAAGGGCCGTAAAAATCGTTACGTGATTCTTCCTGACATGACACTTAAAGCCCTGCGCGCTTACTGGGTGACTCACCGAATTCCAATGAAGTTTTTTCTCTTGGTTATGCCCTAGGTCTAAAGTTGGTACAGATGTCTTTTTTCGGCCAACAGCAGACGTTGACTACAGCCCGCCAAACGTAGGACCTAACAATTATTCCAATGGGTGAACCCAACTCTTTCTAAGGGTAGGAACCGTCAATTGCAATCCGCACAATGGGTGATGTGGTAAGGGAGGCCTAGGAACTCTTCCTTACCCGATTTACATACAAATCTATTTTTACAAAGAACTAGCTCCTCCATCACAATCTTCCCAATCGGCCTCTTGCGTTGTACGGCACGACTTTAAGCTAGGTGAATTGCTTGTAGTATTTTCCGGTTTAGATTTTAAAAAATCATTAACTTCTGAAAGAGTTTTTTTTGCTTTTTCATCCAAATCATCAACGTTTATATTTGACATCATATTTTCCTTTTACAATAATTCACATCTCGGGTCTTTAGATAGCATATTATTCATAATTAACATTTTTTCAGCAGGGCAACCTCCTTTGCAACTTTCCTTTTTATCACAACTAAAGCATTCTGAGCCACTATCGTAAACTTGATTATTAACTAAATAATGCATACCCTCAGCTGCTTCAGAGCTCCATACATCAGCAAGTTTATTGTTAATAACACTTCCTATTTTAAATATATCGTGATGCTCACACGCATATATATCTCCATTAGCCAAAATCGATATTGATTTTTCGAGCATGCCGCAACGAACTGCGTTTTTATCACTTAACCATTTTCTTATAGGCTTTCTGAAATTAACATTAGAATAACCAGCCAATTTATTTTCTAACTGATCCATTTCGTCCTGAGAAAATATCAAACGCACATCATTTCTCAAATGCTCATACGAGGTTGTGGCGAATGATATATTATGAGAAATAATATTATATTCTTGCAATTTTTCGACAAGAAAATGAATAGATTCGAAATTATCTCTAGATATGACAGTTCTTACTACTACATTTATCCCAGCGTCTATTAGCTCTTCTATCGATTCAATTATGTTGAACGGGAGAAAAGTTGTAAGTGTCATTTTTTCAAATATATTGGGGTCAAGAGTATCTAGGCTGACCTGAATAAACTTAACCCCTGACTTAATCAACTTGCTTATAGATCGACTTGAGAGCGGTGTTCCGTTAGTAGAAATGTAACAGACAACACCTGATTCTGTAAGCTTAGCAATGTGATTATATAAATTTTTATCCAAAAAAGGTTCCCCACCTGCAATTACAACCTTTTTAGCATAACAACTAATCTCTTCGATTAATTGCTTAAAGATAAGGCTTGAAGCCGGAGAAGAATTTCTATTTGATATAGAGCAGTAATAACATTTTAAATTACATTGATTAATTGTTGATACGTATACGGTATGAGGATGGAGCCTCCTACCTTGGGGGTTATAACAGTTAAACTTATGGAACTCTTCATCGAGGTTAAAATCGCTAGAGGTAAATAACAACCTTTTCTTCAGTTTATAAATATCGCGTGAGTTAACAGACAGTCTCTCATTAAAAAGGTATCTTTCAAGAAGCTCAATGTTGTGATGAATTAATGATATTTTTAGCGCTTTAGCGATAGAATGATCCAATGTCATAGATTCGCCAGTAATCAGGCTAGTAATATCTACAACATCATAATACCAATCTATTTTTATCATAAATACCTCTAAAAATAAAACAGCCAATAGATAATTGGCTATCGATACTTTTCTTAAAAGCCGAAAGCGCAGTCATGACAGAACGCCCCATTGCTGAGACGCCCCCATACAGATCCGGACGTACCTGATTTACTTTAAAACAGCACTGCTTCCGGCTCTTCAATAATATCATTGCCCGCGTAGACCATAGACGACCTCAGTTCGACCTCAGTAAAACTTCGGCGACCACTCAGCCATTCATACAAGCTATTAAAAAGTTAACTTCCGCTAAGGGTCGAAAACGGACATTGGCAGCCCTTCATGTTCCAATCTCACTCAATCCTGCCTGAATTAGCAGAGTTCTCACACGCCTTTATTACAGACCAGTTATAAATTCCACCTAATGACAAGATTATGCCAAAAGCACTAAGGGTTAGAAATGTAATCGGCGGTTCACCAAGTAACCATAAAACCAATGCAGCAAGGAAACATCCTACAGCACAGATTATGATTGCTATCTGCGCTGAACGACTAACGGTCATAGTAAATTTTTCTTCATTATGCTTTTTCACTTCCAACCTCCTTACGGTTTTTTTGTTCCTGGTATTTGTTGGGCAGCAACGTCAAATGTATACGCCCCGTCAAAATCAATACCCATTTCGTTTGATGTGTGCAGGGCTTTGTTGACTACAAGTGCATCAGGGAAGTCAGCTTCTCTACGTTTCCCACCTGATCTTACTGATTTGGCGTTCTTGTAATCGTTCACCGCTCGCCAAACAGTTTGTCCACTTTCAAAAATAATATTGGGCTCTTCAAATAATGCATTTACTACTTTAATAGTGGATTCTTTATCGAGGTTATACCGCTTACCTTTAAGGGTCCACATTGTTTCAGCAAGCACAACATCAGTAATCAACACCTGCTCTTCGCCTCTAATCAAAGCAGCCGCTTTTTTTGCTTGGGCTTTGTCGTCTTCAAGCAAGTACCTAAGTAATACATTGGTATCTATTGCTATCATGAAGCGATGCTGCTTTGTAGTGACTCATCATCACTATACTTCTTATCGGCTTTTATCCCTTTCAAAACGCCTTTTGCCGCTCCCTCTACCTTTCTGACAATCGTAATATGCCCCTCGTTATCAACAAAGCTAGAGTACTCATCTCCTGGTTCAATCCCAGCTTCTCTGCACTGCTCTATAGGTAATGTGATTTGTCTTTTTGCGCTAACTTTTGGCATAACAACCTCTTTACTTTGGTCAATATAGTAAAGATATCAATATCTTTACTATCGGTCAACAGGTAAAGACACATAATTGGGCTGTGTTAGATCTTTTGGAATCCTAACTCCTTGCAGATGCGCTTTAAAAGCCGCGTCTATTCTCTTATCCCAAGGCTCAATGTAGATAATCGTCGTGTCTGGATCTTCATGGTTAAGAATGTCTTGGATAGCCTCTAGGCTTAAGCCTTTGCGGTCTAGCCAACTAGAAAGCGTTCTACGCCCTGAGTGACTGGAGCCGCCTTGTAGGCCAGCCCCTTTGAAGATGTCGCGCATTAGATTCTCAAGCGGGCTACATACTAGCGTTTCTTTGGCAACGGGTTTTCCGTTGGCGCCTAAAACTGTGTATTTTTTGACGTTAAATGCGAACTTTCGCCACGAGCCTTTCTTAGATAAAAATAGAGGGCTGTCGGGTAGTAGATTTCGGTAGGAGCCATTGTCTGAGATCATTGCACGCTCTGCGATGCGCTGCTCCAACCAGATATTTAGAGCGACTCTGAGCTGTTTTACAGCTATGTACACGATTCGAGATTTGTTCGTCTTGGTGTAGCGGGCAGGCAGCTTAAACGTCGCTTTTAGCTCGCCATTGGGATATAGAACGTCTTTAACGCGGAGTTGAGCTAGTTCGTTGATACGAATGCCAGATGAGAATAAGAATAAACACATGGCCACGTTTCTTTTGGCCTGCTCCGTCAATGACGCTCGCCACAGTATGCTAGATAGCTGGCTAGGTGTTTCAGCTATTTGCGCTTTGCCAGATCCGGCAACGTACTTATGCTTTAAACGCTTTACTGGTCGAACTTTGCGCTTTTCAGCCATGGCATATTCCCTCATATATGCGTATTGGTACATTGTCATATCTTATACCCCAAAACAAGAGAATCCAGCTTGTCATGGGGCTTCATTGGAATCTTGTTTTCATCGATCAGCTAACGATGCGGGGGCGACTGGCCCCCCCTCATTTAGTCGGCGCAAAACAAGTGAAAGCGGTCTCTCATCGCGGTAGTGCGTTTGACTTACGGGCTCGAAACCTTCTACCCGGCTGCACGAGTCGAAGCTCGCTCCAGTCAGGCTTACATCTCGCATCCTTGTAAGGCAAATGTACCGTCCGTCACAGCCGTTCTTGCGTCTTCCCAGGGTCCGGCGATACTCAAAGACCCATCGGCCAACACTCCACCAAACACCGTGCCATCGCTTACGGTCAGCACGCCGTTAGCCAGTGTGCCCGCCAAGGGCGTACTTTTTGAGTCACCCAGTAAGATATTGACACCTAATAGAGGTTCTTTACACGCCCTTACCGCTAACCAAAACATCATCCAGAACCCGCCGACAATAATCACTTACGCGCTTGTAAAGTTGCTGAAAAATATTGCGGATGAACATATAGGTAGCATCTGCAACATCCAAGGCGGGTTTCAGTCCAAGCATCGTCATAATTCTTCGAATAAGTGCCAACACAAGCTCTGACATATTGTTGGAAATATCGATTCCCTTTTTCAGTACTATCGCCAGTTGATCCATAAGTGTAAGTGCGCTTGTCCCTGTCGTAGTAATTAAAGATCCTAGTACGTCTAGAATTTTGACGAGTACGTAGTTTATCGCCCGATCCAACCATTCGAGATTCGTAGCAGTGAATGAAATAGGGCTGCGTTTAGTAATCCAGTCCTCAACTGCCGAGTCACTATAGAATTGTGACCGTCTTCCCCGAAGTGTGGACCAATTATTCCGTCCCACTGTTGTTACATAGCGGTTCATGGAGTGCCATTCTCCACCGGGGAACTCTCCTGGACTTGGTTGAAAATAATCGTTGGTATCCGATAAACGTGTAGGGAAGTGAACGAAGGGCCAAAAGGGAATACACGGCACAATATCCGTACGGTGATACACTCTAAATAGCCGCTCGGGACCGATCGTACTGGTAAACATGTCAGCGAAAGCATGTAAACCTACTCGTGGAGCACCGAACGTATATAAATAGGGTTTGTAGCCAGTAGTAGCTTTAACATATTCCGCTGTTACAGATGCCAATGCCCCACCGAGGCTGTGACCAACGCAATGCACCGAGCTGATACCCTGATCAGCGAGAGAGTTTACGAATGGCGTTAACTGACTCTCCATGGATTTGAATGCTCTGTTAAACCCATCGTGAACCGGCTGAGCAAACCTGGAGCGAGACACGCCGACATTTGCGTTAGTCAACCAGTCTGCTAGAAACTTTGAACCACGAAGAACGATGAACGCGTGGCCTTTGTAGGCCCCTGCACCACATACCGCAAATCCAAAAGCTGTCCTCGATTTAAAAAACGCAGGACCACCTGTTTTTCCGACTGTAATATTTTTTTCGTTAAGATCAAGAGCCTTGCTATAGCGTTGCTTTAGATAAAATGTACCCTTATTAACTCCAAACCGACTAAGGTCATACACATTGCTAGCTAAATCTGCTGCAAAGTTGGCGGCAATCTTTGGCATATTATCAATCCTTCTATTTTTTATTCGTCATCATCCTCTGGGGGCATTATCTCAAATGGAGCGTCAGCCTCCGCATCCCATACGCATTTTGAGAATATGGGGCTTCCATCCACTTCTTTTAATGTTTCTTCTGCTGTAAGTTCACATTGAACGATTAGCGGAGCACCTCTGGATTCAGCATTTTCTTCCCGTTTTCTTTTTACTCCGTTCCATATTTCGTGTTCAACGCCTTCGTAGAGAACCACTATGCGCTGAGGAACCGCAAACTCCATTGGCAACACTTTACTTAAAACACTTCTGTCAAAAACCGGAGGCATTTTAAAGTAGCCGTTTTTGTCGGTAGTTGTCTCATCCTTCAGCTCACCCTGAGTATGCGCTTTGCCGACAACACGTTTTACTTTCGCGTCGCTCACGGGCTTGCCATCGAGTGTTATCGTTCCGGAAATTCCGGAGAATAAGCAATGTTTGCCATAGTCACGCATAGACATAGAGACAGCCCCTATTGATAAAAGACAGATTGAGACACAGACACCAAGAATTAGAGCTTTGTTATTCATTCTTCTTTGTGGTTATCCTGTTTCGCGTAGTATTTGATCACTTTCGGATCACATCCAGCGTATTTTAACCCATTTTCATTTATTCAGACTGTGTCCGCACAGCTACATGCTCAATATTTGCACACCCAGCCTGAGGGAAATACAAAAACCAAAGGACCATATAGTAAATCAGCACCTTCTGTAACAGTGGGCTTGAGGTAAAAAACAGTGCCTGAATTGAATGGGCAAAGATAAGCCCAATGAGCACAAGCGTGCCTATCGCTGCCAGGGTAATGCGCTGAGCAATGAAAAACCACGCATGACACAGCATGACGATGGCCAACCCGACTAACCACATAGCCACGGCCACCATATGGGCTACCGGAAAACGGTTATAGGGGGTAAGGCCTACCAGAACGATCCCAATAACACATACCCACCCAGCGGCCCGTATAAGTGTTAACAGCCTCCCCTGGATAAAGCGCGGTGTTTCTACCTGGTAGTACAGCGTCTGAGCACAGGCCATGGCACTCAAGCCGAGCAAAAACAAACCAGGGCCAAGATATCCATACTCAATTAAACCGAGGTCGCTCATAAAATTAGCTGAAAATACGTATCCTCCAGGGTAAATTAGCATCGCAGCCGTAGTGAGCACCAGGTAGAGCACATGCCCCAAGGGTACGATTATTGTATTCGCCTTAACCATTATCCACACACCTTAACCGTTGAACTAAAACGAGGCTCTTATCCCCAGTGTCAGCCAGTATTCATTTTGCCATTGAGAGACATCTACCAGCGCTTGCCCGCTGAACCTCTCCTCCGCCACCAGGCTGTACTCAAGGTCATTGTCGAAGCTACCACTGGCGAACACCTCCCAGCCTGATGTAAAGCGTTTACCGCAATACAAAGTAGCAAAAGTATCTTCGTAGGATGAATACTGAACGTGCCCGATATTCAGCGCCATAGTCACATCACGTTGCAAGAATCGATAAGAGTACTGCAATGAACCACTCAGCTCAGGAATAAAAAAGCTGTCTATATCGCGCTCAGCATCGTTGTACATCCGATTTAAGACTAAGCTGAGAGATTGGTTGTCTTTGAACAATTTCTGTAAGCTCGACTCAACACCTTTTACGTTGTAATCACTGGTGGTGAATTCATAGTTCAGATAATTAAAAGCCGAGAAGATGACGTTTTCTTTACTGTCATAGAATGCCCCGACTTCGATCAATAGGTCATTTGTAAAACGGGTATAAACCAGCTGAACATTCTGGTTCCAGGCGGGCTCCAAACTGTGTTCAGGTGCCTGGTGTCGAAGGTAGAACTGCCCTTCTGTCGCCCCGCTTGTTAAGGCAGGCGTAATATTGGAGGCTTTATAGCGCCAGTCTAAGTGAGTGTATGCGAGATCAGGCGTACGAAATGCTTCTGAATAAACAAGCTTCAGCGTATCGTGTTCCCCCAGGTGATAATTAACACCCAGCAAAGGTGAAACTAAAATATCGTCATCAAGCGTCGATAGTTTCTCAGCGTAGTAACCGGCATTAACAACCACCGGGTCAAAATTGAACTCCGCATACAGATGATGACTGAGCCGTTCGGAATCGCCAGTGGGCGTATCAATACCAAAAAACGTAGGGGAGTAGGACTCTACGCTTTCGTAACTTAGTGCTACCTCCAGCGAAAAATTGTCATTAACCAGAATATTATCCGTGTAACTAATCCTCAGGTAATCATCGTTGTAACTGTTGTTCAGATCTCCAGTGCTAAAGGCAAGCGCTCGGGGGTCTGTTGCTAGCTGGTACAAAACCGCGTCGCGAAGCCTATCGTCTGCCTGGGTTCCGCCCGTCGGAATACCGCCTGAAATCAGCGTATCAACATAAAGCGGATTTTGATCATAGAGCTGGCCCAGCTCGGGCCATACCGTGTATTGTTGTGCCACCGTCGAAAAGGCTTCTCTTTTATCCCAGCGGGCGCGATCCAGATAAAATTGGTGGTTATGTTTGTGATGGGCAAAGGCCAGCACGCCGGAAATGGAGTAGTGCTGCATTACACTCGATTCTGCTGGGTTTATCGGTGGCGCACCGACTAAGGTATTCTCCCGCTTGGTTTTCGCATACAAGAGGCTGACATCGCCAATGACATTATTTTTGGTATAGCGATATGAAGACATGATGGACCCTGTATAGGCGTCACCCGGCTCATGGCTGAGCTCTTGATCATTGCTCTCATCAATCGAAAGCCCGGCCTCTCGGTAGGCAAAACTCTGATCCTGCCGATATTTGAGGTAGGTGGATGACTCGTGGGTGCCATCTGAAAAAAGCAGTGAGAGCGTGGAATCATGTGTGCCGAGGGAGTCTATTCCAACTCGTAGCGAGCTACCGGTATTGACGGATTTTTTTGTTAGCACATCGATAACGGCACTAAAGGCGTTGTTGCCAAATTTTGCAGCGTTGGAGCCCCTGTAGATGTTGATCCGTTCAATCTGATCAATAGGAACAGGAAACTGCTGCAACTGATTCTTGGCTCTAACGCCACCCTGCTGGGAACGACCATTGATCAGAACTTGAATATGTAAAAACGAACTATCGTGGTAAGAAACGTGGTAACGCTCCAAATCGATCTGTCGCACGGTGAAACCAGGCACAAACTTCAGCACATCCGTGACATTCTGGAAGCCGTAGTTTGAAATATCTGAGCTGCTAATTGATGTAATCATACCTGGTGTATTTTTTATCGATTGAACCAGGTTGACCGGCGAATGCTCTTTACTCGAGCCAATTAAAAGATTGCCAATATCTGTCGCGTGCGAACGAGCAGAGATAGAGACGAGCGCCAATAGCACGACGCAGTAGGATTTCATAAAAATACACTCCCTGTAAAAGCCCCTTAAAGTGAATCGTTAAACGAAAGCTGAACCATTTTGGGTTTATCCTTTATGGCGCTAATGATTTGGCTTACGGAGGGGTCTTTAGCCACCCAATCCACGTCGTAGGCCATTTCATATATTTCTTCGTCTGTCACCCCTCCTGAAAAAATGCCAATTTTGTAGCAGTGAGGCAACAAATTGGTGTAACGAATGATGTCAGTTGAATTGTTTATCATGGGATCTAGGTCGAACAAGCACACAGAGTCTTCCTTTAATCCCTGAATCTCACTTGTTTCTGTGATACGCAGCAAACGTATTCTCTCCATCTCCAAGGCCAGAGATAACGAGGAGTAGCAGCTCAGATGCCCAACAGCATAAACATCGATAGCTGCATCAAAAATTTCATTGAGAGATATCGCCCACTTGTTCCGAGCTTGTAACACCGTTTCAAGATTAAAGGTGAGTTTCTCCAACGCTTTTTGCGATAAATCATCTTCGTTGCCCGAGTGTTTGTGACGACGAATGATGTCTGCCGGGCGCTTAAATTCAGTTTCAAGGTATTGAAATAAGCGATCAAGAATGGATTGAGTGCGCTCTTGCTTGTGTTCTGCCTGAAATAACGAGATCGTCGTTTCGCTGACTTGCTCTTTCAATGCACCCGTTTCTTTGTAAAAAACGCGCCACTGGTGCATCGAATACACACCGAATATGCACAGGCTAAGCAGGACACCAAAGCCAATGCTAAACAGTAGAAAGTTTGCGTATATAACGTTGTTGTAGGTGAAGACAACGCTTAGCTGTCCTAGCGTCTTCGTGGCTTTCGAAGTGGTCCCACCCAATAAATCTGAGATATCACTTTGGAGGTTGTGAATTGGAACGTGGTAAGTATATGTAACTTCATAACCGCCTTTTTTCCGAGGTATAAATGCCTCCAAAAGTCGCTCTTGAGTGTCTCTAAGCTGAAATGCAATGGTGTAGCTTTTATTTTTTTCCAAAGCGATGCGAATATCCCTGAGCCCTTCATATCCCTCTCTAAAGGTGAGAACTTTACGGGACTCGTTCTCCAATTGCGCAAGCGCAAAATCGTGTAGTGGCTGCAGCATACTGGACAAGCTATTTTTGCCAATAACATAGATCATTGCAGCGCTAAGCGCTGCCACCACGGTAAATGCAAGCGCACCCCAGATCAGCGAACAGCGGCTATATTTCATCGAGCTCTCCCTGTTGAACACCTTTATACCGAACACCAATCGCTGATAAAGTCCTCTTATTGACGGAAAAACGTGCAGCACTGGGATAACGCCTGAATACCCCCTCACTGTATTTCAATGCGTAAGAAAACTCTGTCACGTAATCCTTTGGCTCGTAATAGACGTTTGCAGCAGTATTTTTTAAATATGGCGAGAATCCGATTAGGCCAGTCCCCTTCTCAAGCAAGGTCGTAATCAAATCTGTAAGCGAAACGTCACTCACGACATCATTGTCAGCGGGGAGAATAAACAGGTGCTGGCGGATATCGCCCTGCAGCAGGCTACTGGCTTCAGCCCCCGGCTTACGCATTTTTACATTCAAACCCTGTATTCTTGCGAACCACTCGGCTGACCTTGGTGAAGCGAATAAACCTAAGCGGTGTGAAGCACCCAGTGAATTTTCAACAAGCGAAACCGCTAGTGTGTTGATCTGGTCTGGTGAGGGGTCAAAGTAAAGAACGGACACATCCCTGCGCTTATACTTTTCGATGAGTAGCTCATAATCCCAGCGAGAAATATACGCTGCGACAATGTTGTTTTTCCTAGCTTTTAGAGCCAACACGAGTCCATCCCTGCCAATGGTGATAGCAACATCACCCCAAAAATCCTTCTCAATTCTTTGAATGCTTTTTTTAAGCAGCGCAATAAACTCGCCTGCTTCCTTGTCGCCGTAGAAGTATTCTACTTCAGCTTGTACGGCGTTGCTAAGGAATAAAAGCGCAATAAAAACATAAATAGCGAGTTTACTGCTGTTGTCCTTTTTGCAGTACACAGAATGAGCTACAGGTTAAGTATATCTTTAATGAATGCGACGTCATCATCACTGAGAGAGCCACCGGTGAAGGAACAACTCGAGCTGACAATCTTTTTGATAGCCAGTGATCGTTTTTTGTCCGTAATCCTCGATGAGTCCACATCGTCACTAGCAGCAATGTTTTCGTAGATGTTTAATACGTCAATACAACAATCGGCCAAAGAGCCCTTATCTAAGCGGTAACCTACGAATGGGTTGAGATCCTCAATACCAAAGCACAACCAAGCCAGGGTCTGGGCAACGGAGTTAAGCAGGTCACTTCGGTAGGTTCGATAGGCGTTTACCACCAGTCGTTGTATATCTACCGGTTTAGAGGGGAGTTTATTCGTCGCACCACGCCAACGCGTATAGGCGTTGTAAGTGATACCGGCCATTTTCGCACCTTCTGGATTACTAAAGCCCAAGTGACTTTGAAACTCAGCGAGCCGGTCAGAAAAGCCATGTGAGAGGTCGGTTTCGACGCTAAATACGTCCTTATTGTTCATCATTTAACCACCCCATTATCATTATACACATCCACAGTCACTTATTTGCACACTGCAATCAACAACAGACAAAAAGATAGCACAAACCATACAAACACACAATAATTACTATTTACGCACATTATTGCACTTAGTGCATTTTTATGATTAAAATATTCTAGCAAGGTCAAAGGAGGTGATATGAGGATCGAGGAGCTGTGTGAACAGTACGTTCTAACGCATGTATTTAATGAAGAAACTGCAATAGCCATTAGAAGAGTCACCAAACTTTTCATAGAACGCTCAGAGGTGTCCGAGCTTCATTCGGTTAATATGCAAGCCTTAGGCACCTTTAAAAATAAATGCCTAACTGCATGTCAACCAGTCACCTACAACGGGTACCTCAAGTATTTAAGACTGCTGGGCGATTTTGCTGTAGCTCAGCAATACACAACCAACAATGTTTTCCGTGCTCTACCTCTTGCGCCTGTAGGAAAACCCCCAGCTAAAACCTATAAACCTGATCAAATTAATGCACTTAAACAATGGATATGTGAGAACAAGAAGGTGCTAGAACCCTGGTGGTTTTGGCTGGGTGTCATTCAAACCCTGCAATATACGGGTATGCGACGACGGCAGCTGGTAAATCTGCAGTTCAAACATCTTGATTTTGTTAACCGCCAAATCCTGCTGTCTTACCAGAGTTCAAAAACGAAAAGAGAGTGGTATATCCCAATGCACCCAGAACTAGAAGTAGCACTTAAGGAGTACCTGGTGCACTTTAAGGAGAACACAGACGCTCCGATGCATAAAAACGACTACGTTTTTAGCATCTATCGTTTCAATTCACGCTACAAACATCAAAGCCCTTTTGACCAAATGGAGCCAAGCCAAATAACCGGATACTTTCGCCGCCTCAGTAATAAATTGGAGTTCAGCGCTGGCGCTCATCGGTTTAGGCATACTCTGGCCACTATACTTTGTAATCCTGAAGATGGCGGCCCGCCCGATATATTTGCCGCACAAGACATACTCGGCCATAGCAAGCTGGAAACCACCAGAGGCTATGTCAGCACCGACATACGCCGAATGGAAGCTGCCCTGAGGCGGTTGAATCAGAAAGTAACATCGGTTAAGACTGAGCGTAAGCGTCCGCTAAACCCATCTTGCACGAACCCACACACTCTATAAATTAGGTGTCCACCAATAATTAAGTGGACACCTGTTATGGATATTCCAAATGAACCCTGCACACCCAGAACACGCCGTCGACACTCAGCCGAGTTCAAAGCACAGGTTTTGAAAGAGGTAGCCGAACCTGGAAACTCGATCGCGTCGGTAGCACAACGGCATAAGCTTAATGCAAACCTGGTGCATAAATGGTTGAGAACGCCACCAAAAGACGCCCATAAAGCCCTGGCAAAACCACCCGCATTTATCGATGTTCAGCCATTAATGATACCACAGGCTAATAACACCACTGCCCTTGTTGTGGATATTCCGCTGCGTGAAGATTGCGTTGTCAAAATACATTGGCCCGTCAGTGAAACAGAATCACTCGCTCAGTGGCTCAAGGCAATGATGTCATGATCAAGGTAGATAAATTCTGGCTGTCAACCGAAGCGGTGGATATGCGAGCCGGACCGGATACCCTGTTGGCAAAAGTGGTAAAGGCTTTCGGTGAAGCTCAGGCTCATCATGCTTACCTGTTTACAAATAAACGCTGCAATCGTATGAAGATTCTGGTTCCTGATAGTTTTGGCCTTTGGATGCTGGCACGACGTTTACACGAAGGGAAGTTCCACTGGCTAAGAAATGATGCCTTGTGCACGCGTGTTTTATTGTCTGATGAACAATGGCGCGCACTGATTGTAGGTTTACCTTGGCAGCAAGTGCATACCCATAAAAACATTTCTGTCCTCTAGCCATCACAGGCAAGTTTTGGCACACTGTTGTCATGACATCGCTTGCCGACCTTGATCAATTCTCACCACAACAACTCCGGGCTCTGACCGAGGATTTGTTACAGCAAGTGACACAAAAAGATAAAACCATTCGTTACCAAAAAGCCGTCAATGAAAAACTTACTTATGAGTTGGCCATTTCAAAACGTCACCGTTTTGGTCGGCGCAGTGAAGCCCTGCATCCTGATCAGGGCAGCCTGCTTGAAGAATTAATTGATACCGATATCGCAGCTCTGGAAGAGGAGCTGGAAAAACAGGTACCAACAGAAACACCTGCAAGCAGGAAAAAGCCACCGCCCAAACGAAAACCATTACCTGATAATCTTCCTCGCAAAGAGATTCACCACGAACCGGAAAATACGGAATGTGGATGTGGTTGTCAGTTAAAACGTATTGGCGAAGACATCAGCGAAAAACTGGATTACATTCCGGGAGAATTTACTGTTGAACGTCACATACGGGGAAAGTGGGTGTGTGACCAGTGCGACACCTTAACCCAGGCACCTGTACCCCCGCAGGTGATTGATAAAGGCATTCCCACTTCGGGTTTACTGGCTCAGGTTCTCGTTGCCAAGTTTGCCGATCACCTGCCACTGTATCGACAAGAGCAGATTTTTGAGCGTGCAGGCCATGGGATACCCCGTTCAACCCTGGCCGAATGGGTTGGCCGTTGCGGCGTTGCCCTTCAGCCCCTGGTTGACGCCTTGCACGAGATTTTATTACAGGAAGCCATCCTGCAAGGTGACGAAACCCCGGTACCGATGCTGGCGCCAGGTAAAAAGAAAACACATAAAGCCTACATCTGGGCCTTTGCCAGTACACCTGAAAGCGCATTGCAAGCGGTTGTTTACGAGTTTGCCGATAATCGCGCGGGTAAAAACGCCAGGGCCTTTTTACAGGACTGGAAAGGCAAATTAGTGTGTGACGATTTTTCTGGTTACAAGGCGAGCTTTGAAAAAGGCATTACCGAAATCGCGTGTTGGGCGCACGCCCGGCGCAAGTTTTATGAAATTTACGAAGCCAAAACAAGCGACCTGGCTAAAGATGCGCTGGATTACATCAAAACGCTGTATCGGATTGAAGCGGAATGCAAAACCTTATCTGAAAAGGAACGTTTGCACATACGTCAGACCCAATCGAAAAAAGTTATCGATGAATTTTACAAATGGATTATTGAGCAACGACTAAAAGTACCAAAAGGATCGCCGATATCCAAGGCCATGCATTACACATTAAAACGATGGGAAGCATTAAACCGCTACCTGGACGATGGTGCGGTGCCGATTGATAACAACTGGATTGAAAATCAGATACGCCCCTGGGCTCTGGGACGCAAAAACTGGTTGTTTGCCGGTTCACTTCGCGGTGGTCAGCGAGCGGCGGCTATCATGAGTTTGATTCAATCCGCAAAGCTCAATGGCCATGATCCCTATGCATATTTAAAAGA